>Ga0209048_10003109_pt1 | contig 16262 bp, 4 predicted proteins | sample FrelakmetCRP12CR_FD_187146 | JGI IMG/M metagenome (GOLD analysis project Ga0209048, IMG submission 187146) | Freshwater lake sediment microbial communities from the University of Notre Dame, USA, for methane emissions studies - CRP12 CR (SPAdes)... | ecosystem: Environmental > Aquatic >... | reverse complement strand
ATCTTCACTACCTGACCGGAGTGTTCATCGGCCGCGCCGATGGCCGCGGCCTCCAGCACGCCGGGATGCATCATCACGACTTCCTCGACCTCGTTCGGATACACCTTGAAGCCCGACACGATGATCATGTCCTTCTTGCGGTCGGTGAGCTTGATGTAGCCGCTCTCGTTGATGTAGCCCATGTCGCCGGTGCGCAGCCAGCCGTCGTCGGTAAAGACGTTCGCCGTCTCCTCGGGACGGTTCCAGTAGCCTTTCATCACCTGCGGTCCGAGCACGCACAGCTCGCCGGTGTCGCCGAGCGGAAGCTCGACTCCGGCATCGTCGCGGATGCTGACGTTGGTCGACGGGAAGGGCAGCCCGATCGTGCCGCTGTACACGTCTGCATGCAGAGGGTTTGCGCTCACGAACGGTGAGGTTTCCGTGAGCCCGTAGCCCTCGATGATCGGTTGCCCGGTGACCTCCTTCCACCTGTCGGAGACCGCGCGTTGCACGGCCATTCCCCCGGCGATTGCAAGCTTCAGCGCTCCGGCATTGATCTCCCGGAATCCCGGCGCATCGACCAGTGCGCGATACAGCGTGTTGACGCCGACCATGACCGTGAACGGCGTCTTCTTCAGCTCATGGATGAAGGCCGGAAGATCGCGCGGATTGGCGATCAGCACATGGTTCGCGCCCCACTTGCAGGACGTGGTGAGCATCACGGTCAGCGCGAACACGTGATAGAGCGGCAGCGGCATCACGACGACGTCGCGGCCGGCGTCGAATTCGGACTCCATCCAGGCGGACGCCTGCTCGAGGTTGGCGACCATGTTGCCGTGCGTCAGCATCGTTCCCTTCGGTACCCCGGTGGTGCCGCCCGTGTACTGCAGGAACGCGATGTCATCCGTGGTCAGCGGCACGGCCTCGAACGGAAGCTTCCGGCCGACCGCCAGCGCGGTATTGAACGGCACCGCGCCGTCGATCCGCCAGGGCGGGACCATCTTCTTGCCGTACTTGATCACGAGGTTCGTCAATAGCCCCTTGATCGTCGGGAAGAGGTCGCCCAGCTCGGTGGTGATGACCGTCCTGACCGGCGTCCGCGCCACGACCTCCTCGACCGTGTGCGCGAAGTTCTCGAGGACGATCAGGGCCTTCGCGCCGGAGTCGTTCAGCTGGCGCTCGAGCTCACGACCGGTGTAGAGCGGATTGCAGTTGACGACCACGAGCCCGGCACGGAATGCACCGAACAGCGCGACCGGATACTGGAGCACGTTGGGCATCATGACCGCGATGCGGTCGCCCTTCACGAGACCGCAATGCTGCTGCAGGTAGGCGGCGAGCTCGCGGCTCTTGCGGTCGACGTCGGCATAGGTGAGCGTCGCACCCATGCTGGTGAAGGCGGGAAGGTCGCGAAAGCGATTGACACCGTCCGCGAACACTTCAGCGAGCGAGGAATACGCCCGCGGGTTGATTTCGTGCGGTACGCCATGCGGATAGCTTTTCAACCAGATCTTGTCCATTGCCCCCTCCGTAGATCGCAGATCAACCCGGACGGCGCAAACCGGTCAAGAACTGGACCCCTGACACGGCTCGCGTTCCGGGGACTGTGTGCATTGCAGCAGATAAACGGCGAAGCGTATTGAACGCAGATCAAAAGCCTGCAGAAGAAATGCTGCTCGCGCGACAACGCAAGGTAATTCCGAAGCGCAACCGGATTCCTCGCGGGCGTGATCGAGAGGGGATGCAAATGGCATGATCCCCGCGCTCAATGTCTGGGCGGAATGCTGTCGGCAATCTTTACAAATTACCTGAAGTGGACAACTAATGAATTGATTATTAAAAATAAAAGATGCGGGTTCGAATCTTGCTAAGAGGCTCACGGACAGCAGTTGGATGTCTGAACAACTGCGCGAACGGAGCATCCTATGGCGAAAGTACGGAAACCGCTTCTCGGCTTGAGTTTGATCGCCGCCCTTCTGATCGTTGCGCCGGCGGAGGGCGCGCTGTTCCACGTCGAGGTCGATACCTCCGCTTCAGGCATTCAAGGCACTGAAGCCTTGTTGGCGTTCGACCTGAACAACAATGACCCCGCGAATCATTACGTCACGATCTCGAACTTCGGTGGTGATGGCGCCCTGCTCGTTTGCGCGCCATCGGGTTTGTGCACCTACCCCCCGACGGCCGTTCCCCCCTGCATCGATCCCCTCACCACGAGCCCCGAAACATGCCCATCGGATACCGTCATCGATGGCGCACTTTCATCTACGCTAACTATCAAGGATGACTACAGCACCGATCCTGCCCCAAGCACGTTCACCTATTTTCAGAACATCACCCTCGGCAGCCTCATCACGTTCGACTTCGAGATGTTTGGCGCTCCGACGATTGAACCAGGTGCCGCTGACGGGTTTGACTTGGCGCTGCTAAGCCCAAGTGACGGTAGCCCGATCCTGGGCAATGGCATCCTCTTCCTCTACACGTTGGGCGGCGATCCTGCTTGCAACACCGTCGACTTCTCGGACGTGACCAGGTGCACGGAAGTGCAGGAAGCCAATGGTGTTCCTGAGCCGGGGGCGCTTGCGCTTGCGATCGCTGGCCTGCTTGCGTTCGGCATTGCGCGGTCTAAAGCTATCCGGCGCAGTCCGGGTCTAGCCAAGCGTTGCTGAGCCCATATTTCGGCAGTTTAGTCAGGCGCGGCATGCCTACCTTCGAGTCAACGAAGTCCGCCGTTCCCATGTCCGATCAAGCCTGGCCATAGCGGCCACGGGTGAGGGGTGTCTTTGCTGGGGAGGTGCAAGGCCGTTTAGCGGCGTCTCGGCGCCACCGAGACGGGGTAATGCCCGTTGCCCGAGAAAGAAATCGAGACCCTAAATCGCGGGATCGACGAACGGTTTGACTTTGAGCGTCCGGTCGGAGAGTATCCGTGCCCGCAGTACGTTTCTGTCTAGGGGGGCCGCATGTCCAGGGCTGATTCATGTCTGTCGATAGGAACGAGTCTCGTTCGATGGGCAGTGGTCGCGCTCGTCCTCCTTCTGCCCACGTGGGCTCACGCGATAACCCAGGACATCACGGGTCAGTTCGCGGTCACGCGCTCGGCGGTCTTCCTGAATCGTACGACCAACACGTACGACTCGAACACGACGCTCAAGAACACCTCGGGTGGCCCGGTCCTTGCGCCGGTTGCGGTCGTAATCAGCGGACTGCCGAGTTCCGTCACGCTCTCCAACAAGTCAGGCGACACTCCAGACGGGAAGCCGTACTTCAGCCCGATGTCGGCCGGTACTCTTCTGCAGTCCGGCGGGTCTCTGTCCTTCACGCTCAAGTTCGTGAATCCGCAACGGATCACCTTTTCTAGCGTCCTCCAAGTTCTTTATACCTACGATGTGCCGGCGGACGCACCCAAGCTCATTGCGGCTGTCGTGACCGGCGGGACGAACGCCCTCCTGATCGGTCGGGCGGAGGGGGCGTCCCTCGCGAACCGTGACATCACCGTCCAGGCGTCGTCATCGTCGACGTGCGTAGTTGGCTCACTCGTCAACGGCGCGGCGGTCGGGGGCGCGATTCCGGCGAAGACCGATGCCAACGGCTACTTCAGCGTGACCGTGCCGGGAATCAATCCCGGGGACGCCGTGGCGCTGAAGCTTGCTTCGCCTGCAACGACGCCCTCTTCGCAGTGCCTCGTCAGTTCCCGCGACAACGATTCCTGGCCGAAGGCGTTCAACATCGACGGAGCGCCGCAGCCGATTCGCGATTTCATCGACGCGCCAGGCAAGGCCCGCTGGTACAAGTTCGCGGTCACGCCGGGGCAGCGCATCGACGTCAAGCTTTCCGGTCTCCCTGCCGACTACGACCTGGCGGTGTTCAAGGACATCGGCCAGGCGTTCGCGAGCCAGTTCGACCCTGAAAATCACCCGGCGACCGGCGACCTGCTGAAGCTCACCGCCGAATATGCGCCATCGATCTTTTCGCCGTCGATCTTTTCCCCGTCGATCTTCAGCCCCTCGATCTTCAGTCCCGACGCGTACAGCCCCTCGATCTTCTCGCCGTCGATCTTCAGCCCCTCGATCTTTTCCCCGTCGATCTTCTCGCCCTCGATCTTCTCGCCGTCGATCTTCAGCCCGTCGATATTCTCGCCATCGATCTTCAGCCCGTCGATATTCTCGCCATCCATATTTTCGCCGTCGATCTTCTCCCCGTCCATCTTCAGCACGGACGAGATCGCACAGGCATTCTCGACCGCCCAGTCGCGCAGCATCGTCGCGGTCTCCGCGACCGCCGGCCTGAGCGACGAATTGGCCGTCGCCAATACATGGAACCGCACCGGGTATTTCTACGTCCGGGTCACGGGGCGCAGCGGCGCGTTCAACACGAGCCTGCCGTTCACTCTCACCGTGGCGAAGGGCGTGACGAGCTGCGCGAGCGTCACGGACTTCAGCGTGACGAAGCGCACGCCGGTGGCGGCCTCGGGCCTGAAGACGGTGATTCTCACCGACTCGTCGAAGGTGGCGCTCGACCTGCCGCTGCCCGGTTCGCCGGGAGACACGCTGCGCGCCAAGCTTTCAGCTCTGGCCGGACGCGGCGAGGTGAGTGGTGTGGTCATCGACGTCGCCAGCGACGATCACGTGAAGGCCCTCAAGCAGCAGGCGGCGAACAACCCTGCGTGCCCGTTCGCGAAGAACCTCGTCGCCGAGGAGATCAAGGGCATCGTCGATTCCTACCGGACCAACCCGCTGCAGTACGTCGTGATCGTCGGCAGCGACGACGCGATCCCGTTCTTCCGCTCGCCGGATCAGAGCGGCCTCGGCCAGGAATCCGGCTACGTCCCGCCGGTGCAGAGCAACTCGCCGTCGGAGGCGAGCCTGCGCCTCGACTTCGTGCTGAGCCAGGACAAGTACGGCTCGAAGACCACGATCTCGCTGCCGTGGAATGATTTTCCCGTGCCGAATCTCGCCGTCGGCCGCCTTGTCGAGACGGCGAGCGAGATTGCGGGCGTGATCGACGCCTATGTCGCCACCAACGCAATCGTCGCGCCGCGCTCCTCGCTCGTAACCGGCTACGACTTCCTCGAGGACGCCGCGAACGTGGTCAAGGGCGAGCTCGACGCGGGGACAGGTGCCCCGGGCGACGCGCTGATCACGCCGAACGGCAAGTCGCCGCAGGATTCGGCCTCGTGGAACGCAACCCAGCTCGGCGCGAAGCTGTTCGGATCGCGCCACGACGTGATCTTCCTCGCGGGCCACTTCAGCGCCAACAGCGCGCTCGCGGCGGATTTCAAGACCAGCCTGCTCACGACGGACCTCGCCGCGTCGACGACGGACTTCACCAACTCGATCGTCTTCTCCGCCGGCTGCCACTCCGGTTACAACCTCGTCGACGGCGACGCCATTGCCGGCGTGACGCTTCCGCTCGACTGGGCGCAGGCCTTCGCGCGGAAGAAGGCGACGCTGATCGCCGGTACCGGCTACCAGTACGGCGACACCGACTTCCTCGAGTACAGCGAGCGGCTCTACGCCAACTTCGCGGGACAGCTTCGCGCCGGGTCCGGGGCGGTTGCGGTCGGCGACGCGCTGGTGAAGGCGAAGCTCGCGTATCTCGCGGCGACGCCGGACATCCGCGGCCTGCACGAGAAGGCGCTGCTCGAATCCGCGCTCTTCGGCCTGCCCATGCTCGCGGTGAACATGCCCGCCGGCCGCACCCCGCCGGCCGGCGGCACCGGCGCCGTCGCGGCGACACCGGTGAACAGCGGTCCCGCGCAGTCGCTCGGGCTCCAGACGTTCGATCTCGGCATCTCGCCGGGCCTCAAGACGCACACGAAGACCCTCAAGAACGTGAAGGGCGGCTCCGACGTCAGCGCGACCTGGCTGAGCGGACTCGACGACGCTGTCGTCTCGAAGCCGGGCGAGCCCGTGCTGCCGCTCGTGGTGATCGACGTGACGCCCGGCGATCCGCGGCTCGTCCTGCGGGGCATCGGCTATCGCGGCGGGTCGTTCGTCGACACCGGCCCGCTGATTCCGTTTACCGGCGCCCCGTCGACCGAGTCCCGCAGCGTCCACGTACCGTTCCTGTCGCCGGTCAACTATCCGACGACGATGTGGACGCCGAACTACTTCGGCGCGCTCTCGGGAAGTGGCGGGACGCAGCTCCTCGTCACGCCGGTGCAGCACCGCGCGGCCAGCGTCGTCGACGGCACGAGCACACAGCGCAAGCACACGAACCTGGCACTGCGACTGTTCTACAGCGGCAACCTCAGCAAGGCCGCGCTGTCGGATGCGCCTTCCATCGTCTCCGTCGACGCGCAGGTCGACGCCGCCGGCGTCCTGTTCACGACCCAGGTCGTCGGCGATCCCGCCGCGGCGATCTACCAGGTGTGGATCACCTACACCGGCGACGGCACGGGTGGATGGACGTCCGTCGACCTCGATCAATGCATACGGTCGCCGTCGACGAATCTGCTTCCCGCCGCCTGCGGCACGGCCGAGGATTCGCGGCTCTGGAAGGGGCGGCTCTCGAGCCCGCCGGCGAACATCAAGTATTTCGTTCAGGCGGCCAACGGAGTCGGTCTCGTTTCGCGCAACGACAACCTCGGCGCGTATTTCGGAATCACCCCGATCACGCCGACGGCCACGGTGCTCGCGCTCGTCTCCCCGCCCGTCAGCGCGACGGTCGGCGACAGTCCCACGGTGACGGCCAAGCTCACCTATGCGGGTGGCACAGCGGCGACGGGCAAGGTGGTCGCCGTGGGCGTAGGCGGCTCGACCCGGATGGGGATGACCGGCAGCGACGGTACCGTCACGATTGGGATGCCGGTTGTCGCCAATCCGGGCAGCTACCAGATCACCGCGGCGTTCGCCGGCGACGACGTATTTCAGCCGTCGTCCGCTTCGGCGCCGCTCGCGGTCAACCGTGCCGCGGTGACGCCGACGGTCCTCTCGGGCGGGGCCGCGACGGCCGGGATCAACATCTCGGGCGCGCTTGGCGGCACCACTGCCGGACTGCAACAGGTACCGGTGGCGTTCACGGTGACAGGTCCGAGCGGCACGACAACGGTCTACGGGATCACCGACTACCTCGGCAACGCGACGTTCCCGCCGCCCTCGGGCCTTCCGCCCGGAGCCTACACGGTGACCCAGGCCACGTTCGGCGGCGACGGGACGTACGCTCCGACGACGATCACGTTCACGACGCCGCAGCAGGTCACGGTGCCCAAGCTGAACCAAAGCATCACCTTCGGCACACTCGCCAGCAAGACTCTCGGCGTTCCGGACTTCCCGGTGTTCGCTACCGCGAGCTCGGGCCTCGCCGTGTCATACGGCGCCAGCGGCGCCTGCTCGGTGACCGGCAGCACGGTCCATCTGAACGGTGCGGGAAGCTGCGCGATCACCGCCAATCAGGGCGGCGACGCGAATTACAATCCGGCAGCGCCAGTCACGCAGAGCTTCTCCATCGTCGCCCCGCCGACCGTTGTTTCGCTCGTGCGCGCCGTGCCATCGCCGACGATGGCGGATTCCGTCACCTACACGCTGACCTTCAGCGAAGCCGTCACGGGCGTCGCAACGGGCAATTTCGCGGTGGCGACCACGGGGATCACCGGCGCCTCCGTCGGAGCCGTCAGCGGCTCGGGCACAACGTGGACCGTTTCGGTGAATACGGGCCGCGCAACCGGGACGCTGCACCTCGACGTCGTCAACGGCACCGGGATAACGAACACGGCCGGCACTGCGCTTGGCGGAACACCGTTCACCGGACAGACCTACCAGATCGACAAGGGGGGCACGGTACTCGGGGGCGGCGAAGGGCAGCCGGTGGCGGGCTTCGGCGCCGGGGGCTACGCGCTCTTCGGCGACGTCCAGTTCCCGTACGCGCCGTCGCGTTTGCGCGTCTACTCGGATGGCCGGATCCTGGCGGTCGGGGGTGTCGGCTGCGCCGACAACATCGATCTGAACAACACGGTGGCCGAGTACTGCACGCTGCAGCTCGCACGATACTTGTCGTCGGGCGCGCCGGATCCTTCGTTCGGCACGAACGGTCGCGCCCTGACCGCCGTGACGAATGTCAATTCGGAACTGAACGTCTCCATCAAGGGCGACGGAACGATCCTTGCGCGAGGCATCCGCTTCAACGGGACCAACGACGTGCCGTTCGTGGCCAAATTCACGAGCGCCGGCGCAACGGACCCGTCCTACGGGACGAACGGCGTCGTCCAGCTCGACTCGCTTCCGCTCGGCTTCGGTATCATGGGATCGGACCTTGACGGGTCAGGGCGCATCGTCATCGTCGGAACGACACCGAACCAGGGCCCCCAGGGCCAGGATGTCTTCGTGACCCGCCTGACGAGCACGGGCGCGACCGACACGACCTTTGGCACCAACGGCGTCGCGCAATTCAACATTTCGACGGCATCCCCCGCCAATGATCGGGGTACGACCGTCTGGTTGCAGCCCGATGGCGGAATCGCGCTGGGCGGACGAACCGTCGGCCCTTCCGGATTCTTTGACTTCCTGGTGATGCGGCTCGACAGCACGGGGGCCCGCGATCCGACTTTTGGCACCAACGGAGTCGCGACCACGCGCTTCCCCGCGTCGACGGGGCACAACCTCGGCCGCAGGCTGGTGCTGCAACCGGACGGCAAGATCGTGCTGGTCGGCTCGGTGACGGTCGGTTCGGGCACCCAGTGCGGGATCGCGCGATTCACGACCAGCGGCACGCTCGACCCCAGCTTCGGCACGGGCGGGCAGGTGCTGGTGCCCGTGTCCGTCGGATGCTTCAATGCCAACCAGCAGCCGGACGGCAAGCTCGTCATTGGCGCCAACGACAAGGTGGGCGACGTGCAATATGGCACGCTGATTCGCCTGCTGCTGAACGGTGCGCTCGATCCCACCTTCGGCAACGGGGGCCTGCAGGACATCAGCAACTTCGACACGCCCGGACGCGTTGCATTCACGTCCATTGGAAACATCGTCACCGGCCTCAAGATCCAGGACCCGGCGGACGGCGTGCAGAAGTCGTACGTGGTCGAGCTCTCCGGCACGCTCACCGGACCGTGGGTCGCGCAGACGATCACGTTCAATGCGCTGCCCGACAGGACCTATGGTGACCCGGTGTTCCAGCTGTTCGCCACGGCGAGCTCGGGATTACCGATAAAGTTCGGAGCGACTGGGGCGTGCTCGGTGGCGGGCAATCTGGTGCAGATTGGCGGTATCGGCACCTGCACGATCACCGCGAGCCAGCCCGGCGACGCGACCTGGTTCGCGGCCAGCCCCATTTCGCGGACGTTCGGGATCTCGGCCGCGAGCCAGACGATCACGTTCGGGCCGGCCCTGACCGGCGTCACGGTGGGTCAACCGCTCGTCTTCGTCAGCGCGACCAGCACGAGTCCCACGGCAGCGCCGTCGACGATCCCGATCGTATTCTCGTCGCAGACGCCCGCGGTCTGCACCACGGGGGGCATCAACGGCGCCTCGTTGACACTCCTCTCTGCTGGTCAATGCACAATTGCCGCGAATCAGGCGGGCGATGCGAATTACAACGGCGCGCCGCCGGCGACACAAACGTTCTCGGTCGCCGCGGCGGGCACCCCGCCGGCAACGTTCACGGTCACCAATCTCAACAATAGCGGCGCCGGCAGCCTGCGCACCGCGATCGCCAACGCCAACGCCGCGGCGCCAGGTCCGAATATCGTCAACTTTGCCGCTGGACTGACGGGCACCATATTGCTGACGTCGGGGCAGATCCAGATTTCCCGCGCGTTATCGATTGTCGGTCCTGGCGCGGCCAACCTCACGATAAACGGCAACGCCAACAGCCGCATTTTCGCGATTTTCGCGACCGATCCAGCCTGCCCGGCGCTTGACGGACCGGATTATCTGGTCTCGATCTCCGGTCTCCGTCTGACGAATGCTTGGCGGACCACAAGCAATGGAGGCGGCGCGATCTTCTCGGAGCATAGCCTTGCGCTTGATTCGGTGATCGTCGATAACAGCTCCGCCAGGCACAGCGGCGGCCTTTTCTTTCAGGTCCAGTACCCGGGGCAGACGCTCACGATTACCAATTCACAAGTTCTCAACAACCTCGCCACGCCGACTGCCTTTCCGGCAGGAACTGCGGAGCAGGACGGCGCAGGTATGGGCCTCTACGAGCGATGCTTTGCCCCCCAGACGACCCCGGTGACCGTCACCATCGCAAATACTCTGTTCAGCGGGAACCGCGCGCAACCGACGGGGACATTGGGAGGAGCCGGCGGCGCGATCCAATCGAGCTCCTTGGCGGACATCATCATTACGGACACCCGGTTTGTGGATAACCACGTCGATGCACCCGATCCGCCGGTCGCTGGCTACCTGGGCACAAACTACCGTGGCGGCGCATTTCATGGAACCGCGAGGTCGCTGCGTATCGAACGCTCCGAAATCGCCGAAAACTCGGTCACCGACGTGACCGGCAGCGATACGACCCGTTCTGGAGGGCTGCACCTCTACAACGATCATCCGTCCCGGCAGGGTCCGGGAGACGCGATGGCTGTAAGGATCGTCAATTCGACGATCTCGGGGAATGTTTCGGCGGCTACCGCCGGTGCAATGCTTGCATTTGGCAACATAGCGCTCGAGTTGGACAACACCACCGTCAGCGGAAATTCGGCCGCGCCGACGCGTACCGGCGGAATTGTCTTGAGTACCAATGTGACCAACCCAACGTCCGCCAGCAATGCAACCGCACCCACGCTCAAGCTCGTGTCGTCAATCCTGGCCAACAACAGCAGCACTGGCGGCGACGTTGCGACCAGTACAACCTTTATCCCCAATTTCGGAATCAACGCCTTCAATTCGCTGATCCAGAAGATATGTTCGACCTGTGCCATCGTGGTCTCCGGGCCGAGCAACTTCCTCGTCGCCGACCCCGTCTTGGGTCCGCTAGGGTTCAACGGTGGGCCGACCCGCACACACGCGTTGCTGCCGGGCAGCCCGGCGATCAACACGGGCAGCAACCCGCTCGGGCTCACCACCGACCAGCGTGGCGCAGGCTTCCCGCGCGCCGTGGGCGCGGCCCCGGACATGGGGGCCTACGAGTCGGCGACACCGTGACGACCACCGCGAGCAGGGCTGGCGCGCAAGGGAACAAATGACCGGAGCTGTGGGCGCTGCGCCCGACGAAACGACTGCGGCGCCGGACGACCTGGTCGAGAACGCCGAGGCGTACATCCCCGGCGACCGCCGGCGCGCGCTCGCGGAGGGGCTCGAGATTCCCGACCGGGTGCGCGGCGCGGCGCTCTTCGCGGACATCTCGGGTTTCACGCCGCTGACCGAAGCGCTGGCGAAGGAGCTCGGGCCGCAGCGCGGCGCGGAGGAGCTCACTGCCCAGCTGAATCGCGTCTTCCAGGCGCTCATCGACGTGCTCGACCGCTTCGGCGGGCACGTCATCTACTTCAGCGGCGACGCGATCACGTGCTGGATCGATGGCGACGACGGCACGCGCGCGACGGCCTGCGCGCTCGCGATGCAGGCGACGATGGAACGCGCGGGGGTCGTGACCACCCCGGCAGGCTCGACGATTCGGCTCGCGGTGAAGATCGCCGTCACCGTCGGGGCCGCGCGGCGCTTCCTGGTGGGCGATCCTGGCGTGCAGAGGATCGACGTCCTCGCCGGGCGCATCATCGACGAGCTGGCGGCGGCCGAGCACCAGGCGGAGAAGGGTGAGGTCGTCCTGCATTCCTCGGCTATGGAATCGCTGGGCGACCGCGTCGAGATCCGAGAGCTGCGGGTCAAGGAAGACGACTGGAGGGAGTTCGGCGTCGTCGGGAGCCTCGCCGTGCCGGTCGACGAGGCGCCGTCGGTCGGGAACGAGGACACGCTTCCGGAAGGAGCCGTCAAGGAGTGGCTGCTGCCGGACGTCTTCGAGCGTCTCCGCATGGGGCATGGCGAATTCCTCGCTGAGTTGCGTCCGGCGTACCCGATCTTTCTGCGCTTCGGCGGCATCGACTACGACACCGACGACGACGCGGTCCGGAAGCTCGACGGCTTCGTTCGTCAGGTGCAGCGGGTTCTCACGTCGTATGGCGGCAACCTGCTGCACCTCACGCTGGGTGACAAGGGCGCGTACCTGTACGCGGTCTTCGGCTCGCCGCGGGCCCACGAGGACGACGCGGCACGGGCGGCGGCCGCCGCGCTCGAGCTCTCCGCGCTGCAAGCGACGACGGCGGCCCGGGACATCCAGATCGGCATCGCCTACGGGCGGTTGCGAAGCGGCACGTACGGGCACAGGCGGCGTCGGACGTTCACCTGCATCGGGGACGCCGTGAATCTCGCGGCGCGGCTCATGGCCAAATGCCCGCCGGGGAGGATCTACGTCTCGGAGGAGGTGCGCCGGGCGGCGGGCGAAATCTTCGTGTGGAAGCCGATCGCCCCGATGCGACTCAAGGGGAAGGCCGAGCCGGTTGCGGTCTTCGCACTGGGTGGCTCGATACGGCAGGCCGCCCGTGGCGCGGCGGGCTACGACCTTCCGATGGTCGGCCGCGAGGCAGAGGTGGGCACGCTCTCGGCACGGCTCGACGAGGCCCTCGATGGCCATGGGCAGATCGTCGGCATCTGCGCCGAGGCCGGTATGGGCAAATCGCGGCTCGTCGCGGAGCTCGTCCGGCTGGCAGGGCAGCGCGGCGCCGCGGTGGCGCTCGGGGAGTGCCAGTCGTACGGCACCAACACCCGATACTTCGCATGGCGCGAAGTGTGGTCCACCCTGTTCCGACTCGACACCAGCTTGCCCGTCGGCGAGCAGGTGCAGGCGCTCGAGACCGAGCTCGCGGCGATCGACGCCGGGCTCGTGCCGCGTGCGCCACTGCTCGCAACGCTTCTCGACCTGCCGATACCCGACAACGAACTCACCGCGCCGTTCGACGCGAAGCTCAGGAAGACGTCGCTCGAGGGGCTGCTCGTGCAGTGCCTGCGAGCGCGGGCGGCCGAGGCGCCGCTCGTGCTGGTGCTCGAGGACTGTCACTGGCTGGATCCGCTCTCGCGCGATCTCGCCGAGGTCCTCGGGCGCGCGCTCGCGAGCCTTCGGGGTCTACTGGTGCTGGCGTACAGGCCGGGTGGCGACGCAGGCAGCCAGCTCGGCGTGGAAAAGCTGCCGCACTTCAGCGAGATCGTCCTTTCCGAGCTCGACGCCCTCCAGTCGGCGCAACTCATCCGGTCGAGGTTTGCGCAGGCCGTCGGGGGCGGGGCCGAGCCCCCTGCGGCGTTGGTCGAGCTCGTCACGGCAAGGGCCCAGGGCAATCCGTTCTACATCGAGGAGCTGCTCAACTACATCCGTGGCCAAGGCGTCGAGCTGCGGGACGAATCGGCGCTGAATCTGCTCCAGCTTCCCGAGAGCCTGCACAGCCTGATCCTCTCCCGGATCGATACGCTCGACGAATCGCCGCGGCGCACGCTCAAGGTGGCGAGCGTGCTCGGGCGCGTGTTCAGGGCCCCGATGCTGCCCGGCGTCTACCCGGAACTCGGCGGGCTCCCGAAGGTGAACGAGCACCTGCGGGTGCTGGGGGCGGCCGACCTCGTCCACGTCGACCAGGAGGCCGAGCGGACGTACTTCTTCAAACACGTCGTCACGCAGGAAGTCGCCTACCAAAGCCTGCCGTTCGCGCTTCGCGCCATGCTCCACGAGCGCTGCGGCAGCTACATCGAGACCGTGGAGCCCGAAACGGTCGAGCGCAACCTCGATCGGCTCGCACATCATTATTGGCGCAGCGAGAACCTTGCAAAGAAGCGCGAATACCTCGGACGCGCCGGGGACGCCGCGCAGGCCGCGTACGCGAACGCGGCGGCAATCAGCTACTTCGAGCGTCTGGCGCCGCTCGTCGAAAACGGCGCGCGGGTCGACGTGCTGCAGAAGCTCGGCAAGGTGCTCGAGCTCGTCGGCGAGTGGCATCGCGCGGAGCAGGTCGAGACCGAGGCACTCGAGGTGGCCAAGGGTCTCGACGACAGGTTGCGGTGCGCCTCGTGCGAGACCGCGCTCGCGGAAGTCGCGCGCAAGCAGGGCCGCTACGACGAGGCCGTCGAGCGGCTCGACCGCGCGGCGCGCGGATTCGGGGACCATGGCGACGACGCGGGCGTAGGCCGGGTGCTGCATCTCGCCGGGACCGTCGCGGCGCAGCGCGGCGACTACGCCAAGGCGGTCGAGAACTACGAGGCGAGTCTCGCGATCCGCGAGCGGCTCTCCGACAAGGCGAGCATGGGTGGCCTCCTGTCCAATCTCGGGATCGTCGCCGAGTATCGCGGCGATTTCGATGCCTCGCATCGCTTCCACGAGCGCGCTCGCGCGCTCCGCGCCGAGATCGGCGATCGCTGGGCGATCGCCGTGTCGGAGAACAACCTGGGGATGATCGCGGTGCTCCAGAAGCGGTTCGAGGAGGCCCGCGACCGGTTCCGGCGGACGATGCTCCTCGCGCGCGAGGTCGGCGACCCCTGGATGGCCGCCCTCGTGCACAACAATCTCGGCAACGCGACCCGCGGCCTGGGCGACTACGACGCGGCGCGCGGCCATTATCGGGACAGCCTGCGCTTCTACCGCGACTACGACGACAAATGGGCATTGGCATTCCTGCTCGAGGACATCGGCGTCCTTGCGGCGCTTTCCGGGAACGCCGCGGACGCGCTCGAGCTCATCGGCGCCGGCGACACCCTTCGCGAGTCGATCGGCGCTCCCCGCGCACCGTCGCTCGAGGAGGACATCGAGCGCCAGCTCGCGGCAGCCGTGGCCTCGATGTCCGACGAGGACCGATTGGCGCATCGCGCACGCGGCAGGGCGCTCGAGCTCGCCGCGGCGGTCGAGAAGGCGCTGGCTTACTGCGAGCGACCGCCTTCAATGTCGCCGCCCGTATAATCGCCGCCGACGGCGGTTCCGCGCCTTCCCGACGTCGATGACGTTCGGTTGTGTTTCCTGCGCCAGCTGCGAAGCCTTGACAAGGGCGGGGGCAAGAGTACAAACGTGGGGTTATCCTCTGATTGAGCGCAATCTGCTCCGGCATCCGGGAACCTCACTTCGAGAAGGGTAGGCGGCGACGCCGTCGCCGCCAACGCACGACGAGACATGGCCGAGGCGCAAACCGTTGTAGAGAACGCAGCGGCTGCAACGTTGCCCGACGCGTTCCACAACCTGGAAGCGTACATCCCCGGCGACCGCCGACGCGCGCTCGCCACCGGGACCGCAATGCCCGACCGCGTTCGCGGCGCGGCGTTGTTCGCCGACATCTCGGGCTTCACGCCGTTGACCGAAGCGTTGGCAAATGAGCTCGGACCGCAGCGCGGTGCCGAGGAGCTGACGGTCAACCTCAATCGCGTTTTTCATGCCCTCATCGCCGAGCTCGAGCGGTTCGGCGGGCACGTCATCTATTTCAGCGGCGATGCGATCACCTGCTGGATCGATCGTGACGACGGAGCGCGTGCGACCGCCTGCGCGCTCGCGATGCAGAAGACGATGGGCGAGCTGGGCGAAGTGGTAACGCCGGCGGGCTCCAGGGTGCCGCTGGCGATGAAGGCCGCCGTCGCTGTCGGGGCGGCTCGTCGCTTCCTCGTCGGCGACCCGGACATCCAGCTGATCGACGTTCTGGCGGGGCGGTTGATCGACGCGCTGGCCACCGCCGAACACCTCGCGGCGCGGACCGAGGTCGTACTCGACCGGTCGGCGCTCGAATCGCTGGGCGACCGGATCGAGATCCGCGAGTTTCGGGTCGACGCCGAGAGCGGACGCGAATTTGGCGTTATCGGCTCGATGACGGTGGAGCTCGAAGACACGCCGCTATCGATCCACGAGGATCCGTTGCCGGAGGCGGTTGTCCGGCAATGGCTGCTCCCCGCCGTCTACGAACGTCTGTCCACCGGGCGCGGCGAGTTCCTGGCGGAGCTCCGGCCGGCGTACCCGCTGTTCGTGCGCTTCGGCGGCATCGACTACGACAACGATGAAGATGCGATCGCGAAGCTCGACGACTTCATCCGGCACACGCAGCGGATTCTCACGACCTACGGCGGAAACCTCCTGCATCTGACGCTCGGCGACAAGGGCGCCTATCTGTCGGCGGTGTTCGGCCCGCCGCATGCTCACGAAGACGACGCAGCGCGCGCCGCGGCTGCCGCGCTGGAGCTGCGCGAACTGGGATCCACGACCGCGGCTTCCGGCATCCAGGTCGGGATCACGTACGGACGGCTCCGCAGCGGGACCTACGGCCACCGGCGGCGGCAGACGTTCACCTGCCTCGGCGACGCGGTCAACCTCTCGGCGCGCCTGATGTCGAAAGCGCCGCCGGG
>Ga0209048_10003108_pt1 | contig 16264 bp, 15 predicted proteins | sample FrelakmetCRP12CR_FD_187146 | JGI IMG/M metagenome (GOLD analysis project Ga0209048, IMG submission 187146) | Freshwater lake sediment microbial communities from the University of Notre Dame, USA, for methane emissions studies - CRP12 CR (SPAdes)... | ecosystem: Environmental > Aquatic >... | reverse complement strand
AATTGGTAATTAGGATCCGCTATGACCGATACCGACGTTTACGACTCCAGCAAAATCAAAGTCTTAAGGGGACTCGACGCCGTCCGCAAGCGCCCGGGAATGTATATCGGAGACACCGACGATGGCAGCGGATTGCATCACATGGTCTTCGAGGTGGTGGACAACGCGATCGATGAGGCCCTGGCGGGGCACTGCGACCGAGTGGTGGTCACCATTCATGCTGATGAATCGGTGACCGTGACGGATAACGGGCGCGGCATACCGGTCGACATTCACAGCGAGGAGGGCGTTTCAGCGGCGGAGGTCATCATGACCGTGCTGCACTCCGGCGGAAAATTCGACGACAGCTCCTACAAGGTTTCGGGCGGCTTGCACGGTGTGGGCGTCTCGGTGGTGAATGCGCTTTCGGATTTCCTTGAATTGAACATCCGGCGCGACGGCAAATTGCACCGTCAGGAATATCGGTTGGGCGAACCTCAGGCGCCGCTTGCGGTCGTCGGGGAGACCAACGAGCGAGGCACGACGCTGCGCTTCAAACCGAGCTCGAAGATCTTCACCAACATCTCGTTCAATTACGAGACGCTTGCGAAGCGTCTACGCGAATTGTCATTTCTCAACTCCGGCGTGCGCATCGAACTGGTGGACGAGCGCGACGAGAAATCCGAAGTGTTTCAGCACGAGGGCGGCTTGGCCGCTTTCGTCACCTATCTGAACCGCAGCAAAACACCGGTGCATGACTCGGTTCTATGGTTCCAAACGCGCGACGGCAACACGCAGGTGGAAGTCGCGATGCAGTGGAACGATTCGTATCAGGAAAGCATGTACTGCTACACGAACAACATTCCGCAAAAGGACGGCGGCACGCACCTCGCCGGATATCGGGCCGCCCTGACGCGCACGCTCAACAATTACATCGAGAAAGAGCTCGCCGCCAAAAAGGAAAAAATAGCCACTACGGGCGACGACGCGCGCGAAGGGCTGACCGCGATCTTGTCCGTCAAGCTTCCGGATCCGAAGTTCTCCTCGCAAACGAAGGATAAATTGGTTTCCTCCGAGGTGAAGGGCGTGGTCGAATCGGCGGTTGCGCAACGCCTGGAGGAATTTCTGATGGAACATCCGCATGAAGCGCGGGCCATCGTCAACAAGATCCTCGAGGCCGCCTATGCTCGCGAGGCTGCGCGCAAGGCGCGCGAAATGACCCGGCGCAAGGGCGCGCTGGATATAGCCGGCTTGCCCGGCAAACTTGCCGACTGCCAGGAAAAGGATCCCGCGCTTTCCGAAATGTTCCTGGTCGAGGGAGATTCCGCAGGCGGTTCGGCCAAACAAGGGCGCGACCGCCGTACTCAAGCGATCCTGCCGCTCAAAGGCAAGATCCTCAACGTGGAGAAGGCGCGTTTCGACAAAATGCTGGGATCCGCCGAAGTGGGAACCTTGATCACGGCATTGGGCTGCGGCATCGGGCGCGACGACTTCAACGTCGATAAATTGCGCTACCACCGCATCATCATCATGACCGACGCGGACGTCGACGGATCGCACATTCGTACGCTATTGCTCACCTTTTTCTACCGCCAAATGCCCATCCTGATCGAACGCGGGCACATCTACATCGCGCAGCCGCCGCTGTACAAAGTCAAGAAAGGCAAACAGGAACACTACGTCAAAGACGATCTCGAATTGAACGCCTTGCTCCTGAACACCGCCGTCGACGGGGCGGCTCTTCACGTCAATGCCGACGCGCCGCCGCTCTCCGGCTTGGGTCTCGAATCCCTGGCGAGGCAATACGTCGAGGTGCAGGGCATCGTGCGCCGCTGGGCGCGCCGCTACGACGATCGATTCTTGGAGCAGCTGCTGTACGTGCCTAAGCTCACCACCGATTCGTTCGATCGCGTCGACGCGCTCAAGGATTGGTGCCGAAACCTGGAAACGAAGTTGAACATGCTCGACGATGTCTCGCGTAAATACCGCATCGCCGTGCATACGCTCGCCGGGGGCGGCCATCGCATCGATTTGCAGCGCTTGGAGCACGGTTTGACGTCCGAGAAGCACATACCTCGCGAGTTTTTCGATTCGGCGGAATATCTGCGCATTGCCGAACTCGCGCAAACGTTGAGCGATTTGATGGGCCCGGGCGCGTACGTCCGCCGCGCCGATGAACGCCAAGAGGTGACGAGCTTCAAGGCCGCGATGAACTGGCTGTTCGAGCAGGCGAAGAAGGGACAAACCATCCAGCGCTACAAGGGATTGGGCGAGATGAATGCGAGCCAATTATGGGAAACGACCATCAATCCCGAAACGCGGCGATTGATGCAGGTGCGCATTGAGGATGTGGTCGCGGCCGACGATATCTTCACCACTCTGATGGGCGATGCGGTCGAACCGCGCCGCGAGTTCATCGAAAAGAACGCGCTGCAGGTGTCCAATCTGGATATCTAGTATGCCGAACCGAACGCCGCCCGATGCGGCGCGAATGTCGGTGCGCCGGATCGATTCAATCCTTAACGCCGGCGAGCCTCAGGCCGTCGAATAGCTGTTCGGATCCGGCGAGACCTGCCGTGGTGTACATCCACTTCTTGAGCGCCGCAAGGATGAGATCGTCCAGCGCATCTTCGACGTCGGCTCGCCGGCGCGGTGTGAGGGAGTCACCGAGTATGGCGACCGATTGGGTGTCGAGCACGCGCTCGGTGTCGCCGCCATCCTATAATCGGTGATCATGGGCGACTCGTTGAGCGAGATCTATAACTACCGTGCGGCGGCTGCGGATCTGGCAACCTCCGGGCAGCCCACGCAACGGCAGCTCGCATCGATAGCGGCGGCCGGCTACACGGTGGTGATCAATCTGGCGCTTCACGACGATCCGCGCTACTCGCTCGCCGATGAGGCCGGAACCGTGAAATCGCTCGGCATGGAATATGTGCATATTCCGGTGCAATTCGCGGCGCCCACCAAGGACGATCTGTGGGCTTTTCTGGACGCGATGGACCGGCACCGCAGCGGCAAGATTTGGGTCCACTGTGCCGCGAATATGCGGGTCACGGCCTTTGTCGGTTTGTATTGGGTGCTGCGACGAGGTTGGGACCGCGCTCGCGCCTTCGAGCTCATGAACGGCGTGTGGCAGCCGAATGAGGTGTGGGCGGGGTTTATCGCCTCATCGCTGGCGCAGCACGGCCGCTGAATTTCGCTTGACCCTTGTCGCTCGCCGTTGCGCACCCGATGAGGTACCTTGGGTTCGATGCGCGATATCGCGGCAATGAGGGGATTTGCACGATGTGGGCCTGGCGGACGTTAACTTGCCTCGCACTGATGTTCGTGCTGCAGGGGTGCAGCCGGCACGGCGGCGATTCGAGCGGGTCCGCGAGCGGGGGTCCTCAATACGACGGCGAGAAGGTGGTCAATATTTACTCGTGGGCGGACTATATCGCGCCCGAAACCGTGGGCAATTTCGAACGGGAAACCGGCATCAAGGTTCACTACGGCACCTACGACAACAACGAGGTTCTCGAGACCCAATTGTTGACCGGCCATACGAACTACGACGTGGTCAATCCGCAAGAGACTTTTTTCGAGCGCCAGCTCAAGGCCGGCGTGTATCGCAAGCTCGACAAGAGCGCGCTGCCGAATCTTGTCAACACCGATCCCGAGATCATGCGCCGGATGGCGGTACACGATCCGGAAAATCTCTACGCGGTGCCCTACATGTGGACCACGACCGGTCTCGGGTTCAATGTCGATCAGGTGCGGGCCCGGCTGGGCGCGAACCCGACGGACAGCTGGGCGCTGCTGTTCGATCCCGCCAACGCGGCAAAATTAAAAGACTGCGGAATCACCATCGTCGATTCTCCCATGGATGTGTTTTCCTCCGTGATCATCTACCTGGGGCGAGATCCGAACCGGTTCGATCCGGCGGATGTGGCCGCCGCCTCCGAGGTGCTCCGGAAAATCCGGCCGTTCGTACGCTATATCGACCCCGCGCAGCACATTCCCGATCTCGCCAGCGGCAGCGCCTGCCTGGCGCTCGCCTGGTCCGGAGACGTGGTGCAGGCGCGCAGCCGCGCCGGCGAAGCCAATACGGGGGCTCACATCGCCTACATGGTTCCGCGCGAGGGAGCGTTGATCACGGTCGACATGATGGGCATTCCGGCGGATGCGCCGCATCCGCACAACGCGCTCATTTGGCTGAATTACTTGATGCGTCCGGATGTGATGGCCGCGATCACCAACTACACCAAGTACCCGAACGGCAATTCGGCGTCGCTGCCGCTGGTGCGGCCCGAGCTGCGGAGCGACGAAAGCATCTATCCGAACGAGCAAGCGCGCGCGCGGCTGATTACCGCGAGGGCCGTGCCCGCGGACTACTCGCGCTTGATCACCCGCGAGTGGACCCGGTTTCGAACCGGTTATTGACCGACGGTCTTCGCATCGGCCAGCGATTGATCCCTCGCGATCCGCGCCAATCCGGATTCGATGGCTGCGCGGACTTCATCGGTCAACTCCCTTGGGTCCTTGCCTGCCGGGTCGATCGGCTCGCCGATGATCACGCAAATCGTGCCCGGCTTCTTCACGAAGCCGCGCCGCGGCCAAAACACTCCCGCGTTATGCGACAGAGGCACCACCAGCTTGCCGGTTCGGATGGCGAGCAGCGCGCCGCTTACGCCGAACTTTCGCGTCTCGCCTGCCACCACGCGGGTGCCCTCCGGGAAAATTACGACCCACAGGCCGTCCGCGAGGCGTGCCTTGCCCTGCTCGAGCACCTGAAGCACTGCGCGGTGACCGTCGCCTCGATTGATGGCGATCGGTCGCAGCAGCTTGAGTCCCCACCCGACGAATGGAATCCACAACAGCTCGCGCTTCAGCACCCAGACCTGGGGAGGGAAAATGACGAATTGCGCCACCGTTTCCCAGGCGGAAGTGTGGTTGCTCATGATGATGTGATTGCCCTGCGGGATGCGTTCGCGCCCCTCGACAACGAAGGTCAGGCCGCAGAGACGTTCGAGCATCCAAAACAAGCAGCGTGCCCAGCTGCGCGCGATGGCGAAGTGCGCTCGATACGGCAGCCAGAAGCACAGGGTCATGAATGCGCCGAACAGGCACGCCGACACCATCATATAGGTGGTGAACAGCAGTGAGCGCAGCCGCCGGATACTCAGACAAGCTCCTAGCCGGGCAGGCGCGACAGATCGGCGACGCCGCCGAGCAATCGTTGTACGTCGCGCAACAACGCGAGCCGGTTTTGGCGCCGCCCAAGATCCTCGTCCATCACCATGATCGATTCGAAAAAATTGTCCACCGCAGCCGAAAGCGAAATCAGGCTGCGCAAGCTTTGCGCATATTCGCGCCGGGCGATCGATTCCGCGACGGTGCCGCGCAGTTCCGTGAGCGCTCGGTGCAGCGCGTGCTCGGCAGGCTCGGTCAAGGCGCTGACCTGCACCTCGACTAGCCCCTCCGAGGACGCTTTCCTCAGGATATTGGCGATGCGCTTATTGATGGCGGTCAACACGCCGGCGTCGGGCAAGCGCAAGAATTCCTTGAGCGCCTGCAAACGGGCGTCCGCATCGAGCGGCGAAGCCGGCCGATTCGCCAGCACGGCGTCGATCATTTCGACGGACGTTCCGTCGGCACGCTCGAGAACGAGGCCGCGGAAGCGCTCCGCGATGAAATCATAAACTTCCCTACCCGTGCCCGTCCTTTGTACCGGCTGTGCGGCGGCGGACACCGCGATCAGCTCATCGAGGTCGAGATCCAAGCGGCATTCGAGCAAAATGCGCAGCACGCCGAGCGCCGCGCGGCGCAAAGCGAAGGGATCCTTGGCGCCGGTCGGCCGCTGCTCGATCGCGAAAATGCCGACCAGCGTGTCGATCTTGTCGGCCAACGCGAGCGCCTGGCCGGTCTTGGTCCGGGGCAATGCATCGCCCGCGTAGCGCGGCAGATAGTGCTCCTCGAGAGCGAGCGCCACCTCCTGCGGGTACCCTTCTGCTTCGGCGTAATGGCGACCCATGATGCCCTGTAACTCGGGGAACTCACCGACCATCGCCGTCATCAGATCGGCTTTGGCGAGTTCGGCGGCGCGCCCGACTTGCGGCCCGGCCGCGATGCGCTCGCCGATCAGTTGCGCCAAGGATTTCACCCGCCGAGTCTTGTCGGCATAGGTGCCGAGCTTGGCCTGAAATGTCACTCCGCTCAGATTGGCCGCGTGCGCATCGAGCGGGACCTTGCGGTCTTGCTCCCAAAAGAACACCGCGTCGCTCAAGCGGGCCCGGACCACGCGCTCGTTGCCCTCGCGCACCTTTGCCGGGTCGCGACTCTCGATGTTGCTCACCGTGACGAATCCGCCGGTGAGCTTGCCGTCCGCGCCTTCGATGGCGAAGTATCGTTGGTGATCCTGAATGGTGGCGATCACCACTTCGCGCGGAAGCGACAGGAATCTCGGTTCGAACCGGCCCACGATCGGCACCGGCCATTCAACCAGGGCGGTCACTTCGTCCAACAGCTTGCCGTCGATCAATGCGCTGCCGCCGGCTTGGCTAGCGGCCGCCGCCACGCCCGTGCGGATCGCTTCTCGGCGGGCGCTGAAAACCGCGATGACCTTGGCGCGGCGCAGACGCCCTTCGTAGGATTTTGGCGAATTGAGAGAAATCGGCCGCGGAGCATGAAACCGGTGACCGCATGTGATGCGGTCCGACATGAGGCCCAATACCTCGACCCGCACAACCTCATCGCCGTACAGCAAGACCACCGTATGCACCGGTCTCACGAATTCGGCCGTACGCGCTCCCCAGCGCATACGCCTGGCGATGGGGAGCGCGGCGATGGCTTGATTCACGAGATCCCCGATCACGTTCAGCGTCGAGGCGCCGCGCTCCATGCCCCGAAATACCAGCCAATCGCCCTTATCGGTGGTGAGCCGTGCGAGTTCGCCCACCGCAACCCCGCAATTCCTGGCGAAGGCCGTCGCGGCCTGAGTGGGCGCACCGCCCGCATCGAAGGCATTGCGCAGCGGCGGGCCGCGGCGTTCGATGTGCCGATCCGGCGCATGCTCGGCGCAAGCGCGGATCAACACCGCCAGCCGGCGCGGAGTCGCGAAACCATGCGCCTTGCGATACACGATGCCGGCATCGCGAAGGCGGTCGGTCAACCCGTCGGTCAGGGCGGCCGACAGATTTTGCAGGGTCTTCGGCGGCAGCTCTTCCGTGCCCAGCTCCAACAAGAGGTCGCGCACGCTCATCAGGCCACTCGTTGCGATGCGGCGCTCTTCAGCAGGGGAAAGCCGAGCGCTTCACGGCTGTCGCGATACGCTTCGGCGACCGCGCGGGCCAGCGTGCGCACGCGCAGGATGAAACGTTGGCGCTCCGTGACGGAGACCGCGCGGCGCGCATCGAGCAGGTTGAAGGAATGCGATGCTTTGACCATCTGCTCGTAGGCCGGCAGAACCAATTTGTCGTCCAGCAGTCTTCGACAAGCGATTTCGTGTGTGTCGAACTGGCGCAGCAGCGCCTCGGTATCGGCCTTCTCGAAATTGTAGACCGATTGCTCCACTTCATTCTGATGAAACACATCGCCGTAGGTGATCGTGCCGAACGGCCCCTCGGTCCAGACGATGTCGAAAATGCTTTCCTTTCCTTGGATATACATGCCCAGACGCTCGAGTCCGTAGGTGATTTCGCCCATCACCGGCCGGCAGTCCAAACCGCCGACTTGTTGAAAATAGGTGAATTGCGAGACTTCCATTCCGTTAAGCCACACTTCCCATCCCAAACCCCATGCACCGAGTGTGGGCGACTCCCAATTGTCTTCCACGAAGCGGATGTCATGGACCAGCGGATCGAATCCCAACCGGCGCAGCGATCCCAAGTACAAGTCCTGAAAATCATCCGGCGACGGTTTGATGCATACCTGAAATTGAAAGTAGTGCTGCAGGCGAAACGGGTTGTTGCCGTAACGGCCGTCGGCGGGACGTCGCGAAGGCTGTACGTAAGCGGCACTCCACGGTTCCGGACCGACGGCGCGCAAAAAAGTCGCCGTGTGAAACGTGCCCGCTCCCATCTCCATGTCATAGGGCTGCAAGAGGATGCATCCCTGATCGGACCAATATTTTTGCAGCGCAAAAATCAAATCTTGAAACGTGCGCGGCGGCGCGGAGGCGGGTTTGGCCATCGTATGCTCGAGAGTCGAAGGACGGCCGCGAGTATAACGGGAACTTTCTATTTTACCGTCAGCCGCTGGGGAGCCGGATCGCAGCGGCCGTGACAAGCCACGCACTGCTTTAGCTCTCTGCAAAGGGGGTGCGGCCGGTAATTGGTAACGGGGCGCCGCTCAGAGCGGCGATTTGCACCACTTATAAACATATAATCGCCCCTATGCATTAATATGGTGCGCGAGCACTGCCTTTCCGATCGCAAGTTCTTGATCTTGGTGAAAGGCGGGATTGGCATACAAACTGCAAGGCTTAGGTATCAGGAATAACCTGTAAAACAGCAATCCACTTGCGAGGACGCACATGAATCCCGCCGATGTTCTTAAATTAATCGCCGAAAAAGACGCTAAGTTCGCCGATCTTCGCTTTACTGACACGCTTGGCAAAGAGCAGCACGTTACCGTGCCGACGCGCCTGGTCGACGAGGGCTTTTTTGCCGACGGCAAGATGTTCGACGGGTCGTCAATCGCCGGGTGGAAGGGCATTAACGAGTCGGACATGATTTTGATGCCGGACCCGGCCACCGCGGTCATCGATCCGTTCTTTGAGGAAACAACGATCAATTTGCGCTGCGACGTGATTGAGCCGATGACCATGCAAGGTTACGAGCGGGACCCTCGCTCCTTGGCGAAACGCGCCGAAGCGCATCTCAAATCCTCGGGTATCGCCGACTCAGCGCTTTTCGGACCGGAAAACGAATTCTTCATTTTCGACAACGTCCGCTACAGTTCCAGCATGAACGGCTGCTCCTATGAAGTGGACTCGTATGAAGGAGCCTGGAACTCCGGCAAGACCTACGAAGACGGCAACAAGGGGCATCGACCGGGCGTCAAGGGCGGCTATTTCCCGGTGCCGCCGGTTGATTCGCAGCAGGATATTCGCACCGCGATGTCCCTGGCCTGCGAGGAAATGGGATTGAAGTTCGAGGTTCATCATCACGAAGTGGCGACCGCCGGCCAGGGCGAGATCAACGTCGCCGCGAATACGCTCACCAAGAAAGCCGACGAAGTGCAGATTCTCAAATACGCGCTGCAAAACGTCGCCCATGGGTACGGCAAAACCCTGACTTTCATGCCCAAGCCGATCGTCGGTGACAACGGCAACGGCATGCACGTGCATCAATCCCTGCAAAAAGAAGGCAAGGCGCTGTTTGCGGGCGACAAGTACGGCGGCCTATCCGACATCGCGCTGTACTACATCGGCGGCATCATCAAGCACGCGCGTGCCCTCAACGCATTTACCAATGCGAGCACCAACAGTTACAAGCGTCTGGTGCCCGGTTTCGAGGCACCCGTGAAGCTCGCTTACTCGGCGCGCAACCGTTCAGCCTCGATTCGCATTCCCTGGGTGTCGAATCCCAAGGGTCGGCGCATCGAGGTGCGTTTCCCGGACGCGACCGCCAATCCGTATTTCGCGTTTGCCGCGATGCTGCTGGCGGGCCTCGACGGCATCCAGAACAGGATTCATCCCGGCGATCCCGGCGACAAGGACCTGTACGACCTGCCGCCCGAAGAGGATAAAAAGATACCGACGGTTTGCCACTCGCTCGATATGGCGCTCGATTACCTGGACAGGGATCGGGCCTTTCTGAAGGCCGGCGGGGTGTTCACCGATGATTTGATCGATGCCTACATCGAATTGAAGATGAAGGAAGTGACGCGCCTGCGCATGACCACGCATCCGATCGAATTGGAGATGTACTACAGCTTGTGAGTGTCCTTAAGAGGCGCTCCGGCCCTTAAGGTGCGGGCATAAAGGTGTGGGCGGTCACATTGTCCGCATCTTGAGTTTTGTGGCCGGGAGGCGATAGGACTATGCTTTCGAATTATGCACCTGTGCAGATCATGGATTGCCTGTGGAGCGCTGGCGCTCGCGGCGGGCCCGTTCGCTGTCCGGGCGGCCATCATCTACACATGGACGGACGCCGACGGGGTGGTGCATTTCTCGGATCAACCGGTGCCCGGTGCGGAGAAAATCGTGACCTCGGGCCCCGCGCGCATCGGTACGGTGACGTTGGGGTCGAGCGGCGCCGCCGGGGCGAAGCCGAAGCCGACCTCAACGGCGACGCCTCTGAGTGTCGCCATCGACTCGCCCGGGAACGAGCAAACCATCACCGGCAATCAGCCGGTGAAGGTGCACCTAGCGGTAAGTCCAGATTTGAAGCCGACGCAAGCGATTACCTGGACCCTGAACGGCAGCCCGCTCACCGAGCCTCCGGATGCCACACAGTTCACCCTCGAGGACCTGGCCCGCGGCACCTACACCCTGGGGGCGACGGTCGTGGATCAAGCTTCGGGCGAATCGAAGAGCGCCGAGTCCGTGACGTTCTATGTGATGCGCACGACCCTGCTGTCCCCCCAGCGCAAAGGGTCCCAGTAAGCAGCCACTATTTCCTCCGGCCGGGCCGATTCTTTGGCGGCTGAATTCCAGATGCAGCCGTTGCAGATCGCGGGCACCGAGTTGCTCGATGCACTGGTCACCGGCGTGTTCCTGCTGGATCACGGCCTGCAAGTAATCTATCTGAATGCGGCTGCGCAAACCTTGTTGGGGCTCGGGCCCAATCAGGCGCTCGGCCGGCGGATCACCGAGCTCGCGCGCGGCGCAGAGACGCTGCTGCCCCTGCTCGAGCGAGCCCGACGTGGCCGCGAGGGCGTGGTGCAGCGGGAACTCGCCTGGCCGGCGTCCGGAGGCGTCGACCGAATCCTGAGTTGCGCAGCGACTGAAATCACCATCGGGTCGGAGAGCGGGCGCCTGCTGCTCGAAATCGAAGATATCACCCAGCATCGGCGCCTGACTCGGGAAAGCGCTTTGCTGGCGCAGCTCGGCGGAAGCCGCCTCATGGTCCGCCAGCTCGCCCACGAAATCAAAAACCCATTGGGCGGCCTGCGCGGTGCCGCGCAGCTGCTTGAGCGTGAGCTGTTGGATCCGGCGTTGCGCGAGTACACGCGCATCATCATCAGCGAAGCGGACCGGCTTACCCATCTGCTCGATTCCATGCTCGGCCCGAGCCGTCCGCCGGCCAAACAAATGGTCAATGTGCATGAACTATTGGAGCGGGTATACCAGCTGCTGCGGGGCGAAGCGCCCGGAGGGGTCGCGCTCGATCGCGATTATGATCCGAGCCTGCCGCCCCTTTCGGTGGACCCCAATCACATCATTCAGGCCATGTTGAACCTGGGCCGTAACGCGATCCAGGCATTGTCGGACGCGGGCGTGCAGGCGCCGCGCTTGATCATGCGGACCCGTGCCGCAGCCAACGTCAGCCTCGGGGCGCACCGTCACCGCCTGGTCGCCTCGATTCAATTCGAGGACAACGGTCCCGGGGTACTCGCGGAAATTCGCGACACGATCTTCTATCCGCTGGTATCGGGGCGTGCCGACGGATCGGGGCTTGGTTTGGGGATTGCGCAGGATCTGGTGAGCCGGCATGGGGGCCTCATCGAATTCGACAGCGCGCCCGGCAGGACGGTATTCATGATTTCGCTCCCCGTGGATAGCCAATGAATGCGAAGCCTCTGCAGGTGTGGTTGGTCGACGACGATGCCTCCATCCGCTGGGTGCTCGAGAAGGCTTTGCGCGGCAGCGGCATGACCCCGCGCTGCTTCGAGCAGGCCGATCACGCGGTGACGGCGCTGCGTGCCGATACCCCGGACGTGTTGATGACCGACATCCGCATGCCCGGCCGGAGCGGCCTCGATTTGCTCAAAGAAATCCAGGCTACGCGGCCCGGACTGCCGGTCATCGTCATGACCGCGCACTCGGATTTGGATGCGGCGGTGGCGGCGTATCAAGGCGGCGCATTCGAATACCTGCCGAAGCCCTTCGACATCGACAAGGCGGTGGATCTGGTGCGCCGCGCCGCGCAGCAGGCGACGATGACCGCGGACGTCGAGGCGGCCCGCCGCAGCATTCCCGGGCTGTTGGGTCAAGCGCCGGCCATGCAGCAGGTGTTTCGCGCCGTGGGCAGGCTGTCGCGCTCCAGCATGACGGTGTTGATCACCGGCGAATCGGGCACCGGCAAGGAACTCGTGGCCCGCGCTCTGCATCGGCACAGCCCCCGTTCCAACAAGGCCTTCGTGGCGCTCAACACCGCGGCGTTCACCGCGGATCTGCTCGAGTCCGAGCTGTTCGGACATGAGAAAGGCGCATTCACCGGAGCAGACGCGCTGCGCCGCGGTCGATTCGAGCAAGCGGACGGCGGTACTTTGTTCTTGGATGAAATCGGCGACATGTCGCCGGCGCTGCAGACACGACTGCTGCGCGTGTTGGCCGAGGGCGAATTCTATCGAGTCGGCGGCCAGACGCCGGTCAAGGTCGACGTGCGCGTGATTGCCGCGACCCACCAGGACTTGGAAGAGCGCGTGAAATCCGGTCACTTCCGCGAAGACCTGCTGCACCGCCTCAACGTTATTCGCATCGAGATCCCGCCGCTGCGCGAGCGGCGTGAAGACATTCCCGAACTGCTGCGGCACTACTTGAACGAGGCCGCCCGCGAATTGGGCATCGAGCCGAAATTGTTGACGGCGACTGCGGAGACCGCATTGGTCACCTACGACTGGCCCGGCAACGTGCGCCAACTCGTGAACGCCTGCCGCCGGCTAACGGTGACGGCGCCGGGCCGCGAAATTCGATCCGAAGACATACCGCCCGATCTTGGCGGCGTACCGGCCGGCCGCACCGCAACCCATGACTGGGCGGCCAAGCTCGCGCAATGGGCCGACAGGGAGCTGACCGCGGGAACGCAACGGCTGTTGGAACAAGCGGTGCCCGAATTGGAGCGCATTTTGATTCGCGCGGCGCTGCGCAAAACGGACGGGATGAAGCAGGATGCCGCGAAGCTCCTCGGTTGGGGCCGCAACACGCTGTCTCGCAAGATGAAGGAACTGGGCATGGAGGACGTGGGCTGACCGACGCACCGGCCTATAATCGCGCGCAATGGCCGACTTACTGAAACATACCCTGGGAATTTCCGAACGAGTCTTTTACGCCAATTCGGTCGCCGACTGGATTGCCGCGGGCATCGTGGCAGTGGCGGTGTGGGGGGGCCTGTGGATTCTTCGGCGCCTGATCGCCTCGCGTTACACCCAATATTCGACTGCCGATCACCCGACGCCGGTCCGTGTCATTTTCTATTTGCTCGGCAATACCAAGCAGTTCTTGTTTCTAGCGATCGCGCTCGACGCCGGGCGGCGGACTCTGACGCTCCCCGCCAAGCTGCAGTACGGCGTGTCGATCGCCGTGTTGATGTTGATCCTGCTGCAGGTCGGTCTGTGGGCCGCCCGCTCGTTGCGGTTCTACTTGAAAATCAAGGAAATCCAGCGAGGCTCCGACAGCGTGCTCGCGGGATCCTTCGGCATCATCAATTTCGTGGCGGGCGTGCTGATCTGGTCCGTGCTGATCCTGGTCGCGCTCGAGAACCTCGGTGTGAACATCACGGCGCTGCTCGCCGGCTTGGGCGTGGGCGGCGTCGCCGTGGCGCTCGCGCTGCAGAATGTGTTGAGCGACTTGTTTGCTTCGCTGTCGATCGCGCTCGATAAGCCCTTCGTGGTGGGGGATCTCCTGACGATCGATACTTTTACCGGCGCGGTCGAGAGCATCGGCATCAAGACCACCCGCCTGCGCAGCGACAGCGGCGAGCAGATCATTCTTTCGAATGCCGACATCCTGAAAAGCCGGGTGCGCAATTTCGGCCGCGCGCCCGAGCAGCGAGCGCAGGCGACGATTCGAGTGGCTTACGCGACACCGGGGGATATGCTCCAGGAAATACCCAAGCTCCTGGAGCGCATCGTGCGCGAACAGCCCAATACGCGCTTCGAGCGCTGCCACTTGAAGACCCTCGGCGACTCCTGCCTGCATTTCGAGTTGTCGTACTTCGTGCAGCAGCCGAAGCTCCATTCGTTGCTCGATCTTCAACAGGCGGTCAATTTTCGCATCCTCGATGAGTTTCGCCGCTTGGGGGTAAAGTTCGCCTATCCGACGCAGCGCGTGCTGGTCGAGAACCAGGAGCCTGTCTGAGTATTCCATCCGGCACCTAATGTTCCACGTCGTTCTGTACGAGCCGGAAATTCCGCCCAATACCGGTAATGTCATTCGCCTGTGCGCCAACGCCGGGGCGACGCTGCATCTGGTCAAGCCGCTCGGCTTCAGGTTGGACGATAGGAGTCTCAAGCGCTCGGGCCTCGACTATCACGAGCTCGCCCCGGTGAAAGTGCACGCGGATGTGGACGCCTGCCTGCGCGCATTGGGCGATGTCCGGTTGATGGCGGTGGAAACCGGCGGACTGCGCTGCTATGCCGATTTTGCCTATCGCGCGGGCGATGCGCTCGTGTTCGGACCCGAGACCCGCGGATTGCCGCAAGCGGTGCTGGAGCGCATCGGACGCGAAAACTCGCTGTACCTTCCCATGCAACCCCGCAGCCGAAGTCTCAATCTATCGAACGCGGTGGCGGTGGTGGCGTACGAGGCATGGCGTCAGCTAAGGTTTGCAGGCTGCGGGCCTTAGTCCGATTCCGAGCGCACCTCTCGCGCCATGAGCGCTTGCAGCGCCTCACGCACCGGTTTGCCCTCGTGCATGATGCAATAGACCTCGCGGCAAATGGGCATCTCCACCCCCAGGCGTTCGGCGACGTTGCGCACGGCGCATGCCGCTTCGACCCCTTCGACTACTTGATGAATGTCGCGCGCGGCATCCGCGAGTGAACTGCCGCGGCCGAGCGCCAACCCCAGGCGTCGATTGCGCGACTGATCATCGGTGCAGGTGAGTACGAGATCGCCGAGACCCGCGAGGCCCATGAAGGTCTCGCGCTGGCCGCCGAGCGCGACCCCGAGACGCATCATCTCGGCGAGCCCGCGCGTAATGAGCGCCACCCGGGTGTTGGCGCCGAAACCCATTCCGTCGGCGATGCCCGAACCGATTGCGATGACGTTCTTCACGGCCCCACCGACCTCGACGCCCATGATGTCGGATTGCGTATAGGCCCGGAAACGAGGACCGGACAGCCTCAACACCAACTCCTTTGCGAAGCGCTCGTCGCGCGACGCGACCGTCATGGCCGTGGGCAATCCCGCGCCGACCTCGGCGGCGAATGTCGGACCCGATAACACCGCGCCGGGCCGTCCTGGAAACACTTCGGCGGCGATTTGATGAGGCAACAGCCCGGTCGCCGTCTCGAATCCCTTGGTGGCCCAGGCGATGCGGGTGGTTGAACCCAGATGCGGCTCGAGCGCGATCAGTGTCGCACGAAACGCATGCGAGGGCACCGTCACCAGCGCATCGCATGCGCCTCGCAGGGCCTCCGCCAAATCCGCGACGGCGACCAGCGCATCGGGAAATTCGGCCTGGGGCAAGTACCGCAGGTTTCGTCGCGAGCGCTGCATCGCTTCGATTTGGGCTGGGTCGCGGCCCCAGAGTCGAATCGGATGGCCCGCGCGCGCGAAATGAATGGCGAGCGCCGTTCCCCAGGAGCCGGCGCCGATGACCGCCATGGGCTCAATTTTCGGGTTCGGCATCGTCGGGCTAATTGACCGATCCGGGCTGCGGCGATTCCAATGCCTGCGCGAACAAAGCCTCGAAATTGACCAGCGGCAGCAGAAAATTCGGAAAGCCGCCCTTGACGACCAAGTGCGAAATGGCTTCGCGCGCGTAGGGAAACAACACGCTCGGACAAAAACTGCCGATCAAACGTTTCAAATCCTCGTTCGACGCGCCGGCAATGGAAAATACGCCCGCCTGCTTGATCTCAGCGAGATACAGGGTGGTATCGCCCTGCTTTGCTTCGAGTGTGACCGTCAACGACACCTCGCGCACATCGGGGCCCAGTTCTTCGGTCGAGGTATTCATGTTGAGTTGAAATTGGGGCTCCCAGCCTTGATTGTTGGGCAGCCTCGGGCCATTCGGCGATTCGTACGAACAGTCCTTCAAGTAGACGCTCTGCAAGCTCACTTGTACGCCGCCGACATCGGTCAACGCCCCCTCCGTTTTAACCTCGTTCATCAGGCCCCCTCAATTAATGGATCCAGCTCACCGTTGCCCTCGAGCGCGAAAAGCTCGTCGCACCCGCCGATGTGCTTGCC
>Ga0209048_10003107_pt1 | contig 16266 bp, 16 predicted proteins | sample FrelakmetCRP12CR_FD_187146 | JGI IMG/M metagenome (GOLD analysis project Ga0209048, IMG submission 187146) | Freshwater lake sediment microbial communities from the University of Notre Dame, USA, for methane emissions studies - CRP12 CR (SPAdes)... | ecosystem: Environmental > Aquatic >... | reverse complement strand
CGCCATCAACGGGGATGACCTGATGCGAGTTCTCGAGATCCCCGCGGGGCCGGCGCTGGGCCAGCTCCTCGACCGCCTCCTTGAGATGGTGGTCGTGGACCCGATGCTGAACGACCGTTCGCGCCTGCTTACCCTCGCCCGCGAGCTGGTAACCGCCGACGCCGCGATGAACGGGCCCGACCACGCCATCTCGGCCGCCGGGACCGAGCCGGCATGATCGAGCAGCTCCTCCGGGCGGAGAACGCGCTCGCCCTCGGGCTGCTGGGCCAGGCCCAGCAGATCTACGAGCAGACGCTGGCGCACGATCCGGCCAATGCGATCGCGCTGGTCGGCCTCTCCCGCGTCGCGCTTGAACGCGGAGACGAGCGCGCGTCGCTGGGATTCGCCCGGCGCGCCCTTTCGATCGATCCGGAGAACGGGCAGGCGGGCCGGATGGTCGCCCGACTGGAAGAGGTCATCCACGAGCGCGGCGACGCGATCCCGCTGGACGCCCCCTCGACGACCACCCCGATGCCGGCGCCAGTAACGCCACCCGCCGTGGCACAACCCGCCGTGGCGCCACCGGACGCGACGCTGGACGCGACGCCACCGGACGCGACGCTGCACGCGACTCCGCCGCCTGCCGTTCCGCGATCGTCATCCGCCGCCGCACCCGAGGTCGCGCCACGCCGCGGCCTCCTGCGCCGGCTCATCGGGAGGTCCTGACATGCGCGTGCTGGTCACCGGCGGGGCCGGGTACGTCGGCTCCGTCTCGGTCGAGGCGCTGGTCGCCGCGGGCCACGACGTGCTGGTCCTCGACGACCTCTCGAAAGGCCACCGCGACGCCCTCCCGGGTGGCGTCCGCCTGGTCCAGGGAAGCTACGGCAATTCCCTGGTCGTCGGGCGGCTGCTGGCGAGCACGCCCGTCGACGCGGTCCTCCACTGTGCCGCCCGCTCGCTCGTGGGCGAATCCGTCGCGGACCCGGCCCTGTACTACCGCGAGAACGTGGCCGGCGGGGTTGCATTCCTGGAGGCGCTCCGCGCGGCGGGCGTCCGCCGCCTCGTCTTCAGCTCGACGGCCGCGGTCTATGGGACGCCAGCCAGCGTCCCGATCCGCGAGGATGCGGTGCTCGCCCCGATCAACCCGTACGGGGAGACGAAGCGTACGTTCGAGGGTGCCCTGCGCTGGTATGCCGCCGCCTACGGCTTGCGGAGCGTGAGCCTCCGCTATTTCAACGTCGCCGGCGCATCCGGGCGCAACGGGGAGGTCCACGCGCCGGAGACCCATCTCATCCCGAATGTCCTGGCCGCCGCCGAGGCGCGCGGCGCGCTGACTGTCTTCGGGACCGACTACCCGACAGCGGACGGGACATGTATCCGCGATTACCTGCACGTGGAGGATCTCGCCCGCGCCCACGTCCTCGCGCTCGAGGCCACCTCGCCCGACGATCCGCGAACCGCGGCAGGCGACGGCACGGCGGGTGACGGCACCGGGGCCGTGGCGCTGGCGGTGAACCTCGGAAACGGCGGGGGGTTCAGCGTCCGGGAGGTCCTCGCGGCAGCCGAGACCGTTGTCGGCCGGCCCATCCCGCACGCCATCGGGGAGCGTCGGGCCGGCGATCCGCCGATCCTCGTGGCGGACGCCGGTCGCGCCGACAAGATCCTGGGGTGGCGGCCAGAACACCGTGACATCGTGGAGATCGTCGCGTCGGCGTGGGCGTGGCGGCAGGCCCACCCGGACGGCTACCGCGCCTGACCGCAACCCTCAACGCAGCGCGGCGGCCGGGCGGAGCGAAACGGCCCCCCGGCCGGCCGGTCCCCACCGTTACCCTGCAACCGAATCGAAACGGAAGCGGGCCTCGGGCGGTACTGACCGGCGCGCCCGGACACGAGTACGTTCAACCTCCCGGGACGCCGTCCCCCGCGGCAGGCCAGCCGGCCTCGCCGCTGTCCCGCGGGCCACCGCCCAGCTGAGGACGAACCAATGAGCGCACTCGACTTGCAGGCCTCCATCTCGACCCACCTCCGCGCGCCGCGGCAGGCTGCCGGCGCAAGCCGGCTCGCGACCGGCACCGTCGTCTGCGATGCCTGCGGCTGCCGCCTGACCACCCGCGAGAGCATCGATGACAGCGGGTTTGGCGGCGATCGGACCTGGTGGCACTTCTCCGGCCACGCCGGCCGCGACGCGCGCGGCTGCACCGTCGGCTGCGTGGAGATGGCCCACCGCCTCGCCTGATCCCCAGCCGGGCGACGCCCGGTGCAGCTTCAAGCATCTGCCTGAACGTCCCGGTGGCTCCACCGGGACGTTCGCATGTTCGGGTGATCGGGCGCGGCGCGTATGATCCCGGCCATGGATGCTGATCCGCGCGCATGGCGTCCGCAGGCCTTCGGGCATCGGCGCGTCAAGGACCTATCGGACCCCGTGGTCGAGCCCGCCTGGGAGGGCGTGCGGGTCCTCGCCCATCTCGACGCCGCCGCCGCCAGAGTGGCGATCCACGACGCGACCGGTGCGGACCTGGCTCCGGGCCACGCCCCGATCGCGAGTGCGCTGCTCGCCGCACTCGCGGCCGACGACGCCATCCTGGACGGCTACCTCACGGACCAGGCCACGCGCACCGGCGAGGGCCGCAGGATCGTGACCAGCGAGAGCCCGACGGTGGGCGAGCACGCGGGCCAGTTCTTCCTGGGCCGGCAGGCCGCGGAGATGATGAGCGGGCGCGGGCGCCCCGGCCGGACCGGTGGCGCGCGGACGATCGACGAGATCGAGCAGACCCTCGAGAATGTGCCGATCGCGTTCGTCGCCGTCGACATCGTCGCGCTTGACGGCGTGCCACTCGTGGAGATCCCGCTCCTGGAACGCAAGCGCCTGCTGGAGAGCGTGCTCGTGGAAGGCGACCTGGTCCGGCGAACGCCCTACGTCAGGGAACCGGCCGGCACGTTCATCATCACGTGGCGCTCGCTCGGCTTCGGCGGGCTCGCCTACAAGGCCGCCAACAGCCGCTACCATCCCGGGGCACCCAACGACGACTGGTGCCTGGTGCCGATGCCGCGCCGCTGACCGCCGGCCGCCCATCCCGGCCGTCGTGGTACGGTAAGTCGGTGCCCGCTTCCCTCCTGACCCCGGCCATCCAGGCCGAGCTCCAGCGGCTGGGACACGCCGACATCATGGTCGGCATCCCCAGCTTCAAGAACGCGGCGACGATCGGCCACGTGGTCCGTGCCGCGCAGGCCGGCCTGGTCCAGTACTTCCCGGATCTGCGGCCCCTCCTCGTCAACGCTGACGCCGGCTCGTCGGACGGGACACAGCGCGTGGTCGCGGAGACCGAGCCGCCCGACTACGTGGAGCGGATCCTGCTGACCCGGCCCACGAACCGACTCGAACGCCTCACGCTCACCTATCCCGAGGTGGACGGGGTCGGCGGCAAGGGCGCTGCCCTGCACACGATCTTCGAGATCGCCGCCGCGCTCGACGTCCGCGCGCTCGTCGTGGTCGACTCGGACCTCCGCTCGATCGGGCCCGAGTGGGTCGAGCTCCTCTCCGGGCCGATCCTCAAGGGCGGCTTCGACTTCGTGTCGCCCCTCTACGCCCGCCACAAGTACGACGGCACGATCACGAACACGGTCACCTACCCGCTCACGCGGGCGCTGTACGGCCGGCGGATCCGCCAGCCGATCGGGGGCGACTTCGGGATCTCCGGCGACCTCGTCCGCCACTACCTCGCCCAGGACGACTGGACGCCCGCGGTGAGCCGGTTCGGGATCGACATCTGGATGACGACCCACGCGCTCACCGGTGGCTTCGCCGTGTGCGAGGCGCGCCTCGGGGCGAAGATCCACGACCCGAAGGACCCCTCGGCGGACCTCGGGCCCATGTTCCGCCAGGTGGTCGGTACGATCCTCGCGATGGCCGGCCGCCACCCGGAGGCATGGCTCGACGTCCACGCCAGCCACGAGATCCCCGCGTACGGCTTCGAGCGCTGGGTGGATCCGACCCCACTCCACGTCAACACGCTGCGCCTGCTCTCGGAGTTCGACGCCGGGCGGATCACGCTCGCCCGGACCTGGCGGGCGATGCTCGCGCCCGACCACGCGGCCGCCGCGATCGAGATCTCGGAAGAGGCGGGCCGGCTCGCCGAGGCGGCCGGGAGACGGCTTGGCCTGGGCGGCGAGGCCGGGTCGGACCACCACGTCACGACTGACGAGATGTCCGACGCCGTGGCCGCCTACTGCTTCCCGGACGAGCTGTGGGCCGGGATCGTGTATGACCTCGTGGTGTCCGCGCACCAGCAGGTCGTGCCGCTGGAGACGCTCGTCGCCGCGCTCGTGCCTCTCTACTTCGGGCGGGTCGGCAGCCTGGTCGTCGAGGCCCGCCACTTGGACCAGGGCGACGCGGAGGAGCGAGTGGAGCGCCAGGCCCGCGCCTTCGAGCTTCACAAACCGTATCTCGTCGAGCGCTGGAACGCGGCACAGCAGGCGGGCGCTGCAACGGGACCGAGCAAGGGAGCGGGCGCGAGCACGAACGGGTCGGCCGGCTCCCGCGCCGGCGAGGCGGCCGGATGACCCCCCGGCCGCCGCTCCCCGGCCGAATCCTGATCCCTGTCGCGAACCCGGCCACGGCGGAGGATCTGATCCGGATCGGCGCGGCACTCCTTGATCCGCGGACCGGGGAGCTGACCGCGCTGGGCATCGTGGAAGTCCCGGAGGACATGCCGCTTTCCGAGGGCGCCACGAAGGCGCGCCAGGCACGCCGGCTGCTCCAGAAGGTGCTCGACTACGCGCCGGAGGGGACCCACGTCCGGCCCGTGGTCCGGATCGGGCGCCGCGCCGCAGAAGGGATCGTGGAGGCCGCCATCGAGCTCGAAACGGACCTCGTGATCTTCGGCTGGGGCGGTCGGGTGGGCGGACGAGCGGGCGGCCGATCCGCCGGGAGGGCGCGCGCCGCGGGCGCGAAAGCCGGCTCGAGCAACGGCGACTCGGCGACCCCGGCAGCTTCCGTGTTCAGCCCCACCATCGACGCGGTGGTCCGCGAGTCCCCGTGCGACATCGCCGTCGTCAAGCAGCGTCCGATGGCCGAGATCCGGCGGATCCTGGTCCCGGTCCGCGGCGGCCCGCACGCGGAGCTGGCGCTCGAGTTCGCCGACGCGCTGGCCCGCCGCCACGGCGCCCGGGTCACCGTGCTCCACGTCGTGCCGCCGGGCCTGACGCCGGCCGTCCACGCCCAGGCCGAGCATGCCCTGGCGACCTTCCTGAAGCAGCACGCCCGCGGCCACGCCGACGGCCTTCTGCGGGAAGCGCCGAACGTCCGGAACGCGATCCTTCGGGAGGCGGAGAAATCCGACCTCGTGATCATGGGCGCCTCGGCCGCGCCGGAGGGCTCGGTCGTCGACAACTTCCTGTTCGGCGTCCTGCCCGAGACGATCGCGGCCCGCGCCAGGCCGCCCGTGATCGTGGTGAAGACCCGGGAGCGGATCGACACGGCCACCTTCGAGGAGCTGGCCGCTCGGGCCGAATCGCTCGCCGCCGCCGAGCGGGCCGCCGAGGAATCCCGGGCCGTGCCCGCCCGCGTCGAGCGCTGGTTCGGCGAGTCAAACTTCCATCACGCCGAGTTCGGCGACCTGCGTCGCCTCGTGGCGCTCAAGGAGAAGCAGGGCATTACCGTCAGCCTGATCTTACCAACCCTGAACGAGGCCGCGACGATCGGCCCCATCGTGCGTCGCGCGCGGATGCTGCTGATGGAGGCCGTGCCGCTCGTGGACGAGCTGCTCGTGATCGACTCCGCCTCGGACGACACGACACGCGAGATCGCCACCCGCGAGGGCGCCCGCGTCGTGCAGCACCCGGACGTGCTGACGCGCTACGGCTCCTACCGCGGGAAGGGCGAGGCGCTCTGGAAGAGCCTCTACGAGTCGTCGGGCGACATCGTCGTCTGGTGCGACACGGATGTCCACAACTGGCATCCTCGGCTGGCCTACGGGACGCTGGGTCCACTTCTCGTCGAGCCGCGGATCCAGTACGTGAAGGGCTACTACCGGCGCCCGATCGTGGAGGGCGGGGTCCTGCGGGAGGGCGGCGGGGGCCGCGTGACCGAACTGGTCGCGCGGCCGCTCATCAACCTCTTCTACCCGGATCTGTCGGGCTTCATCCAGCCGCTCGCGGGCGAGTACGCGGGGCGCCGCAGCCTCCTGGAGACGATCCCCTTCTTCACCGGCTACGCGGTGGAGATCGGGCACCTGATCGACATCGCGGAGCGGGCCGGCCTCGAGGCGCTGGGCCAGGTGGACCTGGAGCGTCGCATCCACCGCAACCAGGAGCTGGAAGGGCTCTCGCGGATGAGCTTCGTGATCATCCAGGCCGTGATGAAGCGGCTTGAGGAGCGGCGCCGGGCTCGGCTCTTCGCGGAGATGGGCTCAACGATGAAGCTGCCGCGCTCCGGGGCCGACCACCTGGGCCTGGAGATCATCGAGCTTGCCGACCGCGAACGTCCGCCGATGATCCGGATCCCGGAGTACCTCGAGAAGCGTGCCGAACGCTCGGGCGGGTGACGGCGTGTCGAATGAGCCGGAGGGTCGGGGCATCCCGGGCGAACGAGTGCCGGGTGCGGAGGTGCCGGGCCGCCCGCTCAGCGTCCTGATCGCGCCGGACTCGTTCAAGGGCTCGCTGACGTCCGTCGAGGTCGCGCGGGCGCTCGCTGTCGGCTGGGCGCGTGCCCGCCCGGACGACCGTCTGGCCCTGGCGCCGCTCGCCGACGGCGGAGAGGGAACGCTCGTCGCGATCCAGGCCGCCGGCGGCTGGGCGTGGCAGGAGACCGCCGCCCACGACCCGCTGGGCCGGCCGCTCATCGCGCGGTGGCTCCGCAGCGAGGATGGGACGCGCGCCGTGGTGGAGCTCGCGGCCGCGTCCGGCCTCTCGCGGCTGGCCCCGGCCGAGCGGGACCCCGACGCGGCCTCCACGTACGGAACCGGCGAAGTGCTGCGGGCCGTGCTCGACGCGGGTGTACGGCAGATCGACCTCGGCGTCGGCGGAAGCGCGACCACGGACGGAGGACTGGGGGTCCTTGCCGCGCTGGGGCTCGGGATGACGATCGATCCGGACGTCGTCGTCAACCTCGACGAGCTTGACCCGCGCCTCGCGGAAGTGTCGCTGCGAATCGCCTGCGACGTGACGAATCCGCTCCTGGGGCCGCGCGGAGCGGCCGCTGTCTACGGACCGCAGAAGGGCGCGAGCGCGGCCAAGGTGAGCGAGCTCGACGCGGCGCTCGCCCGCTGGGCCGATGTCCTGGAATCAGCGACCGGCCGCCGCGAGCGCGACACTCCCGGTGCCGGCGCGGCCGGCGGCACGACGTTCGGGCTCGCCTGCCTGCGCGACCGCTTCGCCGGCTTCGCGATCGTGCCCGGCGTGGACCTGGTGATGGAAGCCGCGGACTTCGCGGCCAAGATCGCCGGGGCGAACCTCGTGCTCACCGGCGAGGGCCGGATCGATGGCCAGACCGCGTTCGGAAAGACCGCGCTCGGCGTGGCGCGGCGCGCGGCTGCTGCCGGAGTCGGGTGCATCGCCGTCGGCGGCGGCGTGGAACCGGACGGGATCGCGGCGCTCGCGGCGGTCGGCGCGGTCGCGGTCCCGGTGACGGAGCGACCCCAGTCCATGGAGGATGCCCTGGCTGCCGGCGCGGCGCCCCTCGTACGCTGCGGCGAGCGGCTGGCGCGGCTCATCAGCCTCGGGCAGGGGATGATCGGACTCGGGTAGAACATCCCCGCGCGTACCCCCACGGTCGGGCCGCCCGCCCATATCCTCGTCAATGCTCCGCCTGCAATCACTATCCGGGAAGCCCGGACCCTGCGCGGCGACCCGGAGGCCGCGGGGGCCGGCTGTGGCTGGCGATTCCCTCGCTTGTGCGTCGTGGGCGCAGCATTGGCGAGGAATCTGGAGCTTGCTCGGGCTCTCGGCACGACCCCGAGGCCCACCGCCGATGCCACATCGTGGATAGTGATGCAACGGCCAGCATTGGCGAGGATTGTCGGCGACCGGCATCGATCCCCGCGCGCCGGACACGACCGCCGTTGGTTGACTAAGTCCGGGGACTAAGTCACGCTTCGACCATCGCCGAGACCGTCAACGTCCACGAAGCGAAAACCCACCTCTCCCGCCTGCTCGGGCGCGTCGAGGCTGGCGAGCGGATCGTGATCGCACGCGCCGGGCATCCGATCGCGGAGCTGACCCCGATCACGCACGAGCGGCCGCCGCGCGTCCCCGGGATGGATCGCGGGCGTGTCGTCATTCATGACAACTTCGACGACCCACTCCCGGAGCTCGAGGAGTACACGTGACGTGCGCGTGCTGCTGGACACGCGCGCGTTTCTCTGGTGGGTCCTCGAAGACCCGCGCCTGTCGGCTCGCGCACAGAGCGTGATCAAGGCGCAGGAAAGCGACGCCCTGGTCAGCGCCGTGTCAGCGTGGGAGATTGCGATCAAGTCGGCTGATGCACGCCTTGACCTCCCGGAACCGGCCCAGACGTATGTTCCGGACCGCATCGCTGCGAACGGCTTTCGCGAACTCGACCTGACCGTTGAACACGCCGTTCGCGTTGCCGGCCTGCCGGCAATCCACCGCGATCCGTTCGATCGGCTCCTGATCGCGCAGGCCCAGGTCGAGGGGATCCCTATCTTGACGTCGGATCCCGCGATCGCGCGCTACGACGTCGACATCATCTGGTGACTCGCCGGCTTCCGACCCCGACCCCCGCGAAACCCCGCTCGCGCCGCCCGCCCGACCCCGCCCTCACCTGGGTGCGCAGCCTGCGGCGTCGTCGGCCCGGGCTCGTCGAATTCGTGATGGAGCGGCTGGGCAGCCTCTACGGCGTCCCGGTGCCGTCGCAGCGCCTCGACCCGGTGAGCGAGCTGGTCCTCACGATCCTCTCGCAGAACACCGCCGACCTCAACTCGGAGCGCGCCTTCGAGGCGCTTCGCGCGGCCTACCCGTCGGCGGGACCGGTCACGACCCACCGCATGGTCGGGCCCGACGGGACGGAGGCACCCCCGGAAGGCTGGGGCGGCATCGGGCTCGCCCCGGGCGCGCCGCCGGACTGGTCGGCCGTCGAGGAAGCCGATGTCGGCGCCCTGGTAGAGGTGATCCGGATCGGCGGCCTGGCCAACCAGAAGGCGCCGCGGATCCAGGCCGCCCTGCGGACCATCCGCGAGCGGAGCGGTGGCTACGACCTCGGGTTCCTCGCCGGGCTGGCGCCGCGCGAGGCCCGCGACTGGCTCACGATGATTCCGGGGATCGGCCGCAAGACCGCTTCGATCGTCCTGCTCTTCTGCTTCGGGATGCCGCTCATGCCCGTCGACACGCACGTCGAGCGGGTGAGTCGCCGGATCGGGCTCGCGCCGCAGACGGCAGGCCCCGACGAGCAGCACGAGATCTACGCCCATCTCCTGGCGGCCGACCAGTTCTACGCAGCCCACGTCCTGCTGATCCAGCACGGCCGCCGGACCTGCGATGCCCGCCGTCCCGCCTGCGACCGTTGCCCGATCGCCGCGCGCTGCCAGTTCTTCGACCCGCGGGCCGAGTGACCGCTCCCTTCCTGCCTCGGCAGTGCGTCGTATGCCGGCGCCCGCTCGCCGTGGCCTGCGGCGTCGGAGCACTCCGCTTCGGCTATGCCCGTAGCGGACATGTCGGCTGGGTCGAATATGCCCGATAGTGGCATAGCCGTCAGAGATCAGGCCCGAGCGGCGGTCCTGGCCCAGCATGAGGCTGCATCGGTGTGGGCGCGGCACTCACGACGCCCGGCGCCGCGAGAGGGCTCCGGCATCGGGCGCCCGGCGGTGGGCTATCCTCGGGACGTGCTGATCCCCGGCGCGCCGGGCGGCCGTGAACGCCCGGCACGACTCCTCCTGGTAGACGACGACGCGAACCTGCTGGTCGTCCTTGCCGAACAGCTGCGCGCGGACGGCTACGACGTGGCGACGGCCCGGGACGGCATGGAGGCGTTGCGCCGCCTGGAGAACGCCTGGCCGGACCTGGTCCTGCTGGACATGATGATGCCGCGCCTGGACGGGATCTCCCTCGCCCGGGAGATCAAGTCCCGGGCCGACCTGCCGATCATCGTCCTGACCGCGATCGACGCCGCCGACTCCAAGGCGGAGCTCCTGGACGAGGTGGCCGAGGATTACGTCACGAAGCCGTACCACTATCCGGAGCTGCGTGCGCGGATCAACCGCGTGCTGCGGCGCCTCGGCGACCGGCTGCCGGGCCAGCGGATCGTGCTGGGGCCGGGCTTGACGCTGGAGCTCGGGCGGCGGGCGGCGACCGTCAACGGGGTGGACGTGTCGCTCACTCCCACCGAATCGCGCCTCCTCTACGCGTTGGCCGCGAACGTCGGCCAGACCGTTCCGACCGAGATGCTCCTGGCCCGCGGCTGGGCCGACACGGACGGCGCCGACCCCTCCTACGTGTGGGTCACGATGCGGCGCCTCCGCCAGAAGATCGAGCCGGATGCGAACCGGCCGCGCCACCTGATCACCGTCCGCGGGATCGGCTACCGCCTGGAGGCAGACCCGACGTGATCCCGTTCCGAATCCGGATCACGGCCGCGCTGCTGATCGCCGCGCTGACGCCGCTCGCGGCGTTCGGGCTCCTGCTCCTGGTCTCCGGCCGGAGTGACAGCGATGGCAGCATCTTCCGGATCCTGCTCACCGCGTTCGTGATCGCCGCGCTGCTCGGCGTCGGAATCGCGTTCGTCGTGGCCGGCAGCCTCACGGCTCCGCTGCGGGCCCTCGCCACGGCGCTGGACCGGATCGCGATGGGCGACACGAGCGCGCCGCTCCCGGCCTTCGCGGACGATGAGCTGGGCCGCCTCGCGGACCGCCAGAACCAGCTCGCCGCCGACCTCCTCCGCCGCAACCGGCAGGTGGCGCGCGTGGTCGATGCCGTGGGCACGTACTCGCCGCGAGAGGGCGCCGACCACCTGGTGGACCTCGCGATCGCCGACGCTCGGGCGGCCTTTGGGTTGATCGACGCCCGGATCGTGATGGGCGACCCGTCGGACATCCCGGCCGAGGAGCGAGTGCCGGGTGATCCGCTGCCGATCCGCGCGGATCTCCGCGCCGGCGCGGAGCCGCTCGGCGCCCTGGTTGGCCGGGTCTCCGCCACCGCGCGCTGGGATCGCGCCGACCAGGACCTCCTGGAGCTGTTTGCGGCGGTCGTCGGCGTGGGCCTGCGCAACGCGGAGCTGTTCGCGCGGGTCGCCGACCAGAACGAACGGCTCCGGGAGCTGGACGCGGCGAAGGACGATTTCCTGCGCGGCGTCAGCCACAACCTCCAGACGCCGCTCGCGCGGATCCGCGCGTATTCCGACCAGCTCGCCGCCGAGACCCCGGACCGACGCCTCGGGATCATCGCCGAACAGAGCGACCGGTTGTCGCGCATGGTGCGCCAGCTCCTGACCGTCAACCGCCTGGACGCGGGCGTGCTCCGCCCCGCGGTCGAGGTGTTCGCCCTGGGCGCCTGCGTGCGCCGCGCGTGGGAGGCACTCGGCGCGTCCGGCGTCCAATTCACGCTCGAGGATCACGCGGGCGGGTGGCTGGCCCTCGCGGACCCGGACCAGGTGGACCAGGTGGTCTGGGGCCTGCTGGACAACGCGGTGAAGCACGGCGGGGGCACGCCGATCACGGTGAGCGTGGCGCTCGTAGCCGGGGAAGGCGGCACGGCCGAGGGTCGCGCCGCGGGCGGCGGCACGCTGCGCCTGCGGATCGCGGACGCGGGGCCCGGGATCACCGACGACGATCGCGGACGTCTCTTCGAACGCTACGCCCGGGGCAGCGTGGCCGGCGCCGACGGCACGGGCCTGGGCCTCTACGTCTCGCGCGAGCTGGCCCGCGCCAACGGGGGCGACCTGGGGCTGGATCCCGCGGAGCCGAAGCCGGCAGAACCGCCGACCGCGAACGGAGCGGGTGGGCCGGCAGAAGCGCCGAGCGCGATTGGCGCCGCATTCACGCTCACGCTGCCGGCCGAGTCCCCGACGGAAGTCTGAGCGCCCGATTCACGGCGCGGCGGACGCGGGTGGTGGTAGCCTCGTCGCATGCACACCGCCGTCGCGCCGGGTGGAGACGCTGCGCTCTCCGAGCCGCGGATCATCCGGATGGTCCGCCGTTTCGAGGCTCCACCGACCCGGATCTACCGCTGCTGGACAGTGCCCGAGGAGCTGGTCCGCTGGTTCCCGCAGCAGATCGAGGGCTCGCTGGCCGCTGGCACCCGCAGCACCCTCGTCTTTCCCGATGAGCGTGTCTGGTGGGACGTCACGGTCCTGGAGGGGGACCGCCGCCTCGAGTTCCGCTGGCCGTGGCTGCCGGGCGAGACGTGGGAGACGACGGTCTCCGTCCTCCTGGAGCCGGCCGGCTACGGGACGCTCCTCACCCTGACCGACGGACCGTTTGACCTGCGTGTCCCAGGCCTGCTGGACGCGTACGCGGAGGCGCTCGAGGGCTGGGGCGAGGCGCTCGCCTGGCTGCGCGGCGTCGTCGACTTCTCGTCCGACCTGCGCCCCCGCCAGTACTGATCGACGGGCGCGTGCCGGCGGGGGCCCGGAGCGACCCTGGCCACGAGTGGCAGCCCGGGCTCCCCGCCGTCACCCCCGGCGTGCGAACGCCGCCGTGAAGAGCGCGCGGGCGCTGGGCTTCTGGCCGTACGTCAGGACGCCCGCGGCGTAGATGCGGGCGGCGACCCAGAGGCAGACGATGATCGCGATGACCAGGAGCCCGGACGCGATCGCCAGGTCCAACGGGCCGGCCAGGCCGGCCGCGAACCGCGAGAGCATCAGGTACGGGCTCACGAACGGCACGTACGAGAGCACGACCACCCAGCCGGCATCGGCCGGGATGAGCCCGGACGAGGTGTACACGGCGATCAGGTAGCCGGCCATCCCGACGATCGTCATCGGCGCGACGACCGAGTTGATGTCCTCTATCCGGCTCACCAGCGAGCCGGCCGCGGCGTACAGGACCGCGTAGAGCAGGAACCCCAGTACGAACAGCACCGCGAACGCGAGCAGGAGCGCGGGCGTCAGGCCGGACGCGGCGGGAGCACCGGACGCCGCCGTCTCGCCCAGGACCAGCGACGCGATCCGATCCTGCAGCAGGAGCGCGATCACGGCCGGGACGATTGCCATCGCGTACTGGGTGAGGCCCAGCGATCCAACGCCCAGCACCTTGCCGGCCAGCAGCTCGAACGGGCTGGCCGCGTTGAGGACGATCTCCATCACCCGGCTGCTCTTCTCCTCCGCGACCGACATCGCGACCCACTGGCCGTACAGGATGATCGCCATGAACAGGAAGATCACGAGCGCCTGGCCGGTGAGCACGCTCCCGATCTCCCCGGCGAAGTCCTTCGGCTGGTCGCCGGGTTTCGGCGGCGTCGGTCCGACGACGCTGACCGATGGCGGCACGCCGAGCGCATCCAGCTTGTCCGCCGGATACCCGCCGCGCAGGAGCCGGTCGGTGGTGGCGAGAACGCTGGAGCCCTGGCGCAGGACCGTCGGAATCCTGAGCGTCGGACCGTCCTTCGAGACGATCGTGAAGGCGAGGTCACCCGAGGCGCCGCGGGCCACCTCGAGGAGCGCGGAGAGGTCGCCCTTCGCGACGGCGTCGCGCCCTGCGGTTGGATCCGCGACCGTGCTGAACGTGAATGGGCCCTTGCCCCCGGGCGTGGCCGGCAGGTTGATGGTCGTGTCCAGGCGCGCGATCGGGTCGAAGGCGAGCGTCGTCGAGACGTGGACGCCCACCTTGGCGCTCGAATCGCGGTCGAGCCAGCGGACGGCGAGCGGTGCCAGCGTCACGAGCACGGCGGCGACCACCAGGAAGATCGTGGCGGCCTTGAACGAGCGGGTCCGAGCCCGGACCAGGTACTCGCGGCGTGCGATGGTGACGACGTTGGCAACCCGAACGCGCATCGTCAGGCCCGTCCGTTCCCGGAAAGGTCGGCCAGCGTGCGCTCCTCGTCGGGCGCGGCCTGCCGGCCGACCAGGTCCACGAAGACCTGCTCGAGCGATGGATCCGCGATCTCGAAGCGGGTGACCCGCTCGCCGTGCTCGATGGCGGCGTGGAGGATCGTCTCCGGGTCGCGCGGCGGCACCACCTCGACCTCGCTGTAGTCGCGCCCGGACCGGCCCACGCGGACGCCGTCGAGCTCCGCGAGCCACGCCAGCTCCGGGTCGCCGGCGACGCCCAGCCGGACGACGCGCTTGCCGCTGGCACGCTTGACGTCCGCGGTGGGGCCGTTCGCGACCAGGCGCCCGGCGTCGATGATCGCGACCGCGTCGCAGAGCTCCTCCACGGTCTCCATCTGGTGGGTGGAGAAGATCAGCGTCTTGCCGCGCTCGCGCATCTCGAGGAAGGCGGCCTTGAGGAGCGCCACGTTCACCGGGTCCAGGCCACTGAACGGCTCGTCCATGATCAGGACGTCCGGGTCGTGGAGCACCGCCGCGATGAACTGGATCTTCTGCTGGTTCCCCTTCGAGAGCTCCTCCGCGCGGCGATCCGCGTACTCGGGCACGCGGAAGCGCGCCAGCCAGCCCCGGACCTCCGCCGCGGCCGCCTTCCGGGGGACGCCGTAGAGGCCGGCGAAGAAGACGAGTTGCTCCAGGACCTGCATCCGCGGGTAGAGTCCGCGCTCCTCGGGCAGGTAGCCGAACGTCCGGCGCGGGAGATTCGTGGACGGCCGGCCCTGCCATGTGACGGTGCCGGAATCCGCGCGCAGGATGTCCAGCACGATCCGCATCGTGGTGGTCTTGCCGGCCCCGTTCGCGCCCAGGAAGCCGAACACCTGGCCGGGCTCCACGCCGAACGTGATCCCGTCAAGGGCCTGCGTCTCGCCGAAGCGCTTCCGGAGGTCCGTGATCTGGAGGCTCATGAGGTGCGCGATTCTCCATCCGAGACCGTTGGCCGTGGCGGTCCGGCGCCAATCGTAGCGACCGCAACGCACCCGGGCCGGCCGCGGTGGCGCACGTGCGCACGTGCCTACGCGGCCCCATCACTGTGACGGCGGCGCCGGGGACGGAAGTCAGTCCGCGAGGCGCCCAAACGCCGCACGGGCGTCATCGGGGTCCGCCACCACGTCCCAGGCCGCGTGAGTCTCGTCTCGAAGCGCCGTGATGGCGCCGAGCCTTCGTCGCTCGCTCGTCTTCAGCTCGGCGCGCACCGACTCGACGTCATGGACGAGCGCGAACAGACGAACCAGATCCTCGAGGTCGCGCCGCTTCAGGCGCGCCTGGTAGGCGCTCAACTTCAGCACGATCGCGCCCGGGAGGGATGGGACGGGGAGCTCGGCCGAGCCGACCTCGATGATGTCGACGGAAACCAGGCGTCTTGTTGCCAGCGCTCGACTCCCACCGGGGATCTGCGGAATCGTCAAGGGCGGGACCGTGGCAAGACCGGCGCGTGACCCCAGGTGGTCTGGCGCCAGGAGATCCACCTGTTCGCGCCCGCGCACAAACCGGTAGGGGCGCTCGGCAGACGGCTCGAAGCCAGCCTGCTGGAGCCGGTTGACCGCTTGGCGCAGGCCATCGACAACTACGCGCACATCGACGATGACATCGAGATCACCTGTGGTGCGCCCCGACCGTCTGTCGTGTTCGTACTCGAGAAGCATGATCATCTGGGCGCCGATGATGATCCACGGCCAGGCCCCGAAGAGGCCGGTGACCTCGGCGGCCGTCCGCCAGAGACCGGCTTCAGCGTCGCTCGACGGAAGGATCGTGATCCTCGTCATGTCCGCTCCAGGATCGACCGGGCGACATCCCGGCTCCGGGGATCCCGGTCCTCGGCCAGATCAAGGGCGATCGCGAAGCGCGGCGCCACAGGCCCGTGGAGCCACAGGAAGATCTCGTTCGGCACTACCCGCAGAACCACGTTCGGTCTCGGGCTCGGCGCGAGCCGGTAGCGCTCGACGACGTGCTCCGCCATCGCCTCGGTCAGATAGATCTCGACCGGGGCGTCAGGGGCGACAAGCCCGAGGCCGGCGTCAGCCGCGTATCGGGCCCCCGTCCGCACTACGCCGGGCTCCGCCCCGATCCGCGCGAGATCTGAGGAGTGAGCGCGCAGTGGGCGGCACTGCGATCGCCGTCCGAGACGGGCCCGCATCGACCACAGGTCGCGCTCCCGCAGCACCCGCTTCAGTTTCGACTTGGTCGCGGCGTCGACGCCGCTGGGATTGCTGCCGGCCGCCAGGAGGAGGAGCGCCCAGCTCCGACGTGGGCTGAACGGGCGACCGCTGGCCGAGGGCACCTCGGCCCGGGCATCG
>Ga0209048_10003106_pt1 | contig 16267 bp, 14 predicted proteins | sample FrelakmetCRP12CR_FD_187146 | JGI IMG/M metagenome (GOLD analysis project Ga0209048, IMG submission 187146) | Freshwater lake sediment microbial communities from the University of Notre Dame, USA, for methane emissions studies - CRP12 CR (SPAdes)... | ecosystem: Environmental > Aquatic >... | reverse complement strand
CTCGGGACTGGCGTCCAGTTCCTCCACTGTCCCTTCGCTCGCGCCGGGGCGGCGCAGGCGCAGCACGGCCGGGCCAATGTGGATGCGCTGGCCGAGGAGGACTTCGCGCTCGCAGGACAGGCGTTCCTCGTCGAGGTAGGTGCCATTCTGGCTCCCCAGGTCCTCGAGGAAGAAGCGCTCGCCGCGGCGGAGCAGCCGGGCGTGGCGCCGGCTGATGGAGGCGTGGGGCAGACGCAGGTCGGCGCTGCTGCTGCGGCCGAGCACCAGGGCTCCCGGCGCAATGGGGAGCAGCTGCCCGGCGCCGGGGCCCCGCTCGGCGTAGAGGAAGACCTCCGACGACCCCGGCACTGCCAGGGTCGCGGTGGCGAAGCCGCCGGCGAGCGCGGTGTCGCGCGCCCGGGAGCCCCTGCGGCCGGCCTTGAGTGCCGGGTAGGTCGTCACCCGCTGGGGCTTCGGGTCATCGGCCCGCAGCGGGGTGGCATCGCCTTCATCGAAGGGCAGCTCGCCCTCATCCGACGTCTCGTTGTCGTCGGGAGGGTTGCGCGGGCGAGGCGGGCGCTTGGGGTTGGGCGGAGCCATGGGCACGCCCCCTTCGGGGCGAGGTTCTAGTATGCAGCCAATCACGCCTGTCTGTCCCAAGGAAGGTCCAGAGGAGCCCGTTGGCCGCGCCAGAGTCGAATCCAAGCCTGAAGGTTTTCAACACCCTGACGCAACGCAAGGAGTCCCTGGACCCCCTGCGGCCGGGGGAGGTGCGGCTGTACGTCTGCGGCCCCACTGTCTACAGCTTCGTCCACCTAGGCAATGCCCGGACATTCACCGCCTTTGACGTCGTGGTGCGTTATTTGCGGTACCGCGGTTACCGCGTCACCTATGTGCGCAACCTGACGGACGTCGACGACCGAATTATCCAAGCCGCGCAGGCGTCCAATGAGGAGCCGCGGCTGCTCGCCGACCGCTTTGTCCAGGCCTTCGAGGAGGACGTGCGCGCCCTGGGCCTGTTGGAGCCGGACGCCGCGCCGCGGGTGACGGACAACATGCCGGAGATTCTGTCCCTCGTGCAGCGGCTGCTGGATGTCGGGGCCGCCTATGCCTCCGACGGCGACGTCTTCTTCTCCGTCTCGGCCTGGCCCGGCTACGCCAAGCTGTCCCACCGTAATGTCGAGGAACTGCGGGCCGGCGAGCGCAGCGTGGCCGGGGAGCGCAAGCGGGACAGCCTGGATTTTGCCCTGTGGAAGGCCGAGAAGCCGGGCGAGCCGGCTTGGGACGCGCCGTGGGGCCGGGGGCGACCAGGTTGGCACATCGAGTGCTCGGCCATGGCCGCCAAGCTTCTCGGCCAGCCCTTCGACATCCACGGGGGCGGGCTGGACCTGATTTTCCCCCACCATGACAACGAGATTGCCCAGTCCGAGGCCGCCGCCCACACGCCGCTGGCGAAGGTGTGGATGCATACCGGCTTTCTCGAGATGGAGAACGCCAAGATGTCCAAGTCCCTGGGCAACGTGGTGCGCCTGCGGGACGCGCTGGCCCGGATGGACGCCGAGGCGCTGCGCCTCTTCTTCCTGTCGAGTCACTACCGCAACCCCCTCGTCTTCAGCGACATGGCTCTCACCGAGGCCGAGCGGCGCCTGGAATACTTCTACGAGACGCTGCAGCGGGTGGATGAGCGCCTGGCCCTGCGCGAGGTGCAGACCGCCGCCACCCTTGGGGATAGCAGCCGCTTTCTGCGCGCCTTCGAGCGCAGCATGGACGACGACTTCAACGCCGCCGAGGGCCAGGCCGCGCTGCACGCTCTCTTCACCGAGATGAATCTGCTGCTGGACCGGCCACCGGTGACGGACCGCGACCGGGTGGCGTGCACCCTGGCCGAGCTGCGCGCCGAGGTGCGCCCCTTCGGCCAGGTGCTGGGGATTTTTCAACAGTCCCCGGCGGGCTGGCTCGAGCGGCGCCGCGACCGTCTGGTGGAGCGCCGCGGGCTGGACCGCGCGCGCATTGAAAGCCTCATTGCGGAGAGGGCTGCCGCGCGCAAGGCGCGGGACTGGGCGCGCGCTGACGCCCAGCGCGACGCGCTTGCCACCTTGGGCGTGGAGCTGCGCGATGGCGCGGCCGGGACGGCGTGGAAGGTGCGCGACGAGCCCTAGGCTTCAGGGCGGGATGACGCGCACCGGAAACACCATCCGCACCGAGACGGGCTTCCCATCCTGCAGCGCGGGCCGGTAGCGCCGGGCGGACAGCGCCTGCAGGACTGGCTCGTCCAGGTAGGGAAGACTCTTCAGCACCACGCAGTCCTGCACTGTGCCCTCGGCCGTCACCGTGCAGCGGACGAGGAGGTTGCCTCCCACGTGCTCGAGCGCCGCGGCCAGCGGGTAGCGCGGCTCGGGCCCCGACAGAAGCTGGGGCGCCTGCATGTCCGCGGTGAGAAGCACAGGGCCCTCACCACCCGCGCCAGCACAGGGCGGTGTGGTGCACGTTGACCCGTGACCGGTCTCCTCGTCCGTGCCCGTGCCCGTGCCCGTGCCAGCGACGGAGGCGCTGGCCGAGGGCGTGACGTCCTCCACCTTTGGAGAAGGCGCGGGTGCGGCCGTCCGCGGCTGAAGGGCCGCTCGACGCAGGGACGTCGGGGCCGCGGCCGCCGGCTTTGTCCCCGCCGGGCCGGCCAGAAGCCCGCGCGGGAAGTGCACGGGCACGGGGACGGGGAGCGACACGTCCGTGGGGCGGGACAGGTGCAGCGCCACCGCGAGGACGAGGAGATGCAGGCCCACCGAGACGGTGGCGCCGAGGCCGGGGCGCCCGGGGGCGCCCAGAGTCCGGCCGAGGACCGAGTCAAACATGTGCCACACTTCCCAACTCGGGAAGTCCGCCCAGGGCTGTGCGGGGTTGCATCCCCGGGCAGCTTCCTTCACCGGCAACAGAGGCTAGCGCGGGCGGACCCTCGGACTCCAGCCAGGCCCCCCGCCAAAGCCGGGGCCTTCCTCTGCTATGCACCCTGGCCGCGCCATGCCCCTCCTCCTCTCGCTGCTTCTGGCCGCCTCCCCCGTTGGCCCAAGCGTGGCGGCGGCCGAGTCCCTCATCACCGAGGACCTCCTCCGGGCGCACGTGCGCTTTTTGGCCTCGGACCTGCTGGAGGGCCGTGCGCCGGCCACCCGCGGCGACGCGCTGGCGGAGGCCTACATCGCCTCGCAGTTTGAGTCGCTGGGACTGCGGCCCGCCGGGACCGACGGCTACCGGCAGCCCTTCGAGTTGCTGGGCGTCCAGGGACGGCCCGAGGCCCTCGTCTTCAGTGCCCCGGGACGCACCCTCTCGCTGGCGGTCCCGGGGGAGGTGGTGGCCGGCCCGGGCGACGCGGCCATGGAGAGCCGGCTGGACCGGGCCGAGGTGGTCTTCGTCGGCTACGGCATCCAGGCCCCGGAGTATGCCTGGGACGACTTCAAGGGCATGGACGTGCGGGGCAAAGTTCTCCTCGTCATGAACAATGACCCGTCCGACGACCCGGCCCTCTTCGCCGGAAGGACGCGGCTGTACTACGGGCGCTGGACGTACAAGATGGAGATGGCCCAGCGGCTGGGGGCCGCCGGCGTCGTCCTCATCCACACCACGGCCTCCGCCGGCTACCCGTGGCAGGTGGTGCAGACCACGTTCGGGGGGGAGCAATTCTTCCTGCCCTCCCCCGAATTGGGCCCCCCGGTGCGGGCCTGGGCCACCGAGGAGGCGTGTCGGCGCCTGGTGGCCCTTGCGGGCAAGGACCTCGACGCCCTCAGCAAAGCGGCTGAGCTGCGGACGTTTCAACCCGTGCCCCTGGGCATCTCCGTCTCCACGGCCTTCCACAACACCGTCCGGCGCACCCAGAGCGCCAACGTGCTGGCCCTCTTGCCGGGCTCGGACCCTAGGCGCGCGGGGGAATTCGTCGTGTACACCGCGCACCACGACCACCTCGGCATGCGTCAGGGCGCAGCACCGGGCGAGGACGCCATCTACAACGGGGCGGTGGATGACGCCGGCGGGGTGGCCCAGCTGCTGGCGGTCGCCCGGGCCTTCTCCTCGCTGCCCAAGCGCCCGGCCCGCAGCGTCCTGTTCGCCGCAGTGGCGGCGGAGGAGAAGGGACTGCTCGGCTCCCAGTACCTCGTCCGCCACCCACCCGTCCCGCTGGGCCGCATCGCCGTGGACATCAACATGGACGGCTTCCACATTTTCGGGGCGACGCGGGACGTCTCGGTGGAGGGCCTCGGCAAGACGAGCCTCGACCGGACGCTGGCCGAGCTGGCGCGCACCCAGGGGCGGGTGCTGGTGCCGGACGAGTTCCCGGACCAGGGGTACTTCTACCGTTCCGACCAATTCAGCTTTGCCCGCGCGGGCGTCCCGGCCCTTCACTTCTCGGCCGGGACGGATGTGGTGGGCCAGCCGGCGGGCTGGGGACGCGCCCAGCAGGAGGCCTGGGTGGCCACCCACTACCACCAGCCGTCGGACGAAGTCAGTCCAGAGTGGAGGCTGGCAGGTGCCGTCCAGGACGCGCAACTGTACTTCCTGTTGGGGGTGGCGGTGGCCCAGGCCCCGGGCTTGCCCAGCTGGGTGAAGGGGGATGAATTCGAAGCGGCTGGGAAAGCGGTGCGTGCCGCGGTGGTGCCGTAGCGGGGCTGCGTTAAAGGGTAGGGCATGCCCGCCTTCCAACTCGTCACCGACTACCGTCCCCAGGGGGACCAGCCCCGGGCCATTGACGAGTTGGCCGCGGGGGTGCTTCGGGGCGACGCCCACCAGGTCCTCCTCGGAGTGACCGGCTCGGGCAAGACGTTCACCATGGCCAACGTCATCCAGCGGGTGCAGCGGCCCACGCTGGTGATGGTGCACAACAAGACGCTGGCCGCGCAGCTGTACGGGGAGTTCCGCGAGCTGTTTCCCCACAACGCCGTCGAGTACTTCATCAGCTACTTCGACTACTACCAGCCGGAGGCGTACCTGCCCTCCTCGGACACCTACATCGAGAAGGACAGTTTCGTGAACGACGAGATTGAGCGCATGCGGCACTCGGCCACGCGCTCGCTGCAGACCCGCGACGACGTCATCATCGTCGCCTCGGTGTCGTGCATCTACGGCCTCGGCACGGCCCGCAGCTACGTCGACCTGGCGGTGCGTGCGGCACGCGGCGAGGAACTTGGCCGCGACGTCTTCATGCGGCGGCTGGTGGACGCGCAGTACGAGCGCAACGACATCGACTTTCACCGGGGCACCTTCCGCGTCCGCGGGGACACGGTGGAAGTCTTCCCTGCCTACGAGGAGGAGCGCGCCCTGCGGGTGGAGTTCTTCGGGGACACCGTCGAGCGCCTAGTGGAGTTCGACCCGCTGCGGGGCCGCACCCTGGGCGAGCTGGACAAGCTGGCTGTCTTCCCGGCGAGTCACTACGTGACGGGGGAGGAGCAGCGCGGGCTGGCCGTGCATGGCATCCGCGAGGAGCTCGGCCAGCGGCTGGCGGAGCTGAAAAGCCAGGGCAAGCTGCTGGAGGCCCAGCGTCTGGAGGAGCGGACCCGGTACGACCTCGAGATGATTGAGCAGGTGGGCTTCTGCAACGGGATTGAGAATTACAGCCGCCACCTCTCGGGTCGGGCGCCGGGCGAGCCGCCGCCGTGCCTGCTCGACTACTACCCGAAGAATCTCCTCGTCTTCCTGGACGAGAGCCACCAGAGCGTCCCGCAGGTGGGGGCCATGTACCGCGGCGACCGGAGCCGGAAGGAGACGCTGGTGGAGTACGGCTTCCGGCTCCCCTCGGCGCTGGACAACCGCCCGCTGCGCTTCTCCGAGTTCGAGCAGATGGTGCACCAGGCCATCTACGTGAGCGCCACCCCGGGGGAGTATGAGTTGCAGAAGGCCCACGGGGTGGTCGTGGAGCAGGTCATCCGTCCGACGGGGCTGCTGGACCCGGAGGTGGAGGTGCGGCCGGCGCAGAGCCAGGTGGAGGACCTTCTCGATGAGGTCCGGGTCCGCGCGGCGCGAAAGGAGCGGGTGCTGGTCACGACCCTCACCAAACGCATGGCGGAGGACCTCACCGAGTACTTCGCCGACGTCGGCGTGCGCGTCCGCTACCTGCACTCGGACATCGACGCGCTGGAGCGCACGGCCATCATCCGGGACCTGCGGCGCGGGGAATTCGACGTGCTGGTGGGCATCAACCTGCTGCGCGAGGGCCTGGACATTCCCGAGGTGTCGCTGGTGGCCATCCTCGACGCGGACAAGGAAGGCTTCCTGCGCAGCCGGGTCAGTCTCATCCAGACCATCGGCCGGGCGGCGCGACACCTGGAGGGCCGGGTCCTCATGTACGCGGACCAGGAGACGGACTCCATGCGGGCGGCCCTGGACGAGACACGGCGTCGCCGCGCGCTCCAGGCGCGCTTCAACCAGGAACACGGCATCACCCCCGCCGGGGTGAAGAAGGCCATCCTCGACCTCTCACAGGTGCTGTACCGGAGCGACCCGCTGGAGCAGGCGCTCCTCACTGGCAACGACGTCCTGCGCCCGGACGAAGTGAAGGCGCTCATCCAGGAATTCTCCTCGGAGATGGTCCGCGCGGCCGACGCCATGGAGTTCGAGAAGGCGGCGGCGCTGCGGGACCAGCTGCTGGTCCTGAAGGACATGGACCTGGGCCTCAAGCCTCCCTCGCGGGCGCTGCTCCAGCAGGCCCCGGTGCACAAGGAGCGCGCGGGGGCGCGACGCCGGGGCGGCGCGCGGGCCCGCGGGCGTCGGTGATGGGGCAGGGGACAGGCTGGCTCGAGGAGAAGCTGGAGGCGCTGCCGACCGGGCCGGGCGTGTACCTGATGAAGGACCGGCGCGGGACGGTCATCTACGTGGGCAAGGCCGTCAATTTGCGCGCCCGGGTGCGCAGCTACTTCGGCCGCTCGAGCGACACGCGGGCCTTCATCCCCTTCCTCGAGGGGCTCCTCGGGGACGTGGAAACGGTGGTGGTCTCCAACGAGAAGGAGGCGCTGCTGCTCGAGAACGAGCTCATCAAGCGCCACCAGCCCCGCTTCAACGTCCTGCTCAAGGACGACAAGAATTACATCTGCCTGCGCCTCGACACCTCCCAGGCCTACCCGCGGCTGGAGGTCGTGCGGCGCTTCGAGAGAGACGGCGCCCAGTACTTCGGGCCCTACGCCTCGGCCAGCAGCATCCGGGAGACGCTGCGGACGGTGAATCGGTACTTCCAGCTGCGGACGTGCTCGGACCACGTGCTGGCCAACCGCAAGCGTCCCTGCCTGCTCTACCAAATCGGCCGCTGTCCGGCCCCGTGCGTCCACAGCGTGCCGGCGGAGGACTACCACCGCAACGTGCATGAGGTGGCGCTCTTCCTGCTGGGCAAGGCGACGGAACTCACCGCTTCGCTGAAGAGCCGGATGAAGGAGGCGGCCCAGGGCTTGCGCTTCGAGGAGGCGGCGCGGCTGCGGGACCAGCTGTTCGCCATCGAACGCTCGCTCGAGCGGCAGACGGTGGCCTCCAGCGAGCCGGTCGACCAGGACGTCTTCGCCCACTTCCGCGAGGCGGACCGCTTCCTCGTCTACGTGCTGTACGTCCGCCAGGGGCGCCTCAACGGCGGCCAGGCCTTCCCTTTCAGCGGGCAGGAGTTCCCGGACAGCGAGTTGCTGCAGAGCTTCGTCAACCTCTACTACGCCCAAGGCAACCTGGTGCCCGATGAAGTCCTTCTCGAAGGCCTGCCGGAGGGGGAGGGCGAGGCGCTGGCGGAGCTGCTGACCGAGAGGCGCGGCCGCCGGGTGCGCGTGCTGTGGCCGCGCCGGGGCGAGCGGGTCCGGCTGCTGGACATGGCCCGGGCCAACGCCGCCCAGGCCTTCCAGGAACAGCGGCGCACGCAGAAGGAGACGGAGGACGTGCTCCAGCGGCTAACGGACGTCCTCGGCCTCCGCCGCCCGCCGCGCCACATCGAGTGCTTCGACATCAGCCATTTCCAGGGCTCGGCGGTGGTGGGCAGCGCGGTGGCGATGACCGACGGCGAACTCGACAAGTCCCGCTACCGCCGCTTCCGGGTGAAGCTGACGCGCGGCCAGGACGACTTCGCCAGCCTGCATGAGGTGGTGTCGCGCCGACTGCGCCGCGGGCTGGTCTCCGAGGAGCTGCCGGACCTGCTCGTCATCGACGGCGGCAAGGGCCAGCTCGCCGCCGCGCACGCCGCCATGCGCGACCTCGGGGTGACGACGCTGGACGTGGTGGGGCTGGCCAAGGCGCGGGAGCTCGAATCGGAGAGCCGCGAGGCCCCGGTGGTGCGCAGCCCGGAGCGCGTCTTCGTCCTGGGACGGCGGGACCCGGTGGTGCTGCGGCAGAATGCGCCGGAGCTGTTTCTCCTCACCCGGCTGCGGGATGAGGCGCACCGCTTCGCCATCGGCTACCAGCAGAAGTTGATGCGTCGGCGGAATTTCCAGAGCGTGCTGGAGGACATTCCAGGGGTGGGGGCCGGCCGCAAGCGGGCCCTGTTGCGGCATTTCGGCTCGCTCAAGCGCGTCCGCGAGGCCTCCATCGAGGACCTCTCCCAGGTGGAGGGCGTCAGCGTCGGGCTGGCCGAGCGAATTCATGCAGCCCTGCACGCCAGCCTTGGGCAGGCAGCGTCCGGGGGCGAGGACGCCGTCCGGCAGGCCTCGCTGGAGGACGCCTCGGCGGCGGCGCCCCCGGGACCGGGCCCGGCCAGCGGTGGCAAGTGAACAAGAAGTCGTTCTTTTTCCCGAGCGCTTTCGCCTGGATGCGCTATGAGGGAAACAACACATCCCGGGCCCCGCACTGCCGGGGCCGGCCCCCTCGAAGAGGCCAGGAAGACCCATGCGGATCTACCCAAAGGTGATCCCCGTCATCTCACGCGAAATTGTTCAGCTCTTGATGCAAGACGGTGACGTCGAGATCGAGCCGATGCGCATCTCCGACGCGGAGATGGACCTGTCCGCCATCATGCGCGAGTACCTCACCAACGAGGACCGTGTGAACCAGGCGACGCGCGAGGCACTCGAGCGGCGCGGCTACGACTACAGCAAGTTCAACCAGGTGAAGCGCGAGATGGCGGACGTCCGCGGCTTCAAGATGGGTGACGAAGGGGTGGAGTTCATCATCAACCAGATGATTGAATTCCTGCTCATCAGCCGCAACGTGGAGGAGGTCTTCGCGCCGGACAACGCGCTGCGGACCAAAATCTTCGCGGTGATGAAGCGGCACCTCGACGTCGACGAGGAGATTGACCGCGAGGCCCGCGCCCGGCTCAAGCACCTGCAGGAAGGCACCAGCGCCTTCGAGATTGAGTACAACAAGACGGTCGAGCAGATTCGCCGCGCCCGCGGCTTGATTTAGGCCGGCCGGGCCCCCCAAAACGTCGTTTCCCCTCCCCAGCGGGGGGGAAGTTGACGGCCCCGGCCCTGCCGGTAGCGTGCCGGGCTGACGCATGCCCTTCCGCGAGTCGGCCGCGCTCCAGACGTCCAGGGCCAGTCTGCCCGAGGACCTTCCGCGCCTGGCTGCGGACCAGCTGCGGCACGCCCTGCGCCAGCGCCACGACGGCGCGGTGCTGGCGGACCTCCTCGAGGAGGACTTGCGCGCCGCGCTGCAGGGCCTGGAAACGCTGCGCGCGCACCTGCAGGATGTCCTCGGCGCGCTGCTGTCGCCGCGCCCCACGCCGCTCGACCTGCTGGAGGCCTCCGACGACGGCCACGCCCAGGCGGCCCTGTCGGCGCTGGAGGACACCCTGGGCGGCTTGCGCCGCCGGCTGGCCCAGGCCGCGGCCCGGGTGGCCGCCCCGGCGCGGAAGGCCTAGACGCCCAGGGCGGCCAGCGCCACCCGCACGGCGCCCCCCAGCACCAGCATCCACACCGGGTTGACGGGGAAGCGCGACAGGGTGAGGGCGGTCGCCGCGGCGATGCCGATTTCCGCCCGGTCCTGGAAGCCGCTGCCCAGCGTGACGGCCGCCCCGGCCATCAGCCCCACCACCGCCGGCGTGAGGCCGCGCAGCGCCGAGCGCACCCAGCGGCGCGAGCGCATGCGGTCCAGCCAGCTGCCCAGCACCACCACCAGCAGGAAGGGCGCGGTGAAGATGGCGAGGGTGGCCACGGCCGCCCCGGCCAGCCCCTGCTGCAGGTAGCCGAGGCAGGTGGCCATCAGCAGCACCGGCCCGGGCGTCAGCTTGCCGATGGCCACCGCGTCGGTGAATTGCCGGTCGGTGGCCCAGCCATGCGAGGCCACCATGGCCTTCAGGTGGGGGATGACGGCGAAGCCGCCGCCGTAGGCACCGAGGCCGGTGCGAAAGTACACGACGGCCATCTCCACCAGCCGTGCGTCGAGACCGCCGGCGTGCAGCAGGGCCAAGGACAGGGCCATGGCGCAAAGCAGCGCGGGTGTGCGGATGGCCGTTGGCCCCCCCTCCCCCGGCGCCTTGGGCTCCGGGTGGGCCCGGCCCAGCTCGCGCCCGTCCTCCGGCAGGGCCACGCGCAGGCGCGCCAACGCGCCGAGGGCCCGCGGTAGCGCCCTGCGCGCTCCAAGGTCCACCGCCACGCCCACCGCGATGCTGAGCAGCACCACCTCGGCCGGGGAGGCGCTGCCCACCGTGCACAGCAGCAGCGCCCCGGCCGCCACCGCCATCTGCCACGGCATCCCCACCGCGGTCCGCACCATTTTGAGGGCGATGGCGACGATGACGCCCACCACCGCGGCGTTGCAGCCGGCCAGCACCTGGGTGGCGGCGGGGATGGCGCCGAAGTGGACGTACGCCACCGAGAGGGCGAGCGCGGCCACCGCCCCGGGCAGGACGAAGCCGGCGTACCCGAGGAGCGCGCCCGTCCAGCCGCCGAAGCGCAGGCCGACGTAGGCCAGCGCGTTGGCGGCGGCCCCGCCGGGCAGCATCTGCGCCACGGTGACGGTGTGGGAAAACTCCCGTGGCGTCAGCCAGCGGCGGCGGCGCACCAGCGCGTCGTCGATGTTGGACAGGACGCTGAGGCCACCGCCGAAGCCCACCAGCCCGATGCGCAGGGCCGTGACGAAGAGGCCGCGCCGGGAGGGGCGCTCGCGCTCGCCGGGGTGCACCGTGCCGCGCAGCCAATCCGCCGAACTCCGCAGCACACTGCTGGCCACGCGCCACTCCTCGCTCGGGGGGCCCGCCACGGCCTCAGCGGACCTCCGTCCGGATGGCGGCCTTGGGGCGGGCCCTCGGGCGAAGCCCGGAGTGGTATTCCACCGCCTCGCCGATGATGGTGCCGAGGGCGAGGTCGGCCTCGATGCGCACCGGCAGGCGCTTCTCGTCGTCGGTGAAGTAGATGACGAAGTCCCGCTTCTGGCTGAGCTTCCCGGTGAAGTCGGTGGTGAGGCGCGCCCGCACCGTTGCCTGCTCGCCGAGCGGCGTCTTCAGCCGCTCGCGCTGCTCCACCACGACCCGCATGGGAAACTGCTTCTTGGGCGTCACCACCGGGACGACGAATTCCATCCCGGGCTCGAGCGCATGGGTGCGCAGCACGTACAGCGCCGAGGCGACGTCGGCGGCGCCGGGCTCCACCTGCAGTTCCTGCTGCTGCAGGGACTGTCCCTCCCACTGGCTCTGCAGGGTGGCCTTGGCCTCGCCCGGGTCGAAGGAGATTTTCAGGTGCTGGCGCTTGTGGTTCTCGTCCGTCCACATCTCCAGGCCCAGCGTCCGGGCGTGCTCGGCATCCCAGTGGATGACGAGCCGGTCGTGGATGGGAAAGAAGAAGAGGCCGATGTCGGAGCGGCCGAGGCCGAGGATGGGCCACACCCCGGGCTGGTCGGGGAAATCCTCGCCCACCGTTATCAGGATGGTCCCGGCCGGGATGCCGAGGTAGCTGGCGCGGTACAGCACCTGCTCGCCTGGGCCGAAGGCCGTCGTTTCCGCCGCCGCCGGCGACGCCAGGAGGATGGCGAGCGCGGCGAGAAGGCGGGCGAGCGGCGGCATGGGCAAGACTCCTAACGCTTGAGAATAGCGCAGGATTCCGAGAATGCTCGCCCGGGGTAGACTCCCCACGGGCCGCAACGACAGCGCCCCACACCGGGGCCAACGGAGGTAGGTGCCATGCCCGTCGACAAGAACGCCGACGAGGAGGACCTCAAGGAAGAGGTGGTGCACAGCCGGGCCACGGACTTCGACTGCCCCAGCTGCAGCGCCAACAACCCGATGGAGAGCGCGTTGCGGGACCGCGACGAAATCTCCTGTCACTACTGTGGCGCGCAGTTCCAGGTGCGCATCAATCCGGAAGGGCGGATGAAGCTGAAGGAACTCTAGGCGGCGGGCCGCGGCCCGAAGAGGGCTGTCCCCACGCGCACCAGCGTCGCTCCCTCCTGCACCGCGACGGCATAGTCCTGGGTGGTTCCCATGGAGAGGCCAACCAGCCCATGGGCGTCGGCCAGGGCCTTCAGCTGGCGGAAGCAGGGGCGCGAGGCCTCGGGGTCCGCCGAGAAGGGGGGCATGCACATGAGCCCCACCGCCCTCAGCTGCGGCAGCGCTCGCACGGCGGCCAGCAGCGGGCCGATGGACTCCGGGGGGATGCCGCCTTTGGTGGCTTCCCCGGTGAGGTTGACTTCCAGGTACACCTCCAAGGGCGTGCCGGTGCGCCGCCGCGCCAATTCCTCCGCCAGCGCGACGCGGTCCAGGGCGTGGAAGGCGTGCGCCACCTTCGCCACGTACTTGGCCTTGTTGGTTTGCAGCGCGCCGATGGCATGCCAGCGGATGCCCGGGCAGTCGGCCAGGGCGGCTACCTTGTCGCGCAACTCCTGGGCGTAGTTCTCCCCGAAGGCCCGGACACCGGCGGCGTAGGCCGTCCGGAGCGCCTCCACCGGCTGCAGCTTGGAGACGGCCAGCACCTGCACGCTGGACACGGGCCGCCCCGCGCGCCGGCACGCCTCGGCGACGTCAGCCTGCACCGCCGCCCACCGCGCCGCCACGTCACTCACCGGGCGGCCCCTGCCACGGCAGTGCCAGGCCGGCCGCCTGCAGCAGCGCCAGTGTCTCCACCAGCGGCAGGCCGATGACGGCGGAGTGGCTGCCGGAGATGGATGCGACGAGGAAACCGCCCACGCCCTGCAGCGCGTACGCCCCGGCCTTGTCCAGCGGCTCGCCGCTCGCCGCATACCAGTCCAGGGCCGCCGGGGTGGCGTCGGCGAAGTGGACGGCCGTCTCCACCGCCTGCACGGCGGCGCGCCGACCGGCCGTGGCCACCGCGGTGTGGACGGAATGGGTCCGCCCGGCCAGCCGCGCCAGCATGGCGCGGGCCTCCGCGGCGTCCGCCGGTTTGCCGAGGATTTCCCCGTCCAGCGCCACGGTGGTGTCCGCGCCGAGGACCAGCTGGCCGGGGTGCCGGGCCGCCACCGCCTCGGCTTTCTGCTGGGCCAGGCGCACCACGTAGGTCCGTGGTGACTCCCCGGGCAGCACGGACTCATCGACATGGGCCGGGTCCACGCCGAAGGCAATGCCGAGTTGAGCGAGCAACGCTTGCCTCCGGGGGGAAGCCGAGGCTAGCACCAGGGCTGGAGGGGAGCTGGGCATGAGAATGACGTTTGACCGCGCCGGGGGGCAGCGTGCAAGAAGCCAGTGGGGAACCCCCCCGGAGAGCCGAGGGCGTCGATGAAGCCTGCGGACTTGCTGTCGGCACTGAAGCGGACGGTGGAACAGCTGGCCGCCTTCAACGAGATTGCGAAGGTGCTCACCTCGACGCTCGAGACGCGTGAGGTGCTGGCGCTCGTCATGCAGAAGGTATCGGCCGTGCTCAAGCCGGCCAACTGGTCCCTGCTCCTGCTCGACGAGGCTTCCGGGACGCTCTACTTCGAGATTGCCGTGGGCGATGGGGCGCAGAAGCTCCGCCACCTGCGGGTGAAGCCCGGGGAGGGGATTGCCGGGCAGGTCTTCCTGACCGGGCAGCCCCGGCGGGTGGACGACGTGCGCTCCGCCCCGGACTTCTCTCCCCGCTTCGACGCTGCCTCCTCCTTTCGCACCCGCAGCGTCCTGGCCGTACCGCTGGTGTTCCGCCGTCGGGTGCTGGGGGTCATCGAATTGGTGAACGGGGAAGGGGACCCGGCCTTCACCGACGAGGACCTGCAGGCGGTCACCGCGGTGGCGGACTTCGCCGCCATCGCCATCGAGAACGCGCGCAACTTCCAGCGCGTCCAGGACCTCACCCTGACGGATGAACACACCGGCCTTGGCAACGTGCGCCAGCTTCGCGCCCTTCTCGACCGGGAGGTGACGCGGGCCCGCGGCTTCGGCCACCCGCTCGCGCTGCTCTTCCTGGACCTCGACCACTTCAAGGCCGTCAACGACGGCCATGGCCACCTGGCCGGCAGCGCGGTGCTGCGCGAGGTGGGGGTGCTGCTGCGCGAGCACGCCCGGCCGGTGGATTCCGCCTTTCGCTACGGCGGCGACGAGTTTGCCGTGCTGCTGCCGGAGACGGGTCCGCAGCGCGCCGTCGAGGCGGCCGAGCGTCTGGTGGAGGCCTTTCGCGGCCACCGCTTCAGCGCCGAGCAGGGGCTGGAATTGCGCGTCACCGCCTCCATCGGCGTGGCCTGCTTCCCGGACCACTCCCGGGACGGCCTCGGCCTCATCGCCGCCTCGGACGCGGCCATGTACGCGGTGAAGGCGCGTGGGCGTGACGGGGTGGCCGCGGCCGCCCCGTCGTCGTCCCGGGTCCGCCCCGGGCCCAGCAGCGGAGCCGTGCCGCCTCAGCCGGCCTGATTGACGGGCGCGCCGCCCACCAGGCTCTGGTTGGTGACGACTTTGCCCGTCTTCTTCAGGGCCTCCAGGTAGGAGGTGCGCAGAAGGTTCTGCTTGGCCCGCAGGGCGTCGGCGCGCACGCTGTCCTTCTTCAGGGCGAAGGAAGCAGGCGTGGCCCGCTCGCGCGCCGTCACCTCGGCCACCACGAAGCCCTCGCCGGCCGGGAAGACGCTGCCCAGCGGGCCCACCGCCTCGGCTGCGGCGGCCGCGGCCAGCAACTCCGGGGCCGGGCCCACCTGGGGGACAAAGGCCCGCGACACGGCAAAGCTGCCGGTGTCCACCGCCTCGGGCTTCTTGGCCTGCTCGAAGCTGCCCTCCCCTTCCTTCTTGCCGGGGTGCAGGGCGGTGAGCGACTTGCCGGACTGGACCAGGGCGAGCGTCTTCTTCGCCTCGGCCTCGGCCAGGGCCCGGGCGCGCTCTCGCTTGAGGAGGAGGGTGGCGATGTCTTCGGAGACTTCGGCCAGCGGCTTGGACACCGCGGGCTGTTTCTCCTCGACCAGAATCACGTGCCAGCCGAAGGGCGTGCGGACGGGTTCCGACACCTCCCCCACCTTCAGGTTGAAGGCGGCCTGGGAGAATTCCGGGACGAAGGCCCCGCGCTCGGCCCAGCCGAGGTCCCCGCCGCCGGCCTTGCTGCTCGCGTCGTCCGAGAACTCGCGGGCCACGTCGGCGAAATTCTTTCCGCCGACAATCTGCTGCCGGTACCCCTCCGCCCGGGCCTTCGTCTCGGCCACCGTGCTGGCCGGGGCGTCCTTCGCCACCTGCACCAGCAGGTGGCGGGCGTGCACCTTCTCCCCGGTGCGGTAGGCCGCGGGGTTTTCCGCGTAATAGGCCTGCACCGCCGCAGCATGGGCTGCCCCGTAGGCGGTGACTTCCGCGGCGGTGGGCGCCTTCAGCTGCGCGGCAAACATGCTGGGCAGAAAGCGCACCACCGTCAGCGCCACGGTGTCCCCGTCCTTCAGAAACCGGGCGTACACCTCGTCCTCACTCACCACGGCGGTGGACTCCACCATCTCCAACATGCGCACCGCGGCCAGCCGCCGGCGCAGTTCCGCCTCGAAGTCGGCCGAGGACTTGCCGTAGTAGTCGTGCAGCACCTGCTCATACCGCTCGAAGTCGAAGGTGCCGTCTTTCTGGAAGTCCTTGTTCTTATGAAGGATTTCCAGCAACTCGTCGTCGGAGATGCCCACCCCGGAGGCCTCGGCGGCCTGGCCGAGCAACTCGAAGCTCACCATCTCGTCCAGCGTCCCGGCGGCAATCTGCTGCAGGAAGGCTTCCGGCAGTTCCCCCTGGCTTCGGTAGGCCTGCAGCCGCAGCGCGTAGGCGCGCTGGAAGTCGCGCAGAGGGATTTCCTTGCCATTCACCAAGGCCGCGGCGGTGCTGACGCTGGGGGTGAGGGGGGCGTCGCAGCCGCGGCTGCCGGGGCCGAACTGCAGGACAAACACCACGGCGATGGCGAGCACGAAGAGAAAACTGAACAGGCGTCGGGGTTCGAAGGCGCTCATGGAAGGGGTTGACCGCATAGGCAACCCGGGGGGAAAG
>Ga0209048_10003105_pt1 | contig 16269 bp, 13 predicted proteins | sample FrelakmetCRP12CR_FD_187146 | JGI IMG/M metagenome (GOLD analysis project Ga0209048, IMG submission 187146) | Freshwater lake sediment microbial communities from the University of Notre Dame, USA, for methane emissions studies - CRP12 CR (SPAdes)... | ecosystem: Environmental > Aquatic >... | reverse complement strand
CCGCCACTTTATGTCTTTACTGTTGCAAGCCGCTTACGACGCGAGCATACTTTTCAGCAAGGGCCTGGGCTTGTTCATTAGAAACCGATTCTGCTATAACATGGAAGAGAGGACGGTCGGCGTCTGGAAGGATCAGCACCCACTCTTTGCCGAGGTCAATTTTAATCCCGTCGATAGGCTTAGATCGACGTTCGCGATATTGTTCGCTGAGAATGCGCATGACCTTGCCTTTGCTTTCCCAGGGACAGTTTACCATCGTACGGCTTATGTAGTAAGCGGGCAGGTCGTCTACTACATTTGAAAGTCGCATATCGAAGGTTGCCAGCAATTCCAACAATTTTACAATGGCAAGCAGACCATCAAAAGCCGGGTGAAGGGTCGGAAAAACGAAACCACCTGTTCCATCTCCAACCATCACCACGCCTTCACGGTTGGCAGCCGACATCAAAGCATGTGCCAGCACTTTTGTTTGAATAATATAACCATCATAACGTTCCGCAATATGTTGCAATGCGCTTGGAGCTGAAACAGGAGCCGCAACTGTTCCATTCGGATGCTTTCGCAGTAGTAAGCTTGTCATTACCGCCAGCATCTTCATACCATCCAGGATTCGACCTCGATCATCTACCACCCAGATGCGTTCTCCGCCTGGGTCAATGCGAATTCCCATATCATTATCGAGCGAAGCTGTAATTGTTGCCAGTCGTTGGATATCTTTTTCCAACTCCTCTGAAGTTCGTGAGAAGCGTGATTCCTCCATATTGGCGTTCAGTATGATCACTTCGCAACCCAAACGGTTGAAGATATTGGGAAGGAGTTGCGTGGCGCTTCCGTTCGCATAATCAACTACAAGGCGGAATCTACGTCGTTGTACCAGTTGTTTGTCAACGACCTTCATAAGCCCTTCGAGATAAAGATTGGTCACAAGGGAATTCTCCAGAACCTCAATCGAGCCGAGATCATCTAGATATACCCGACGGAAATCTTCACGGAAATACAGATTCTCGATCTTACGCTCGGTAGTTTTATTGATATCCAGGCCATATTGATCAAAGAATCTGATATCAACGACACGCTGATCGTGCGGTGAGAGACGCACGTGCACTCCCCCAACAGCATCAGTATTGCGAATGAAATAACGTGCTACTGGTATTGGCACCTGATTGATATCATGTACATTGATACCAGCCGAAGGGAGGCCTGCTATCACAGCGCGTTTAATCATGCGTGAAGTGCGGTGTGAGGAGTCGCGGTTGATACATACACTAGAGCCTTTGGGAAGGATAGCTCCATACGCAGCGCCTAATTTAGCAGCAAATTCTGGTGTGAGATCAACATTTACAAGCCCGGTGACTCCAAAACGACTAAACAGGCTGCGTTTGCCTTGCGAACCCCAAATAATACTGCTATTAATCACGGCTCCGGCTTCAATTTCTTTATCTGGCCAAATTTTAATGTTGGGTTGAATGATCGCAGCTTCTTGAATTATGGAGTTATCACCAATAACGGAACCTTCAAACATCACAGCCTTACTTTTGATGCTGGTTGAAGAGCCGACGATCGCTCCGCGTAATTCTGCTCGCTCACCGATGAAGGAGTTATTCCAAACAATACTTCGGTCAACCTGTGCTCGTTCATCGATAATAGTATAGTGACCGATGGTGCTTGGTCCGTGTATAATGCTACCGGCTTTCACCTGGCAATCATGTGCCAGATAAATGGGACCATAGAGCTGTGCATCCTCATCAATCTGCACTCCCTCTTCACACCAGATATTTTCGCCGATGTTCTTTGCTGGAATCTCAAGTTCGACAACACTTTCCAGCGCATCAGCGTTTGCACGCATATATTCGCTCAAGTTACCAACATCGCACCAATAGCCATCTGCTATATATCCGAAAATTGGATCACCTTTTTTAAGCATATACGGGAAAAGTTCCTGGCTGAAGTCGTACTGTATATTCTTCTCAAAGTACGAGAAAATCTGAGGATCCAAGACGTAGATACCTGTGTTAATGGTATCACTAAAGACCTCGCCCCAGCTTGGCTTCTCCAAGAACTGAGTGATGTGTCCCTCTTCGTTCGTGATAATAACCCCATACTCAAGTGGATTTGGAACATGGGCGAGCGTTAATGTTGCCAGTGCCTTCTTCTCTGTGTGGTATCGAATAATGTCAGTTAAGTTATAATCTGTCAATGCGTCCCCGCTGATTACCAGGAAAGGCTCAGTTAGTTGATCTTCGGCATTTTTGACACTGCCTGCTGTACCAAGGGGGACATCTTCACGCGAGTAAGTGATACGCATTCCAAATTGCGAACCGTTACCAAAATAATCTTCTATGTTACTAGCCAAATATTGGACAGTGACAATCACCTCTGTAATACCGTGGCGTTTGAGCAGATTGAGGATATGTTCCATGACAGGCTTGCCAGCAATCGGGACCATCGGTTTGGGACGTCGAATCGTTAACGGCCTCAGCCTCGATCCTTCCCCTCCGGCCATGACAACCGCTTTCATAGAGGCCTCCTTATTGATCAGATACATAGTATAAATATAGGACGGCGTAGCAAGCGCCACGCCGTCCAAATTGTACAACAAAGACTAATAGTGCCGCAAGTTGGCACCTCACTCTACTACTCTACCAATCACTTAGACGCCCATGCTCGATAAGCCAACGCACGAAACGATGATAATTCGTCTCTTGTCTGGCATTTCGTTCCTCATGTTGTTCGCGTAGTTGGATGAGCTTGCTGGCCTCTTCCACAGTAAAGCCCTCGTCCAGGAGGGCATCGATGAGCAAGTCGATATACTGCTGCATATGTGTCATCCTCCCTTGATTGTCCAGTCAGTTAACTTCCAACGTTAGAACTTCCTACGAGACTACTAAGGTTTTCACTTATGAAAAACCCCATGAAACTTGTTGGTACTGAAAGAGATGCCCCAAAGGGCGATTTTGGGTAAAGAAAGTAAAAGGAGTTTGTAGAAGCAATCGAACATCAGTACACAATGTACAATAATTCTTCACTTTTGCTACCTACTATACATAGTATAGCGTAAGTTCAAACAAAAATGTAGGGTAATAATTACATATTACGGAAAAAATATGTGTCTGCTTTTTTTACGGCACGTTGTAGATAGAGTGTTCAATTTCGGCATCGTTGTCGTAATAAAAGCTGAGGGCATCATAAACCTGGGCAAGAGTGAGACGATGAATATTGGCTATTTCTTCGGGATCTTTACCTGATTGAAACAATAAGATGACATGACGAACACCTGTACGAGTTCCTTCAATGACTGGCTCACCATCATAGATGTTTGTATCGCGTATGATGTATGGATGCGTAGTGCGTTCAATAGTCATGGCAATAACTCCTTCCTTCATCTAAAGCTAGTGTAGCCCAGAGGCAAACCTTCGTCAAATATGTCTCAAAAAATGTCAGATTAGATAAGTTTTTATACAACTTTCATGCCCAATTAGATGGCTTGAGAAGCCATTTTAGGATATTTGATGTTCGTTGTTAGTAGAGAAATATCTTGACAGCGTTAAATTTGCAAGGTACAATAAGCGCAATGAAAGGAGGTGGTGTGTAATGGACCAACGTAATCGCTGCACAGGCAGCGAGGTAATTTCCAACACCTTCCAGATGAGAGGTGTCCGACGTTAAGTCGGCGCAAGCTCGCTGGTAGGTGAATTTATGATCCCTACCTGTGCAGCGTTCCCCAGAGTAATGGCTAAATTAGACATGCTGTTGCTCTGGGGTTTTTATCCACACAATCTGTCAACGGGCAACCTATATCCTATGCGCTTTTGTTATTAGAACATATTTAAAAAGCTATAACTACTTCGTCTAAATGGTTGACTCAGATTGATTTTCTTCATTTAAATGAGCTGCTTTTTTTAATTTTTGTGAGGTAGTAGGTGTGGGATTAGATTTACAAGGCGTTTCTCCACTCAATCTTGAAGCGCTGCGGCGTAATTTACAAACACAGTATTTTGGGGTTGGAGACCGTTTACTGTACTTTTCAACAGTAGAATCAACAAATACTTTGGCTATGCAACTGGCTTATGAATTGCCAGAAGAAGGGCTGGTGATACTTACTGATAGTCAGACTGCTGGTAAAGGCAGAAGGGGTCGCCGTTGGGTAGATGTGCCTGGATGCAATGTGTTGATGTCCATATTGTTCCGACCACTATTCCCACCTCATTTACTGGTGATGATAATTTCGCTTGCTGTTGTTGACGCGATTGCCGATATTTGTCGGGTTGAAGCAGCAATAAAGTGGCCAAATGATGTGCTTATAGAGGATCGCAAGGTTGCAGGCATCTTAATTGAGACGAGCCATGATTCTAGCGGGGGTTTGGTCGCAATTGCTGGGATTGGTGTTAATGTCAATGGTAGTATCGAGGAACTTGCAAAACATTCTTCAGTACAGGTTCCACTGACTGCAAAAGCTATAACTCTCGAGTCAGTGTATGGTCATAAAGTAAGTCGCGAAGAGTTTATTGCTCTTCTTTTGCAATATATCGAGAAAAACTACCTTGCGTTGCAACAGGAGCTTGCTAATCTATCCGATGTAGGAACTGCCAATATAGAACCGTTCACTCGTCTGATACGAGAAAGATGGAGAAGTCAATTAGCAACACTTGGTCGCACTATTGTAGTGCAACAGGGAAATTCAGTAATCAGCGGTATTGCTGAAGATGTGGATGAGAGCGGAGAGCTGTTACTTCGCCGCCATTCAGGGGAACTAGTTAGAATCACCTGGGGGGATGTAGAATATCCTATCAGGTAGGAACCTATCAAATCAGATAGGTGAACTAGATCTGGTGAGGTTTGGATCTCTACCAGATTTTTAAGAAGGGAAATAGAGATGGAAACACAGGATGTATTCCTGACAGATGATGGCCGACAACGCGCAATAGCTCAACTTGAGTTTTTACGCACCACACGGAGATCTGAGGTTGCTCAATATCTCCATGATGCTAAGGAGTCAGGTGACGTTGTTGATAATGCAGCTTATGAAGATGCGAAAAATGAGCAGGCTCGTCTTGAGGGACGCATTTTGGAGCTTGAGCAATTATTAGCAGCAGCCAAGCCAATCACTAAATTACCAACTGATGTTGTTTCACTTGGCTCCATTGTGCAGTTGCGGACTCCTGATGAAAAGGAGTACAGGTATACGATTGTAGGAGCATTTGAAGCAAAACCAAGCGCCGGGCTCATCTCTAATGAATCACCAGTGGGCAAAGCGCTGCTGGGCCACAAGGTGAGTGATCTTGTGATTGTCTCTACGCCTGGCGGTGTGAAAGAATATACCATCATTAGCATCGAGTAACCTTTCCAGGCTATAACAGCAAGTAATCGACCTGTGGAACCTTTCATTAGGCCACAGGTCGATTTTTTGTGATTGGATAAATGGTTGGTTTGAAAGCTTTGAGAACCTTACGCAACATCTGAAGAATCTCTTCTAAGCGTATCATGATTAGGAAGGTACCTAAATGATTTGCACAAATCTTGAGGAGAAAGGGGATGTTTGGGTTGATAAGTCTGAATTGTGGAAATGTGTTAAAATAGTTTGCACAAATCTTGAGGAGAAAGGGAATTATTATGGCGGAAGAACAACAAAGGGAAAATCAAGTTAGAGTGACGCTCATATCTGAACAAGAAGCACGCCGACAGAAGCTTCTGGCATTGCGTGAGAAAGGAATTAATCCTTACCCTAATCGTGTAGAGAGAACGAATACAATTGCAGATGTTCTGGAACACTTTCATGAGTGGCAGACAGATGAAAGAGATGTAACCCTAACCGGACGTATTCGTCTGATGCGTGATATGGGTAAAGCTGCTTTTGCTCAGATAGAAGATGGCACAGGCCGTATACAAGTCTACTTCCGTATCAATGATATAGGAGAAGATGCGTACAAAACTCTCAAATTGTTAGATGTTGGCGATTTTGTGCAAGTACATGGCTTTCTCTTTATCACACGCACCGGAGAGCGTACGCTGCATGTGCGAGAATATCGCATCCTTTCAAAAGGGTTACGTCCTTTACCTGAAAAGTATCATGGACTTGAGGATGTGGAAGTACGCCAGCGCAAGCGTTATCTAGATTTAATTGCAAATGGTGAAGAAGCAAGACAGATTTTTGTGATGCGTAGTCGCACGATTTCTGCCATGCGTCGTTATCTAGATGAGCATGGTTTCCTCGAAGTTGAAACACCGATTTTGCAGCCTCTGTATGGTGGAGCAACTGCTCGTCCATTTATCACGCATCACAATACATTGGACAGAGATTTATATCTGCGCATTGCAGTAGAACTCTATCTTAAGAGGTTAATAGTCGGAGGGTTTGAGAGAGTTTACGAAATCGGACGTAATTTTCGTAATGAGGGTATTGATCGCAGCCATAATCCAGAATTTACAATGATGGAATGTTATCAAGCATATGCTGACTATAACGATATAATGAGGTTGGTCGAGGAGATGATTTGCTTTATTGCTGAGGAGGTAAAAGGCTCTGCTCGAATTACATATCAGGGAACTGAGATTGATCTAACTCCACCCTGGAAGCGTATACGCCTGCTAGATGCAATCGAAGAATTCACGGATATTGATGTCGAGCAATATCCTGATAGAGAAAGTCTTGCTACTTCAATGCGTGAGCATGGGTACGATGCAGACCCAAAGTTGGGGCGTGGTCGCTTGATCGATGATCTTAAGGGAATTATGTTCCGTAAAGGTAATGTGTCTTTGCGACACGCTTTCTTCCTGACTGACTATCCTCTAGATGTCTCACCACTTGCAAAACAACATACCGAAGATCCGGGGTTAGTTGAGCGTTTTCAGCCATTCGTAGGTGGTCTGGAACTTGGTAATGCCTTTACTGAATTGAATGATTCGCTCGATCAGCGTGCACGCTTTGAAGATCAGATGCGCCAACGTACTCATGGCGATGAAGAAGCTCAGGTGCTGGATGAAGATTTTCTGGAAGCTTTGGAAGTGGGTATGCCGCCAACCGGTGGACTTGGTATAGGTATTGATCGGTTAGTCATGTTGCTCTCAGATCAGGAATCAATACGTGATGTGATATTGTTTCCGACTATGCGGAAGACGATGGAAGAGCAGTAGTAGTAGTATGGAGATGCAATTTCAACAAGAGATCGCGTCTCCAGAAGATATTGTACCAAAGGAATTTGCTTGACATCTATCAACTCTAATGCTATAGTTTCTTCAGTCAACAAGGGCGCTTAGCTCAGTGGGAGAGCGCTTCGTTCACACGTGCGCCGTTGTGGCGTACCAATCCGAACCGTAGAGGGCGGTGTCACTGGAGACAGAGTGACTAAAGCGGCACCTCACCTTGAGGCGAAAGCCAAGGGGGACAATAGCATGGTGCTACAAAGGCGGAAGGGGATAAGTACCTAAGTCCTGTCCGTCAGCTAATCTGTATATGGCTAAGCCTAGACTGGTTGAACCCAATCAGAGCGATCTAGCGAAGGTTCCACGCCATCACGGTACTACTGGGCGTGCGTGATGTTCCGGTGCAGACGGTGTGATTGCATCAGAAGTCTCTACATCACGGCAGGGCTACGATGAGTAGTCAACCTGAGAGTTGGGAGCCTAAGTACAGACAAGGGTTGGTTCGTAACTACGGGATCACCTAAAGGAGGAAACTCCCATGGTGACAGAGCACCCATAGTACTCAAACGCCCAGGGCAATGCCTGGGACACGGGGAAGGGGTGCAGAAGGTGCCACTACCTGGTTCATCGCGGCTGCTCCGGATGGAGCATCAGGCCAAGAGCGATTAGGAAGCTAGGAGACCCTAGCAACTGTAGGACAACCTATATCAGGAGGATCTGTAAAGCGGAAACGGGCCTGGCAAAGACCCAAGGTTGGAGGCCGATGGTTCTGAACCAGAGGAAGAAGACCGGAGAGGAGAGCGAGGCCACAATGTAGAAACCGAATAAGGAGAAACAGCCATGCCGGAAGCGGCGGGTTACAAGGGACTTGCGAGACTCGAAGTGATCCGTAAACTCAACGCCCGGCGTGAGTGGATCAACCACGGTCTCTACAAGTTACTGCTCGACAAGGACATGTATGTCCTGGCTTACGAGCGGATGAAGTCGAAACCGGGGAATATGACCCCCGGCACCGATGGAGACACTCTGGACGGGTTTTCGATGGCTCAAATCGAAGAACTCATTGAAGAGATGAGAAACGAGAGCTATCAATGCAAACCGGTCCGCACTGCCTATATACCAAAGAGCAACGGTAAGCTCAGGAAACTGGGAATACCCAGCACGCGGGACAAGCTGGTGCAAGAGGTGGTGACACTCATCCTGGAAGCTGTCTATGACAGCCCAGAAGGCCCCTACTTCTTAGAGTGCAGCTACGGCTTTAGAAGCTCGAAAAGCTGTCACGGCGCGCTGAGGGAGGTACAACGCAAGTGGAGCGGCGTATCATGGTTCTTGGAAGGGGACATAAAGTCCTGCTTCGATGACATAAGCCATGAAATACTGGTGAAACTCATCAAGAGGAAGATAACAGATCAAAGGTTCATAAACCTCATCTGGAAAATACTCAAGGCAGGGTATCAGGACCTTGACAGAACCAGACGCGACTCACTGGCGGGAACTCCTCAGGGAGGCATCGTCAGCCCAATACTGGCAAACATCTACTTGCATGAGCTGGACGTGTACGTACAGCAGCTGCAAGGGGAGCTAGAGAAGGGCAAAGCCAGAAGGAAAAACCCGAAATACCATGCCATCAGCATGCAAAGAGTAAGGATGGCCCAAAATGGCAAGGCCGACACGGAAGAGTACCGGACGTTAGGCCAACAATTGCGAAGCCTACCATCGCTGGATACACATGACCCGGAGTTTGTCAGAATTAAGTATGTAAGGTATGCCGACGACTGGCTGATCGGAGTGACCGGAAGTAAGGAACTCGCAGAGGAGATAAAGGAAAGGATCAGGACCTTCCTGAAACAAAACCTGGCCCTAACCCTCAGTGAAGAAAAGACCAAGGTCACGAACGCAAAGCTAGAAGAAGCCGAATTCCTGGGGTATCGGATTCGGAAAGGCAGAGGCCAGGATCAGAAAGTCAAAACATCAACCAACGGATCGGGAAAATCTTTCAAAAGAAGGTCTACCGGGATGGAGGTGGTGTTAAAGGCTCCCATCGATGAAGTCCTGAAAAGGCTTCACCAAAGGGGGTTCTGCGACGGAACGGGAAGGCCAGCGCACAAAGCAGGCTGGACTACACTGGACGTAGACCAAATAGTAAACCTGTACTCCTCCGTGAACCGGGGCATACAGAATTACTACAGGCCCACGGACAATTTTCCAGAACTGTGGAGAGTGCAATACATACTGAAATACTCCCTGGCAAAGACGCTCGCCTTAAAGCTGAAAAAGCCGGTGACGAGCATCATGAAACAACGGGACGTGGGTGTCACAGTAACGCGCAAAGACAAGCTTATAAAAATCGTGTTCTACCGCAACGCGGACTGGACAGTCAGAAGGGACGCCTTCACAGACGAACCAGAGATCGACATAGTCCGAATGCACGTCAGGTTAAGGACGCGATCTAAGCTGGGCTACCCATGCTGCATCTGTGGCGCAAGCGAAAATGTAGAGATGCATCACGTACGCCACGTAAGGAAAATGGACGGGAAGAAGAACCAGGGCTTTAGCAGAGTCATGGGGATACTGAACCGGAAACAAGTACCAGTGTGCAGCACGTGCCACGGAAAGATCCACAGAGGCGAGTACGACGGCCTGAGGCTTAAGGACCTGGCCTATGACCCCAGAAAGCCACCGTCATCTTGAAGGTTGCGGGCACTTGAACAACTGAATACAGCAACGCAGCTAAAGGCTACAAGCTAGCCCTGTCGAAGCTTCGGCGCGGGGGTTAGCTCCCCGCTTCCGGCGCCTCGCAAAGGCAAGCAGAGGAACCTTTAGAGAAAACGCGGAGCTGTGTGTTTATGGCACAGGAACCATATAACGGTAACGACTCTTGTCTGCCGCTGGCCTAGCCGCCGGGGAGTCGAATAGCGTCAAATGTACTTCGGCGACACGCTCAACCCGACGAAGTGCAGCCGTTATACCATGGCCATAGTGACCTCGTCAGGCATCCCACCCGGGAAACTGACCGGAGATCCCACATAGCAACGCGCAGGCGCTGGTGTGTGAGGATGTATTCTCCGGTTGTTAAGGTCTCCTAGGGAAAGGTGCCTTCGGAGAGCCGGATGCGTAGAAATGCGCCCGTCCGGTTCGGAGAAGGGTGGTCGGAAACGTACTGCTAGCAATAGTGGTGACGCGCTGGCCATCTATTCTATCGAAGAGGTCACTGGTTCGAGCCCAGTAGCGCCCACCCTACACAGGCAATGCACGGCGACACTCCCCCGCAAGGGGGAGCGTGCAACGCTCGATGTCGCGCTAGGGAAGGTTTATCCCCTAGATCAGCCCTTCGGAGAGCCGGATGCGTGGAAACGCGCCCGTCCGGTTCGGGAGGAGGAGATTGGAAACGGGTTCCCCAGAGGAATACCGCGCCGGTCTCCTACCTCATCGAAGAGGTCACTGGTTCGAAACCAGTAGCGCCCATTATAACATTCAAGAGATATTCTGAAATAAGAAAATAGCGGCAAATACCTTCACCACATAATCCCCACTCTCATGTAATAAGTCATTATGTCATGTAGAGTAAGTAGAATGTCTTGACAATCATCAATCCACCTTGCTTGACTATACATCTTTCACACTCTACACTTGAAAGAAAGATCCAAGTACCCTCTTGATTTTCTAACAAATTCATAATGTGAATTTTTCCTCTCATCCTCGTTCATTTGGGGAGGCAAGTATGGCTCATGACATGGAGAAGCAACGACAACACCTAATAGAATCACTTCGTAAGAATGGTATCATTGATGAACGTGTGCTAGCTACAATAGCAGACATCCCCCGCGAGAACTTTGTTCATGAAACTCAATGTACAATGGCGTATGAAGATCGAGCTCTTAGTATTGGTATGGGACAGACAATCTCACAGCCGCTGATTGTTGCCACTATGACGCAGGCCCTACAATTAGTTGGCAATGAGCGAATACTTGAGATTGGCACTGGTTCTGGCTACCAAACTGCCATTCTTGCACGTCTGGCAGATTACGTTTATAGTATCGAGCGTATTCAGCAACTTGCATGCCTGGCTGTAAAACGTTTGGAGAAGCTTGGATGTTCAAACGTTTCGGTGATGATCGGTGATGGTTCGATAGGTTGGCCAGATCAGGCACCCTATGATTGTGTTTTGGTCGCTGCAGCAGCGCCTGAAGTATCCGAATACTTATATAAACAACTTGGAATTTGGGGAAGAATGGTGATACCGGTAGGGGGACAAGAGCGCCAGGAATTGTTTGTAGTTCAACGCACACCATGGGGAGCGGAAAAGCATTCTTTAGGTGGGTGTATTTTTGTTCCGTTAGTTGGTGCAGAAGGTTGGAGTGAGTAACTATTGCCGAATGTATGAAATAGCTTATAATATATGATAAGGAAAGTATTGCTCGTTTGTTTTCTCGGCTGTACATAGTTCAAGGAGAGTAAGCATGCCAGGCGCAATAGCCAGTTTATATGTTACGAGTATCCCAATGCTGGTTGCTTATGTGTTGATTTGGATTATACTGGTCGAGTGTGCGAGGGTGCTCGTAAGAGTGTATAGAAATGATCCACTGGTTGGCTGGGCAGTTGGGCCATTGGGGTTGTCAACATTGTATTTGTCCGAACCATCGCCAGTGTTTATTTTATTCTATGCGTTTTTTCCAGCAGTGGTATCAGCTTTTATTCTTTATCTTGGACTATTTTCCGCTTTACCAAGTCCACTTGCTTTGCCCAGAAATCCACTTGTTGAAATACTTGTGATTACCATTGGGGTTTTGATCACAAGTACGATAGATTTTATAGACGCCATGCGTGATTTGCGTTATCCCTTGTGGGGAGAAGCTCGTATATTGCGCAGCATCCAATTGTTGCGCGCAAGTTGGGCTTCAATTCATTTCACCCCATTTGGCCTTTCTTACCTACACGAACATTTTGGCTCTAGCCCGACCGATTTACTACAGTCATTTAGTAATAAGGTTTCACATATGTAGTTTGCTGGTACGTGGCACACGGGGTAAAGTAAAGTAGAACGTGCTTCCTCCATCCTGATTGCTGGAAAAACCGATACTTCCTCCATGAGCTTCAACAATTGCCTTTGCAACAAATAGCCCCATACCAATACCTGTGTATTGACGATTTGCAATATTACGAATGCGATAAAATCGCTCAAAGATGTGATCAATAGATTCTGGGCTTACACCAATACCCTGATCAATAACCTCGATTAGAAATTCGTCATCTTTCTCCAGTAGTTTTACTGTCACTTGTTTGCCAGGATGAGAGAACTTGATTGCATTATCCAGAACATTACCAAAGACTTGTCCTATGCGTAGTTGATCTGCAACGATTCTGCTATCCTGAGTCTGGATATCGAGATTAATTGCATGTTGTTCGGCACTTACCTGGGCTAAACGTACGCGTTCGTTCAATACATCAGCAAGATAAAAACTGGAATATTGGAGATCCAATTCTCCCCATTGGACACGTGAAAGATCGAGAAGATCACTTACGAGGCGTTCCAGATGTTCAGTTTCACTTTGTACAATGTTTAAACTTCGAAGATCGTAGGTCTCAGGAAGTTCAACTATTTGGTTGGTACTTTGTTGTTTTTGACGTGTATCACGAATACGCCGCTCAACTCGACGTATGATATGTTGCGTATAACCTTTTATTGCTGTGAGGGGAGTACGCAGTTCATGGGATACGATGGATACAAACTCGTCTTTCAGCTTCTCTACTTGTTTGATAGAAGTAATATCATTGAGCACTGTCACTACACCAATTGGACGTGTTATATTTTGGTTCGCATCGTGAAGAGGTGCGGCGCTTATACTCAATGTTAATGGGACAGTTTCGCCATTTGTGCCGGCCGTTAGTTCTTTGTGAATCACTACATTTCCAGCCAGAGCCTGGTCTACAATTTCTGCAAAGTCCAGAAGCCAATTGACCCTTGTAATGGCCGCCAACTGTCTAAGTGAAGTATGAGGCTTCTGTTGTAAATCAACTTCAGCTAGTGAAAATAAATGTTGAGCTGAACTATTCAGAGAAGTTATAACACCATATGCATTGGTGATGAGTAATCCTTCAGCCATACTACTAATAATGAGTTCGAGACGATTACGTTCATGTTCGGCTTCTTCCCAGAGCGCCTTCTGGCGTTCGCGTAGACGAACATTTTCCAAAGCAACAGCAGCATAATCTGCGATCATGGTAGTAAGTTGGAGCAGGTCAGTATCAAAGGCCCCTTCGTGTTCATCAAAAAGACTTAATATGCCAATGATACGGCTTTCAACTGTCAAGGGTATATTTAGAAAATCGCCGATAGTAGTAGCTACCGAGGGAATTTCGTGCAATGGAGAAGCTAAATCATCAGGGGCGTCTAAATCAGCAACTACCGCTAATTCTTGCGCTGACACACCTGGAAAATCAACAACGCTTGCGGCCCTGGTAATACTTTGTATCATTGCTTGTAAAAATGCACTGGTAAGGGGGTACCGTGGGATGATGGAAAGTTCAAATGGATCGCCCTTTAATAATATGGAGCAAGCAGAAAAGCTGTAGAGTTCTTGAAGCGTGGCAAGTAATGCACGATGTACCTGAAAACGGTCATTTGCTGCTACAAAACGTTTACCGATGGTATTGAGTTGTTCCATTTGCTTACGAAGTGCTGTAATATGATCCCCATCACCCATTTGTGTTATGAAGGAGCGATACGCGCTTTCCGTTGCATGCGACTGTGATTGCACGTTGCTCTCCATTTCGTTTCACTAGGGCATCTGCTCCAGTTGACGAGTTACCTCGTCGAGGAGCGGTGGGCCGATCAATTCTCCAGTAAGCTCTCTCAAACCTACAAAGCACTCTTGCAATAATGCCTGCAATCCCCTAGAAAGTTCTTGAGGGGAAATAGAACTCCATTGTTCCGTAATGACAGCTGGAACTACTTCGGTGTAAGGCATCTTTTCAAGGAAATGTAGAAAAGGGTATTCTTTGGATACCCTTTTAGAGGCACCTTGTACTAAAACACGGGTGGTAGCTTTTCCTAAAAAGGGAGTGACGCGATCATCAATCAGTTGTATAGCCTTCAAATAGGATTCTACAACTTTTGCATTGTATACTGAAGAGGAGTTGTCAGACATACTGGGCATATGCATCATTGCCACTCCCTTCGCTGTTTTGATGAATTCACTTTTGTATTATTATACCATATGTTAATTGTAATTTGTAAGTGGGTAGCCAAACAGTAACTATTCAAGTCTTACGGATGTTTGTGTTTATAGATGTGTTTGTTGCAAGTAATGCGTTTCCAAATATATACTTTAGAGCATAGATGTGAATACATACTTTGACGTGAATGTAAGCATATGTATCGCAAGATTTGAAGCAATCCTAAAGAGCCAGGCATATATGTTCTATGGGACTAAACCGAATAAGCGTGCCAACCATAGGCGAAAACCTCGAAGGCGTGGTTTCTCATTCGAATTTAAATCTGCTGCCATTTCAATTAAACGCTGTCTTCCAGCTTCTTTGCGCGATTGAGCCTGCTCAACGGCTGTTTGCGCGGTGTAGCGAACATTTTGCTCATCAATGGCCAGGAGAAAGTGGTTCATTCGAATCTGGAATTGTACTTGCATTGCGCTAGTCAATGTACTCTCTATTTGTTGTAAGTGAGCTTCAGGGAGAGGCATCAAGTCTGCAGTGGGAGTGCCATCAGCAGATGAAGAATCATCTTCGGTTGCTTCAGTGACCTCAACATGTGGCATATTTAACCTTGGAGCAAGCCATTCGCGCATGGCGAGAAGGGAGGCACGGCGGCAGATTGCTTCAATATCTGCACCATTACGTCCTTCTGTGAGACGAGCCAATTCTTCTATCGAAATTTCAGGATCAACAGGCCTGTCTTTGGTATGTATCCCAAAAATTGTACGGCGTTCGCTTTCATCAGGATAATCTAGCTCGACCACAAGATCAAAGCGACCAGGGCGCAATAGCGCAGTGTCGATTAGATCTGAGCGATTGGTGGCTGCCACTACGATTACTCCCGTGCGCCCTTCAATGCCGTCCAACTCGGTTAACAATTGTGCTATAACGCGATCAACGGCATGTCCATCGATCTCGATGCCGCGTCTAGCAGCAATAGCATCGATTTCATCGAAGAACACAATACATGGAGCTGCCTGTTTTGCTCGACGGAAGACCTCTCGTATGCCTTTTTCTGATTCTCCAATCCATTTTGAAAGTAGCTCAGGCCCTTTAATCGAAATGAAACTTGCTTCACATTGATTCGCTAGAGCGCGAGCCAGGAGAGTTTTACCCGTTCCGGGAGGTCCAGAAAGAAGAACACCGCGTGGAGCCTCAATTTTTGCACTTTCATAAAGCTCAGGAAAGCGAATAGGCCATTCTACGCCCTCGGTAAGGATAGCTTTGGCCTTCGTCAATCCCCCGATATCATCCCAGGAAGTTTCGCTTATCTCAACATAGACTTCGCGGGTTGTTGATGGTTCGATTTCACGCAAAGCAGCCTGAAAATCAGCCATAGTAATATTAAGGTTTACGAGTGTTTCGTACGGGATATAGCCACGTTCGTAATCGATGTAAGGTAGAACGCGGCGAAGAGCAATCATGGCAGCTTCGCGACAAAGCGCCTCCAAATCAGCGCCGACAAAGCCTGGTGTAAGTTGTGCAAGGCGGGCAAAATCAATGTCGGCGGCAAGGGCAGCATCTCGACAATGAATTCCTAAAATCTCCATACGCCCACGTAAGTCAGGTACATGTAAGGATATTTCGCGATCAAAGCGACCAGGACGACGAAGCGCGGGGTCTAGTGAGTTAGGTTGATTCGTAGCTCCTATCAGTAAGACTTGCCCTCGCGAGGCAATGCCGTCCATTAATGCTAGTAATTGCCCAACAATGCGTCGTTCAAGTTCACCATTGGTTTCTGAGCGTTTGGGAGCAAGGGCATCCAACTCGTCAATAAAAATAATGCTGGGAGCTTTTCGTTGTGCTTCCTGAAATACCGAGCGCAAGCGTGACTCGCTTTCGCCATAAAGCTTGTTCAAGATTTCAGGCCCGTTGATTACAAAAAAGGCTGCATTGGTTTCAGATGCCACGACGCGAGCT
>Ga0209048_10003104_pt1 | contig 16272 bp, 12 predicted proteins | sample FrelakmetCRP12CR_FD_187146 | JGI IMG/M metagenome (GOLD analysis project Ga0209048, IMG submission 187146) | Freshwater lake sediment microbial communities from the University of Notre Dame, USA, for methane emissions studies - CRP12 CR (SPAdes)... | ecosystem: Environmental > Aquatic >... | reverse complement strand
GGCGGAACCGGTGGCGGTGGATCCGTCGCCCCCCGTCCGGGAGCACCGACTCCCTCGCCGGGCAGCAAGCCGGGACCGACGCCCGCTCCCGGCCCCGTCGCTCCCGCGCCGACCACGCCGCCGCCGACCGCGGCGAAGCCCCCGCCCACCACCGCCCCCCCGCCGCCGAAGTGCACGGGTTCGAAGTGCCCCTGAACATGGCCTGGTCGGAACGCGAGGTGCGGGCAATGGGCAGCACCGCACGCGTCATCGCCGGCGACGCGCCCGACGGCGTGCTCGACTGGGCGATCGACGAACTCGAGCGGCTGGAACAGTGTTGGAGCAGGTTCCGTCCGAGCAGCGAGCTCTCGACGCTGAACGCCCACGCCGGCACATGGCGAATCGTGAGCACGCCGATGTTGGTGGCCCTCGAACACGCGCAGGAGCTCGGCGGACTGAGCGACGGTGCCTTCGATCCCACGATCCTCGATGCGTTGGAACATGCGGGATACGACCGGTCGTTCGACGTGATGCCGCGTGCACTCGCCGGGCCCGTGTCCAACGAGTGTCCGGCTCCGGGATTCGACCGGGTGGAGATCGATCACGCCGAGTCGGCGGTTCGCATCGCGCCCGGCACGCGCGTCGACCTCGGTGGTATCGGGAAGGGTCTCGCCGCCGATCTCGTCGCGGAGGGGATGCTCCATCGCGGCGCCCGGAGCGCGCTCGTATCCGTCGGCGGCGACATGCGGGCGTGCGGCGACGCGCCGGACGATGCATGGCGCATCCCCGTCGAGAATCCCTTCGACGAGTCGCGCGTCGCGTTCGAGTACCCGCTGCACGACGCCGGACTGGTGACGAGCACACGGTTGATCCGGCAGTGGACACGCGGCGGTGACCGCCACCATCACATCATCGACCCGCGGACCGGCGCCAGTACGGACTCGGGACTCGCCGCCGTCGTTGTCACCGCCGGCACCGCATGGCTCGCCGAGGGCATCGCCAAGGCGGTGCTCGTCCTGGGCCGCGACGGTGGGGGGCAACTGGTGCGCGACCTCCGTATCCGCGACGCCGGCATCAAGGGATGGCTCTTCGGCGACGATCACTCCGTGTCCGAAGTCGACCCACTCGAAAAGGTGGTCAACGCATGATCGCCGCAACGATCGGCGCGGTGAGCCCGCAACTCGCTTGGTACGTGGCCCGGGCCTCCGGCATGGTGGCGTGGGCCGTCGTGACCGCGAGCATCGTGTGGGGGCTCGCGCTCTCGACCCGCCTCATTCGCCGCCGCGGCATCCCCGCGTGGCTCCTGGACCTCCACAAGTTCCTCGGCACACTGTCGGTCGTGTTCGTGGCGATCCATCTCGTCGCGCTCGTGGCCGACAACTACGTGTACTTCGGGTGGCGCGAGACGTTCGTGCTCTGGGCGTCGAAGTGGCGTCCGGGCGCGGTGGCGTGGGGGATCGTCGCGTTGTACCTGCTCGTTGCGGTCGAGCTCACGTCACTCGTGATGCGACGGATGAGGCGCAAGCTGTGGCACGCGATCCACCTTTCGAGCTTCGGCCTCTTCGCCACGAGCACCGTTCACGCGTTCACGGCCGGCGCGGACAACGCCAACCTCGTCGTGCAGTGGGTGGCTCTCACGGGCGGCGCGCTCGTCATGTTCCTCGCGATGTTCCGGGTCCTGGCGCCTCGGCGCGGACAACTCGCGGCCGAACGTACGGCCCGCACGCCCGTCGCCGCCTGAACCGGCCGGGCCCCGGCCGGGCCCGGCCGACGCGTCAGTCCCAGTACGTGCCGGCCAGCATCTGTTCGAGCAACGTCCGGAACATCACGACGTCGTCGGGATCACCGGGAGCTTCCTGCGTGCCGTACGCGACGCCGCGTGAAGTCGTCCGGACGGAGACGATCGCGAACCGCAGGGCGGAGAACACCTCGTACCACGCGAGGTCGCGCACGGTCCGGCCGCTCATCGACTCGTACGCGCGCACCATGTCGTCGCGCCGCATGAAGTCCGGCAGACCGGGAAGCTCGAAGACCCGCGCGATGTCCTCGAAGAACGCGTGCAGGAAGATCATCCAGGCCAGGTCGACCTCGGGCGGGCCGACGGTCGCCATCTCCCAATCGAGCACGGCGGCCGGCTGGAAGTCACGCCAGAGCATGTTGCCGATCCGGGCGTCGCCCCAGTTGAGGACCGGTTCGGCCTCCGCGGGTCGATGCTCGTCGAGCCACGCGAACGTCCGCTCGATGATCGGGTACCGCGCGCCTTCCCGGGCCCAGTCGTAATAGTGCCGCTGGTATCCCAGCTGCTGGTCGACCGGGCTCGCGCCGAACTGCGGACGGGCGAGAAACGACAGGTCGTGGGTACCGGGCGTGATCTCGTGGAGCTGCGCGAGCGTGCGTGCCGCGCCGTCCTGCATCGCACGGCGCTGCTCGGGCGTCGCGTCGATCACCCAGCCGCCGAACACGTACGGCGGGTTGTCGGTCGGCACGATCCCGTGCACGCGCCCCATCACGAGGAACGGCGAGCCCAGCCATCGCGCATCGGGCTCGTACCACGGCGTACTGGGAACGGGCGCCGCGCTGTGCGCTTCGACCAGGCGCAGGCAACGTTGCTGCAGCGCGAGGTCGTATTCGGGGAACACGGGGATCACGTCGGGAGCCGGCGCGAGCCGCGCGACGAACTGTTCGATCGCGCCATCGCGCTCGAGGTCGAACAGCACCGTCTCGCTCGACATCCCGTTGTCGGGAACCGTCAGGTCGGCGAGCTTCGCGTCTCCGCCCATCGCGTGCGCTACCCATTCGACGAGGCCACGCGCGATCTCGTCGGGCTCCCGCCGCCACGGCGTGGCCGTCATCCCCTCTTGCTGGTCGGCCATCGGTGATCCTCATCGAAGACGGAAGCCAGGACCCCGCCAATGTAGGCAATCGGCTTCTCGCGCGCGCTCGGCCACCCAGCGTGAGGAGGCGGTGTTTCCGCGTCCGACCTCATCCGCGATGCACCGCCGCTCCGTATGATCACCGACGAGGCGGGTCAGGTCGATCCGCCGGGACACACTGGGAGGCGCACGTGAAACGCTGGGCAGTACTCATAGCCGTCGCGATGACGGCAACCTTCGCCGGCGCGGCACTCGCTCCGATCGCGGCCGCGGACACGGCCTCGACTCCGAGCGCCGTGACCGTCGTTCACGGCATCAAAGGGGTACCGGTCGACGTGTACGTGAACGGCACGTTGACGCTCCCGAACTTCCAACCGAAGGACATCGCCGGACCGCTGCAACTCCCGGCCGGCGACTACACCGTCCAGATCGTCGCTCCGCCGGGCGCGGCCAACACGGCCGCCAACCGCGTGATCGACACCAAGGCGACCGTGCCCTCGGGCAAGGACGTCTCACTCGTCGCGTACGCCAACACCAGCGGGAAGCCCGCACTCGGAGCGTTCGTGAACGACCTCGCGGGAGCCAAGGCCGGCGAAACACGCGTCAGCGTGCGCCACACGGCCAACGCACCCAAGGTCAACGTGCTGCTGAACGACGCGACGGCGATTGCCGACCTGGAGAACGGCAAGTCCGCCGACGCGACGCTCGCCGCCGGCACCTACAAGGTGGCGGTCACGGTGGCGTCGACGGGCACGGTGGCCATCGGTCCGGCCAATCTCACCTTCGCCCCCGGCGTCTTCAACGCCGTCTACGCGATCTCGGCGTTGAACGGATCCGGGCTCGAGCCTCTCATCCAGACCCGTCCGCTCGACCTCCCGGCCGCGGTGCCGACCAGCTCCGTGTACGTGGTGCACGGCGTGATCGGGGTGCCGGTGGACGTGTACGTGAACGGCGCGCTGACCATTCCGGCGTTCCAGCCGAAGGACGTCGCCGGGCCACTGCAACTTCCGCCGGGCGACTACAAGATCCAGCTCTTCCCGGCGGCAACGACCCCGCCGGCGACGGCGCCCGAGCACGGCGCTGCGCTCACGCAGACCGTGACCGTCCCGACAGGCGCGAACAACATCTCGCTCGTCGCCAATGTCAGCCCGGACGGCGCGCTGCAGATCTCGCCCTTCGTCAACGACGTGTCGGCCCTGGCCACGGGCAAGGCCCGGCTCAGCGTCCGGCACATGGCGAAGGCGCCGGCGGTCGACGTGCTCATCAACGACAAGGCCACCTTCACCAACGTCACGAGCCCGCAGGCGGGGAACGCCACGGTCGACGCCGGTACCTACACGGCGGCGGTCGCGCTCACGGGAACCACGACGCCGGTGACCGGCCTCGGCCCGGCGTCGCTGACGCTCGGAGCCGGCACGTTCAACGCGGTGTACGCGGTGTCGAGCCTGGCCGCGCCGACAACGTATGACCTCGTCGTGCAGACGATCACCCTCACGCGGGGCTACGACCTGTTCGCCGCGGACGGCGGCGTGTTCGCCTACGGCGACACGAAGTTCGTCGGCTCGGCGGGAGCGTTGAAGCTCAACAAGCCGGTCGTCGGTGCAGCCCGCACCCCGTCGGGCAAGGGCTACTGGATGGCGGCCTCCGACGGCGGCATCTTCAACTACGGCGACGCCAGCTTCTACGGCTCGACCGGAGCGATCAAGCTCAACAGCCCGATCGTCGGCATGACGGCAACGTCGACCGGCAAGGGCTACTGGCTCGTGGCTGCGGACGGCGGCATCTTCGCCTTCGGTGACGCCACGTTCTACGGCTCGACCGGAGCGATCAAGCTCAACAAGCCGATCGTCGGCCTTGCGGCCACCGCGACCGGTAAGGGCTACTGGATGACGGCCTCCGACGGCGGCATCTTCGCCTTCGGCGACGCCAAGTTCTACGGCGGCCTCGGAGCGATCACGCTCAACAAGCCGGTGGTGGGTATCGCGACATCACCGGGCGGTCTGGGCTACTGGCTCGTTGCCTCCGACGGTGGCGTGTTCAACTTCGGCAACGCCGCGTTCTTCGGCTCGACCGGAGCGCTCAAGCTCAACCAGCCGATCGTCGGCCTGTCGGCATCGTCGACAGGAGCGGGCTACGCGCTCGTTGCCTCCGACGGCGGCGTGTTCAACTACGGCAACGCAGGGTTCTACGGCTCGACCGGAGCGCTCAAGCTCAACAGCCCGATCGTGGCCATCGCGAACTGACCTCAGCGAGCGACACCACCATCAACGAGATGGGGGCGGCTTCGGCCGCCCCCATCTTCGCGTGGACGAGCGCGCGTCCTACGCGAGCGCGCGCTCGTTCACGCGGTTCAGGCGCTCGCACGCGTCGACGTACTGCTCCACCAACCGACCCACCACGTCTGCGGCACGCTCGGGCTTGTTGAGCATGCCGATCACCTGACCGGCCGGGTTGAAGTTCACGTCCTTGGCGGCTTCGGGGTAGCGCGAACCACGCCGGACCATGTCCATCGTGAGCATCAACTGCAACGGGAAGGGCAGCGGCGCAACCTCCTCGGACTGCTCCCACGCGTCGGTCCAGTCGTTGCGCAGCATGCGGCACGGCTTGCCCGTGACCGATCGAGATCGCACCGTGTCGTGGCTCGTCGCGTGCAGATAGGTGTCGAGCTGTTGCGGCGTGACCTCGGCCTCTTCGACCGTGAGCCACTGCGAACCGGTCCATGCGCCCTGTGCACCCATCGCGATCGCGGCAGCGATCTGACGGCCGTCGCCGATACCGCCCGCCGCGAGCACGGGAACGTCGCCGATGGCGTCGATCACCTGCGGCCACAGCACGATCGACGAGATCTCGCCGCAGTGGCCGCCGCCCTCGGTGCCCTGGCACACCACGAAGTCGAGCCCGGCCTTCTTGTGGTTCATCGCGTGCTTCACCGAGCCGCACAACGCGCCGACGAGCCGGCCCGTCGCCTGGATGTGCTGCACGATGTCGACGGGCGGCGTCCCGAGCGCGTTCGCGATCAGCTTCACCTTGTCGTGGCGCAGGATCACGTCCACCTGCGGACCGGCGGTGACCGCGGTGATGCCGAGCAGATCGTGATCGGCACGTTCGTCGGCCGGGATCTCGGGCACGTGGTGCTCGGCGAGGATGCCGTTGGCGAAGTCGCGATGCGTCTGCGGGATCAACTTCTGCAGCTCGGCCTCGAGCTGATCGGGGCTCAGGTTCTCGCCGAGCTCCTTGCCCTCGTACTTGGTCGGGATCACGATGTCGACGCCGTAGGGCTTGTCCCCCACCCGCTCGTCGATCCACGCCAGCTCCACCTCGAGCTGGTCCGGCTCGAAGGCCAGGGCACCCAGCACACCGAGGCCGCCGGCCTTGGAGACCTCGACCACGACGTCGCGGCAGTGGGTGAAGGCGAAGATGGGAAACTCGATGCCGAGGCGGTCGCAGATCTCGGTACGCATGGCGGGTGCTCCTGAGGGCTCGCGAGGTGGGCTTCTTTCGAAAAGCGAGAACACGTTCTACCATCGAATCGATCCCGTGTGGAATCGGCCCGCCGACAAGGAGCCCCCGATGACGACCGCGTTCTCGCACCTCGGGATCTGTGTTGCCGACCTCGAGGCGTCGATGCGCTTCTACACCGAGGTGCTGGGCTTCGAGCCCGGGGCGTCGTTCCCCGTCGGCCACGAGTTCGGACCGCTCATGGAGCTCGACGGCGTGGCGCTGCAATCCCAGTTCCTCTCCCGCGACGGCGTCGCCATCGAGTTGCTGTTCTTCTCCTCGCCGGAGACCCTCGGTGAACCCGTGCGCCGGCCGGTGAACCAGCTCGGGCTCACGCATCTGTGCATCCGGGTCGACGACGTCGACGCGGTGGCGCTCGCCGTGGCGCGCCACGGCGGTACCGTGCTCGAGCACACCCGCACCACGATGGGCGATCGAACGGATCCCGCCGCGCCGGACTTCGTCTACTGCACCGACCCCAACGGCGTGCGCATCGAGCTGATGCGCCTCCCCGGCTGACGCATCGAACGACGCGAGGACGAACCCGTGACCGACTCCATGCCCGCGTACCGGGTGCTCGACTGGGAGCAATCACCCGCGCTCGTCGAGACGGCGGTGCCGACACCGGGGCCGGGGCAGGTGCTGGTACGCGTGGCGGGCAACGGGCTGTGCCACTCCGATCTCATGATGTCGCAGATCCCCGGCTCGCTCGGCGAGGCGTTCGGGTGGCGGGTGCCGTTCACGCTGGGCCATGAGATCGGCGGGTGGATCGCGGAGGTGGGCGACGGCATCCGCGGGTACGTGGCCGGTGATCGCGTTGCCCTCGTGTCACCGCATTCGTGTGGCGAGTGCAGGTACTGCCGGCAGGGCCAGGAGATCGCGTGCGACGTCGGCGGAGCCGGTCGCGGGTACGGGCGCGACGGCGGGCTCGCCTCTTTCGTACTGGTCGAGAGCACGCGCGCCTTGATCCCGCTCACCACGTTGGACCCCAAGCTCGCCGGTCCGCTCACCGACGCCGGCGCGACGTCGTGCCACGCCGTGAAGCGCGTGCTCCCGAAGCTGACCGGCGACGACGCGGTCGCGGTGGTCATCGGCGCCGGCGGCTTGGGCAGCTACGCCATCCAGTTGCTGCGGGCCATGACCGGGGCGCGCGTGATCGCCGTCGACGCGAACCCGGCGCGACTCCCGTTGGCGCTCGAGCTGGGTGCCCACGACGCGTTCGACGGCGTCGACGAAACAACGTCGCAACGCCTGCTCGAGCTCACCGACGGTCACGGTCCGGATGCGATCCTCGACTTCGTCGGCATCGACACCACCATCGACACATCGATCGCCGCGATCCGCAAGCTCGGCGCGTACGCCCTCGTCGGTGCCGGAGGCGGCAAGCTCGACCGCCCGTGGTTCGGCGCATTGAAAGAGGCCGACATCATCTGCTTCCAGGGCTCGAACATCGCCGACGCGCGCGACGTGATCGCGCTGGCCGAGCAGGGCCACGTCCGTGTCGACATCGACGAGTACCCGCTCGATCGTGTGGCCGAGGCGTACCATGCGCTCGATGCCGGCGAGCTCCGCGGTCGCGCCGTCGTGATCCCGCCGAGCTGACCGACCCGAGCGACCCTGGAGGAGCCTGCATGTCGACGATCGCGATCACGGGTGCCGCGAGTGGGATCGGCCTCGCCACACGCGAACGGTTGGAAGCCGATGGCCATACGGTCATCGGCGTCGACCTGCACGACGTCGAAGTCGTCGCCGACCTGTCGACACCGAGCGGCCGCACCGCGATGATCGACGGCGTGACCGCCGCGTGCGGTGGCGTGCTCGACGGTCTCGTCGCCGCGGCGGGCATCGCGAAGGCCGATGGCCAGCTGGTCACGTCGGTCAACTACTTCGGCGCGATCGGGACGCTCGACGGGTTGCGCCCGCTGCTGGCGCGAAGCGGGAACGCCGGCGCGGTGGCGCTGAGCTCCAACTCATCGACCGCCCAGGAGGACATTCCCCTCGATCTGGTGGAGGCGTGCCTGAGCGACGACGAAGCCGCGGCGCGCGCGATCGCGGCGAAGTACGACGACATCAGCTGCTACCCCGCCACCAAGCTCGCACTCGCGCGTTGGGTGCGCCGCCACGCGATCGCCGACGACTGGATCGGGAGCGGGGTCCGGCTGAACGCCATCGCACCCGGACTCGTCGAAACGCCGATGACCTCCGAGGGCATCGACTTCGTGATGGGCCTCAGTGAGATCTTCCCGATCCCGGCCCGGCGCCCGGCGCAGCCCGGCGAGATCGCCGGGCTGCTCGCGTACCTGCTCTCACCCGACGCCGCGTTCTTCTGCGGGTCCGTCATCTTCATCGACGGCGGCACCGACGCCGCGTTGCGCGCCGACGACTGGCCCGCGGCGCGCTGACACGAACGCGGCCCGCGCCCCGTCGCCGGAGGTTGCGTCCCTTCGGCTGCGAATGAGTCAGGCGAGGCCGAGGCGCGCCGCGGCCTCGCGGCGGTAACGGCTGGTGGAGTGCTCGGGATCCTTGTCGAAGTGCGGGATCACCTTGTCGCCGAAGAGGGCGACGGTCTCCTCCATCAGCTCGCTCGGGTAGACGGAACCGGAGGGACCGAGGATGAGCTGGTCGACACCCGCGGCTTCCCACTTGCGCACCGCGTCGATGCAGACCTCGGGGCTGCCGACGATGCTGCCGCCGGTCTCACGGCCCGCCAGCAGCAGCTCGCGCGTCGGGTCGGGGAGCTCGGTCGGCCACTCGGGCACGAACGACGGCTTCGGGAACGTGTCGAGGTAGTGGAAGACCAACGTCTGCTGACGGCCGCTCCCCGAGCGCGTGGCCCAGTCGAGCGCAGTGTCGTCGTCCTCGAGACACAGGAAGTTCGACGTGACCGCGACGTTGTCGTTCACGAAGTCGCCGACGGGTTCCGCGTCCTTGATCGCGTTCTTGTACATCTCGATCAGCGGCGCCATCTTCGCGGGCGATCCGCCGGTGAAGCAGAGCACGCCGAGGCCCATCTTCCCGGCCTTTTCGAACGTTCCCGGGTTCCCCGCCGCCACCCACATCGGCGGGTGCGGCTTCACGTACGGCTTCGGCAGGATGTGACGCTCCGGCATCGAGAAGAACTTGCCGTCGAACTTGTAGGTGCCGTCGCGGAACATCTCCTTGAATTCGACGATCGCCTCGTCGAACATCTCCTTGGTGATCTCGGGATCGTTGATCCCGAATCCCGCCTGCTCGGTGGTCGACGATCCGCGACCGGTACCGAACTCGAAGCGGCCTTCCGAGAGATGGTCGAGCATGGCGACGCGCTCGGCGACACGGGCCGGGTGGTTCACCGGCGGCGTGATGTTGATGATTCCCGAGCCGATGTGCATCTGGTTCGTGCGGGCCACGACGTACGGCATGATCGTCTCGTTGGCGGAGATGTGGGAGTACTCCCAGAGGAAGTGGTGCTCGGTCCACCACGAGTACTTCCAGTTGTGCTTGTCGCCGACCTCGGCCAGGCGGCACTCGCTCATGAGGCGCCAGTGCTCGGCGTCGGGATTCGTCTCCATCAGGTCGTGGTGGACGAACCCACCCATGAACAGACCGAACTCCATGCTCAACTCCTCGGGTGCGGCACGCGGCGGCGGCAAAAGTGGAACGTGTTCTCATTACGATAGCGGCGGGGCGGACCCCGCACGAATCGGCCATGCTGGCGGGATGGACGCCGCGCCTCGCCGCATCGGGATGCTCGCCCCGATGCGGCCCGAGCTGAAGCCGCTGGTCCGTCGGCTCGGGGCGCAGCCGGTTCCGGCCGGGCCGCCCGACGTCTTCACCGCGACGATCGGCACGACGGAGTGCGTCGTCACCGTGACGGGTATGGGCACGGCCGCGGCCGCCGCGGCCGCGGAACGGCTGCTCGCGACCGGCCCGATCGACCACATGGTGATCGCGGGGATCGCGGGGGGCGTCTCCGCCGACGTGCGGATCGGCGACCTCGTCGTGCCCGAGCTCGTGATCGACGCGCGCTCGGGTACCGAACATCTCACCGCGCCCCTCGGCACCGCGGCTCGCGCGGGGACCATCGTCGTCTCCGACGATCTCCTGCTCGCCGACGACCTCGCGGCGCGTTACGGGGACCGCGATGTCCTGGCCATCGAGATGGAGTCATCGGGCGTCGCGGCGTTCTGCGAACCACGCGGGATCCCCTGGACGGTGTTCCGCGGCATCAGTGACCACCTGAACGATCACTCCGTGGACCACCAGATCCTGGGGCTCGCGAAGCCCGACGGCACCGCCAACGTGAGCGCGTTGCTTCGCTTCCTCGTCACGAAGCCGTGGCAGGTCCCCCGGCTCGCCCGCCTGGGCAAGGGGATGAACCTGGCCGCGAATCGCGCGGCGAACGCGGCCGTGGACGCGTGTACCGTCGACGCGTGAAGTACCGCGTGAAGTACCGCGTGAAGTACCGCGTGATCGTGGCGGGTGTGGTGGTCGCCGGTGTCGTCGGCGCGGCCGGGCCTGTCCACCGCGCCTTCGCGCGATCCCCCGTCGACCCGCAGAACCGGCCGATCCCACTGCCCGGTCAGGTCAATGGGAAGGTCCCGGCGAGCGAGCTCGTCCAGGTGACGCCCACGTGTCGCGCGGCGCGGGCCGCCGCGCCCAGCCTCCGGCTGTTGTTCGCGATGGCGCGCAACGCCGGCATCGCGCTCGACGCGGAAGAGTGCTACCGGTCGCTGGATCAGCAGGTCGTCGTGCGCGCCCAGGCGACCGCGAACGGCAATCCCGCGTGTGCGGCATCCGTCGCTCGGACACCAACCGGACAGCCGGTCGGCACGTCGATGCACGGGTGGGGCAAAGCGGGCGACTTCGTGGACGCGGGTGGATCGCTCACGTTCACGTCGCCCGGCTATCGGTTCCTCGAGGCAACGGCATGGCGCGTGGGCTGGGTGCACGGCGCGTGGGCCGAACCGGGCGGCGGCCCGTGCGCGGAACCGTGGCATTGGGAATGGGTAGGCGACGGCGGGACACTGCACCTCGACACGTTGCCCGGCGACGCCGTCGGACTGGTCGCCGGGCCGAACGACCAGGGGTACGGCGTGGTCAACGGTCTCGGCGCGATCGAACCCCACGGCACCGCGACCAACCTCGGGTCGATGAGCGCCGTGCCCATCAACTGGCTCGTCGTCGGTGCCGTCGCCACACCGACGCGCCACGGCTACTGGATGGCCGCGGCCGACGGCGGTGTCTTCGGGTTCGGCGACGCCGCGTTCCACGGATCGCTCGGCGCGACGCCGCTCAACCAACCGATCCTCGGGATCGCCGCGACCCCGAGCGGCAAGGGCTACTGGCTCGTGGCCGCGGACGGCGGCGTCTTCTCCTTCGGTGACGCGACGTTCTTCGGGTCGACCGGCGCGACGCGGCTCGTGCGGCCCGTGACCGCCATCGCGCCGACTCCCTCGGGGAGGGGCTACTGGCTGGTCGCGTCGGACGGTGGCATCTTCAGCTTCGGCGACGCCGCGTTCCACGGATCGCTCGGCGCCGCGCCGCTCAACCAACCCATCGTCGGGATGGCGAGCACTCCCACCGGTGCCGGGTACTGGCTCGTCGCCGCCGACGGTGGCGTCTTCTCCTTCGGCGACGCGGCGTTTTACGGATCGGGAGCCACCCATGCGCCGCCGTCACCGTTCGTCGCCATCGTCGCGACCACCGCCGGACACGGGTACCGGCTGCTGGAAGCCGATGGCACCGTGCTGCCGTTCGGCGACGCCGGCTGACCGCCACCGCGCGCCACTCGAGCGTCCCGAAACCGCCCTTCGGCCCTTTCACCGCGGGCCGCGGGCGCACTTGAATAGGGATGACCATCGGCGAAAGCGAGACGTCATGGAGCCTTCGATCGCCCGTTCGATTGCCGGGGAACCCTCGATTGCGTGGTTCGACGAGCTGTCCCGTACGGACACGCCCGTCGCCGGCGGCAAGGGCGCCAACCTCGGCGAGCTCACCCGGGCGGGGTTGCCCGTTCCTCCCGGTTTCGTGATCACCGCGCCGGCCTACCTTGCGGCGATGGACCACGGCGGCGTGCGCGAGGAGTTGCGCCACGCCGGCGAGGGGCTCGACGCCACCGACACGACCGTCCTGCGCGAACGGTCGGCGGAGCTCCGGGAACTCGTCCGCAAGGCCGGCGTCCCCGACGACCTGCGGGCGACGATCCTCGAGGCGTACCACCGCCTCGGCGACGGCGTTCGCGTTGCGGTCCGCTCGTCGGCCACGGTCGAAGACACCGCCGACACGTCGTTCGCCGGGATGAACGACACCTACACCAACGTGTGCGGCGACGACCACCTCATCGAGCGCGTCGTGTCGTGCTGGGCATCGATGTTCGGGGAGCGGGTCGTGTCGTACCGCGCGACGCGCGGCGTGGACGTCGAACCCGCGATCGCGGTCGTCGTGCAACAGATGGCCGACTCCGAGCGATCCGGCGTGATGTTCTCCGTCGACCCCGCGACCGGCAATCGTGATCACGTCGTCATCGAGGGTGCGTTCGGGCTCGGCGAGGTCGTGGTCGGCGGGCAGGTCGAACCCGACATGTACGTGGTGGCCAAGAAGCCGCGGCGGCTCCTCTCCGCACGCGTCGGCCACAAGCAGCTCGCCATCCGGCGCGACGCCGAGGGGGTGGAGCGCCGCGAGGAGCTGTCCGACGAGGAAGCCGACCGGCGTGTCCTCACCGACGACGAAGCCCTCGGGCTCGCCGCGCTCGCCGAACGGGTCGAAGACCACTACGGCGAGCCGCAGGACATGGAATGGTCGATCACGCCCGACGCGACGTACCTCGTGCAGTCCCGTCCGATCACCACGCTCGACATGGAAGAGGACCACGAACCCATCCTCACCGGCCGGGCCGCGGCGCCGGGTGTGGTCGCTGGTCGCGTGCGCGTGCTCCTGCGCGTCGAGGACGGTCCGTCGTTGCAGACGGGCGAGATCCTCGTGGCGCCGATGACCACGCCGGACTGGGTGCCCACGATGCGGCGGGCGGCCGCGTTGCTCACCGACGGCGGCGGCATCACCTGCCACGCGGCGATCGTCAGCCGCGAGCTGCGCGTGCCCTGCATCGTCGGCACGCGCACCGCCACCGCCGTGCTGCGCGACGGCGAGCTCATCACCGTCGACGGCGCGAGCGGCCGCGTGTATCTCGGCGACCAGGTCGAGCAGTTGACGGGCGGTCGCTCCGCCGGGGCGACGGTCGCCGCAACGGTCCGCGAGACAACCACCACGATGGCGTTCGAGCCGCTCGGCACGAGGCTGTACGTGAACCTCGCCATGGCCGGGCGTGCCGCGGAGGTGGCCGCGCTGCCCGTCGACGGCGTGGGCCTGCTGCGGGCCGAATTCATGATCACCGACGCGCTGGGTGGCGAGCACCCCCGGCGGCTGCTGGCCGAGGGGCGCCAGCGTGAGTTCGTCGACCGCATGCGCGAGTCGCTGCTCCAGGTGACCCAGGCCTTCGCTCCCCGGCCGGTCGTCTATCGCACGATCGACTTCCGCACCAACGAGTTCCACAACCTCGCGGGCGGCGAGGAGTTCGAACCCGTCGAGGCCAACCCGATGATCGGCTACCGCGGGTGTTACCGCTACGTCCGCGAGCCCGACCTGTTCGCGCTCGAGTGCGAGCTGCTCGCCCGCGTGCGCGAGGAGACCCCGAACCTGCACGTGATGATCCCGTTCGTGCGCACCCGATGGGAGCTCGAAGCCTGCCTCGAATTGATCGACGCCGGCCCGCTCGGCAAGCAACGCGGCCTGCACCGGTGGGTGATGGCCGAGGTACCGTCGGTCGTGTACCGCATCCCCGAGTACGCGTCGCTCGGCATCGACGGCGTGTCGATCGGTTCGAACGACCTCACGCAGCTCATGCTCGGCGTCGACCGCGACTCCGAGGTCTGCGCGGATCTCTTCGACGAATCGGACGTCGCCGTGCTCGGCGCGATCCGCGACATCATCACCGCGGCACGCGAGGCGGGCATCACGTCGTCGTTGTGCGGCCAGGCGCCGTCGACCCGACCGGAGTTCGCCGAGCATCTCGTGCGGTTCGGGATCACGTCGATCTCGGTCAATCCCGATTCGGTCGAGCGAGCCCGCGCGGTCATCGGTTCGGCCGAACGGCGCCTGCTGCTGGAGGCCGCCCGCCGATGAACCGGCTCATCGGCGGGCTCTTCATCGCCGGCCTCTTCATCGTGGTTGCCGCCTTCGGTGGTGGTGTCGCGTACGCCACGACTCCGCCGCCGCCCGGCTCGTCGGGCCCGACCAACTCCTCGGGTCCGGCCGACTACTCGAACCCCGCCAACTGGCTGTGCCGCCCCGGCCTCGCTCACGACGCGTGCAACGCGAACCTCGATACCACCATCGTCCTCCCCAACGGCACGACAGCGGTCGAGCACCACGTCCGCGCGAAGAAGCCCGCGGTCGACTGCTTCTACGTGTACCCCACCGTCAGCGCCGATCCGTCGGCCAACTCGGACCTCGTGCCCGGCCCCGAGGAGCGGGCCGCGGTGCAGAACCAGTTCGCGCGGCTCGGCTCGGTGTGCCGGCTCTTCGCGCCGATGTACCGGCAGTTGACGATCCGGTCGTTGTTGGGACGCGTCGCAGCGGGGACGAGCGTCACGAGCCAGACGGCGCCGTGGGATCTCGCGTACGCCGACGTCCGCGCCGCGTGGGACTATTACCTCGCCCACGACAACCATGGTCGCGGCGTCATTCTCGTGGGGCACTCGCAGGGATCGCGCCACCTCGACAAGTTGATCCAGCAGCGCATCGACACCAACAAGAAGGTGCGTTCGCGCCTCGTCGCCGCGTACATCCTCGGGTGGGGCGTGAACGTCCCGGCCGGCAAGGACGTCGGCGGGGACTTCAAGCACGTCCCGCTGTGTCGGCGCGCCACGCAGCTCGGGTGTGTCGTGGCGTACTCGACGTTTCGCTCGACGGCGCCGCCGGCCGACAGCTTCTTCGGGCATTCGCTCACCGGTGGCGCCGCGGTCGCGTGCACGAATCCGGCTGCCCTCGACGAACCTTCGTCGTCGACCCCGATGGCCGGGTACCTTGCGACCTCGACCGTCCGTTGGGTCCGCCCGCTCGTGCATCCGAGGATCGATACGCCGTTCGTACGCGTACCCGGGCTGCTCAACGGGAAGTGCGTCGACGCCAACGGGTTCAACTACCTCGAGCTCACCGTCTCACCGACCGGTCCCGTCCGCGACATCGGTGGGGACCTCACCCCGCAATGGGGCCTCCACCTCGTGGACGTGAACATCGCGATGGGCAACCTTGCGGGCATCGCGCGCAATCAGTCCAATGCGTACGTCAGCGCAGCTTCGCGTCGAAGAACCTGATCGTGGGATGCATCACGGCGTCACGGAGCGCGTCGCCGTGGGCCGAGCCGGGGATCTCGACGACCCGCGCGTCGACCCCCTTGGCCCGCAACGCCGCGCCCATGCTCGCGCTCTGATCGAACGGCACGAAGTCGTCGTGCGACGCGGCGAGGTACATCGGCACGGACGACGCGCTCACGAAGCTGATGGGCGACGCGTTCCGGTACCGCGTCGGACACCGCGCCCGGATGCACCCGAGGTAGTCGGTGAAGACGGCCGGCGTCGCGACACCGACACACGTGGTCGACGAGCCACAGCTGCTCGGCGGTCGTTCCGGGTGAGACTTCCCGTCGAGCGGCGCGAGCGTCGTGAGGTCCGAGGGACCCGACCACGATGCGACCGCGCGAATCGGCGGCAGCGTCGACGAGCCGGTACCGATCGTGCCGATCATCATGGCAAGGTTGCCCCCGGCCGAACTCCCCTGGACGCCGACGCGAGCAGGGTCGATGCCCAGGTCCGGCGCGTGCTCCTGCACCCAGCGGACCGCGGCCTGGCAATCCTCGAGCTCGGTGGGAAACCGCTTGCCCGGG
>Ga0209048_10003103_pt1 | contig 16272 bp, 15 predicted proteins | sample FrelakmetCRP12CR_FD_187146 | JGI IMG/M metagenome (GOLD analysis project Ga0209048, IMG submission 187146) | Freshwater lake sediment microbial communities from the University of Notre Dame, USA, for methane emissions studies - CRP12 CR (SPAdes)... | ecosystem: Environmental > Aquatic >... | reverse complement strand
ATCCGGCAGCGCTCCGAGCAGAACGGGCGCCATGTCGCCGCCGGGCTCCATGTGACTGGGGTGCCGCATTGCGGACAGGCTACGACGCGCACCTTGTTCATTGTTGTTGATTTAGAGATTACAGAACATCAGTTCGAATTCGACGTCCTGGTCGAACACCGCACCGCGGTCCATTCCGGTGACGCCCAGAAAGCGGATGTTGAGTGCGTATTTGTTGGCGCTGATCTCCGGGACGCAGGCGAGATCGTGGGACACGGTGAGCCGCAGCAGCTGCGCCACCTTGGTGGTCGTCAGCATCAGCTGGAACACGCCGCGATAGGCCGTGTGCCGGCTCTCGCGGCCGTTGTCGCGCAGCAGCTTCAGGACAATGGCCGAGCCCGCGCGAATCGGGGCGAACGGTTCGATCCAGCCGGCCAGATCGTTGCGCCGCGGCCCCGGGTCCTGGTTCAACCACCAGTGATAGGCCGGCAGGTCGAACTCGCACACGCCGCCAGGAATGGCCGTGCGCTGCTTGATCGCCATCAGCCATTCGTTGTCGCGTAGATGCGAGCCGACGCGGCCCGCCTGTGCGAGCATCTGGGCGTTCACATGATCGATCTGCGCCAGCAGATCCGCGAGCGCGACCTGTTCGATCTGCGGATTGTGTTTCAGCGGCGTCAGCACCTGCTTCTGGCGTTCGAGCTCCTGCAGGATGTCGGTCTTCAGGTCCGCGCGCGCGGCGACGTCGGTGATTTCGAACAGCGCCAGCAACGCGGAGTGGTGGTCGGCGGGCGCATCCTGTGCCGCAAAGTAGCCTGCGCGCGCGAACAGATCCTCCAGCCGCATCAACGTGCGGACCCGTTCGTTCAGCGGGTGTTCGTAGCGGATCACTCAGGAACGTGGCGCGAAAGGATTCACTTCGGCATTCTGCGAGCAACGTGTCGCCGGTTCAAGCGCTTGTCGGTGTCGGGGTCCGTCGGTGCGCCGCAAGGTCACGGTAGATTGCGTCGAGCCGGGCGACCTGGGGGTCAATGTCCGCTATCGTACCGCTGTTGTCGATGACATCGTCTGCCCGCGCGACGCGCGCGGCGCGGGACAACTGCGTGGCCATCACCGCGCGGACCTCCTCGGCGGTGAGACCGCTCCGGTTGGTCGTGCGGCGCACCTGTTCCTCCTCGGGACAATCGACCACCAGGACGCGGGCGACGCGGGACAGGAGCCCGCCGCGCTCCAAGAGCAGCGGCACGGCCAGCAGGCCATAGGGACCTCGCCACGCCGACAGCGCGCGGTCGAGAAACGCGTGGATCAGCGGATGGAGAATGGACTCGAGGCGCGCGCGCGCGCCGGCGTCGGCGAAAACCCGGCGGCGCAGCCACGCCCGGTCGAGCTCGCCGCCGGCCGCCAGGGCCTCCTGCCCGAACTCAGCGACCACCGCGGCTAAGCCTGCCGTTCCCTTCGCGCTCACCGCATGGGCCGCCTGGTCGGCGTCCGCGACCTCGACTCCGCGCGCCGCAAAGGCGGCGGCGACTTGCGATTTGCCGCTGCCGATGCCACCGGTGAGCCCGATCACGAGCGGCGTCTTCATCCCGGAAGGAAAGTGCGGACCAGCGTTCGGCCGAAGAACAGCGTGATCCCGCCGGCGATGGCCAGATAGGGGCCGAAGGCCAGCGGAATGTTGTGGTCGCGCCCCTTGAAGACGACCAGGGAAATGCCGATGAAGGCGCCGACGACGGAGGACATGAGCACCACCAGAGGCAGCATCTGCCAGCCCAGCCAGGCACCCAGCGCGGCCAGCAGCTTGAAGTCGCCATAGCCCATGCCTTCCTTGCCCCGGATCAGCTTGAACAGCCAGTACACGATCCACAGCGAAAGGTAGCCGGCGATCGCGCCGATGACGGCCTCGCGCAGAGGCACGAAGAGGCCGAAAAGGTTGACGGCCAGACCGGCCCAGAGCAACGGCAGCGTGATGTCGTCGGGCAGCAGCTGGGTGTCGAAATCGATGAACGTGAGCGCCAGCAGCGTCCACAGGAAACCGCAGGCCGCCAGTCCGGCCCAGGTGGGACCGAACCGCGAGACGGCGCAGGCCGCCAGCACGCCACCGAGAATTTCGACGAGCGGGTACCGCGCGGAAATGCCCGCGCCGCAGGCCGAGCACTTGCCGCGCAGCGCGAGCCACGAGACGACCGGAATGTTTTCGAGCGCGGTGATGCCGTGCCCGCAGGACGGGCACTTCGAACGCGGAACCACGATGTTGTAGCGCGGCAGCTCCGCAGCCGTTTCACCGCGCAATTCGGCGCACTCGCGCTGCCAGCCCCGCTCGAGCATCTGCGGCAGCCGGTGAATGACGACATTCAGGAAACTGCCGACGCAAAGACCGAGGGCAGCGGCGATGAACGGCGCCGCCGCCGGATCAAGGAGAAGGGACGTCATCGTGGCGCGATGACGGGCTTCACACGACCGAACCGAGTTTGAATATGGGCAGGTACATCGCCACGACCAGGCCGCCGATCACCACGCCGAGGAACACGATGATGATCGGCTCGAGCAGGCTCGACAGTGCCGCGACGGCGTCGTCGACTTCCCGTTCGAAGTATTCGGCGATCTTGCCCAGCATGTTGTCAAGGGAACCCGATTCTTCCCCGATCTGGGTCATCTGCAGGACCATCGTCGGGAAGAGCTCGGTATTGGCCATGGCGTTGGTCAGGCTCGTGCCGGTGCTCACCTCGGTCTGGATCTTCTTGGTGCCGGCCGCATAGAGGGCATTGCCCGCCGCTCCGGCCACGGCATCCAGCGACTCGACCAGCGGCACGCCGGCGGCGAACATCGTCTGCAGCGTGCGCGTCCAGCGCGCGATGGTGGCCTTGCGCAGGATGGGGCCGATGATCGGGACCCGGAGAATGAAGCGGTCGAAGCCCAGACGAAACGCCGCGGAGCGCCTCAGCATGAACAGGAAACCGACCACGGTCCCGACCATGATCAGTGCGCCGAGCCACCACCATTTGACGACGAACTCCGATATCGCCATCACGATCAGCGTCGGCGCGGGCAGGTCCGCACCGAAACTGGAAAATACCTTCTTGAAGGACGGTATCACCCAGACCATGATTACCCAGACGACGACAATCGCCACGGTAACCACGGAAATCGGATAGAACAGCGCGGACTTGATCTTGCTCTTGATCGCCAGGATCTTTTCTTTGTAGGTCGCGATGCGATCGAGGATCGCGTCAAGCATCCCCGACGTTTCGCCGGCGGCCACCAGGTTGCAGAACAGCGCGTCGAAATGCTTGGGGTGCTCGCGAAACGCCTGCGACATCGACGAACCCGTTTCGATCTTGTTCTTGACCTCCAGCATCAGGCGAGAAAAGCGCGGATTGCTGTGGCCCCGCGCAATGATCTCGAACGACTGCAGCAGCGGCACACCCGCCTTGAGCATCGTGGCCAGCTGGCGCGTGAAGAACGTGATGTCCTTTTCGCCCACAGCGCGGCCGCCACGGAAGCTCTGGCGCTTGATCTTGACGATCCGCACGCCCTGGCGCCGCAGGTTGGTGGTGACCACGGTTTCGGAGGCCGCGCGCGATTCTCCGCGCACCTGGCGGTTGTTGCGATCCACGCCTTCCCAGAGGTACGTGAATTCCTTGACGTCGCGGCGTGACTGTGCGGTTGCGGTTGCCATGATTGTCCTCGCTTGCCGGGGCTACCCGTCACTCGTTGGTGATCGCCTCGATTTCCTCGAGGGACGTGATCCCGGCCTTGACCTTGATCAGTCCCGACTGGCGCAGGTCCTTCACGCCTTCCTTGCGCGCCTGGTCGGCAATTTCAATCGCATTGCCGGCGCGCATGATGATCTGGCGCAGCTCGTCCGTTACCGGCATCACCTGATAGATGCCGACCCGGCCCTTGTATCCCGTCCCGTTGCATTGCTCGCAGCCCACGGGACCGTACGGTTGCCACGACCCGTCGAGGTCGTCGTCGCGAAAACCCGCGCGCTGCAGCGCCTCGGGCGGGATGTCTTCGGGCTTCTTGCAGCTGGCGCACAGTTTTCGGCCCAGCCGCTGCGCCGTGATCAGGATCACCGATGACGCGATGTTGAACGGTGCCACGCCCATGTTGAGCATGCGGGTGAGCGTCGTGGGCGCATCGTTGGTATGCAGCGTGGACATCACGAGGTGACCGGTCTGCGCGGCCTTGATCGCGATGTCCGCGGTTTCGAGATCCCGGATTTCGCCGACCATGATGATGTCCGGATCCTGCCGCAGGAACGATTTCAGCGCGACCGCGAAAGTCAGGCCCGCCTTGTCGTTGACATTGACCTGGTTGACGCCGGCCAGCTGGATTTCCGCGGGATCCTCCGCCGTCGAAATATTGACGCCGGGTTGATTGAGGATGTTGAGGCAGGTGTACAGCGACACCGTCTTGCCGCTGCCGGTCGGGCCTGTCACCAGGATCATGCCGTAGGGGCGGCCGATCGCGTGCAGCAGCTGCTGCTGTTGTTCGGGTTCGTACCCCAGCGCTTCGATGCCGAGCTTGACCCCGGCCGAATCGAGGATCCGCATGACGATCTTTTCGCCATACAGCGTCGGCAGCGTCGACACCCGGAAGTCGATCGCCTTGCTCTTGTTCAGGACCAGTTTCATCCGCCCGTCCTGCGGCACCCGCTTCTCGGAAATGTCGAGGCGGCTGATCACCTTGATCCGCGACGCGACCTTGTCCTTGATCGCCAACGGCGGCTGCGCGATTTCCGACAGGATGCCGTCGACGCGGTAACGGACGCGGAAAAACTTTTCGTAAGGTTCGAAGTGAATATCCGATGCGCCCAGGCCGATCGCGTCGAGCAGCAGCTTCTGGATGTACTTGACGACCGGGGCATCGTCGATGTCCGAGGAATCCTCGTCGGCGAAGGCCTGTGGCGTTTCGCCGTCGAGGTCGAGCTCCATGTCCTCGAGGTTGCCGGTATTCTTGAAGTTGGCCCCGCTCGCCTCCGACAGCTTGGCGATTGCGGCCACGAGCTTGTCGTCCTCGACGACGATGGGTTCGGGGACGAGATTGGTCTTGAACCGGACTTCGTCTAAGACCTGCAGATTGGCCGGATCGGAGATCGCGACGAACAGCTTGTTGTTGCGCTTGTAGAGGGGCAAGACGCGGCGCGTCTGCGCCATCTTGAGATCGACCAGTTCCTTCTGGATCTGGGTCAAATCGAAGGACGCGAGGTCGAGCAGCGGGTTGCCGAATGTGCGGGATGCGAAGACCGCGAGCTGGACCGGAGTCAGCCGCTTGCCCAGGAGAACGGTCTCGACAAAGGACGCGCCGCTCGACTGCGCCTGCGCCTGCATCGTTTCCGCTTCATGCTCGGACATGATGCCCTGCTGCGCGAGGGCGCGCGCGAGTCCGCTGATGTTGCGGGTGGCGGCGTGCGTAGCCATGATGGGCGGCGGGCTGTCCGGTCGGGGTTGTCGTCGGTACTGGACCAATACGAAAGCAAAGGCCATGCCGGACACGTCCGGCTACAGGCTATTCCATTCGCATAAAACTTACTCTGACGATGATGCCCGCTCGACCGGCGTTTGTAAAGGCGGGGTGACGCGGCCGACCGGGGCGAGCAGCCTGACCACCTTGACGGCACGATCCTGTGTTTGCAGGACCTCGACCTGTTGCCCGTCGAGCCGAAAGGTCACCCCGGCCTCGGGAATGTCGCCCAAATGCTCGATGATGAGGCCGTTCATCGTTTTCGGGCCATCCAGCGGGAATTGGGTCCCCAGCCGGCGGTTCAGTGTCCGCAGGAGCGCCATGCCGGCCACGACCACGCTGCCGTTCGCTTCGCGGCGATACGTATCCGCGCCGCCCGGCGCCTGGGTGGTGAACTCGCCGATGATTTCCTCGACGATGTCCTCGATCGTGACCAGGCCCTGCAGCTCGCCATATTCGTCCACGACCAGCCCCAGCCGCTGGCGATCATTCTGGAACTGGGTCAGTTGCGTCAGCAGCGGGGTGCCGGCGGGAATGAAATACGGCGGACGCACCAGCGGCCGCAGGCGGTCGGCGTCGACCTCGCCGGACTGTTGCTGCAGGTGGACCACGGACTTGAGCGGGAGCACGCCGATGATGTTGTCGAGCGAATCTTCGTAGACCGGCACGCGCGAGTGATAGGACGTCGCCAGCTGCTGGCGCAGGAGCGCCGGCTTTTCCGCGAGGTCGAGCGCGTGGATGCGGTTGCGGGGCGTCATCACGTCATCGACGGTGATCGCCTCGAGGTCCATCAGATTCGCCAGCATGGTGCGGTGCTTGCCGCGGAAATACTGGCTTCCTTCGAGAACCAGCGAGCGGAGCTCCTCCTGGGTCAATTGGCCGCCGGTCTCGCTTGCGGGCCGGATCCGCATGAGTTTCAGCAGGCCCTGCACGAACAGATTGACGAACCAGACGATCGGCGTCGCTGCCTTGAGCAACGGCGCCAACGCGAAGCTCACCAGCGGCGCAATGCGGTCGGCGTGCGCCGCCCCGATCACCTTCGGCGTGATTTCCGAAAAGACCAGGATGGCAAAGGAGATCGCGACCGTGCCGACGGCCAGCGCCAGCTCGCCCTCGCCGAAGAGGCGCTTGGTGATGACCGCCGTAATGGTCGCCGCAGCCGCTGCCACCAGCGTATTGCCGAGCAGGATCACGCCCAGCAGCTTGTCCATATGGCCGAGCAGCGCCTGGGCCAGCCTGGAACCGCGCTCGCCGCGCTGCGCTCGGTGCTTCAGGCGGTGCCGGTTGGAAGCCATCATCGCGGTCTCCGCCAGGGAAAAGAACGCGGAGAGGAGCAGCAGCACGCCCAGTGCGAGACCCAGCGTGGATAGTGCGATGTCGTCCAAGGAATCCTGCGCGCGGTCCGCTTGGGGTCAGCGCCGCAGCAGCACTTCCAACACGAATTTGCTGCCGAGGTAACCCAGCACGAGCAGCAGTGTTCCCGCAAGGATCCAGCGCAGCGCGCGCCGCCCCCGCCAGCCATATCGCCAGCGCGCGAACAGCAGTATGGCGAAAGTCAGCCACCCCGCGACGGAAAAGACATTCTTGTGCGTGAACGTGAGCGGCCGCCCGAAAATCTCCTCGGAGAAGAGCAGGCCGCTGACCAGCGTCGCGGTCAGCAGGATGAAGCCCAGGCCCACCAGGCGGAACATGAAGCGCTCGAGCATTAGCAGCGGTGGTGCACTGCCATCGGATTCCAGTGGCAGGCCGCGGCGCAGGCGTGCCTCGAGTCCGATCAGCACCAGCGCCTGCAATGCGGCCACGACGAACAGCGCGTAGGCAAGCAGCGCGACGGCGATGTGGACGGTCGCCCAGAACTCGTCGGCGTAGGCAAAGCGGTGCGGGCTTTCACCACTCGCCGGTCCCAGTGCGCACAGGGCGGCGACGGGGAGGACGACGGCCGCGACGCCGGGCAGCGTGCGCAGGAGCCCCGACGCCCAGGCGACCAGGACGGCGAGCCCCGCGACCAGCGACAGCGCATTGGCAAAGGACAGGTCGAGGCCCGTCGGCGTCGCGATGGCCCGAAAGATCGCATACGCATGCAGGACCAAGGCCAGTGGCAGGAGCCAATTGCGCGCAGCGTGCGGCACGGTCCCATGCGCGCGCGGCCAGCTGGCCCACGCGGCGGCGGCGTACAGAGCGGCAACGGCTAAGTGCAGTAAAATCACAGGTCGTGGCCGCAATGCGCGATTGATTCGTTTCGACTGCCCATTGTCGCAACCGGGTAGCAGGCGATGCATTGATGCAACGCAAGACGCAGTTTACCCGATGCGGAAGGCTATGCCCCGGCCGCGCCCCGCGCCGCCCGCAAGCACAGAAACGGATCACTGATGCTCGACAATCTTACCCAGCGTTTTTCCCGTGTCGTCAAGGAGTTGCGCGGGCAGGCGCGGCTCACCGATGACAATATCCAGGACGCGCTGCGCGAAGTCAGGCTCGCGCTGCTCGAAGCCGACGTCGCGCTGCCGGTGGTCCGGGACTTCATCAGCGGGGTCCGGGAAAAGGCGATCGGCGCCGAAGTCACCGGTTCGCTGACCCCGGGCCAGGCATTGATCGGCGTGGTACACCGCGAACTCGCCGCGCTGATGGGTGGCGCGGACGCACCGCTTTCCTTCGCCGTTGCGCCCCCTGCGGTGATTCTACTGGCCGGGTTGCAGGGCGCGGGCAAGACCACCACGGCGGCCAAGCTCGCGCGGTTCATTCGCCAGAGTCTGAAGAAGAAGGTGCTGCTCGTGTCGGTCGACGTCTACCGGCCGGCGGCCATCGAGCAGCTGCGGATGCTGGCTACGCAAGTCGGCGTCGACTTCTTCCCGTCGACGGCGGACCAGCGACCGGTGGCCATTGCCGAAGCGGCCGTCGACTGGGCCCGCAAGCACTACCACGAGGTGGTGATCGTGGACACGGCGGGGCGGCTCGCCGTCGACGACGCGATGATGCAGGAAATCACCGCGCTGAACGTGGCGGTGAAGCCCGTCGAGACGCTGTTCATCGTCGACGCGATGCAGGGCCAGGATGCCGTCAACACGGCGCGCGCATTCCGCGATGCGTTGCCGCTTACCGGTGTGGTGCTGACCAAGCTGGACGGCGATGCGCGCGGCGGAGCGGCGCTGTCGGTGCGCCACGTCACCGGCGCTCCGATCAAGTTCGCCGGCGTGTCGGAAAAGATCGACGGACTGGAGGTCTTTCACCCGGAGCGCATGGCGTCGCGGATCCTCGGCATGGGCGACGTGCTGTCGCTGCTGGAGGACGCGCAGAAGAATGTCGACCTGGTCGAAGCCGAAAAACTGGCCAAGAAGGTCAAGTCGGGCAAGGGCTTCGACCTGGCCGATTTCAAGGCGCAGATCGGCCAGATGCGCAAGATGGGGGGCCTGGCCGGAATGATCGACAAACTTCCGGCGGAACTGGCGCGCGCGGCGCAGGGCGCAACCATGGACGAACGCAGGATCGGCCGACTCGAAGGCATCATCAATTCCATGACGCCCCTGGAGCGCGCCAAGCCCGAGCTCCTGAAGGCATCCCGCAAACGCCGGATCGCCGCTGGCGCCGGGGTCTCGGTGCAGGAGGTCAATCAACTGCTCAATCAGTTCGAACAGACACAGAAGATGATGAAGATGGTCAGCAAGGGCGGTATGCAGAAGATGATGCGGGGGATGAAGGGCATGTTGCCTGGGATGAGGTAGGGTGATGAGTGGCGCTGCAATGGAGAGTTTTTCGGTTTCATTAGGAAAATCATATGCTTAGAATGATTTCCGGCGAACGACCCGGCCAGATCACCGGTTTGCCGATTGCCACCTTGGTTGCCCGTCGATCGGCTCACCGCTTCCCTGGTCAGGGCTGACCGCGACTGGCCCAACGGCCGAAAGCTGGCGGTGACCGGGACGGCATCTCCAAGTTGCGCGCTACCTCTAACTCCATATATAATCAAAGACTTTTCCCGCAAACCCGAATTCGAAAGTTCCCGCCATGGTCGTCATCAGATTAGCCCGCGGAGGCGCCAAGAAGCGCCCCTTCTACAACGTGGTCGTGGCCGACTCGCGCAGCCGCCGCGACGGTCGTTTCATCGAGCGGGTCGGTTTCTACAACCCGATCGCCACCGCCAACGAGGAAGCGCTGCGGCTGTCGTTCGACCGCATATCGTTCTGGCAGGAGCGCGGTGCCAAGCTGTCCGACACGGTGGCCGGCCTCGTGAAGAACTCGGCGCGCAAGGTCGCTCCGGCAGTCGCCTCGCCAGTGGTCGCAGCGCCGGAAGTTCCCGCGGCGGCCTGAACGGCAACCGGGCTGCAGTTGGGGTTGCACTGAGATTCCGCTGGGCGCCAACGACTACACGGTGATGGGGCGGGTCATCGCCCCCTACGGCGTCAAGGGCTGGGTCAAGATCCACGCCTATACGGAGGACCGGGCAACGCTGCTCGATTACGCGGCATGGTGGATTCGCCCGCGCGCAGGTTCCGCCGAGGCGCAGGTCGGGTGGCGGGAATTCGCGATTGAAGCCTCCCGCGAGCATGGCGCGACGCTGATCGCGCAGTTGGCGGGGATCGGCGATCGCGAGGCGGCCGCCGCACTGAAGGGCGCCGATATCGGCGTGCCGCGTGCCATGTTGCCGGCAGCGGGAAGAAGTGAGATCTACTACACCGATCTCGTCGGGCTCGATGTGGTGAACCGGCAGGGGGTACGCCTGGGTGCGGTGTCGGCAGTGCAGGATTACGGCGCACATCCGGTGCTTTGCGTCACGGATGCGGCGACGGCGGTCGAACGGATGATTCCATTCGTCGCCGTCTATGTGGACGGCGTCGATATCGCAACTGGTCGGATCGATGTCGACTGGCAGCTCGATTACTGAATTGCGGGATTCGCGGTGCGCATCGATGTCGTGACGCTGTTCCCGGAAATGATCGCGCAAGCGGCAGGCTTTGGAGTGACGGGCAGGGCGCGAGAGCGTGGTTTGTGGCACCTCGGGTTGTGGAATCCGCGGGACTTCACCACGGACAACCACAAGACCGTGGATGACCGACCCTATGGCGGCGGTCCCGGAATGGTGATGCTGGGCGAACCACTGGTTCAGGCCGTTGCGGCAGCCAGGGCGGCACAGGTGGCGGCGGGTGTGGCGGAACCCACGGTCATTCACCTTTCGCCCGCTGGGGTGCCGCTGACGCACCAGCATGTGCTGGCACTCGCGCTGGCGAGGAATGCCGGATATGTGCTGCTCGCAGGGCGGTACGAGGGGATCGACGAGAGGCTGTTGACGCGGGAGGCCGACGAGGAAATTTCGATCGGCGATTTCGTTGTCTCCGGTGGCGAGTTGCCTGCGCTGATGCTGATCGACGCGATCGCGCGCCAGCTGCCCGGTGCGTTGCACGACGAGCAGTCCGCGCAGCAGGATTCGTTTGCCGCGGGTCTGCTTGATTGCCCGCATTACACGCGGCCTGAAGTGCTGGATGGAGTCGCTGTCCCAGCGGTGTTGCTGTCAGGTCACCATGCGGAAATTCGCCGCTGGAGGCTCAAGCAGTCGCTGGGGCGGACGTGGGAGCGGCGACCGGATTTGCTGGTGGACCGGACGCTGAGCAACGAAGAAGCAGCATTGCTCGCCGAGTACCAGCGTGAGCAGCGCGCTGGTGAAGGGAAGTAGCGAAGGAACGGGAAAGTGAAAAAGCTGGCGTGCAGTCCGCGTCGTTCAGGGCAGGCACGCCGCGACAAACCGCGCACATCAGGGCCATCGACCCTGCGCTGTGCGCCACGGCCACCAGGTGACTGAGGGCCAAACGGAACGGAAGGAATCCGCAATGAACATCATCGAGCAACTGGAAAAGGAAGAAATTGCCCGCCTGGGCAAGACGATTCCCGCATTCGCCCCGGGCGACACGGTGGTCGTCAACGTCAGCGTGGTCGAAGGCGAGCGCAAGCGCATTCAGGCCTACGAGGGCGTGGTCATCGCCAAGCGCAATCGCGGCCTCAATTCGTCGTTCACCGTGCGCAAGATCTCGAGCGGCGAAGGCGTGGAGCGCACGTTCCAGACCTACTCGCCCATGCTGGCATCGATCGAGGTGAAGCGCCGTGGCGACGTCCGCCGGGCCAAGCTGTATTACCTTCGCGATCGTTCGGGCAAGTCCGCACGCATTCGCGAAAAGCTCACGCACAAGGGCGTGGTCAAGGCCGAATGATCGGCCGCGCCGGCGAATACCTCGCGGCGCGTGCGAAACTCCGTCAAAGCGGCCCTTCGGGGCCGTTTTGCGTTGGGACAACGCATTGCGCGGTGGGGGAGGTTGCGCGCGCCCGAAGATCCGAGGCCTGAATATTGCTTACCCTGGCATACGACCTTGCCTTGCCGAGGCTTTTCGCCCAAAATTCCAATGGCATAACAATTTTCCGGACGCCACCCGACGCATGAAGGCAACGCTGTACGAAGCGCTGGGCATCCTTCCCACTTCCTCCGACGAGGACGTGCGGGCGTCGTTGCGCGGGCTCATTCGCAAGTATTACGCCAAGACGCGCGATGGCCAGGGCAACGTGGAAGAGGCGCTGCGCTTCATCAATCATGCCAGCCGGATTCTTTCCGATCCGGAACGCCGCCATCGTTACGACGGCGAACTTGCGATTTCCGCGGGGACCACGGAGCAGCGCATCGCGCACGTCGTCAACAACGCGGTCGCCGCTGCCGGCGAGCAGACCGACGTCGGCAATCTCCCCGAAGTTCCGCCTCCGCGAACTTCGCCGGAAGCGATGGACGAGGACCTGGAAACCGGACTCGATGCCGACGAGCCCCCCGCGGATCAGAACCACCACCATCCCGGCCTGACCGAGAAGGTCGCGTCCTTCGGCCGTTCTCCTGTCGTGACCATCGGCCTGTGTGCGCTCTTCGGCACGTTCATCGCGCTGGCCATTGCGTTTGTAACGCCGGCGGACACGATCCTGGTCGCCAAGCAGGTTCTGGTCTGGCTCACGATCACACTGCTGGCGCTGACGATCATCTACGGGGTCGTGCACGGAATCGCGTACATGCGCAGGCGAAGCGGCGTGCCGAAGCCCGTATTGGTCCCGCAGACGGATATCGCCATCCTCAACTGGCGGCGCGAAAAGAGCGTTTTCCTGGGCACCAACCAGCCACAGGAAGATGCCAGCTGGATCTTCCAGTTGCGGATGGCGGAACTCGAGCGGGCCAAGTCAGGGCGCACGAGCGAACCGCGGCCATGGCAGCGGCTCGTGGCGCGACTGTTCGACTACGCGATCTGGGGACTGGTCCTGGCGCTGCTGCTGTCCGAATTGCGTGGCCTGGGACTGGAGCCGGAGGGGCTGTCCTACTGGCTAGGTCATCCCTTCGTGGCCCCGATCCTGATCACCGGTTCATGGGTCCCGATCGAGGCGCTGCTCATAGCCTCGGTGGGAACGACGCCCGGCAAATGGCTCTTCGGCGTGTTCCTGCAATTCTCGATCTCGGACGCGTATGCGCGGCGGGACACGGGCGCGCAACTCAAGCGAGCGCTGCAACGGTCGTTCCGCGTCTGGTGGGAAGGCATCGCCTGCGGCTTTCCGCTGCTGGCGCCCGTGTTGATCGCCGTCGCCTACGAGAAGATCGCGCAGAACCAGGAAACGGACTGGGACTTTGCCCAGGACGTACTCGTGACGCATGGTCCGCCGGGCGTGCTCAATACGGTGACGGGAATCTGCGGACTCGCCGCGATGCTGTGGCTGTACGGCGTTGCGTGGCATCAGCCGATGGCCGATTCGATCGCGTGGGCACGCACGACGATTGCCGATGCATGGCCGTCTGCCAGCACGCTTTCCGCGGGCTTCGCCGGCGGCGGCGGTCCGATCAGCGGCCAACGGCCGCCACCGGCGACCCTGGCCCCGGGAATGTCCCTGGCGAAGGGCCCATCGTCCAAACCGGCAACGCCGGGGCCTGCCGATGCGGCGAAGCCCGCGGCAGCCAATTCCGCGCCCGTCGACGTCAACGTGGCCACCATGTTCGCCGAGCGACGCGCAAAAATCGCGGTGGTCAGCGTCGAGGGTCCCCGCATGCTGCGCGCGGGGAACTGGCGTCGCGCAGCGGAGCTCTGCCGCGCGTGGACCGAACTCGAGTTCGCGAATGCGGAATCCTATCGGTGCCTCGGTCAGGCATTGCAGGCCCAGGGCTACCACCAGGATGCGATCGCGGCATTCCGCAAGGCCAAGCAATACGATCCGTCGGACCGCACGCTCGATGCCGCGATCGACCGGTCGCAGCGTGGCATCGTTGCGGACTTTCTCAACCGCTACCGGCGGTAACCGCGGCGCGCGTTCAGCGCCGCTTCAGGACGAACCAGAACTCGCTGTCCTGTTCCCCGTGCCCGACGAGTTCGTTGCCGGTCTGCTTGGCAAAGGCCTGAAAATCCCGGACGCTGCCAGGATCGGTAGCAACGACCCGCAGGGTCTGACCGCTGACCATGTCGTTCAGCGCCTTCTTGGTGCGCAGGATGGGCAGCGGGCAATTGAGCCCCCGGGCATCAACTTCGCGGTCGTGCTGCAGCATGCGGGATGGCCTGAGTGAATCGGTTCGTCGAAGCCGAAAATTATATCAGGGCACGCGAGTGGATCGCGCGCCGGTTGCTCCGAGGCTTAACGACGAAGGCGACGGACCAGCGCCGTCGTGGAGCGCTCGAAGGCAAACGGAATCGCAACGAAGCGTCCGCCATGCGCGATGACTTCCGCTGCACCCGCCGTCGTCTGCGCAGTGTAGTCGCCGCCCTTGACCAGGATGTCGGGCATGGCGGCGATGATCAGTTCGCGTGGCGTGTCGCCGTCGAACGGGACGACGAGATCGACGGCCGCCAGCGCGGCCAGGACGGCCATGCGGTCGTCGAGCGGGTTGAGGGGACGTTCGTCACCCTTGCCCAGGCGCCGCACCGACGCGTCGGAATTGACCGCGACGACCAGCGAGGCGCCGAGCCCGCGCGCCTGTTCCAGATAGGTGACGTGGCCGCGATGCAGGATGTCGAAAACGCCATTGGTGAACACCACCGGTCGCGGCAGCTGCGCAATGCGCGCAAGGGCTTCGGCGGCCGACGCGATTCTGGCCGGATAGCAGGGCGCAGGCAGACCGGCGGCGTCGGACATCGGTGGCGCGTTGCCGCTAGTGTCCTGTCCCATTATTTCCGAAGACAAAGGAGCGGATGAAATCGGGTGTCAGGCAAGGCGCGAGGCCGATTACGTAGCCCGTGCTACGTTGAGGCCGAGTAACGCAGCATGGCAACCGCGCATCTTGGTAAATGAGCACCGCGAACTATCGAGAGAATTAATGGGACAGGACACTAGCATCAAAATGCGCGTTCTGCCCGCGCGCATGTCCGCATGACCGCCAACGCACGCCGCTTCGACGCGGTCATTCTGGGAGGCGGCCACAACGGCCTCACCTGCGCGGCCTATCTCGCCGGCGCCGGGCTGTCCGTGTGCGTGGCCGAGCGCCGCGGTGTGCTCGGGGGCGCCGCAGTCACCGAGGAGTTCCACCCCGGGTTCCGCAACTCCACGGCCAGCTATACGGTGAGCCTGCTCGACCCGCAGGTGATCCGGGATCTGCGCCTCGCCGAGCACGGGCTGTCGATCAGCGAGCGGCCATTCGCCAATTTCCTGCCATTGCCCGATGGCCGGCATCTCAAGGTGGGGGGCGGAGTGGCCGCGACGCAGACCGAAGTCGCGAAGTTCTCGGCGGCCGATGCACAGGCGCTGCCGGGCTATTACGCGATGCTGGAACGGGTCGCGAATGTGCTGCGCGAAATGCTTCCCGTCACGCCGCCCAACATCCGTGCGGGAAACGCCGCGGATCTCGCCGCGATCGTCGCCATGTTCAAGGTGGGCAAGCGTTTTCGGGCGCTTTCGCTGCCGGAGCGCCGCGATCTGCTCGATCTCTTCACCAAGAGCGCGGGCGATCTGCTCGACCGCTGGTTCGCCAGCGCGCCGATCAAGGCGGCATTCGGATTCGATGCGGTGGTCGGCAACTTCGCGAGCCCATACGCGCCCGGCTCGGCCTATGTCCTGCTGCATCACGTGTTCGGGGAAGTGAACGGCAAGCGGGGCCAATGGGGTCATGCCCGAGGCGGCATGGGTGCGATCACGCAGGCAATGGCCAGCGAATGCGCTGCGCGCGGCGTGGTGCTGCGCACGAATGCCGCGGTGGCGCGCGTGGTCGTCAAAGCGGGGCGGGCTGCGGGGGTCGAACTGGAAGACGGCACGGTGATCGAGGGCGCGCGCGTTGTCGCCAACGTGAATCCGAAGCTCCTGTTCGAGCGGTTGGTCGATCCCCAGCACGTGGATGCCGATTTTCGGGCGCGCATCGCGGCGTATCGCTGCGGCTCGGGCACGTTCCGGATGAACGTCGCGTTGTCCGAGCTGCCGGACTTCACCGCGCTCCCGGGAAAGAACGCGCAACCGCATCACGGCAGCGGCATCGTGATGGCGCCGTCGCTCACCTACATGGAGCGTGCGTACTTCGATGCGCGAACGCAGGGATGGTCGCGGCAGCCGATCGTCGAGATCCTGATCCCGTCCACCGTCGACGACACGCTGGCACCGCCCGGCATGCACGTTGCGAGCCTGTTCTGCCAGCACGCGAATCCGCGCCTCGACGAAGGATTGCCGGGGCGCACCTGGGACGACGTCCGCGAAGCGGTCGGCGACGTGATGATCGACACGGTCACCGGCTTCGCCCCGAACTTCCGCGCCAGCGTCCTCGGGCGGCGCATTCTCACGCCACTGGATCTCGAACGCGAGTTCGGACTGATCGGTGGCGACATCTTCCATGGCGCGCTGTCGCTCGACCAG
>Ga0209048_10003102_pt1 | contig 16275 bp, 18 predicted proteins | sample FrelakmetCRP12CR_FD_187146 | JGI IMG/M metagenome (GOLD analysis project Ga0209048, IMG submission 187146) | Freshwater lake sediment microbial communities from the University of Notre Dame, USA, for methane emissions studies - CRP12 CR (SPAdes)... | ecosystem: Environmental > Aquatic >... | reverse complement strand
CCCCGCCTCTTTTCAGAAACAGGGTTTCAGTAATCTCTTCATGGCACCACCCTATAAAAAGGGTTCAGATTAGTTGTTAACCTTTTGACGATGCCTTAAATAATTATATATATTTTCGCTTCAGATTCCTTAAAAAGTCAAGAAACAAATTTCATTGATTACCGCTTGAAAGTATGGATGTTTGCAACTATCATCGAATGCTCTCTTTCAGGAAGGAATCAATCCAAATTATAATTTTCCAAGAAGCTAAAAGGCAACTGTCATAGACCTTGCGATAAGGGTTTCCTCAAAATCTGAAATCCTCCTCCTTTGTATCATCAGGCTTGCTTTCAAGCTCTGCAATAACCTGGGCTCCTAAGAGAAGTATTATCGCTGCTGCTTCTACACCGAGAAGGAATACTACCGTCGAGGCAAGGGAACCGTAGATTATATTTACGAAGGATACGGACGTGTAATACCAGACGACAACGCGACGGGTTATCTCCCAGAGAAACGTGGCGGCCAGCCCTCCGATCAGCGCGTGATGGAATGTTATCCGCCCCACAGGCATCACAAGATACAGGGAGGTGAACATAAGCACTTCACCAATTAACCCTGAGCAATAAAATGCAATTCTGGACGTGCCTTCAAAGCTCCAATTCCATCCTAAGAGCATGAAGTGCCTGTTTTCGATGGTCTCCAATGCTCCCGCAAAAAATGAAACAAAGAATATGCCAAGGCCAATCAGAAGAATATACACAAAAGGAATAATGGCTGAAATCATAAAGTGGCGGCGCTGGATTTTGATGCGATGGTGAAATATGACCGAGATTGCATTTTCCAGCACCGTAAAGGCGATGGAGCTGAAAAACAGCATGATCAGAATGCCTATGACACCGATCACATTGCGGTGCATAATGAATACCCGCACCTGTTCGATCAAAGTCGGAGCATATCCCGGTATCGCCATTTCCAGGTACGTAGATAAGGTGAGAAACAGCTGTTCCTGTTCTATAAAATGAGACAGGACAATCAAGGTGAGGATCGACAGGGGAACGATTGACAGAAGAGTGTAATAGGCGATAGCCCCGGAAAGCAGTATGCCCTGGTTCTGTCTGAATCTGCGCAATACCTTAAACACGAAGCTCGCGAACCGCGGCAATGCCTTTATTGAGTTTTGAAACTTGTTTACCATAGGTCAGATGTTACACAAAAAATATATTTACCTTTTAATCTCCATAAAAGCTTCATAAAAACGTCACGGGAGGGCGCCGCAAATCACGGAAATCTCAATTGACGCACCCCTGGGCAATTGGGCCACTTGAACGGTTTCCCTGGCGGGGAGAATGTCGCCAAAATATCTGCCGTAAATATCATTGAATTTTCCGAAGTGACCGAGGTCTTTAAGGAAGACTGATGCTTTCAGAACATTCTTCAGGCTCATGCCGCTTGCCTCAACCACGGCCTTGAGATTTTCAATTACAAGTGTAACCTCCGCCTCGAAATTTTCCGTTAATAATTCACCCGTCTTGGGGTCAATGGGGATCATCCCGGAAACGAAGAGCAGATCGCCGTACCTCACTGCCTGCGCATAAGGACCGATGGCCTTTGGGGCATGGGGAGTGCTTATTATTTTCTTTTCTGATGTTGTATTCATATCCCGCCTCCCTCCATTAAAGAAGATTATTATATCTCTATTATTCCTTCTGAGCATCTAATAACCTGAGCATCTCGTCTACATCAGTCGTCGGGCTGTGACACGCAAAATTGGTGCAGACATAAGCTGTGGCCTTATTATTTACGGGTTTAAGGTCTTTCGTAAAGGGTGCGATGCTGGCTATATCAGATGATTCGTCCTCCGGGGAACAGAAAAGGACAACTGCGTTAGGAAGAAAAAATTCTCTCAGCGCGCGCAACATTCGCTCCGTATCATCCGCTTTGGCTCTGCCGGCAACCACGATTTCATAAGCGGGATATAGCAGAAATCCCAGGGCCATCATGAAGTGGGTGTGCCCCACAGGCACGCGCCCTACAGAACCCTCAAGGGCACGGCTGATATCCACCGCCTGCCCTTCCAGTTTTGTATTCCCCGTGAGTCTAGAAAGACGTACCAGATTTAACATAGCCACGGAGTTTCCTGAGGGAATGGCCCCGTCATAGCTCTCCTTCTCGCGTACAATCAGGTCTTCACCATCATCAGGCGTGAAATAGTAGCCGCCGTTTTTCTTATCCCAGAAATGTTTCGTTAAATCCTCTTGAAGCCCCAATGCCGTCTTAAGAAATGAAGCATCAAATGACGCCTCGTAACATTCTATTAATCCCCAGATAAAAAAGGCATAGTCATCGAGGTTAGCCATTATGGCAGATTCTCCCTCGCGGTGCCTGTGATAAAGTCTTCCATCGAGCTGCCGCATATTATTCAGGATGAATTTTACGGCGGTTTGCGCTGCCTTGAGGTAAGTTTTGTCCATAAAGACCTGGGCTCCTTTCGCCAGGGCAGCGATCATGAGACCGTTCCAATCCACAAGGATTTTATCATCTTTGTAGGGACGGGCGCGCTTGTCGCGGGCAGAAAATAGCGAAAGCCGTGCCGCAGAAAGCCTGTGGCGAAGCGACTCCTCGGAAATTCCCAGAGATGAAGCAAGTTCATGGGTAGGCTTCTTAAGGTGCAGAATATTACGACCGCTTCTTTCTCCCGTCAACTGCTCGACAAAATTTCCCGCCTTATCCACCTGAAACACCTTCATTACCAGTTCCGCTTCGGATGGTCCCAGCAATTCTCTAATCTCGTCTTCTGTCCAGAAGTAGAATTTCCCCTCTTCACCCTCGCTGTCCGCATCCTCAGCCGAGTAAAAACCGCCTGACCGCGACTTCATATCTCTGATGATATAGGTAAATATTTCACATGCCGTCCTCTTGAAAAAGTCGTTTCCAGTTGCCTGATATGCCTCCGCATAGGCCATAGCCAGCATGGCCTGGTCATAGAGCATTTTTTCAAAATGGGGCACGAGCCACCGCTCATCAGTGCTATAACGATGGAAGCCGAAGCCGACGTGATCATAAATACCGCCGCAACGCATGGCCTGGAGTGTCTTTACAACCATGTCCAATGCCTTTGTCTCACCGTTCCATTTCCAGCAACGCAAAAGAAAGAGCAATTGGTGGGGAGAAGGAAATTTAGGCGCCTGGCCAAATCCCCCGTATTTTTCATCGTAGAGCGCCGCGAGTCCTTCATATGCTTCACGGATAGTATCTTTTGACAAGGCGCCGCCCGGTGTCTCTGTTGTCTTCTGCTGCAAGGAGGATACAATCTGATCGGCTGATTTCAAAATGTCATGATAGCGCTCCTTCCATATCTCCCTGATCCTGGGGATCAGATCCAGCAGCCCGATCCTGCCGAAGCGGCTTTCTCTGGGAATATAGGTAGCAGCAAAGAACGGTTTCCTGTCGGGGGTCATCACGATGGTGAGCGGCCAGCCTCCGGCCCCTGTCATCATCTGACAGGCACTCATGTAAACCTTATCGATATCGGGTCGCTCTTCACGATCAACCTTGATGCAGACAAAAACCTCGTTGAGAAGTCTGCCGATTTCCGGATCTTCAAAGGACTCATGGGCCATGACATGGCACCAGTGGCATGTCGAATAACCCACGGAGAGAAAAACGGGCTTATTCTCTGTACGCGCCTTATCAAATGCCTCCCCGCACCACGGGTACCAGTCAACGGGATTATAGGCGTGCTGGAGCAGATAAGGGCTCTTCTCATGAATCAGGCGGTTTGGAATCTTTCCGGTCGCATTTTCCGAGCTGGCCATAAATTATTCCTTTTATTCCATTGGTAAAGGACTTTTCTCATGATCAGAGTTAATGCGAATGATTTCGGTTGACACCTTGCCGTCCTTCACTCTGACGACAATGAAATGATAAGAATGCTCACCGAAAGGAATATTTATATGGAGTGGAGCAGCAGCGCCCCCGGTGATTATATATTTCACACCCTTCACTTCATCTTGAGCGTAGAGGTGAAGGTGGCTGAAAAAAGCAACGGAGACCTTCTTCTCTGCCATGATCTCTTTGAGTCTGTCTGCTCCTTTCGTAAAACAGCGGTTGTGCTGCCATTTCTGGGTTTCTGGCGGTATATGCATAATCACAAATTTATATTTCCTTTTCGATGTTAGTTGTTCCTCCAGGTATTGCAACTGCGCCTGGGTCAGCTCATACAGGGAGTTGTCCAGAGCGACAATCCGCATGCCCAGTTTTTTCAAATCCAAAGCGTAATTCAGCGGACCTATCTTTTCCTGAAATATTTGTTTGCCGTGCGGACTCTTGGCATTGTTCGTTAGTTCATGATTGCCGATGACCACAAAGATAGGCGTTTCCGGTAAAGAGCTTTCCGCAATATCGAGAAAGTGGTTAAACTTTTTCTCCCTGCCCGTAAAGACCGTATCTCCTCCGTGCAAGATGAAAAGAGGCCTCAGCTTGGCTGCCGCATTAAGTATTTTCTTGAATATTTCATCATTGTCCCTGCTGTCGCCCATAACGACGAACATAAAATCATCGGGAGACGCAGTGTGAAGGTTGCCTTCAAGTTTCTGTAGCGACCGCTCATAGAGGGTTGAGCAGTGGCCAGCCATAGGCCAGGCAAGGCCCAGCAGAATTGCAGCAAATATTAACAGGAAAATTAAACGACTGCGGCGTGGCATTATCATAGCTCAAACCTCTCAAATACCGATGTAAAAATAAGGACAGCGCCCGTAGATATATCCGTGCATCCAGTCCAGGAAAGAGTGTCCCGGAGTGCGGCGGAACTCACGGATAAAGGATCGTGTGGAAGGTTTCACTTCATTAATGCCCTTGCAGCATGCACTACATGTTCTGCTGTGATGCCGAATTTTTCATAGAGAACTTTATAGGGGGCGCTGGCGCCAAAACCGTCCATTCCAATGACGGTTCCATCGAGCCCCACATAATGCTCCCAGCCAAGCTTTATGCCCGCCTCCACGGCAACTCTGACCCTGACATCAGGAGGCAGCACATGATTGCGGTATTCAGAAGGCTGACGATCAAAGATTTTCCAGCTCGGAAGAGATACAACCCTTACCCGAAAGTCCGACGACAGACGTCTCCCCGCTTCCAGGGTAATCGATACTTCCGACCCGGTTCCGATCAGGATCATATCGGGCTTACCGGGAGCGGATTCCCAGAGGATATACCCGCCGCGCTGAAGACCGCCGGCAGGTGCAAGTTCGGCCCGGCTCAGGACGGGCAGATTCTGACGGGTGAAAATCAGCGCTGTAGGGCCATCATTATTAAGGATTGCGGCCTTCCAGGCTTCCACTGCCTCGCCGGCGTCTGCGGGACGGATAACGGTCAAATTTGGCACGGCCCGCAAGTTCATGATCTGCTCTATAGGCTGATGTGTCGGTCCGTCTTCGCCGAGACCGATGCTGTCGTGCGTAAAAACATAGATGACCCGGAGGCCCATGAGGGCCGCCAGACGCATGGGCGGACGCATGTAATCGCAGAATGTTAGGAATGTAGCCGTGTATGGAATAAACCCTCCATGTATGGCCATGCCGGAAGCAATGGCGCCCATGGCATGTTCGCGCACGCCGAAGTGGATATTGCGGCCTGTGTAACCCCAATCACCGCCGACAGCGCCCTGTGTATCTCCCTGCGGTGCATCAGGTCTTTGAAAATCACCAAAGCCTTTAAGCCAGGTAAATGTGGATGGATTGAGGTCTGCCGAGCCGCCCATGAGTTCCGGCAAGATGGGAGCGAGGCTCTGCATGACAGTCTCAGATGCCTTGCGGGTTGCTATATCCTTCGATCCCTCCGGATACACGGAAAGCTTTGATTCCCACCCTTCGGGAAGATTTCCTTTCATGACGCGCAGAAATTCGGCGGCTAAATCCGGGAAAGCCTCTCCGTATTGTTTGAGGGCCCGTTCCCATTTGGCATTCCCCTTGCGGCCGCGTTGGAGGGATTTATGAAACAGTGCAACGACATCATCGGGAATGAAAAAGGCGGGTTCCGTGGGCCAGCCGAGGAATTTCTTTGCTGCCAATAGCTCCTCTGCGCCGAGAGGTGAACCGTGGGCTTCAAACGTCCCCTGTTTATGCGGCGCCCCATACCCTATGGTGGTCCTGACGAAAATAATCGAAGGACGCGACTTTTCCCTCTTTGCTTTTTTGACGGCACGATCAATTGAGGGAACGTCATTCCCGTTTTCCACATGCCCGACGTGCCAACCGTATGACTTGAACCTCTTTCCGGTATCTTCGGTAAAGGTCAGTGATGTCGCTCCGGCAAGAGAAACGCGGTTGTCATCATAGAGGACTATGAGCTTGCCGAGACCGAGGTGTCCCGCCAGAGAACATGCTTCGGATGTCACACCTTCCATCAGATCACCATCGCTGGCAAACACATATGTGAAGTGGTCAACTATCTTATGGCCGGGTCTATTGTATCTCGCTTCAAGGTGCGCTTCCGCAATAGCCATACCGACGGCGTTGCTGAGACCCTGGCCGAGGGGGCCTGTTGTTACCTCTACACCCGGCGCGCAGTGGCGTTCCGGGTGACCGGGTGTCTTGCTTTCCCATTGACGAAATAATTCCAGATCGGCAAGAGACAAATCGTAGCCTGTAAGATGAAGCATGGCATAGAGGAGCATCGAGGCATGTCCCGCAGAGAGAACAAATCGGTCCCGGTCGTGCCACATGGGATTTGCGGGATTGTGTTTCAGGTGCCGCATCCAGAGTGTATAAGCCATTGCTGCCGCGCCCATGGGCATGCCGGGATGCCCTGACTTGGCCTTTTCCACGGCATCGGCGGCCAGAAATCGTATGGTGTTTATGCATTTTTCTTCAAAAGATCTATCGTTGGCCATTTTATGTCTCTCCTGGTGAATTATTTCCGAAATAACCCTTCGCAATTTATTTTGGCAAACTCAGCAATAGCAGCATTTGAAGCTCTCCGCAGCAAGCTGCGGAGAATCTTCGATTCTTAGGGAACAGTATCGTTCGTCATTCGCTCGCTACCGAATTCAAGCGCAGTTAGTTTGACTGTCATTTAGAACGAATGTTAGAAATCTTTAAGATCCCTCCCTTCGCTCGGGACAAGGATTTCTTCCCACGGTTGAGATGACACCATTCGGTCGAGATGACAAAAAATTAGAAAACGCGCAATCGGTCATGAGGATTATTTTAAGCAACAATTAAGGAAGTAAATTTTTCAGTTTCGAAGTTTATATACTAACACAAGCACTAAGACAAGAAGATTAGAATTACAAAAACTTGACAAGGCCAGCTTTTTTCAATAAAAACCGGATCAGGCAGATATGGCTGGATAATAACAGGAAAAATAATATAGTCCCTTGGCGGTTTACATATCCTCGCATGTCCATAACAATTAAAAGATTATCCAAATTTTACGGAAAGACACGAGCCCTTTCGGAGATCAATCTGAATATCCAGACGGGCGAATCTGTCGGCCTTGTAGGACTTAATGGCGCGGGGAAAACTACACTGCTAAAAACAATTGTCGGCCTTATTGTCAACTTCGATGGGGAGGTGCTGATCAATGACCTGGCAGCTACGAAGAAGGAGGCAAGAACAAGCACATCCTTTCTTCCCGAGGATTTTTCGCCGCCTCTTTATCTTACCGGATATGACTTCGTTTCTTATATGCTCCGCCTCAGCGGCGGGAGTCTGAATCAAAGCGAGGTTGACGAATTCGCCGACACACTTGAACTGCAAGTGCATGCATTGTCACAGCCGATAAGAACCTATTCAAAGGGTATGCGTCAGAAACTGGGCTTACTGACTGCCATGCTGCCAAATACGGATATCATCATCCTTGACGAGCCTTTGAGCGGACTCGACCCGGGAGCGCGGGTAGTTGTTAAGGACGCATTAGGCACACTCCGTAATAAAGGAAAGACAATCTTCTTTTCTTCCCACATATTGACGGATCTTGAAGAAATAGCGGACAGATTGGTTATCATCCATGAGGGGCGGAATATCTTCGAGGGCAAACCGGAAGAACTCAGGTCATACGGCGGACGCACTCTCGAAGATGCTTTTCTTCATGTAATCAGTTCAAACCGGACGTAATAAAAAATGAGCGATTTTTCTATGAGCAGAATCGGCATCGTATCCATTTACACTCTTCAAGAGGTGAGAAGGGACAGACTGTTCTGGGGACTTGTGCCATTAATCCTCTTCGTGATTGCCCTCACCTTCTTTATGAGAGAAACAAGTATAGTTGCCGGCGCTGAGGCATTTAACCGTTCCTACATTGCCCTGTCTGCATTGGCCGCTTCTGTTTTTATTGTTCTCCTCGTTGTAAGTTCAATGTATCGGGAGATTGATTCAAAGGCAATTTTCATGGTGATTACGAAACCAATAGGCAGGCCTGAATATATCCTCGGCAAATTCATCGCCTTTTCCCTCATATCTGCGGGGATAATTATGATTTCTTTTGCAGGCGCTCTCATATTGGGGGTGGGGCCTGCAAAACTACTTGCCGTTCATTACATTCTCTCTCTTTTTGAACAACTGGTAATAATTATGGCTGCCCTGGCGATTACGCTCGGATTGCGGTCCCTGCCGTCTTCAATTCTCGGCGTCGCCGGCTTTTATATAATAGGACACAGCACAAAAAAGATGGTTGATATCGGTATGAATATGGCTTCCGCATGGGTCCCTGCCATCAAGGTTTTCTATTATCTCTTTCCTTCTCTGAGTCTCTTTAGCGCCCAGGCGGCTGTGCTGGAAAATCAGCCCGTCTCCTGGGTCGATATCCTTTTCCCCGTATGTTACGCCGCAGTTTACCTTGCCATTCTCTTTCTCATAATTGTCATCGATATCAGGAAGAGGGATTTTTAAATGCCCGCAAAAAAGAACATTTTCACGAAGGTTGTTTTGCCGTGCGCGCTCCTGATCCTCTTGGCTTTTCATGCCTTTCTCGTGGATGTGGGATGGAAGGGCAGTGAAACAAAAAATCAATACAAGGTGGTTCCCAAACTGAATCTTCCCTGGATGAAATTTATATCCCTTGACCAGGATAGGTTTGCGAGCCTGCTCCTCTCCCTCTACCTTCTTGCTGCAGCCCCTGCCGATTGCTATGAGTGGGACTATAAAGGGTTGTTGTCTTACATGCGTGTGATCACAAGGCTTGACCCTTACAACAAAGGCCCTTTTTTCTTTGCCGTATATTATATGAGTTACAGGACAGATTCCGATGGACGACTGATTTTCAATTATTTAGAGGAAGCGCAGGATAAATTTCCCGATGACTGGAAGCTTCCCTGGCAGGTCTCTTACGTGGCGAAAGTAAGATTTAAAGATGATGATCTCGCGTATCAATATGCCCTGAAAGCTGCAAATGCTCCCTATGCCCCTCCTATCGTAAAGATACTACCTGCAATTTTAAAACGGAATCTCGGAGATAGGGAATCGGCTCTTGCTTATTTGACTACTTTACGAGACCATTCTAATGATCCCAAAGAGATAGAGGCAATAGACGAAGAACTTCAGAGGTTAAGCTCGGGAATCCGCCGCAAATAACTTGAGGCGCATTGTACACGTACCGCCGTTTATCGTCACCTGTGAAAAACTCTGGACATGCGATGGAAAGTATGAGCATAAACAATTGTAGAATGCTCCTTTTTATTACTGCAGCGAAGATTCTAAGTAGGATCATTTAAACTCGAATAGGAGGCCAAGACCATGTTGGAAGGTCTTTTTCAGCCAATGCATCTTCTGGTGATATTGGTGATTGTTCTGATTATCTTCGGGCCAGGTAAACTTCCTGAACTGGGAAACTCCATCGGCAAGGCCATAAAAGGCTTCAAGAAGGCCATGGCGGAGCCGGATGAGAAGCCGGGCAATGCGGGAGAAGGCAAGAAGATAGAAGATAAAAAGGAATGAACAAAATCACCGGATCCTCTTGATGAACGGACGTCTTGCCTTCAGAATCTTAATCCTTCTCGCATTTATCATTCTATCGACCTATCTCTTTATCCACTATGATATTTATGTTTACTTCGCCAGTCAGCAGAAAGCTATTGCGCTGATTAACTCCTTTCATCCGTATGACGAACTCGCCTTCATTGGCCTTCAGATCCTGCAGGTGGTAGCAGCCCCGATACCCGGTGAAGTAACGGGTCTTATCGGCGGGTATGTTTACGGCACTTTCCTGGGTACGGTTTATTCGACCATTGGCCTTACTATCGGTTCCTGGATAGCCTTTGCACTCGCCAGGTTCTTTGGTCTGCCCCTTGTGGAGAGGGTCGTAAAGCCCGCGATTATTGAAAAGTACGATCACTTCCTGGAACACCGCGGTCTCTTCGTTTCCTTCATTTTGTTTCTTATACCCGGTTTTCCGAAAGACTATCTATGCTACATAATGGGCGCGAGCCACATGAAGACGTGGCATTTCTTGGGCATTTCAACTGCGGGACGCTTGCTCGGGACCATCTTGCTCTCCGTGAGCGGCAGTTGCGCCCGCAACAATCAATACACAGTTCTTCTGATTATTGCCGGCATTAGTTGTATTTTTGTCATAGTTGCCTATTTCTACCGCGATAAATTGCTGGACTCGCTGAAAAGAAGACACGTGATATCAGAAACACCCGATAAACCGGACGATAATCAGAACCAGTAAAAAAAATCAGAAAAAGCCAAAGAAAATTAGTCACCAGTCAGGGAAACGTCCTTAATACTTGACACGCAGTCTTTCTTCCCCTATCCTCACCGTGATCGTAGCTTCATCCGAATAAAGACAAGGAGGCATCATGGGCGGACACAAGAAGATCGAGCGTAAAAAGGAACTTGACCGCAGACGGCGAAGACGAAAGAAAAGTCTGAAGCTTAGAGCAAAAGAGCAGGCGAAGTCGAAACCCGCGCATAAAACAAAGTAAAAGCCGCAAAATGAAATTGTCCAGGAAACGCATTGGGCTTGTGCATGGCTGAGATAACATCCGCTGAACTGGAAGAGTATGAGCTGATGGATGCGGATATTCTTAAAGACCGTTTATAATACAGCTACATTGGGCATATTTTTCTTAGGCGACGGATATGGCAAGGGAGGGCGAAAAAGCAGCTTTAGCAACGCTTTCGCGTATCCAAGCGATGAGGTCATCTTTTAAGACGTGGGTAGACTTGGTCAACACTTTAGGAGCTTGCAGGCAATAGGAAGTTTAGCATCAGGATTAACTGCTCTGGTTGCTTTTGTTCAGAGACACACAGTCTTCCCTCCACAGGCATGAAAGTTCTTGGCAATATTCCACCCTGCCCGTGCCGAAGCATTCGATATTATTTTCCGCCCTCTGAATTGCCAGGATCATATCATTTTTCTTCATCTGAAACGTGTTGATCCTGATGTTTTTAGCCATTTTTTGGATCTCTTTGTACTTCACCTCTATTTACCTCCTCTCATTACCGTAAGCGATACAATTTGAGAATCCACTCTGTAAGGTTGGTGCATTAACCTCTCATCGTGAATCTCATGGTACCGCAACAACAATTATATGAAAAACCGAAGACCAGGTCAGAGGCTTGGCGATGGTCTTGCCTCCCAACCGGGCAGCCAGACTCTGCGCTTCTGTCTTATAGTCTGAAGCAAAATAGATCGTATTTACCTTATAATCCGTTCTATTTGCTGTTCCTATTTCTTCAACTTTGTAACCCATCGCTACAAGTCTCTTTGACATTTGTCTCGCAGTAGGTAATTTGCCATTTCCACTTAAGACCTTGACCTTAAGATTCTTGAGGCTTGTCTCTCTTCCTTCCACAGACTGTCTTTCATCGGTTGATTTTTTTATTTCATCTCTTTTGGTGATATCGACTTCCTTGACATGTTCTTTTTTGCCCTTTTCGGAAACAGCGGCCTCTTTCTCTTTGGAGACTCCCGTCTCGCCCGCCACGGGACTATCCTTCGTGGCAGCTTCAGACTCTTTCATCCTTTGAACCTCTGACTTCAACAAAGTCAATTCCTTATTTACAGCTGCCATCTGTTCGTTGAGTTGGGCTATGGATGCCTTGGACCTTTGCAATTCCTCTGTAGTATTTCTACCTGAATAATCCAGTGCTGTGCAGCCTGAAGTCGCCAAACAAAATACTAGGGTGAAAATACATAACGTTCTCATATACATTATTCACCTCCCGTATGGAATATTGGGGCCTTGATAGTATTCAAAACCATAACCTGCTGCACCCAGAAGGGCAATTCGGGGATTAAGAATGACGAAGACCGGTATTTGTGAAACCAGGTGAGACATCCGTCCTTTGTATCGGAAGGATTCCATAAACCTCCCATCTTCCAGGAATGGCAGTATGCGGCGAGGAATGCCTCCCCCTAAATAAACGCCGTTCGTGGCCATCACTTTGAGGGCCAAATTCCCTGCTTCTGCTCCCAGGATGGAAACAAAAAGGCTAAGTGTCATCATACAGAGATCACAGCGATAAACGCGATCTAAAGCGCACTCTGTGATGACCGGTACAGGGTCATGTTCCCCTGCCATCCTCTCAGACAGCCAAGGTGGTTCCTCAGCATAGCACTTCTCACGCAGAAAACAATAAATATTTAATATTCCCGGTCCTGAACAAACGCTCTCATAACTGACATGTCCAAGTTTCTCCTGAAGATAAATCAATAGTTCCCTCTCCAGATCGTCGCTGGGAGCAAAATCCGCATGGCCTCCCTCTGAGGGGTGCCCGCGGTATTGTCTTCCGTCCCACGTCAGAAATGCCTCCCCGAGACCGGTGCCAGGGGCAATAACAGCTACGCTTCCTTCGGAGACGGGTCTGCCTTCGTTCAATATATGCACATCCGACGGCTCCAGAAGGGGCACCGCGTAAGCAATGGCCTCAAGATCATTCAGCAGCCTGACGAATGGCAGGTTCAGTTCCTTGCCTAGTTTCTTTTCATCGATAACCCATGGCAGGTTGGTAATCTTGGCGGTTCCTTTCATGACTGGGCCCGCTGCACCAAAGCAGGCAGCATCAGTTGAAATATTAACGTTCTTGAGAAATTCTCGCACGATGGTTATGAAATCAGGAAAACGCGCGTTCCGAAAGTCCGCCGTTACCAGAGGTGAACGCAACCCTTTTTCTTTTGAGAAGATTCCGAGGCGAGTATTTGTTCCGCCAATGTCGCCTGCAAGTAATATGGCCATTTCTTTTATCACACAAATTTTTCGAGCGGTGTTACATGACAATCTTTTCAATGTTGTTGTTCAGGTGACTTCACTTTCAAGCCATTCCAGATATTCACGGCTCCCTGCGACAATTGGCATAGCGACGATTTCCGGCACTTCATAAGGATGAACAGATTTGATAGCTTTTTCAATTTCTTTGTAAAGAAACTCTTTGCTTTTTATCCAGCATTGCCACTCCTGGGTTCTTTCCATGTTCCCCTTCCATGGGTAGAGGCTGGTTATGGGCCCTGCTATCTGCACACAGGCTGCGAGCCTCTTCTCAAGCAGGCACGTGGCAATTCTTTCTGCGTCTTCTTTCTTGTCTGTCGTTGTCACCACTTGAATGTAGGATTCCATTTCATCCACCCCTGATCCTTGCATCATTTATTTTGTGTGGCGCACGCGTACATCATGATTGCCGCTGCCTGAGGCAGACTGAGGGAATCTGCTCTTCCCGCACCGGGGATATGCCATAGCTCATCAGCCAAACGGATCAAGGCTTCCGGCAATCCGTGACTTTCACTGCCCAAGAGGAGGGCCGTTCTTTGTTTACACGCATGCGGTGCTATACCCTTTCTTATGTGAGAGCCCACGAGAAAAAAACGTTTTTTTATTATCGGTAGGGTTTCATCAAAATTGACATCCTGTATCATTCTCATATGGAAAAGAGTTCCCATGGTGGATCGTACGGCTTTGGGATTTGTAAAATCTGTGGAACCGGTACCGAGTATTATTGTGTCGATGCCGAACCAGTGTGCCGCTCTTACCACGGCGCCCAGATTGTTGGGGTTCCCTATCTGATACAGCAGGAGAATATGACCCGAACCGTGCGCCAGCAGCGCGTTGATGTCAGCGCGCGCAGGCATGGCTACGACCGCCATGACACCCTCTGGTTCTTTATCCTGACTTAAGGCACCCCATTCTCTTTCCGATAGGCCGTAAACGTCAATTCCTTGCGGAATGGTGGAAAGAAGAGCATGCCAATCTGAGCTTTTTTTCTCCATCACCAGAATTGCCCTGGTTTTCCATTCACTGTTGAGCAATCCCTGGACGACTTTATAGCCTTCGGCAAGAAAAAGTCCTTCCTGATGGCGATACTTGGCCTGGTATAGTTTCTTCCATAATTTTAATTGTGATCTCAGGGGACTGCGCAAAGTAATTTCGTGTGCCATTGGCGACAACTCCGTCAACAGTTATCCTATTAGGCCGGACTCGTAGAGGTCCTTGTCCTTCGTTTCTGTCTGAAAAAATAGACACAGACGCCGGCAAGCATCATCAGGATACAGAGCATCTGTCCCATACTGAGGATTTGCCCAAAGAGACGGAACGGCGCGTCAGGCTCGCGGAAAAACTCGATGATGAAGCGGACGAATCCATAGCCGAAGAGATACAGGGCAAAGAGAAAGCCGTCGAAGGGGCCTTTCTTTCTTACACTCCAGAGGACGATGAAGAGAAAGATTCCCTCGAAGAAGGCCTCGTAAAGCTGGGAGGGGTGACGCAGCTGATGAGTGAGATCCAACGGGAAATACATGCCCCACGGCATGGCGGTAATCCTGCCGTAAAGCTCGCCATTAATGAAATTACCGATTCTTCCAAAGGTATATCCGAGAGGGATGGCAGGACAAAATAGGTCAGCAAACCGCCAGAAGTCTATTTTATGTTTACGGCAGAAAATAACCGACGCTATGAGGACGCCAATGGCCCCGCCGTGGTAGGACATGCCGCTGATGCCAACGTACTGCATACCGTGAGCGAAATCGAAAGGGAGGATAATCTCAAGGGGATGCTTTACGTAATGGGCAAAATTGTAAAAAAGAACATAACCAAACCTTGCGCCGACTAACAACCCCGTGATGGCCCAGACAAAGAAGTCCTGTATAACTTCTGCGCTATACGTATAATCCTCACGTCTTATACGATAAGAGACGAGGATATAGGTCAAGAGAAACGCGATAAGATACATGAGGCTATAATAACGAATCTGAAAGGAACCGATCTCAAAGATGATCGGGCTCATGCGATCGGGAAGATGCTGCCAGCTAATATGATTCACCTTTCAACTCCTCGACATAGTGCTGCGCGGAAACTGCCGCCGTTGCTCCATCGCCACATGCCGTAACTACCTGACGAAGAAGTTTTCTTATACAGTCACCTCCGGCAAATATACCCTTTGCCGAAGTCTTCATATCTCTGTCTACAACAATATATCCGTTATCGTCGAGATCTACGATGCTGCGAACCATATCCGTATTTGGTGTCAGGCCGATGAATATAAAAACCCCCTGGGCACGTATTTCCCTCACCATATCAGGTGACTTAACGTCTCTGAGCTTCACCTTTTCGACAACATTTCCTCCTGATATTTCCTCAACCACAGAATTCCAGGCAAATTCAATTTTGCTGTTGGCAAGGGCCTTCTTCGCAAGGGCCTTTGTCGCCCGCAGTCGGTTACGGCGATGAACGATGGTGACCTTGTTGGCAAACTTGGTGAGAAAGACAGCTTCCTGAATGGCAGCATCTCCACCTCCTACGACCACAACATCCCTGTTCTTGTAAATGGGACCGTCACAGGTTGCGCAGTACGAGACCCCTTTGCCTACAAAAACATCTTCCCCCCGGACTCCCAGTTTTCGCCAGTAAGCCCCAGTTGCTACAATAACGGCAAGCGCCTCATATTCTCTCCCTGCTGATGTTACCTTCCATCCTTCCGTATTTCCCCAGTGGGTCTTAGCAATGCCAATGACGTCCTCTGACGCTATCTCCAGCGCGAACTGGAGAGCCTGTTTCTTAAATCGCTCAACAAGTTCAAAGCCGCCAATACCTTCGGGCATGCCCGGATAGTTTTCTATTATATCCGTAACAGTAATCTGGCTTATGGAAGAGGCGCCTTCAATCAGCAGAGTTCTGAGACTGGCCCTCGACGCATAAAGGCCAGCCGTTAAACCGGCGGGCCCTCCGCCAATAATTACAATATCATATACATGATCTGGAATAGTCGCTTTATCCAAAGATTATCACCCCATTCATTTTTTAGTTTTTTCCATATAGTTTCTCAATGCCTTTTGGAAAAGAAGAGCCGCCAGAAGAGCACAGTG
>Ga0209048_10003101_pt1 | contig 16276 bp, 13 predicted proteins | sample FrelakmetCRP12CR_FD_187146 | JGI IMG/M metagenome (GOLD analysis project Ga0209048, IMG submission 187146) | Freshwater lake sediment microbial communities from the University of Notre Dame, USA, for methane emissions studies - CRP12 CR (SPAdes)... | ecosystem: Environmental > Aquatic >... | reverse complement strand
GGGACGGGACCCTGGGAAAAATCCTTTGGGTGCGCTCGCGCGAAACGCACCCTGGCCCGCACAGCGATTGGTTCTGGGATAAAGCTCAATCTGGCGGAGGCGCAATTGTCGACATGGGTTGCCACTGCATTGAGATTGCCCGTAATTTCATCGGTAAAGATATCCGCCCCATGGAAGTGATGTGTTGGGCTGATACCCAGGTACACCCCATTGAGGCTGAGGACCATGCAATCGGGTTGGTTCGGTATGAAAATGGAGCGATTGGCCAGTTCGAAGTGAGCTGGACTTTCCGGGGTGGTATGGATTTGCGCGATGAAATTTCCGGCACTGAGGGCACAATCTGGCTGAATCATTGGCTTCGAACAGGTTTTGAGGTGTTTACGGCCGTTGGACAGGGAGGCTATGTCTCCGAAAAAGCAGAAGGCAGCACCGGTTGGCTTTTCCCCGTTGGAGATGAGGTTGGGTCATTAGGCTATATCGACATGTTCACCGATATGCTCGACGCGCTGGACCAGGGAAAACCCCAGATGGAAAACTTCTATGATGGCTATGTGGTCAATACGATTATGGATGCAGCCTACCGCTCCGTAGAGAGCAAGCGTTGGGAGCCGGTTAAACTAGAGATTTGGCGCGGGAGAGAAGGCGTCGATAACCTCTCCAAGATAGTCGAATATGACTCCGAACATATTCTTATAAAGGAAGAGAAGATGCCAGATAACAAGACGAAGCTGATCCTGAAAAATCGCAAAACCGGTAAGATCGTGCAGAAAATTCTGGGTTAGCAACCGATATAATCAGGAGGAGCATATGGCAAAGATTCGAATTGGCATGATGGGAGCAGGTTTTATCGGCAATATTCATCTTGGGGCGTTAAAACAAATCCCCGATGTCGAGGTCGTAGCAGTGGCCTCCAACCAGCAAGAAACCGCCGGTCAGTTCGCACGGGCTCACAATATCCCCCACGCTTATGGTGATTTCCGGGAAATGATTGCTCATGAAGATATGGATGCGGTCACTGTGGGCATTCCTAATTATTTGCATGTGGATGCGGTCGTCGCGGCTGCTGAAGCGGGGAAACATATTCTGTGCGAAAAGCCCTTTGCAAAAACCATTCAGGATGCCCACCAAATGCTTGAGGCAGTCCGTAAAAACCGGGTCAAGCTCGTCTACGGCGAGATGTTATGCTGGGCTCCAAAATACGTCCGTGCCAAACGACTGGTCGAGGAGGGCGCGCTGGGCAAAGTATTCCTGGTCAAGCACCACGAGGAACATTTCGGCCCCCATATGCCCTGGTTTTGGGATGTCAACCTGTCCGGCGGAGGGGTGCTGCTTGATATGGGCTGTCACTCCATCGAGTTCGCCCGATGGGTGCTCGGCAAACCCAAGGTAAAGAGTGTCACTGCCCAAATGGGCACCTTCGTGCATAAAGACAAAACCCTGGGGGAAGACCATTCGATCTGCATGGTCGAATTTGAGAATGGCGCCCTGGCAGTGCTGGAGAACAGTTGGGCAAAGACCGGTGGGATCGACGACCATTGCGAATTTTATGGCGACCAGGGAAATACCTCCTGCAACTTGATCCATGGAAATGCCCTGATCACTCACAGCAATGCCGGATATGGGTATGCGGTAGAGAAAGCCGAAACGACCAAAGGTTGGACGTTCACTGGCTTCGAGGAGGAATGGAATTACGGTTTCCCCCAAGAAATGCAGCACTTCATTAACGTCGTCAAAGGCGTTGAAGAGCCTATCGAGACCGGCGAGGATGGCCTGGAAGTGCTTAAAGTGATCTACGCCGGGTACCAATCGGCTGGGGAAGGCCGGCGGATCGATTGGCCATACAACCCACCTGAAGTGGAGAAACCGATCGATTTATGGTTAAAAGCAAAATAAGATCTTTATAACTGCTCAGGCTGCATCAGTCGCCTGAGCAGTTATAAAATGGCCTGCTTGAAAACTCCCCAAATCCACCCTTACATTACAATCAGAAGGTCTTACGTCGAAAGGAGATTCTAATGGAAGAAAAGAAAAATCAAGGCGCGCTTGCCTATATGAATTCCGTTCGTTCGATCCTGGACAAGGCGGCGGAGACACAGGCGGAGGCGATCGACCGGGCGGCGACGGCGATCGTCGGGGCGATAAAGGCCGGCGGTATACTTTACCTGTTCGGGTCGGGTCACTCGCATATGATGGCAGAAGAAGGGCACTATCGGGCTGGCGGGTTGGCGCCGGTGGTTCCCATCCTGGCCAGCAGCCTGATGCTCCATGAATGGTCCACCGGTTCCAGCAAGTATGAGCGCACGGTTGGCGTGGCGCCTACCATTCTTGCACGCTACCAACCTGCGGAGCGAGATGTGCTGGTCATTTTTTCCAACAGCGGGGTCAATGCTGCGCCGGTGGAAATGGCTCTTACGGCCAAGCAGAAAGGCCTGACCGTGATCGGCATGGTATCGCTGGAATACAGCTCTCACGCTCCACTCAGCCCATTAGGTAAGCGTTTATCAGAAATTGCTGACATCGTAATCGATAACCAGCTGCCTGCTGGAGATGCACTGGTCGAGATCGGAAACACCGGCCTGCGTAGTGGCCCTGGGTCTACCGTGTTGGGGACGTTCTTGCTAAATGCCCTGCTGACCGAAGTGGTCTGGCGCCTGGCTGCCGAGGGCATCACTCCACCGGTGTTTATCAGCTCCAATATGCCAGGCGGCGCGCAGCACAACCAGGAGCTGATCGAACAATATAAAGCACGCAACCCTCATTTGTAGTTTTAATCCCATCGTTTTCTATTGAGTACTACGTATGAGCCTTAAACTTACCGCAGTCGTCGCCGGACATATTTGCCTGGATATCATTCCCCAATTTGACACGCTCTCGCCTGGAGAATTTGCGTCGCTCTTCCAGCCGGGCCGCCTGATCGAACTCGGTCCAGCCATCCTTTCCACCGGCGGAGCTGTCTCAAACACTGGCCTGGCGCTCCATAAGCTGGGTGTCCCAACCAGTTTGATGGGTAAAGTAGGGGATGACCTGTTTGGGAAGGCTGTGTTGGAAATTATCCGTTCTCATGGCCGGGACCTGGAAAAAGGGATGGTGGTGGATAAAGACACCAGCACATCCTATACAGTGATTATCAATCCGCCCGGGTTTGACCGGCTATTCTTGCACAACCCTGGCGCTAACGCAACTTTCTCGGTCGCCGATATCCGTTTCGATCAGGTTGCTCAGGCTGCCCTGTTCCATTTCGGTTATCCTACCGTCATGCGCCGCATGTTTGAGAATAAAGGAGCTGAGTTGGCGCAGCTCTTCAAACAGGCTAAAGCTACCGGTGTCACATCCTCCTTGGATCTCACATTCCCCGACCCGGCTTCTGCCGGTGGTCGCGCCGATTGGCCAGCCATCTTCCAGGCCGTGCTGGCCGAGGTGGATATCTTTACACCCAGCATCGAGGAGCTGTTGTTCTTGCTGCGCCGTGAGACATATGCCCGCCTGCTTCAGGCGGCAGGCGAACGCGGCATCCTGGAACTGGTGACACCAGACTTGCTATCCGATGTGAGCGATGAAATCCTTGGCCTTGGGGTGAAGATCATCCTGCTTAAACTCGGCGAACGCGGCATATATTTACGCACGGCCAGCCAGTCTCTGCTGCAACACATGGGCCGCGCCAGCCCGGTTGACTGCTCTGCCTGGGCGGACCAGGAGTTATGGGCCCCAAGTTTTCAGGTTGATGTGGCGGGTACGACCGGCTCAGGTGACGCAGCCATTGCCGGTTTTTTGAGCGGGCTCTTACGAGGATTGTCTCCCGAAGACGCTCTGGCCGCTGCATCAGCCGTGGGCGCCTGTAATGTCGAGGCGCCAGATGCCTTGAGCGGCATCCGCTCTTGGGAAGCTACCCTGGAGCGCGTGGCATGCGGCTGGCAACAGCACCCCTTCCAGATTCCCACCCGTGACTGGTGTTGGGATGATGAACATGCCTTGTGGAAAAAGCGACACCAGGTATAAATTAGTCAGGAGGTTTTTATGCCAGGTCCTGGAATGGAATTGATCGGCGAAGAAGAGAAACGAGAGCTGCTGGAGGTTATCGAATCCGGCTACCTTTTCAGGTATGGTAGCCTGGATAATCCCGCCTTCAAAGCCAAAGTCTATCAGCTGGAGCAGCAGGTTGCCAGGCTGGTCGGAGTGAGCTATGCAGTCGCCGTTAATTCTGGAACCAGCGCCCTGCTGGCTGCTCTCAGCAGCCTGGGAGTTGGGCCTGGCGATGAAGTGATTGTCCCCGGTTATACCTTTATTGCCAGTATCTCGTCGATTATCTATGCCCGCGCCATCCCTATCCTGGCCGAAGTGGACCGCACCCTCAACCTCGACCCCCAGGACGTGCGCCGTAAGATTACCCCCCGCACCAAAGCCATCCTGCCAGTCCACATGCTGGGCAACCCCGCCCGCATGGAGGAGCTTAAATCCATCGCCAGCCAGCATGGCCTGCTACTGCTCGAAGACTGCGCCCAGGCGTTTGGCGCCACCTATAAGGGCAAAGGCGTGGGTTCGATTGGGGACGCCGGGATTTTTAGCTTCAATATCTATAAAACGATCACCGCCGGGGATGGAGGCATGGTCGGCACCGACAATAAAGAAGTGTATGGGAGAGTCTTTGGCCTGCACGATCAGGGTCACAACCCAATGCGAGTAGGGGTAGAAGTCGGCCAGCGCCCGTTTGTGGGGCTGGATTTACGGATGACAGAGTTGACCGCCGCAGTTCTGTTGGCGCAATTGCGCAAGCTGGATGGTATGCTCGCCCGGTTGCGCGCAAACAAGCGCCGTTTCAAAGCTATCCTTGCCGACCTGCCCGGCCTGGAGTTCCGTGAGATTACCGATCCGGAGGGGGAATGTGCCACCCTGTTGACTGTGTTCTTACCCGGCGAAGAAATCGCCCGTAAGATTGCAAGTGCTTTAGGGACAAAAGTGGTTGCCGATTCAGGCTGGCATGTTTATTCCAATATGGAACAAATCCTGGAAAAGCGCACCATCACCGCCGAAGGTTGCCCTTTTACCTGCCCATATTACAAGGGAGGTCAGGTGGATTATCGTAAAGGGATGTTGCCTCAGACGGATGACCTGCTTTCACGCGCCATCAACATCAGCATCGGCGTATCGGATCCCGGCCTGGGCTCCGCCTTTGGCGTGACAATTCATGATAACAATGATACGATCGATGCCTGTGCAGAACTGTTCCGCCGCACAGCAAAAGCATATCTATGAATCCCTTTCTGTGGAGAAAAATCGATGAATGGAATTGAATACCGGCTTAGAGAGATCATCCGCCCCCAAGATGGTCGCAGCCTGATCGTGGATACCAGCTCAGGCCTGGCCTTAGGCGCTTTGCCGGGGCTGGAAAATTTCGAGCAAGGCGTGCATCCGGCGCTGGCGTTGGTGGATGGGCTCGTGTGCAGCCCAGGACAGTTGAGGCGGTTTTTAAAACTGAGGCGAGACGCGGCCAGCTTGCTGGTAAGGGTAGATTGGACCAACACCTTGCGCGGGGAGGGTTTTGTCTTGCCTTCCACCGATCCCCACCGGGTGGCGATCCTTTCTGCACAAGATGCGCTGGAGCTCGGCGCAGTAGCCATGGTGGGCACTTTCCTACTGGGTTATGAAGAAGAGATCGAGGCAAGCTGCATGCGCTCCATGGTTGAATGGGCTATGGGTGGTAAGGCTATTGGCATGCCTCTGATTGTCGAGGTTAGGACCACCGGCCCGCACATCGCTTTACCTGGAAAAGCGATTGAATTGGGCGCCTCTTTTGCCTTGGAAGGGGGCGCCGATGGCATTATCATCCCGTATCCAGGAACCAGATCGCTCGAGACGATTGCTGCTTTTGTGAGCGTCCCATGGCTACTCAGGCCAACCGGGCTGGACACCGCCACAACAGAGCTGAAAGAGGCGCTCGGCCTGGGTGCAACGGGTCTTTTCCTGGACCACAGGGTCTTTGGGATCGCCGAGCCAGCTACAACGCTGACATCGTTCAAAGCCATGCTCCATCAGCCGGCTTCAGTTGGGTGAGGTGAATTGATGCAAACAGGATTGGAAACCAGGCTCGACCGGCTTTTCAACCGGCACGGCGACGGGCGGGCAGTCTGTATCGCGGCCGACCACGGATATATGAGCGACGTGACGTCAAACGTAGTCAAGCTTCGCTCGATCACTGAAGCTGTCATCAAAGGCGGCGCAGATGGCATCCTGACCAGCCCGGGCCAGGCCATACGGATGGCTCCGTTATTTCAAGGGCGCGACGGTCCGGCGTTGATCCTGCGCGCCGACTGGATGAACAACCCGCGCCTGGACGGTGATATCCGCACGAATGCCGTCCCCCGACAAATTCTATACCACCAAAAAATCCTGACCGCCGAGCAGGCCCTGGCCCTCGGCGCAACCGCCATTACTATTTATCTTTTCCTGGGCTACAGCGATGAAATCGAGGCCAGGGGCATCGAATCATGCAGCAAGTTTGCCTCCGAATGCCGAAAAATCGGCCTGCCATGCATCATGGAGCCGCTGGCGGTTGGCGATCATATCACCGAGGCGAACATTGCGAGCCTGCTCACGGTGGGAGCGCGCATCTGCGTGGAGCTGGGGGCCGACGCCCTAAAAATTCCCTACACCGGAGACGTGGATAGCTTTGCCCACCTGGTGAGTGTGGCCCAGGTACCGGTGCTGGTTTTAGGTGGGGCGCGCTCAGCGGACGACCGCCAGGCCCTGGAGCTTTTCGCCGAAGGCCTGGAAGCCGGTTGTCATGGGTGCCTGATGGGTCGCAAGGTCACCCAATCGCCGGAGCCAGAAAGGCTGACCCGCCAGATGTGCCAGATCGCCCATGCGGGGTATACTATAGACGACGCCCTCCGCGGTTAGCGGAAACCAATTGGATGGCATAACGAGGAGTTGCTGCAGCCTTATTAACTGCAAAAACTCCTCGTCCATTTTCATTGTGCCCGGTTCATGGCGTCCATTACCGCCACCGCTGCGATGTTGACGATATCACGCACCTCATCACCCATCTGCAGGACATGCACCGGAGCCCCCATCCCTAACAAGATCGGCCCGATTGCCTGAGCATTCCCCAGGCGGGCTACCAGCTTATAAGCAATGTTTGCCGCTTCCAATGACGGGAAAACCAGTACATTGGCGTCTTTTACCCGGCTGAAGGGGTAGCGCTCCTCTACGATCTCAGGCACCACCGCCGTATCGGCTTGCATCTCGCCATCCACTACCAAGTCGGGATGACTGCTTTTGATCAGCGCGACGGCTTTACGAATTTTATCCGATAGTGGATGTGGGGTGGAGCCGAAATTGGAGAAAGACAATAGCGCCACCCGCGGCTCCAGTCCAAGCTGGCGGGCAAATTCGGCTGCCAGGCAGGCGATCTCAGCCAGGTCCTCCGCCGACGGGTCAATGTTTACGGTCGCATCGGTAAACAAATAGGTGCGGTCGTTTACAATCATGATATAAACGCCCGCCGCCTTTTGCGTCCCTGAAGTAGTATGATGGATTTCCAGCGCTGGCCGGATCACTTCCGGATAATCGTAAGTCAGGCCTGAGACGAAGGCCTCGGCATCGCCCATCTTAACCATCATCGGGCCAAAGATATTTGGATCGCGCACGCGTTTGATGGCGTCCTTGAGCGTTACACCTTTGCGCTGGCGCAGCTCGCAATACGCTTGAGCGTATTCGTCCAGGCGGCTAAAATTCTTGGGGTTGACGATCTCCGGACAGCAATCCAGGCCCAGCTCCACAATCCTTTGGCTGATCTCATCCGGACGGCCAATAAGTATCGGGATACCAATCCCTTCATCCGCCACCTGGGCAGCGGCTCGAATAATCTTGGTCTCTTCGCCTTCAGCAAACACAATCCGCTTCTTGGGTGTGGATGCCCTGGCTTTGTTCATGATGAAGTGCCGTACTTGCTCTCCCATCCCCTGGCGGAAAGCCAGCTGCTCACGATATTCGTCCAGGTCGATCATGCGCCGGGCAACACCTGTCTCCATGGCGGCTTTGGCTACCGCCGGCGATTCCCATAACAGCACGCGCGGATCTAACGGCTTGGGGATAATATAATCCGGGCCGAACTTCAAGCTATCCAATCCATAAGCATTCAGCACGCTGTCAGGCACATCTTCCTTGGTCAGCGCCGCCAGGGCCATCGATGCTGCCACTTTCATTTCTTCATTGATTGCTCGCGCCCTGACATCCAATGCGCCGCGGAATATGAAGGGAAAGCCCAGCACGTTGTTGATTTGATTTGGGTAATCCGAGCGGCCGGTAGCGACGATGGCATCCGGCCGGGCTTCGCGAGCCAGCTCATATTTGATCTCTGGATCGGGGTTGGCCATGGCAAAGATCAGCGGTCTTTCCGCCATGGTCTTGACCATTTCGGGTTTCAAGATATCGGCTATCGATAGCCCGTAGAAGACATCTGCATCTCGCACCGCATCCGCCAGGGTCCGTTTGTCTGTATCCTGGATAAAGCGTTCTTTGTACTTATTCATCCCTTCCGTGCGGCCTTTATACACGACCCCGCGTGTATCTACCAGTGTGACGTTCTCGCGTTTTACGCCCAGCCTCACCATCAATTCGGCGCACGAAATGGCCGAGGCGCCTGCCCCGGAGATAGTGATTTTGACCTCATCCAGGCGTTTCCCAACCACTTCCACGCCATTCATCAGGGCTGCGCCCGAAATGATGGCGGTGCCGTGCTGGTCATCATGAAAAACCGGGATATCCAGCATCCCCTTCAATGTTTCTTCGATGTAAAAACATTCAGGAGCTTTGATATCCTCCAGGTTGATGCCACCGAAAGTCGGAGATATCGCGGCGACTACCTGGATCACCACATCGGGGTCATGGCTGTTTAATTCGATATCGAACACATCTACGTCGGCAAACTTCTTAAACAGCACCCCTTTGCCTTCAAAAACTGGCTTACCTGCCAGCGCGCCGCGGTCGCCCAAGCCCAGGATTGCTGTGCCATTCGAGATCACTGCCACCAGGTTACCCTTGGAAGTGTATTCATAGGCCAATTCAGGGTCCCTTTCAATCTCCAGCACCGGCACCGCCACCCCCGGGGTATAGGCGAGCCCCAGGTCGCGCTGGGTCACCATAGGTTTGGTGGGGACGATGGCGATCTTGCCAGGCTTACCCCCCAGGTGGTGATATTCAAGGGCATCTTCGCGGGTGATTCTGATCATATTTTGCTCCTTTCATAAGAACTGAGTCAGGCATCGTTTTAGACCTTCAATGGCAATTCGCCGAAAGTTTTTGATACAAACATTTATGCCTCCATCGGCGAATTGATCAAGTAATTGGCCACATTAGAGTTAGTTTTTGTAAAATAACTTTCGGCCAATCACAATAATCGCATATTTATTTTTGTTTTGATAGTTGCTTTTGTCACATTTCTTTTGGATGACTTGCATCTATCTTAACCCTCGCCTTGCCACAATCCGATTAATCATGTACACTCATTTCATATGGTTGGACCCATCTCCACTGGATCTCTGCGCCTGGACCTGGCCCTGGGGACCGGAGGAATCCCTCGGGGGTTGATCACCGAGCTCTACGGACCAGAAGCGTCAGGCAAGACTACCTTATGCCAACATATTATCACCGAAGCCCAAAAACTGGGGGGAATGTGCGCGTTTATTGATGGCGATCACACCCTGGAGCCACACTATGCAACCCGCTGTGGGATAGACCCGGACCGTTTGTACATTTGCGAACCCACCTGTGAAGAACAGGCCCTGGAAATCGCCGAAGCCCTGGCGTGGTCCGGGGGGATTGCAGTCCTGGTGATCGACTCAGCCCTCTCGCTGGCCCCACAAAGCGAAATCCAGGGCCGGTTGGGTGATTCGTATTTCAAAACCCAATCCCGCCTGTTATCGCTTTCGCTACAGAAGCTCTCCACTGCCATCCGTTCAACCCCTACAGCCATTATACTCACTAGCCAGGAGCGGAGGCTACCGGAAGACGTCTATCACCCGGCTGAAGTGAGCACCGCCAGGATGGCTATAAAACTGCATGCCAGCCTGCGCTTAGAGCTCACTCTCCTTGGAACTATACAAAAAAAGGGGGCAGTGACCGGGAATCGCGTCCAGATTCGAGTCAGAAAGAACAAATTGGGGACACCTTTTCGCACCATAGTGCTGGAACTATTGTATAATGAAGGTGTTATAAAAACTGGCGAAATCCTTGATATTGGGATTGAAACCTCCATCATTGTTGAGCACGAATCTATTTATTCTTACCGGGGCTTACAGATGGGGGTAGGGCGTGAAAGCGCTTACAATTTCTTACGCCACAACCTCAATATCTCTCAAGAAATTGAGAGCCTTATTCGCCGGCGTTTGCTGTCGCCCTCCCCAATATTGTCTTGACCTCAGTTGAGATAAGAAGAGAGGGCACGTAGAAAGGAATATATAACTCCGGATGCCAGCCGGTTACTTAGGTTGTGCTGAGACGCGTAACCACTGGCAAAGTAACATTTCTTGCCGCGTATTATTTTTATCTTTTTATTCGCGGCCATGGCTTTTGATTGTATATCGATCTCAGAGCGACGATTGATTGGATTGGTGAGAGCTACAGCCCATTGCCAATGGTTTGGGCTGATGTCGGGAAGTCTAAACATGATTAACCCAACGACATAACCGCCAGCATCCATCACCGGAGCGGGTAATCAATGAACAGGTTACTCCGGCTGTGCAAGATGTTTATAACGCCTGTTCCCCGGTAAAATGATTACGGGGCGTTGATACCTGAGATCTGAATTACAGCGCGCAACGATACCATGTATTGCTGCGATGCACTGGATTGTCGCATAACAATCTATTGCCGAAGCCGTGGCCTGTCGAGGCAGGAGCACGGCTATTTATTTATTAATTGGGATACCAAACGAAGCCATGAATCATAAGATTACTGCCCTTTCCGTACAGAAGCGCAACCACCAACGCGTTAATGTATTCCTGGATGATGAATTTGCGTTCGGGTTGACGCGTTTTGTTGCGGCTTGGCTGGAAGTAGGGCAGGAAATCAGCGATGAGAAAATCACTCAGCTTCGAGATGAAGATGCCCGAGAGTCGGCTTACCAGCAGGCGATCAAATTTATCAGCTACAGGCCGCGCACAGAGACCGAAATCCGCCGGAATTTAGAGCAGCATCAGGTCTCTGAAGAATTAGTGAACGACACCCTGGAACGCTTGCGCCAGGCCGGACTGGTGAACGATGAGGTCTTTGCCCAGGAATGGGTGGAAAACCGCAATGACCTGCGCCCTCGCAGCCGGCGCGCTTTGGCTTATGAGCTTAGACAGAAGGGCATCGACTCCCAGATCGTTGAACATTCCCTTGAAGAAATTGATGATGAACAACTGGCATACCAGGCCGCTTTTCGCCATGCAAACAAATTGAAAAACCTCGAATGGCAGGATTTCCGCCAAAAAATGTATGCCTTTCTGGCTCGGCGGGGCTTTAATTATGAAGTGAGCCAACCAGTCGTCGCACGCGTTTGGGGCGAAATCCATGCGAATTCGAAAGACAACCTGATGAACGAAGAGGTTTACACATGAATGGTATATACTTATGGGTACTGGTCATTCTTATACCCATTGCGCTTGTGGCGGGGGCAGTGATCGGGTACCTTGCTAAACAAACCCAGATTGACAAAGAGCAACAACTTCAGAAAGCCGAGTCAGACCGTATATTGGAAGAGTCCAAGGAAAAAGTCCGTAACCTGGAGATCAAAGCCCGCGACCAGGCCCTTGAAATCGTCCAGAAAGCTGAGTCTGAGACCACACGCAGGCGCGCTGAGATCGCCCGCGAAGAAGACCGCCTGCAAAAGCGGCGTGAAGAGCTGGATAACCGCGTCGACCGGCTTGAGAAGCGCGAACAGAACATCAACAAACGCCAGAGTTCTCTCGACAAGCGCGTCACCGATATCGAAAAATTGCATTCCCAGGAAATAGAAGAGCTGCAACGCATTTCTCAGATGACCATCGAGGAGGCGCGCGGCGTCCTGTTGGCCGAGGTGGAGAAAGACTCTCGCTCTGATATGGCGCGCATCATTCGCCAGATCGAGACTGAAGCGCGCGAAGAAGGCGAAAATCGCGCTCGCAAGCTGATCGCAGCCGCTATCCAACGCGTAGCCTCCGACCATGTGGTGGAGGTGACTACTTCGGTAGTCCCCTTGCCATCCGACGAGATGAAAGGGCGCATCATTGGACGCAACGGCCGCAATATCCACGCCTTCGAACAGGCCGCCGGGGTGGACGTGATCGTGGACGATACTCCAGAGGCGGTTACCATTTCTTGCTTCGACTCGGTACGGCGTGAAGTAGCTCGCCGCGCCCTCGCCAGGCTGATCCAGGATGGGCGTATCCATCCGGCTCACATCGAGAAAATCCTGAAGACTGAACAGAAAGAAGTCGACCGGACGATCGTGGAAGCGGGCGAGCAGGCCGCCTATGAAGCCGGCGTGCCGGGCCTGCACCCCGAGATCATCAAGACTTTGGGCCGATTGAAGTACAGAACATCTTATGGGCAAAACCAGCTGGCCCACGCGGTTGAGACCGCCCAGCTGGCCGCCGTGATTGCCGCCGAGTTGGGAGCAGATGTCGAAGTGGCGCGCGCCGGCGCCCTGCTGCACGACCTTGGGAAGGCAATCGACCATAATGTTGAGGGCACCCACGCCATGATCGGCGCAGAGCTGGCCAAACGCTACGGCGTAAACGCCAAGGTGATCAACGCCATCGCCTCGCACCATCACGAGATAGAACAGGAGACCGTCGAAGCTGCCATCGTCGAAGCCGCCGACGCCATCTCCGGCGCCCGCCCCGGGGCGCGTCGCGAGAGCCTGGAGCAATACATCAAACGTGTTCGCTCGCTCGAAGAGATCGCCAATTCCCAAAAGGGGGTCACCCAGAGCTATGCCTTGCAGGCCGGGAGAGAGGTGCGCATCTTCGTCCACCCCGAGGACATCGATGACCTGGATTCAGTGCGGCTGGCGCGCGACATCGCCCGCAAGATCGAAGAAACCATGCAGTACCCTGGCCAGATCAAAGTGACGGTAATCCGGGAGACGCGGGCAGTGGATTATGCAAAATAGAGGAATAAGATTGGCGGGGCGGTCGCCAATCTTATAACCCATTTAAAATCCCTGTAGAAACGGGTTATTGGCTCGCTCGACCCCCACAGTCGTCTCTGGGCCGTGTCCTGAAAGCAGGCGCGTTTCGTCCGGCAAGGTCAGGATTTGGACCTGGATACTTTCGACCAGGGTTTCGTAATCCCCACCGGGCAGGTCTGTGCGCCCCACGCTGCCGGCGAAAATCAGGTCTCCGCAGAATACAACCCCTGCTTCTTTACAATAGAATACCATATGCCCGGGTGTGTGCCCGGGAGTATGGCGCGCTTCCAGCCGTTCCTTGCCTAGGCGTAGGATCTGGCCGTGTGACAGGTCGATGGTTGGCTCTGGGCCGGGGTCAATGCGAAAGCCAAAAAGAGGCGCGCCGCCCTGGTTGCGCCAAAGCGTGTAATCATCCGGGTGCAAAGCAACCGGTGGGGGTGGGCTGGAGCCGTCGGCGACGGCGGCTGCGCCACCCAGGTGGTCGAAATGGGCATGGGTTAGCCAGATATTGCCAATCCGCCAGCTACGCCGGCTGGCTTCGTCCACGATCACTTGCCCATCCCAGGCAGGGTCAATCACCACCGCCTCACCAGTGTCTGGGTCGCCTACCAGGTAAGCATTGGTTTGGACCGGTCCGAGGACAAAAGAGATGATCTCAAGCATTAGCTTTCATTTTTGTTGATTGGAAATGAATGATTTAACCGATGGAGGGTATTATACTTTTATTCACTTGGATTTCAAGCCAAAGCATGCTAAACTGGAAGTGATCTGTTCTTACTCTTGAAGGACCAAGATTTCAGTCGCATGGAGGCGAAACATGGTAAGTTTTCCCCCTGAGCCTTTCCGGATCAAGATGGTTGAACCGATCCGTTTGATCGACCGGTCTGCACGTGAGGCTGCACTGCACCGGGCTGGTTTCAACTTATTCGGGCTGCATGCCGAGGACGTTTTTATCGACCTGCTGACCGACTCTGGCACCGGCGCCATGAGCCAGAACCAGTGGTCGGCTATGATCCAGGGGGATGAGTCGTATTCCGGGGCGCGTTCATTCTTTAGATTAGAAGAAGCCATCAAAGAAATTTTTGGTTTCCGCTTTTTCATGCCCACCCACCAGGGACGGGCGGCGGAGAACATTTTGAGCGCCATGCTGGTCAAACCAGGTCACTATGTACCTTCCAATATGCACTTCGATACCACCGACGCCAACATCCGGGCGCGCGGGGGAGCGCCCACGAACCTGATCATCGAAGAGGCCTACGACCCGGCCAACCGGCACCCTTTCAAAGGGAATATGGACATCCAGAAGCTGCGAGCCTTCATCCAGGAGATTGGACCAGCCAATATTCCCTTCGGGATGATCACCATCACCAACAATGCCGGGGGTGGCCAACCCGTTTCAATGGAGAATATGCGGGCAGTGGCTGACACCTACCACGAGTTCGGCCTGCCATTCTTCATCGACGCCTGCCGCTTTGCCGAGAATGCTTACTTCATTAAATTACGTGAGCCAGGCTATGCCAATAAAAGCCCGCTGGAGATCGCCCAGGAAATCTTCACCCTGGCTGACGGCGCCACGATGAGCGCCAAAAAGGACGCCATCGTCAATATCGGCGGCTTCCTGGCGATGAACGATGAGGACCTTTTTCGGCGGTCGTGCAACGAGGAAATCCTGCGCGAAGGCTTCACCACCTACGGTGGCCTGGCCGGTCGAGACCTGGAGGCGATCGCCGTTGGCCTGCGCGAAGGCCTGGACGAAACTTACCTGGCTTATCGCCTGGGACAGACGGCTTACCTGGCTGAGCGGCTGATGGACGTCGATGTTTGCATCATTGAGCCGCCCGGCGGGCACGCGGTTTATGTAGATTCCGGCCACCTTTTTCCTCACATCCCCCCGGCGGAATTCCCCGGGCAGGCGCTGGCAGTGGAGTTGTACCGCGAGGGCGGCATCCGCTCAGTGGAGATCGGCTCGGTGATGTTTGCCCACCTCGATCCGCGTACCGGCGAGATGGTCTACCCCAGGCTTGAGATGGTGCGGTTAGCCCTGCCGCGCCGGGTATACACCCAGAGCCACATGGATTATGTTGTCAAAATCATGACCAGTATCGCCGCACGGCGGGAAACGGTGCGCGGCTATCGTTTCACCTACGCCCCGGAGGTATTACGGCACTTTACAGCCCAATTCGAACCGCTGTAAGCTAAATAGATATGCGACGCACCAGGTAGGTGCGTCGCATATCTTAGCCTGCTATTCATCGCTGATTACGGGAGGGACACGATGACAACCATTAAGACCATCCTGAAAGAGAAAGGCAATGCCGTTTATTCCATCACACCCGATACGCCCGTTTTCGAAGCCTTGAAATTAATGGCGGAAAAAGATATTGGCGCACTGGTGGTGGTGGAATCCGGCCGGCTGTTGGGTATCTTCTCTGACCGGGATTACGCCCGCAAGGTCATCTTGAAGGGCAAATCCTCCCGGAACACGCCGGTCAAAGAGATTATGACTTCCGACGTAATCACTGTACGCCCACACCAGACCGCCGAAGAGTGCCAGGCATTGATGAACCGGATGCGCATCCGCTACCTGCCTGTAAGGGATGGCCAGCAGCTTGTCGGTGTTATCTCTATCGGAGATGTGGTGAGGGCCATCCTTGCCGAACAGAAGCAAGAGCTGGAACAGCTCGAAAATATCAGCCTGGGAAAGCTGGGGCTCGAATAACGCCCTATGGGCAAATTCATCCCACCACCGGACCTTGTCTTGCTCACCTCCCCGGATTGGGTAGACTATGAATTGTTGGATAGCGGCGGCGGGGCAAAGCTTGAGCGCTATGGCGCATATACCTTCGTCCGTCCGGAGCACCAGGCTGTCTGGCAGCCAACTCTACCGCCGGATAAATGGAAAGCTGCCCACGCCATTTTCCAGGCCACGGGTGAGGAAAGCGGCGGCCGCTGGCAATTCAACCAGCCTGTTGAGCCGTCCTGGAACATGCAATATAAACGGCTTAAATTCCAGGCCCAGGCCTCGGCCTCGCGCCACATGGGAGTCTTCCCCGAGCAGGCGGCTCATTGGGACTGGCTGGGCGAGCTGGTGGCCGCGTCCAGCAGGCCGGTAAATGTGCTCAACCT
>Ga0209048_10003100_pt1 | contig 16284 bp, 13 predicted proteins | sample FrelakmetCRP12CR_FD_187146 | JGI IMG/M metagenome (GOLD analysis project Ga0209048, IMG submission 187146) | Freshwater lake sediment microbial communities from the University of Notre Dame, USA, for methane emissions studies - CRP12 CR (SPAdes)... | ecosystem: Environmental > Aquatic >... | reverse complement strand
AAGGGAGACGCATGCCGACAAAAACATGTTCACCATCATGTATTTGTCGTGACGCGCATACTACCATCAATTCTCTCGGTGTATACTCCATGAAATACTTTTTCTCCTTAATACCCATAGTCGACGGGAGCAGCGTAACGATGCTCCTTAACACCCAGATTCTGCACGCGTTTCTCGCCTAATTTCATCACATAAGCGTCCCGATTCGGCACGTTTATCACCCATTCATCTAGCCATTCTTGAAAGCCCCTGGCTGTTCTTGTTCGCTTATGATATTCATGGTAAAACCCGTGATCGCGGTTGTAATAGCCCGATACAGCGGACGGGTGTGCTCCCCATGGTTCATGAACAACAGCACGCACTTTGAATGACGGACCCACAACGCGATTTGGATCGCTCAAAATAATCTCACGAGAAACGACCTCTTCAGCAACCAGGATGACGTCACGAGCTGCGAGCATAGCTTCTTCACATACTCCGAGGCTGCCCCAAAGATGAGCATTGCCATCTTTGTCGCTACGTTGTACGTGGATAATTGTCACATCAGGCCGCAAAGCAGGCACGAGCAGCAAAGGTGAGCCATCCAGAGGTGATTGTTGCTGGTAAAATGCCGGATTCTGACGTGGGAGATCGCTGCCCAGCAATGAGCGTGTTGGAATATAAGGTACTCCCAGGCTCCCAGCCAGTAAAGCAAGGCCAATGGTGAAATTGCTGTATTCCTCGGTCACCAGTGAATGAGGTATTGACTGTTCGATGGCGCGACGATAGCAGTGGGCTAACCCCTCACTAACGTTGCCTACCCAGGCAGCCTTGACCGTATCGACACAGCCTGCTCCAATCAACTGATCGAAGAGAATATCCGAGATTGGTCCTATCAACGTGAGATTGCGCCTCTGCTGGCGAATAATTTCGTGGCTCGCTGCAAAAGGGATAAACGGTTCAAGCGCTAATCCGATAGCTACCGATGAACCATCAGGGACATACTGCGCAATTGCGTCAGCCATAGAAGTAAGCTTACTCATTGAGGTTTGAACTCCACAATTTTATTAGCGTAATCATCTGATACATAGATAGTATCATTTCCATCGACTACAAGGCCTTGAGGTTCTATGAAGCCCTTGCTAGCCAGTATTTCGTGTTTGCCCGTTGATTGGCGAATTCGAATAAGGGCATGAATCGAAGGAAGCAGATCGATAAGAAGCAGGTTACCATGATGATCGAATGCAACATCGTCAGGTTTTCCAAATCCTGTGATACGAGTACTTCTTCCATCAGGCGTAATTCGCACGATGGCTCCTCCACACTCATCGGCAACGTAGATCGTTCCTTGCGCATCAACTGCTGCGCCAACAGGACGCACGATGCCAGAAGCGATTAAGGTTAATTTTTTGCCATCCAGGCTTAAACGATACACATTGCCTGTTGGGCTATCAGGCACAATCAGTGTATTTGTTGTAGTGTCTAACGCTATATTGTCTATGCCATCTTTGCAAGGGGCTGTTCCCGGAGTACCAGGAATAGCTCGCAAAACCGTGAGTGATTTCGCTCCCGGCGCAAGAGCCAGGATTCGATTGGTACGCTGTTCTGCGATAATCATTGCACCATTAGATAGTACAACCAGGCCCTCTGGCCCGGCCAGGCCAGTGACTATCCTTGTCACTGATCCATCCGCGTTCAGTCGGCTGACTGTACCATTATAGAAATCGCTAAAGAGCAAGTGACCCTGTGGATCGAAAGCCAGATCATCCGGGCGCCCAACACCAGACAGTAAAACTTGAGAGGTATAGCGAGTCGGGGTTGTGTCTGGCGTATTGGTGAGGGTAGGAACCAGAGTCGGTGACGCAATTGGGACAATCGAGGTTGACCTGGTAGAAACTGGAGTTTGTGTTGGTGTTGAAGATGTAGAGTAAGCACAGGATGTAAACAATACAAAACAGAAAAGCGCAGCGGTGAAGATAGCACTCACGCGTTTGACGAACATCGAGTATCCTTCCTAAGAATCCAATAACGGGGATTCGCAGATTTATGGCTTTAAGTGGCTAAGCCATCATGCTTTGATAGATACAATAATCTTTCGAGCTATTGTTATAAACGTTTTTGGGGGTCAAAGGTTGCGGGGCGCCTAATTGATTGTCAGTACTACATTCACTGCTACCGGGATACCAACCGATGGGGTAATGATTGCAGTTGCAGAATATGTCCCTGCCGCCAAGCCTGCAACATTCGCATTGAAAGTGAGTGGAGTGACTTGCCCAGCAGCGTCACTGCCCGTTATGGGAGAGACAACTAACCAGGGTTGCGAGGGAGCGCCTACAGTCCATGTCAACGTATTGCCACCTGGATTCTGAACGTTGACTGTTTGTGCAGCAGGATTAGTGCCTGCCGTCGTTGTAAATGTCAGAGAGGTTGCACTGAGCATCATCTGGGGTGGCGGAATTTTGATAGTTACGGTTACAGTGGTGGGACTTCCTGTCACAGGTTGACCGCTGATAGGATCAATTGCGCTGACAATTACGCTCGTCGTGACTGATGTGCCTCCTACTAGTCCAGTCGCATCGACTATCACACTTATGGAAGCAGTCGAGCCTCCCACCAAATTCGCACCCGAAGCTGAAGAAAGGGAAATATAACTTGGAGCATTGGAGCCAAACGCAGCAGTCCAATTTAATACGGAACCGCCATTATTTGTAATCGTCATCGGTTGGGTTACAATTCCGGTTGAAACATTGAATGATACCGAACCTGGCCCGGCAGTAAGCACTGGTGGAGCTAAGACATTTAAGGTAATCCCAACAACCTGAGGGCTACCACTGGTCACCACGCTACCATTCAGCGCAGCAAGCGAGATTAAGCCTGTATATTTTCCTACCGCAAGTCCAGCCGATGAGATAGTCACAGTGAAGATTGCTCTACCTCCGCTAATTACTGCCACTGGAGCGGAGACGGCCAGCCAGCCAGCTCCATTCGACATAGTTGCGGTTGGAGTAATAGTGACGTTTCCAGTACAGCCCCCAACCACACCAACTGTATACGTCTGTGGAGCAGGATTCAGGCCTGCTTCAGCCGAAAAAGTAACCGCCGGGGCCGATGGAGGCTGCAATGTGCATACCGGTTGTATCTTCAATGTTACTGGAATGACCTTCGGGGTACCAACAGCTAGTTTTGTCACACTGTCAATTGCTGCAATGGTCACTGAACCTGTATAGGTACCAGTCGTAAGACCTGTTATCAGAACTCCCACAGTTGCTGCTGATGGCACAGTGACACTAACTGAACCAGTTGGCGTAGCAGTTAGCCATGTTCCTCCCGCTGGTGTCAAAGTCCAGGTCAGGGCATTTGCACAAGCTCCACTTGCGGTGATTGTCAACGGCTGTGCTGCAGGATTCGCACCACCAGCAACTCCCAGGAAGTTGAGAGCCAAAGGGGTGGCGGCAGCAGAACAGGAAGCTTGTACGGCTAAGTTTACTGGAATCGTAATCGGACTTCCATATACTGAATGACCCACACTATCAGTTCCGACAATAGTTATCGTACCCGTATAGGTACCAGCCGTAAGAGTTCCCAGCACTGTCCCTGAAACAGTAATAAGACTCGATAAGTGTGGAGGGATGGTTCCCGAAGCAGGCGAAATCGCAAGCCAGGCGCCACCTATTGTCGTTACAGCCGACGCATGCCATGCCAGCGTTCCTCCTCCGGGATTCGTAATCGTAATTGTTTGAGTAAGCGGAACTTTTTGTCCAATAACGCCACTCAATGCTATTGTGGCAGGTGTAGCGGCAACAATCGGTGTTGTCGCCTGCCCCACAGTGAATGTAATAGGTAAGCTTTGCGTACCAGCAGGCCAGTTAAACAGGATCGAACCAGTATATACACCGGCTTTTAAACCTGTAGAGTTAACATTTACCACGGGATTAGCAGGTGCCACACCTCCTGTTGGACCAATGCTGAGCCACCTGCCACCACTACTGGTTGTTACCGATGCGCTCCATGGTAGTGAGGCAGAACAACCTTGAGAAACACCTAAACTAATCACTTTTCCTGTGGGTGATGGCTGCAAAAACGCGCTGGCGAAGGTCAACCCTCCGGGTGAAATCTGGATTGAGCACTGGGGCATGACAATCAGGCTGACAAAAATCGTTTGAGGACTGTCCTTGGCAGCTACTACGCCCTGGCTGGCGAAGGTTAAGGATCCGCTATAAACTCCAGGTAGCATTGTACTCGTATTCACACTGATTGTTACAGATTGGCTGCTACCTTTAGCTACCGAGCCAGATAGTGGATAGATGGATAGCCAGTTAGAACCATCATTGGTTACACTTGTGGCGGACCATTGCAAAGATAGTACACCCGGATTGCTGACAGTGACCTCTTGAGATAGAGGATTTGCAGCTCCATCTGTTCCCGTGAATGAAAGTAATGCAGGCGTTAGTTGTAGTACAGCCACATGTCCAGGTTGAAGTTGAGTAACAATCATCTTCACTGGAAGTGTCTCCTGTCCCGTATTTGAAGTGAACACTAAACCTGCAGCATAAGCCCCAACTTTCAGATTTGAACGGTCTGCTGCAACCTCAATATTCATCTCCTGGTTATAGGATAGGGTTCCACTTTTAGGGCTGGTCAACAGCCATGGCTGCGATGCTGTAGCTTGCCAGCTAATTTGTCCACCGCCAGTATTAGAAAGTGTCACAACCTGCGTGGTATTCGTGGCTTGATCGCCAGAACCGAGATTGATGGCATTCATTGAAAAAAGCAGGTGTGATGGACGCAGTGAGATGCCTTGCCCGGTAACAAACACAGTGAAACTGGCAGACTTATGTAAGATTGCATCTTCAGCATGTATGATATGTGCGCCTGCTCCCCACGATGGAGCGACGATGACTGTATCGCTAAAGGAGCCCACCGAATCTGCGTGAATGATATTCATTCCGCCTGTATCAATGAGTGTAATATTCGCGTCGCGAGTCAGACCGACTCTTCCCTTTGGACTAAATGCTGTGCCATGCAGTGTAACAATTCCACCAATAACAGCATTCGATGGAGTGACTTTCAAAGCAACTATATGGTTTACATGGGAAGCCTGAGACAGGATCCCGCGACCGTAAGAGACTGCAAGACCAAAAACGCCTCCTAATAATAAGCCTAACAAAACTAAAATGCTGATCCAGGAAACAAAGCGCGTTGATAGGCGAGGTGGCTTTTTGGGCGGAGTTTTTCGAACGCTGATTAGGGCCGGGGGAGTTGCGCCTACCAGGGGTTTGTAAACGACTGGTAGAGCAGGAGGAGTCATTAGCCCAGGGGTGACGCGAGAAGTCTTATGGGTAACAACTTTCTCCCAGTTTGCGCGATGTTGCAACTCATCATCGATCACTTCTTGTTCGCTCAATCGCAACTGAGTCGCTGGAAGTGTTTTACCTGATGATACTAGATCATGACGTCGGGGTCGATGTACCGTTGCAGTGATGCGTGAACTGGCATGCTGAGCACTTGTATTGTTGCCAGTATTCATCGCATAAAAACGAATTGCTTTTAGAGCCCCTGACCTGTTACCTATCTTTATGGTCGGAGAGACGAGATCTTCAGCGACCATATTCAGGGAATATGCAGGTGCTGACAAATGCTCACCGCATTTGGCACAAAATTTTGCAGTCCCTGGAAGAGGTTCTTGACAGTTTGGGCAACGTATGACACTCACAGTACATCACCTTACTGAGTATAAACTTTTCCCCGATAAAGTGTACGTGAAAGACTGGTCGTTTGTCAATCAAATAGCAAAGCAATATTCGAATAAGGTAGGTTAGATGAAGATTCTCACACAGCCACACTCGTAGATCGGCTATAAGGCTTGTTCGGATCAATTAGAACATTAATACATGCTGGTAATCCAGAAGCAAAAGCCCTTTCAAGGGCTGAGCGAATATCTTCCGGTCTCTGTATGAGTTCTCCATATCCTCCAAGTGCCACGACCATTTTATCGTAGCGAATGCCGGGTGAGAGTTCTGCTGCTGTGGCATGGCCAAGAATCGCCTTTTGCGGATGCTTGATTTGCCCCCAGGCTCCATCGTTACCTATAATCGAGACAATTGGTAACTGCTGGCGTACCATGCTCTCAAACTCCATACCGTTGAGGCCAAAGGCGCCGTCTCCATGCAAGATCAGCACTTTTTTACCAGGACGAGCTATCTGTGCAGCCATTGCGAAACCTGTGCCAGTGCCCAGGCAACCCATTGGACCTGGATCGAGCCAGTAGCCTGGTTTATAGACATTGATTATTCTACCGCCGTAGCTGACGATATCCCCGCCATCGCCAATAACGGTTGTGTCCTCGTCGATGAAATCGCGAATCTCGCGGCACAAACGCATAGGGTGCACAGGCTCAGCATCAGAGTTCATTGCAGCCTCATCACGTGACAATGAATTACGTTCTTCTACTCGAATGTAGTCAAGCCAATCGCCTGCATGTAACTGCTTTGTTGCCTCGGCCAGATAACGCATGCTCAAACCTACATCACCTACCAGTCCAACAGCAGCGCCACGATTGACACCCACATCCTCACCTGCAAGATCGAACCAGATGATGTTAGCCTGTGATGGAATGAGCGGGGGCTGTCCATGGCTGAGACGAAAATCCATGCGTGTCCCAATTGCCAGGATTGTATCGGCCCCTTCCAGTGCTTTACGGCGGGCCGAAGTGAAGAAGAGTGGATGTGATGGCGGCAGGCAACCACGCCCTGCGCCATTGAGAAAGACAGGGGCATTGATGCGCTCAGCAAGTTGGCGTAATGGTTCGGAGGCATCACACCACCAGACGGCAGTACCCGCCATAATGACAGGGTACTGCGCTTTCTCCAATAAAGCAGCCGCCTTCTCGATCATATCCGGATCGGGCGCGGTACGACCGCCATAACGATAGGATGCAGGCTCACCCGGATCAATGAGCGCATCGGTATCCGCAAGGTTGTTCAGAACATCCATGGGCATTTCTAAGAAAGTGGGGCCAGGTTTGCCATTCAACATCTGCCGAAAGGCCGAAGCAGTATATTCACCAAGACGAGTTGTCTCATGCACTGTGCGCTCCCACTTGGTGATTGGACGCAGCAGGTCAATCTGGTTCATCTCTTGAAGCGCGCCTCTATCCCACAGGCTTAAGGGGGCTGCTCCACCAATGACAAGCACAGGGCTACCCGCGAGGTATGCATTTGCTATACCGGTAACGCCATCAGTTACGCCTGGGCCTGCTGTTAAAATAGCCACTCCCGGAGTGCGCGTGCATTTGGCCCACCCTTCGGCAGCGTGAACTGCTGCCTGTTCGTGGCGAGTATCCACGACTCTAATGCCTTCGCGTTTGCAACCATCATAGATAGCAGCAATATGTCCTCCGCTCAGGGTGAAGACTACCTCGACACCTTCTCTTTTCAGAATTTTGGCGACAATCCAACCGCCGTGAATCATGCCCATAGGGAACTCCGATCTTTATCTACTTGTGAACACATAAAAATCTTAGATTGTGATTTACATTTATATGGGCATGGCTGGGATCTGCGGTACCTTCATGCTCAGCCCAATCACTTTTAGTTTCTTCGCGAGCGATTCCTGTGCATAGCGAGGTGTTACCCATGGGTCTTCGCCATTGGCTAACATGATTTGTACTTGCTCTGGTCCAGGAGCTATGCCTTCCAGGGCGGTGGGCACATATTTCTCTACGGCGTCATGCACAATCACAGCATTGTCTGCGTCCTGCTGAATCATTTCACGCAAGAACTTTACACCAAAGACAACATGTCGTGATTCGTCTCGAGCCACTGCGGTGAAGCCTCCACGAAATGCGGGGAAAAGATCGTTCATACGATAGAAATCCAGGATACTACGTTGTCCAGCAAGCGCCATTGTGCCCTCGATAATTACATGGTAGAGCGTGATACCCTCAACTAGATGTGCCATGTTGCCTGGTTCCCGTTGGATGCGTCCGGATACTTCTGATAGGGCATCGATCAGGATGTACTTCAAATGAGTGTTCATATACTCACGAGCAACAGCCAGAGCATCTTCCAATTTCTCTTTATCGACGCCCAGTACCTCTTTGAAGAAGCGAGCGAAGAAAACTGTGTGACGTGCTTCGTCGACCAGTTGCGTTGTGGCGAAGATGCGCATCTCTTCATCAGGCATAGCTATTACATAAGGTCCAAGGGTATCCGTTACACATGCCTCACCCTGGAAAAAAGCCGATAGGCCATACATGCGCATGTCGCGTTCGTCTTGCGACATTCCTTCCCACTGCTTGCGGTCTCCACTAAAATCTATATCCTGCACGCGCCACTGCTGGCGCTCCCAACGATAATATAGCTCGCGATAGGTAGGCAGGTGAACCAATCCCTCGTCGATGATCTGCAATACATTGTCGATAGGCGTTTGTTGTAGCTGCTTCAACGTAGCGCTTTCAAGTGGGGTATCAATGGACATGAGATCTCTCCTTGCACTCACTCTGGGCCGTAGGCCAGACGCGCTAGCGGCGTTGAGTGAGTGGATTTCAATGTTTCCTTAACTCTTTCTTATCAATTTTACCCACCGCATTGCGTGGCAAGGCACTTACAAACTCAATTTCGCTTGGTGTTTTGTAATTCGCCAGCGATTCACGACAATACGCCTGGAGAGTTTCAGCATCGACATCAGTGCGAGTCACAACGAAGGCTTTGACCTCCTCTCCCATGCGTTCAGACGGTATGCCAATCACTGCCGATTCAATCACTGCTGGATGCCTGTTCAAAACCTCTTCAATGTCACGTGGGTAGACATTAAAACCGCCGCGTATAATCAAATCCTTCTTACGCTCAACAATATACAGGTAACCATCTTCATCAAAGCGACCCATATCGCCTGTATGTAACCAGCCGTTACGTAAAGCCGCCTGCGTCTCTTCAGGCATATGATAATAGCCCTGCATGATATTAGGCCCGCGTGCAATGATTTCGCCGATCTCACCCACCGGCAGGGGATGATCGTTCGCGTCAACGACCAGCACCTCGACACCAGATATGGGCATGCCGACCGAACCTGGCTTGCGCTGCATATTCTGACCATGCGCTGTGAGGACGGTGGTAGCCTCCGAGAGTCCGTAGCCCTCAAGTATCTGGCAACCAAATTTCTGCTCGAAACCCTCGAGGACAGCAAGAGGTAATGGGGCCGAGCCACTTACGCAGTAGCTCAAACTGCTCGTATCGAACTTCTCTGCATCAGGTGTATACAATAGCGCAACAAACATAGCAGGGACTCCCGCAAAGGCGTTGATGCGGTGTCGCTCAATGGCAGAGAGAACCGCCGTTGTATCAAAACGTGGATGCATAACGATCTTTGTGCCAGTCAGGTAGCCGATATTGGAGGCTGTCAGCCCATAGGCATGAGCCAGCGGCAAAATAGCCAGTTGTACCTCACTACCTGCTGGTTCTTCTTGGATCGAACCGCTTCCTCGACCTGAGACTGCATTCGAGACGACGTTGCGATGAGTCAGTAATACTCCTTTTGGATGACCAGTCGTACCAGAAGTATAGAGAATTACAGCAGGATCATCAGGTGTAAGTGAGACTTCTTCCACATCTTCAAGGTATTGATCCGCAAATGCCGCTCCGTTGGTTACAACATCTTTGTACGCATGAACAGTATACGATCGCGACTCATCGCGCTCTTCGCCGTCAATACCCGTTGAAATAATATGCTTCATAGTGGATACATCAGCCAGTGCGTGACGTAACAATGGCAGGAGAATAGGGCTTGTAATCACCGCTTTTGCAGCCGAGTTCTCAGCGATATAACGGACCTCGGGACCTTTTAACAAAGGGAGTACAGGAATAATGATTGCGCCCGCACGAGCGATTGCCTGGTAAGAGATGACTACTTCAGGGCAGTTGAGCATCATAACAATGACACGATCGCCTTTCTCTATGCCTAAGCTTCTCAGCCCTATCGCCAGTTGGGTCGCTTCCTTCGCAAACTCTACGTTTGTATATTCACGCACTTCTTCGCCATCTTCGTAGATTAGCGACTTGAAGGTGCCATATCTCTGGCAGTTGTAAATAGAAAGGTCATAGAGGAAACGCAGGTCTTCAATGTCATATGTTTGTGTTTTGTCCGTCATTCCTTCTCCTCATTGCTTGATACAGCCGGAATAATTACAACTGCTTCTCCAGTGGTCACTTTGTCCCCTTTCTGGTTCTGCGCCCAACATTCAATTGCTATCGATTGACTCAAATCTTCATGTGTCGTTCGGGTATTGACTTTCCCCTGGCAGGTAAGTGTATCACCACGACGAACCATGTTGTGAAAGCGCACTTTGAGTTGCTCTATACGTGCCCCAGGAATACCAGCAATCTGCTGATTCACAAACTGCCCCAGAAAAGCCATGCTGAGCATTCCATGAGCAATCACACCATCTAGCCCAACCTGTTGCGCGGCCTGATCATCGAGATGAATCGGATTGTAATCGCCCGACGCTTCAGCATAGCGACGCAGTTGTTCTTGCGTAATGGGAGGTTTGACGAATGGGGTGAGTTGCTCGTCAATAGCAGTGTCCACAATGCTCATAATGTATCTCCAGGATTAGAATACAGGATGCATAGAACGCCACGAACTTGGCTGCATCTGGATTACGGCTGGTTCCCAGCCTGGCTCACCAAATAATATGGATTCATTCCACTTAGGATTCTTATGGCAATAATGATAACGTATCTTCCATGCGTGATCAGTCTTTTGTTTTTCATGATACGCAGTTTTAAGACCAAGTTGAAAACTGAGTAGTTGCGCATAATATGGCTGCAAGTTGTACTCCATCGCATCTGTATCTAGATCATGATCGGCGAAGGACATTTGTAGATCAAAGCAGTAATTGAAATCCATCACTTCGGGGTCGCGGTCCTCTTCGTCTGCTCGATGTAGTAGGATGAGCATGCCTAGCATCTCAAATTGACAGTACGGTTCACCGGAAAAAGAAATTTGTCGAAAAGGAGGCAGTGAGAAGAGGTTGCATATTTCAGTTGCAAGTTGTTGCAGAGATTTGTCTGTCTTAATACAGATTTGAAACGACATACAGGACTCCTTCTGGAGATGCGAAGGTTGTTGAATCCCTCTCGTTGAATCTAACTTCATCTTACGCCGCATGAGGAATGGGTGTCAAGCAACGTAAATGCTAAACTTGCATCTACAACTTCTGCCTGATATACTGGCATTGCGACTCTCGGGAAAGCTTGAAATTGACAACCTGTCAAACTGCAATCAGTGCTACAACTAGGGACAACCGGGAGAAGAGTAAGATAGAAATCGAGTATAGTAGTCAGGAGAAATAGAGCGGTCATGGTCACCGCACACAAATCCTCTCTGCCAGCGCCCCCTCCAAGACAGGTGGAACCCATTATCAATGGCAGCCCACTTATTCAGCATTGGTTCATGCATTACTGGCAAAAATTACAACTTCCAACTCAGGAATTAAGCCGGCTCGCTATTACCCAGGATCGTCGTGAATATATGCGCTGGTCAGGGAAGCGGCTCAATATCATGGTACTTGGCTGCTATTGCTATCTACCCACACCAATACTATCCCGCATGCACTCTCAAAAGTATAAATCTGCACACATACGATCCATTTCAGATACTACCAGTGCCTTGCACTCAGACGCACCTGGTCACCGTCATCTGATTTTTATAGAGCCTGATATGCAGCCGAAATCAATTGAGGTTACAGTAGCACATGAACTCATTCATCTCGCTGACAGGGTGAATGGGACTCCACGACGACATCGACATCATGGTTTCGATTCTATTGCCGTCGATGAAGCCGCAGTGACAGGTTACCCGGTAGATGAGTTGCGTCAGTTGCTCCATGAGGAGAGTATGCGGCGCGAGCGCTTAAGGCGTGAAAGGCGACCCATTCGCTATTTCTACGAATGTCCCCACTGCGGCAAGGAGTATCCCCGCGCGCGCCGTTACTCCCAATCTGTCTCATGCAGTAGTTGCGATAAGAGTTATAATCCGATGTTTCGGCTGATGTTACGTAACTAGATAAGCAACTATGGTTCCCTTACCCAACACTCACAACCGGCATTCCTATCACTGATTCTTGCATGGGTATTCTCGAGGGTAGCCTATCAAGTAATTCATTGATATCGGATACTTGACGTTGAAGCCACGTATTGAGATCCTGACGTTCCACTATCTGGCGTGCCAGTGCTGCCTTTATTCTTCTCTCATCAGATGACAATGTCAGGGATTTGTAAAGAGCCTGCGCGGTCTCACGAACATCCGTAGGAGAGGTAGGAATGGAGGCTTTACCCATCTGCTGAAATGCTCCAGCAGTCCGCGAAAGAACCACGACGCCATCACAAAGATTCACAATCGGCCCCTCTTTTGCAACCAGATTCATACCATCGATGATTGGATTTACTAACAGCACGTCATAATACTGCATCGCAGCAAGCGCTTGTGTACGGTCATTTCCAGAAAAAGCCTGTATAGGTATCCACTCATCAGTACCGTAACGCTGGTTAATTTCCTCGATGATTTTCATGACATCTGCATTGTATCTTTTATACTCGGGCATGCTCTGGCGGGAAGGAACAAGATACGCCAAAAATCTAACTCGACCCACAAGTTCTGGATGCTCATCTAGCATTTGTGCATAGGCCTGAAAGCCTCGCACGATATTTTTTGTCGGTTCAATACGATCCACGCGCATTATCGTCTTTTCACCTAATTGGGAAAAGATCTTTTCAGCTGCACGTTTTCCGGCTCGGCTTTGGACGATACGACGTTCCTCGGCAACCGAAATGGAAATGGGGTAAGCACGAGCCTGCGTGCGATGACCTTGCCACCAGACTGCTCCCTCCTCGAAATCAACGACGGCACCGTCTAGAAGTGTGCGTGCTCCTTCCAGGAAGTTACGCGCATCTCGCTCTGTCTGGAAACCAATGATGTCATTTCCTGTGAGTCCGCTATAAATGGCTTGAGCTAAATTACTCGGCAAAAACTGCCAACAGCGGATATCAGGCCATGGGATGTGTATAAACTGTTGCATAATAATGCTAGGATGGCGTTGGCGAATCATCGTGGGAGCCAGGTAAAGATGATAATCATGCAACATGACAATAGGCGTTGTATCCTGACGATCGATTTCAACATTTACAGCATCAGCAATTGCGCGGTTGGCAACGTAATAGCCATTTTCCCAGGCATCTTGCAGCTTATGTGCTGATGTAGAATCATCGGTAGGATCGTAGAGATAATGCTGTAAAAACCAGAGTAACGTGTTGCAGATTTGTTCGTAGTGCTTGCGATAAGCGGGCTTCGGGATGGCTACATAGTGAAGTTGCAACTTTTGACCACGCAACGGGGGCTGGAGTAATCCATCATTATTTTGTTGAACTTCTCTAATAGCTACACGGTCACCTTCCGTCATAGCCATAGCGACCCACGTGACATCCAGGCGATTTGCAGCGCCAATCAGCGCTGTAATCATTCCACCTGAACCTCTACGGTGCTTCAGCGTCTTATTATGGCTGATATGATACTCTACGGGGCCGCGATTCGAAGCAATAATGAGTCGGTTAGCATGTATGAATTGCGTTTGAGGCAATGCATGTAAAGTTAGTGATGTGGGCATGGATCGATCCTTTCTACAGTCACTCACCATCCTCATCTTTGAGGCCTTATCGAGACCAGTCAAAAATTCCTTTCAGGCTTTCGTGGCCAGGAATATGCTGATTCAACGTTTTGAAACAAGAACAAATACATCAGCACATTATGATGCACAATTAAACTTCCCAGGATATAGTACCACATATTCAGGCATCTATGGGCTAAGTGTTCTGGCTGACTATGACTAATAGGCCAATATCATGTATTGTTTGGCTCCGATATAGTAATGTATACAATAATGAAAGGGTGATTCATAGCTCAACAAAATGTTGACATCCGGTGACATTACTTGCCTTTTACGTACTTGACAGAATGTATACAAAATGCTACAATGTTTACATGAACAAAAAGAGTTTGCCTGTACTGCGGGCACGAGAACAGACGCGCAAAAATCTCAAGATCATTGCAGCCTTAACTGGCGAATCAATGCTTGCTGTGCTAGATCGTCTTGTGCAAGCAGAATTAGAACGTGTTCAACAAGAGCAGAAAGGCAAGCAAGAACGGTGAAAGTGGTACGTGGCTACAAAACGGAACTAGACCTCAACGATAAGCAACGCACGGCGTGTTTGAAGCATGCGGGGGCATCGCGTTTCGCCTACAACTGGGGACTTGCCCGTTCCAAAGAAGCTTATCGCGCTACTGGCAAACGTCCGACTGCTATCGACCTCCATCGTGAATTAAACAGTCTCAAGCAGACTGACTATCCCTGGATGTATGAAGTCAGCAAGTGTGCGCCACAAGAGGCATTGCGCGATTTGGAGAAGGCTTACAAGAACTTCTTTCGGCGGGTAGAACTGAAGAAGCAGGGCAAATGGCGCGGCAAACTCGGTTTCCCCAAGCCCAAGAAGAGAAGCAAAGCGGTTGGTTCCTTTCGCTTAACAGGCGCTATCAAAGTCTTCTCGGATGCTGTGCAATTGCCTCGTTTGGGTCGCCTCCGCTTGCATGAGCATGGCTTCATTCCGACGGATACCAAGGTACTCAGCGCTACAGTCAGTGAACAGGCAGGGCGTTGGTTTGTCAGTATCCAGGTGGAGCAAGAGCAAGCAAATCCCGCCCCCACAGTTACCTCTGCCATTGGTGTAGACCTGGGTATCAAGACGCTTGCCATGCTTTCAGATGGCACCGCCTTTGCTAATCCATGCGCATTGAAACACGCGCAAAAGAGACTCAGTCGTTTAGAGCGGCAGAAGTCACGCCGCAAACTTGGGGGGCAGAATCGCAAGAAAACGTGCAGGAAGCTGGCAAAACAGCATGCCCGTGTCGCCACTATCCGCAAGGATGCAGCCAATAAACTCACGACCTTCCTCTGCAAAAACCACGCCCTGGTAGCGATTGAGGACTTGCATGTGGCTGGCATGCTCAAAAATCACAAGCTCGCGCAAGCTGTTGCTGATAGCAACTTTGGCGAGATACGGCGGCAATTAGTGTACAAAGCCCGGTTGTATGGCACGCGCCTGGTGGCCATTGATCGCTGGTACCCATCGAGCAAGACATGTTCGGCTTGTGCATGGATAGACGAAGGCCAGGACTTGAGTGATCGTATCTTTGTCTGTGAGGGTTGCGGTTCTGTGCTTGATCGGGACCAAAACGCTGCCATCAACATTCTGCAGGAAGCACTAAGAACTACCGGGAGTTTCTCGGAAAGCCACGCCTATGGAGAGAGCAGCGCTGGCACTGTCAACGGAAGGTGTGAAACTGCTCTCGTTGAAGTAGGAACCAATCGTCTTTATGGCTTGTCCATAAACGTCTAAGTATTGGAGACCGGTCTTACTCATGACACGTATAGATAACCGTTCTCAGACTCAACTACGCCCCATACGCATGACTGTCGATTACCTCGATTACGCCGAAGGCTCGGTATTGATCGAGGCAGGAAACACACGGGTGCTGTGCGCCGCCAGTGTTGAAGAGAAAGTGCCTCCATTTCTGGAAGGTAAAGGCAAGGGATGGGTAACAGCGGAGTATAATATGTTACCTCGAGCAACCAATACACGTAATTCACGCGAACGCGATGGTCGTGTGAGCGGACGCACGCAAGAGATCCAGCGCTTAATAGGTCGTTCATTGCGAGCAGTTGTTGATATGGATGCACTAGGACCTCGCACTATCACGCTTGACTGCGATGTAATACAGGCCGATGGAGGGACCCGCACAGCATCTATTACGGGTGCGTATGTAGCTCTGCACAGGGCGTGTTCGCTGCTCATGAAAAGAGGAACTTTGACTGTACATCCAGTGCGAACAGCCGTTGCTGCTGTAAGCGTTGGTGTTGTCGGTGGAGAGATCATGCTCGATTTATGCTATCAAGAAGATTCGCATGCGGATGTCGACTTTAATGTGGTGATGACCGCCGAACATGATTTTATTGAAGTGCAAGGGACGGGCGAGGGTGATGTTTTTAGCCGCACGACCATGGATTCACTGGTGAATCTGGCTGAGCAGGGCATCAGCGAACTCCTGGAAATTCAGAAGAAATTTATCTAACTCTTGGAGGTACCAAAGTACCGCCACCACTCCAGGCATGCAATTCCATACGTTTAAAATAGTTGAAATGCACAGACATCATTAAAACTACCTGAATGACCTACTAACTTTGTCAGTAGCCGGGAC
>Ga0209048_10003099_pt1 | contig 16288 bp, 19 predicted proteins | sample FrelakmetCRP12CR_FD_187146 | JGI IMG/M metagenome (GOLD analysis project Ga0209048, IMG submission 187146) | Freshwater lake sediment microbial communities from the University of Notre Dame, USA, for methane emissions studies - CRP12 CR (SPAdes)... | ecosystem: Environmental > Aquatic >... | reverse complement strand
CCGCCACAGCGGCGAGCCTATCGCCTACCTCACCGGGCGGCGCGAGTTCTACGGGCTCGATCTGGAGGTCACGCCCGAGGTGCTGATTCCGCGTCCGGAAACCGAGTTGCTGGTGGAATTGGCGCTGGAGCGCATCGCCGAGCACGACGCGGCGCGTGTCCTCGATCTGGGCAGCGGGTCGGGCGCGATTTCCCTGGCGATTGCGCGCCACCGGCAGCGGTGCAGCGTGCTCGGGGTCGACGTGTCGGCGAAAGCCGTGGCGCTCGCGCGCGACAACGCTCGGCGCCTGGGCATTGCCAATGCAACCTTCGTCGGCTCCGACTGGTTCGGCAGCGTGCCGCGCGAGGCGTTTGCGGTGATCGTGGCCAATCCGCCGTACGTCGCCAACGACGACATCCACCTGTCGGAAGGCGACCTTCGCTTCGAGCCGCAGGCGGCGCTGCGGGGCGGTGTCGATGGCCTAACGGCGTTGCGTACGATCGTCGCCGGTGCTTGTGACTTCCTCGCGCCCGAGGGTTGGCTGTTGATGGAGCATGGGTACAACCAGGCCGAATCCGTGCAAGCGTTGTTGGCGGATGCGGGATATTCCGGCGTCGACTCGCGGCGTGATCTGGCGGGGATACTGCGCGTTTCGTTTGGGCGGCGTGGAGCCTGACGGTAGGTCGCGCGGGTGATGCATCGGCAATCGCCGTGCAGCTACATCGCGGCAGGAGCAGCGATCCCGAGCCTTGCAGCCCAAGGTTCCAGCGCCGGCATGATCGTCGGATACAACGCAACTCCCTGCGCAAGCTGCTCGCGATAGCGTTGCGCCCCGCGTTCCCCCGGCAGCCGCACCGGCTCGGTACCGGCCCGCACCGGCGTCTTGCGCGCCGATTCGGCAACGAAATCCATTTGCCGCTTGAACTCTGCGCCGCCGCCGAATGCATCCGGATCGTAGACCTGCACGAAGACCGTTGCGCCCCATCCGCTCGCAGCGTCGGCGCGACCGTAGCCGGCCAACCCCGCGGTCATCGCTTCGACCAGCAGTGCCAGTGCGAAACCCTTGTGCCCCGCGTCGAGTCCGCCCAGCGGCAGCAGCGCGCCTTTCGGTGGACCGACCATCGCGCCCGGATCCCGGGTCGCGTTGCCGTCGTGGTCGATCAGCCATGGTCCCGCCAATTGCCGTCCTGCGGCCTTTTCCTGCAGCGCATAACCCATGCTCGTGATCGATGTCGATACATCGATGAGGACCGGATCGCCCGAAGTCGGCAATCCCGCAGCGATCGGGTTCGGCGTGATGAACGGCCTGATGCCGCCGTGCGGAACCACGGCCGCAACGGTCGGATCGGAACTCTCGACCATTGCGACGAGCCCCTGGTCGGTCGCGCGTTTGAGGTACGCGGCGAGACAGGCGATATGGTGCGAACGCCGGATCACGATCGTGCCCGTGCCGTGGGTGCGCGCCATCGTCGCTGCGTGCTCGAGCGCGCGCAGCGTCAGCCACGGTCCGGGCAGCCGCTTGCCATCCCAGCTCTCGGCCGCGGGACGCCGATTGAGCACTTCGGGTTCGCCGGACCCGCTCATGCGGCCGTTGCTCAATTCATCGAGATACGGCGCGAGCAGTGCGAGTCCATGCGTGGTGTGACCGAGCAGGTCGCCATCCAGCAGGATCGACGCGACGTCGGTCGCGATGTCGCCGCGCGCACCGGCACGCGCGAACAACGCCTGCGCGAAAAGGCGCAACGCATCGGCGGAGTAGCGCGGGCGCGCAGCTTGACTGGCTTGGGATTCGGGCATGGCGAATGGCGGCTGCAGTGGCGGATGGATCGGCGCAGATAGGCTGCAAAATGTGCCTGCCGCAGCCATTGCTTCGGGTTGACTTGGCACCGGCAATAGCCTCATTCTAACCGACCGCCGCAACCGCTTCCTGCCAACGTGCCCCCCCCGACGCTGACCGTCAGCATCGTCACGTACCGCCCCGACCTTGCCCTGTTCGATGCGACGCTGCGCAAGCTGTCGGCGTCCTTCGCGATGGCGCGCGAGGCGGGCCTGCTGCGTGCGGTCAACCTGGTACTCATCGACAATACCGGCGAGCGCGCGGTCGCCGATTCGGTGGTGCGCATGGGGGCCGCGCACTTCGAGAGCTCGGCCGTGACGATGAATTACCTGCACGGCCACGCCAACATCGGCTACGGCACCGCGCACAACCTCGTGATGCACGGCGGCAACACGCACTTTCACCTCGTGCTCAACCCTGACGTGGAACTTGCCGAGGACGCGCTGTCGGCGGCGCTGCACTTCCTCGAGGAGAACGAGCACATCGGCGTGATCGTTCCGGCGACCTTCGGTCGGGACGGCTCGCGCGAGTACGGGTGCAAGCGCTATCCGTGCGTGCTCGATCTGGCGCTGCGCGGCTTCGCGCCCAAGGTGTTGCAGCGCCTGTTCCGCAAGCGGCTCGACCGCTATGAAATGCGCGACCTGATCGGCGACGCAGTCGTCTCGCCCGTGCCGATCATGAGCGGATCGTTCATGCTGGTGCGGCGCAAGGCGATCGAATCCACCGGTGGCTTCGATCCGAACTTCTTTCTTTATTTCGAGGATTTCGACTGGAGCGTGCGGTTGAATCGCGTGACCAAGTCGGCGTATCTGCCCAGCGTGCGTGTGGTGCATCACGGTGGCCGCGCCGCGCGCAAGGGGCCGCGCCACATCGCATACTTCGTGCGCAGCGGCGTGCGCTTTTTTAACAAGCACGGCTGGAAGTGGGTATGAACGCGGCGCCGCGGGGCCGGGTCCTCGTCACCGGCGCGGACGGCTTCATTGGCCGCGCGTTGCGCGCGCATTTGACGCTGCGCGGCGTCGACCATGTCGCGGCCGTGCGCTCGCTGGCGCCTGATATCGCGGCGAGCGAGCAATGCGTGGCGCTGGGTGACTTTGCCGCCGCCGATTGGGATGCGACGCTCGCCGGCATCGGCACCATCGTGCACCTCGCCGGCCGCGCGCACGTGATGCGCGAGCGCGACCCCGATCCCACGCCGTACATCGTCGCCAACGTGCACGTGGTGCGGCGTCTGCTCGATGCCGCGGTTCGCGCCGGCGTGCGCCGGATGGTCTTGGCGAGCACGATCAAGGTGTACGGGGAGTCGACGCCGCCGGGTCGCCCGTTTCGTGCCGGCGATCCCGCGCGCCCAGAGGGCGCGTATGCGCAGAGCAAGGCGGGGGCCGAAAACGTCGTCTGGGAAGCGGCGCGCGCCAGCGGCATCGAAGGCGTCGTGTTGCGCTTGCCGCTGGTTTACGGTCCCGGCGTCAAGGGCAACTTCCTCACGCTGCTGGAGGCGATCGCCAGCGGACGCCGCCTGCCGTTCCGCGGTGTGGCCAATCGTCGCAGCCTGCTGTACGTCGGCAACGTTGTGAGCGCGATCGAAGCGGCGTTGATGGCGCCGGCGCTCGCCGGCGAAACGTTGCCCATTGCCGACGCCGACGTCATTTCGACGCCGCAACTCATCGACACGCTTGCGCGCGCGATCGGCGTGAGCGCGCCGCAGTTCAAGGTGCCGATCCTCGCGCTGCGTGCAGCCGCGGCGCTCGCCGGGCGGCGCGCCGCCGCCGAACGCCTGCTCGGCTCGCTCGAGGTCGACTCCGCGCGCTTTCGCGAGCTGGCGCATTGGACGCCGCCGGCGTCGGTGGAAGAAGGGCTCGCCGCGACCGGGGCGTGGTGGCGACTGCAGCACATGCTGTGACGGTAAGGGGGCGGCGGGCCCGCGCCCGGCGGCTATAATTGCCTCCTTTCTCGAGGGAAGTGCGATGACCCTACGTCGCGACCACCGGCGCGCCGATCAATTGCGTCCGCTGACCATCGACCGGCATTACAACCGGCACGCCGAGGGATCGGTGTTCATCGTGGCGGGCGACACGCGAGTCATCTGCACAGCGTCGGTCGACGAGGGCGTTCCGCCGTTCCTCAAGGGCAAGGGGCAGGGCTGGGTTACGGCCGAGTACGGCATGCTGCCGCGCGCGACCAACACGCGCATGCGGCGCGAAGCCGCCGAGGGCAAGCAGTCCGGCCGCACGCAGGAAATCCAGCGCCTCATCGGCCGCAGCATGCGCTCGATCGTCGACCTCGTCGCGCTGGGCGAACGCACGATTCGTCTCGACTGCGACGTGATCCAGGCCGACGGCGGCACGCGCTGCGCGTCGATCACCGGCGCGTGCGTCGCGCTGCACGATGCCGTCGCGTGGTGCAAGGCGCAAGGCAGCATCGCCGGCGAGCCGATGAAGGACTTCGTTGCGGCGGTGTCGGTCGGCATGGTCGACGGCGAGCCGAGGCTGGACCTGGACTACGCCGAGGATTCCGGCTGCGACACCGACATGAACGTGGTCATGACCGGCAGCGGCGGCTTTGTCGAAGTCCAGGGCACCGCCGAGGGTGCTCCGTTCTCGCGCGGTGAAATGGACCGCCTTCTGGCACTCGCCGACGCCGGCATCCGCGAGCTGATCGCGGCGCAGAGGCACGCGCTTGCCGCAGCATGAAGCGCCGCGCCGCGACGCGCGAGGCGCGCAGAATCCCGCAGTGAAGCCGCTGTCGCGACTGGTGCTCGCTTCCAACAACGCCGGCAAACTGCGCGAATTCCGGCGGCTGTTGTCGCCCCTGGGCATCGACGTGATCGGGCAGGCCGAGCTCGATATTCCCGAAGCCGACGAACCGCACGACACCTTCGTCGAGAACGCGCTCGCCAAGGCACGCCACGCGAGCCGCATCGCGCGCCTGCCTGCGCTCGCCGACGATTCAGGCGTCTGCGTCGACGCGCTCGCCGGCGCGCCGGGCGTGCAGTCGGCACGCTACGCGGGCGAACCGAAATCCGACGCGCGTAACAATGCAAGACTCGTCGCCGACCTCACGGGCGTGGCCGACCGGCGCGCGCATTACTACTGCATGCTGGTGCTGATGCGGCACGGTGACGATCCGGAGCCGCTGCTCGCCGAAGGCCGCTGGGACGGGACGATCATCGATGCGCCGCGAGGCGACGGCGGCTTTGGTTACGACCCGCATTTCCTCGACAGTGAGACGGGTATGACCGGCGCGGAATTGCCGCTGGAGATCAAGAACCGGCTGTCGCACCGCGGGCAGGCGCTGCGCGCGCTGATCGCGCGGCTGGAGGCGGCGCGGTGAGCGCAGCCGTCGATTCCGCATTGCGTACGCCGCGCTTCACCGCGCTGCCGCCGCTTGCGCTCTACGTGCACATTCCGTGGTGCCTCAGGAAATGCCCGTACTGCGACTTCAATTCGCGCGAGAACCGCGGCGCGATCCCTGAAACAGAGTACGTCGACGCGCTGACCGCCGACCTCGAATTCGCGTTGCCGTCGATCTGGGGGCGGCGCGTCGGTAGCGTGTTTTTCGGCGGGGGCACGCCTAGCCTTTTTTCCGCGGCGGCGATCGACCGCATCCTCGCCGCAGTGCGCGCGCGGGTGCCCTTGTCGCCCGACGCCGAAATCACGCTGGAAGCCAATCCCGGGACTTTCGAACGGCAGAAGTTCGCCGAGTTCAGGGCTGCCGGCATCAACCGCCTGTCGCTGGGCGTGCAGAGTTTCGATTCCCGCGCGCTCGCGGCGCTGGGGCGCGTGCACGATGCGCACGAGGCACGGGCCGCGGGCGCCGCGGCGATCGAGATCTTCGGCAACGTCAACTTCGACCTCATGTATGCCTTGCCCGGACAGTCGCTCGCCGATGCGCGTGCCGACCTCGCCGCCGCACTCGAATTCGCGCCGCCGCACTTGTCGTTCTATCAGCTGTCCATCGAGCCCAACACCTTGTTCCATCGCCATCCGCCGCGGCTGCCCGACGAGGACGCGATGGCCGACATCGAGGATGCCGTCGAGGACGCGCTCGCGCGCGCCGGCTATGGGCACTACGAGACCTCGGCGCACGCCCAGGCCGGTCGGGAGTGCCGCCACAATCTCAACTACTGGCGCTTCGGCGACTACCTGGGCATCGGCGCGGGTGCGCATTCCAAGCTGTCGTTCCCCGATCGCGTGATCCGCCAGGTGCGCTACAAGCAGCCGCAGCAGTACATCGAGCGTGCCGCCAACGGCGCGCCACTGCTCGAGGAGCGCGCCATTGCCCGCGACGAAATCGGCTTCGAGTTCATGCTCAATGCGCTGCGTCTGAACGAAGGCGTGCCGGTGACGCTTTTCACGGAGCGCACCGGCTTTCCCATCACGCTGGTGCAGGAACGGCTCGACGCTGCCGAGGCGCGCGACCTGATCGAGCGCGACCACCTGAAGATCCGGCCGACGGCGCTGGGCCGGCGGTTTCTCAATGATCTGCAGTCGCTGTTCCTGCCCGCGGGTGGACGCGGACCTGGGGCGTCGGTGCAGCCGATCGCCGTGGAACGCCTCGCGCCATGATCAAGCCCTCGTACGCGCTGACGGTGAGCGCGAGCACGGCGGCGCTGCGGGTGGGCGCCTTCACCTGCGAAGCGCTGACCGGCGCGCTGCTCGAACGCGTCGCCGCGACCGACGCCAACGTGCAGGCGTGGGCGCATCTGGATCGCGAACATGCCATCGCGACCGCGCGTGCCATCGACGTCAATCGCCCCGCGGGGCCGCTGGCCGGCATCGGCATCGGCGCGAAGGACATCATCGCGACTGCCGACCTGCCCACGCAACTGGGCTCGCCGATCTTTGCCGACGCGCAACCGTCGCTCGACGCGCAATGCGTGCAGCGGCTCAAGCACGCGGGCGCATTCGTGCTCGGCAAGACCGTGACCACCGAATTTGCCTACCTGCAGCCGGGCAAGACACGCAACCCGTGGAACGCGGCGCACACGCCTGGTGGATCGTCATCGGGGTCCGCGGCCGCGGTCGCCCTGGGGCAGGTTGCGGCGGCGCTGGGCACGCAGACCAACGGGTCGGTGATCCGCCCCGCGGCGTATTGCGGCGTGGTCGGTTTCAAGCCGACACTCGGCCTGCTCGACTTCGACGGCGTCAACGTGTTCAGCTGGACGCTCGACACGCTGGGCGTGTTCGCGCGCAGCGTCGACGACTGCGCGTTGGTCGCGGCCAGCATCGCCGATCGCGGAGCGCTGGACGCGGACGTTACCGCATCGACTGCCGCCCCGCGTCTCGCGCTGCTCGCCGAATTTCCCTGGGTGGACGTCGGCACCGAACAGCGCGCGGCGATGGATGCCGCGGTTGATCGGCTGCGGCGCGCCGGCGCCGCGGTCACCAGAGTCGCGCTCGCCGATCGCTGGCGTGGCGCGAACCTTGTCCATCGCCGCATCATGCTGTGTGAGGCCGTGCAGCACCTTGGGGCGCTGCAGGACCGGGAGCGCGCGCACATGTCGGCAAAGCTCAACGCCGCGCTCGACGAGGGCCGGGCGATCGCCACGCCGGACTATGTTGAGGCGATCGCGCAACGAGCCGAAATCATCGCCGCGCTGACCGAGTGGCTTGCGCCCTTCGACGCCGTGCTGGCGCCCTCCGCGCCGGGGCCCGCCCCCGACGACCTGACCCAGACCGGCGATCCCTCTTGCTGCACGCTGTGGTCGCTGGCGGGATTTCCGGTGATCGCGTTGCCCATGGCGCTCGCGCCGAACGGCATGCCGCTGGGCCTGCAGCTCGCCGCCGCGCAAGGGAGGGATCGCGAGCTGCTCGCGGTGGCGCGCTGGTGCGAGGCGCGCCTGCCGTTCAGGGGGCTGGTGTGAAGCGCGCCAAGCAGCACGCTGTACCCAAGCCGCGCAACCCCGTCGCGCGTTCGCCGTTGTTGCGCAAGGGCGGCGCGCACGGCAAGTCCACCGCGGCCCAGCGTCGCCAGGCGGAGATCGAGCTGCGCAAGCTCGCCAGCGACACGGACACCGACGCATGACGCTGTCGCGCCGCGATCTCGAAGAAGGCCGCATGCGAGCGATTTACGCGGCCGCCGTCGATCCCCGGCGCGCGCTTTCCGATGAGGCGCTGGCGGCGTCGCTGGCGCAAACGCTCGCCGAGCGGCCCAAGGGCGCGGGATGGCGGGTGTTCGCGTACGGTTCGCTACTATGGAATCCGCTGTTCCCCTTCGACGATGCGCGGCCGGGGACGGTGCGCGGCGTGCATCGCAGTTTTTGCATCTGGTCGATGGCCTCGCGCGGCACCTGCGATCGACCCGGACTGGTGCTGGGCCTCGAACCGGGCGGGGCGTGCCGCGGTGTGGTCTACCGTCTGCCGGCGCGTTTCGCGAAGAAGGAGCTGGCACTGCTGTGGCGGCGCGAAATGGTCATCGGCGCGTATCGGCCACGGTGGATGCGCGTGCGCACGGCGGGTCGCGATCTTACTGCGCTGTCGTTTGTCGTCGACCGCAAGCACCTGCACTACGCAGGAGACTTGAGCATCAATCGGAAGGCGCAGGTGCTCGCCTGCGCCGCCGGTGCCTTCGGTTCCTCGGCCGACTATCTCGAGCACACGCGTATCGCGCTGATCACGCACGGCATCGTCGATCCGTACCTCGAAACGCTCGCGGCCAGGATGGACAGGTACCGTCGCGCGGGCTGAGCGCGTCGGTGGTCAAAGCGCCACGTGCCGCCCGCCGTCGACGTTGATGGTGTCGCCGGTGACGTAGGTCGCGTCGACGAGCAGGAAGTACACGGCCTTGGCGATGTCGTCGGGTGTGCCCTCGCGCCGCAGCGGCGTGTGCGAAATGATGCGTTGCCGCGAAAGCTCGTCGAAGGCATCGTCATCGGGCCACAGGATCGGGCCCGGCGCGACCGCGTTGACGCGCACCTCGGGCGCGAGTTCGCGTGCCAGCGAGCGCGTGAGCCCGACCAGTCCCGCCTTGGCGACGCTGTACACGACGTAGTTCTTGAGCGGGCGGTCGGCGTGAATGTCGGTGATGTTGACGATTGCACCCTGCGCTTTCTTCAGCGCCGGCGCCGCCGCCTGCGCGAGGAACATCGGCGCGCGCAGGTTGGTGCCGATCAGGTCTTCCCACTGCGCCGGCGTGATTTCCCCGACCGGGGTCTGGAAGAACGACGATGCATTGTTGACCAGCGCGTCGATGCGGCCGAAGCTTTGCAGCGTCTGGTCGACCAGCGATTGCAGCTTGCCCAGGTCGAGCAGATCGGCCTGGATCAGCGACACCGAGTCCTTGCGCGCAGTGTTGAGCTCGGCCTGCAGCAGTCGCGCTTCGCCCGCGGATTCGCGATAGTGCAGCATCAGGCTGGCGCCGGCGGCGTGTAATCGCCTGCAGGTCGCGGCGCCGACGCGCTTGGCCCCTCCCGTGATCAGTACGACTTTGCCCTGCACGCGGCGCTCCGGCTACACTCAGTCGACTCAAGCCTGTTTACCCTGAAGCCTAACACATCGATGCCGCGCTCTCCACCCAGCGCCGACACGCCGGGATGGCCCGAACCGTCGACCGAAGCGCGCGCACACAGCGAGCGCGTGGTCGCGCACATCGCGCGCCGGATTGTCGATGCCGGAGGCTGGATCCCGTTCGCCGACTACATGGGCGCCGCGCTGTACGCGCCGGGACTCGGCTATTACGTCGCGGGCACGCGCAAGTTCGGCGGCGACGGCGACTTTGTCACTGCGCCCGAGATGTCGGCACTGTACGGGCGCGCTGTGGCGGCCCAGTTGGCCGAAGTGCTGACGCATGTGCCAGGCGAGGTTATCGAATTGGGCCCCGGCACCGGCAGAATGGCGGTCGACGTGCTAATCGCCTTGGCGGCGCGCGCCGTGCTGCCGCACCGCTATCTGTTGCTCGAAGTCAGCCCGGATCTGCGCGAGCGGCAGCGTGAGCTTCTGCGCCGCGAAGCGCCGGCGCTGCTGCCGCGAGTGGAGTGGATCGACGTGTTGCCGAAGTGCTGGCGCGGCGCGATCGTCGGGAACGAAGTGCTCGACGCGGTTTCACCGCACCTCGTCGTGCGCAAGGGGGGCGATTGGCACGAGCGCGGCGTCGCGCTGGCGGCGGGACGGCTCGCGCTCGTCGATCGCCCGCTGCCGCAGGGCGCGTTGCGCAGCGCTGCGATCGCGCGCTTTCCGCCGCACGGCGACTACGCCAGCGAAATCAATCCCGCTGCGCAGGCGCTGGTGGCGAGCCTCGCGCAACGCTGCGACGCCGGCGTACTGCTGCTCATCGACTACGGCTTTCCCGCGGCCGAGTATTACCATCCGCAGCGCAGCGCCGGCACACTGATGGCGCACTACCGCCATCGCGCGCTCGCCGATCCGCTGCTGCTGCCGGGCCTCGCCGACCTCACGGCGCATGTCGACTTCACCGCGATCGCCAGCGCCGGCGTCGCCTCGGGAATGAACGTCGCCGGATTCACCACGCAGGCGCGCTTCCTGCTCAATTGCGGGTTGCTCGACCTGCTCGCACAGGCGGGCGATCCGGGGTCGGCGGCGTACCTGCGCGAGGCGAACGCGGTGCAGAAGCTGCTGTCGCCGGCGGAGATGGGCGAGCTCTTCAAGGTGCTGGCGTTGACCCGGGGCATCGAAGCCCCGCTGCTGGGTTTTCGCGACGGCGATCACACGCATCGGCTCTGACCGAGGCGACACCGCCCGAAAACGCAGAGACTGGCCTATCGCGCGGCGCGATCACGTCGCAATGAACGCCGCGATCTTCGGGTCACGACGCAGCTGTGCCAGGTCCGCCGCGGTGGGAAGCTGCGGCCGATCGCGCTCGGCGTTGACCATGCACAGGAAGCCGAGCGGGCGATCGGCTGCGGCGCGAAACTGATGCCACATCAGCGCAGGTACGTAGACGAGATCGCCTTCGGCAAGCGCATAGAGCTGGTCGCCCACGAGGCATTGGCCCTCACCGCGATGCACGACCACGGCGTGCGCGTGCTCGTGGCGTTCGAGCGTCGTATGGCCGCCCGCGGCGACTTCGAAATAGCGCAACTGCGAAGCCAGCGCGTGATCTTCGAACAGCACCTGGCGGGTGACGTCGCGGAAAGGCGCGCTGTCTTCGACCTTGTATTCGCGCACTTCGACTTCGCGCCAGCGCGCTGTGCCCGTCTTCGGACGAAACGGCTTGATGGCCATGGCGCGGATTTCAGGAGGCGGGCGCAATCGCGCCCTCATGCACCGCGGCGACAAACGTCCGCGTCCGCTCCTGCAGGCGATCGCCGGCGATGAGCAGCGAGCCACCGACGAGCAGCATTACGTCCGCACCGTAGAATGCTATGAGTTCGCGCGATCGTTCCACCGACATCCCGCCACCGGGCAACGGCATTGCTGGCCGCACGTGTCCCCACGCCTTGCGCGCATTGTCGGCGATGTCGGCGCAAGTCTTCTCGCTGTACGCGAATCGGCCGCCGAAATTGGTGAAGATGACCGCGTCGGCGCCCAGCAGGCGAAACCACTTGCCGAGCAGAAACGCCGGCACGACGCGCGCCGCACCGGCGTACCCGGGATGGGCCAGCACCGGTACCTCGATCTGGTCGGCGACCAGTTCCGCGAAGGCCGGCATGCCGACCACAGCCGGCGCAACCAACACCATCGCGGCACCCTCGGCGCGCGCGATGCGGGCCTGGGCAGCAAGCGCCTTGGGTGAGCCGATCAGGTTGGGTGCGTAGAGCGCCCGGTGCCCGGTTTCGCTGTGCGCGCGCTCGATCGCTCGTTGGCACGCGGCGACGCGTTGCGCGAACGGCGCGTAAGCCTGGTCGGCGAGGCCATGGTCGTCCTTGATGACATCGACTCCGGCCAGCGCGAACGTATGGCACAGCGCCGCGAGGCGCTCGGATGACAGGCCCTGCGGCTTGAGCGCCGCGCAGGTGAGTGGGCGCAACGGTGCGCCGACCAGTGCGCGAATGCCTTCGATGCCGAAGCGCGGGCCTGGAAAGCGCGCGAGAAACTCCGGTGGGAAGTCGGCGTCGATCAGTTCGATGTACTCATGCAGCGAGCTGTTGCCGAACAGCATGTTGATGGTCTGCGCGACATCGCCGCCGGTCGTCGCCGTGGCCAGGCGAATTCCGACCAGATGCGTGCCATCTCCGGAATCGCGAATCGCATCGACACGGCCGACGATCTGCTCGGCGACGAAGGCGTCGCGGATCACCTCGGCGGGCACCTCGACGCTCTGTTCCAGCGCCAGCGCGTTGGCGATTGCGCGGACCTCGTGCGGGGCGGCACGAACGCGATAGGTGACGTCAATCCAGGACATGGTCGGACGATCTACGCTCGGTGCGAAGCTTCGGGCGCGGCAACGCCGCGCCGCCTACGCCTGCGGCATGAACTTCGCCGCCTTGAGTATCTTGTTTTCCTGCAGCAGTATCAGCGGCTGAACCAACTTGATGTAGGCCAGCCAGTCCGGGTCGGCCATCATTTTCGCCCTGCGCTCGTCGCGTTCGGCGAGGCTCTGGTATTTCCAGATGTGCACGACCTGGTTCATCGGCCCGATTTCGGTGAAAAAATAGCCCATCGGCGCTCCGAGGTGTTTGCTCTGGATCGCGAAGCCGTGCCGTTCATAGGTCTCGAGGTATTCGTTGGTTTTTCCGGGGTGCAGCGTGTAAGTGCGGTGATCGACGATCATGTTGCTCTCCAAGTGGCAAGGGCCTGGTTGACGTTGGTGCCCCGATCCAACACGCCGTGCTGCTGCGTCCGCCCCGGGCGCGAGGGACGTTTCGGCGAGGTATAGTATCAATGAGCCGGTCACGCAGGGCGGACGCAATCGGCGGGAGAGGGAAAAATGGGACAGCTGGACGGCAAGGTCGCGATCATCACCGGCGCGGCGGGCGGATTCGGCGAAGGCATCGCGCGGCTGTTTGTCGCACAGGGGGCGCGCGTACTGATCGTCGATCTCGACCTGGCCAAGGCGACCAAGGTCGCCGCCGAGCTGGGGCCTCACGCCAAGGCATGGCAGTGCGATGTGTCCAGCGGCCCGGACGTGCGCGCCGCGGTGCAGGCTTGCGTCGCGACGTTCGGCCCGCCCGACGTCGTGGTGAACAATGCCGGCACTACGCATCGCAGCCAGCCCATGCTCGACGTCGATGAAGCCAGTTTCGACCGGGTGTTCGCGGTCAACGTGAAATCGATCTATCACATGGCGCAGGCGGTAATCCCGCTGATGCGCCAGCGCAAGCAGGGTGTCATCATCAACATCGGCTCGACCGCGGGCATGCGGCCGCGGCCGGGGCTGACCTGGTACAACGCCTCCAAGGGCGCGGTGAATCTGCTGTCGAAGTCGATGGCGGCAGAGCTTGGCCCCGACAACATCCGCGTCAACGCGATCTGTCCGGTGATGGGCGCAACCGGGCTGATCGAGCAGTTCCTCGGCGGTCCTGATACGCCGGAGAATCGCGCGCGGATCATCAGTGGCATCCCGCTCGGCCGCATGTCGACGCCGGAGGATGTCGCCAACGCGGCGCTCTATCTGGCGAGCGACGCCGCAAAGTTCATCACCGGCATCGAACTGCCGGTCGACGGCGGACGCACGATCTGACCTGACCCGGCGCGGCGGGCGCCGGGAGTCGGCGCTGCGCCAGGACAATCTAGCGAATGACCAGTACCGGCACGCTGGAGTGGGTGAGGACCTTCTGCGTCTCGCTGCCCATCAGCAGCGCCGAGACGCCGCGCCGACCGTGCGAGGCCATCACGATCAGGTCGCATTTGTGCTTCTTGGCGGCGGAGAGAATCGCGTCCCACGGCACCGATGCATAAGCGTGCACAGCGGTGAGCTTGACACCCTCGGCACCGGCCTTGCGCGCGACTGCGCCGAGGATCTTGTCCGCGTTCTCCTTGCACCGTGCTTCATATAGTTTGCGTGAATGCGGTTCGTACGCGACAGTCTCGGCGAAGCCTTGCATCGAGTAGATCTGCGACGCATGGAACGCCGTCAGACCGGAACCGAGCGTTTTCGCGAGATCGATGGCGCAGTTGACGGCTTTGGTGGAGAGCTTTGAGCCATCGGTGGCAACGAAAATGTTCCGGTACATGGTGATCTCCCCGGCAGGGTGGAATCGAGACTCATGCTATCTCGCTGTTTCAGCGGAGCGTTTGACGCAGATCAACGGGGACCGGCCGTGGCTGTCGAGCAGCGTATCGGGGCCGCACATAGGCATCTTGCAAGGGATTGATGTCGAGCTTGACCATCTTCATCATCATGGCCTGCATGACTTGTGTCGCTTTCCGCAGATCGGTGGCGTGCACGGTGGCGTGCAGTATCTCGCCCAATGGTCGGCGATCGCAACCCTGGTCGAGCGCGACGCGAGCCAATCGACAACTGGCTGCTATTCGCTATTCGCGCGTGCCCGCCGCGGTGCCATCCGCAGCAGCTGCCAGCCGCGCACGGCTGCGCTCGATTCCCTCGAATGCGAGCATGCCGGCGACCATGGCCACGACGAACACAAACCCTTTCACGTAGCCGGCACCGACCGCAACCAGCGCCGGTCCCGGGCAAAAGCCGGCGAGCCCCCAGCCCACGCCGAACAACAGGCTGCCGCTGACGAGGCGCCTATCGATCGTCCGTACCGTGGGTAACAGCATCGGCGTGCCGAGCAGGGTCGTCAGCCGCCGGCCAGCGACGAAAAAACCGATGGAACCGACGGCGATCGCGCCGCCCATCACCAAGGCAAGCGACGGATCCCAACGCCCGGCCAGATCGAGAAATCCCAGCACCTTCGCCGGATTCATCATTCCCGACACGATGAGCCCGATCCCGAACACCAGGCCCGCAAGGAACGCGCTCAGGACGCTCATGGTGAGTCAGAGCGCGAAGATGTGCCGCGTCGCGAACACGGTGGCGAAGCCCGCCGCCATGAACGCGAGCGTCGCGACGAGCGAGCGCGGCGACAGCCGCGACAGCCCACAGACGCCGTGGCCGCTGGTGCAGCCGGTGCAGTAGCGCGTGCCGATGCCGACTATGGCTCCCGCGCTGACCAGCACGGGATAGCCCGCATCGATCACCACGCCGGGCAGCGCGGCGAACATGGCATAGACTGCGGGCGCAAGGACAAGCCCCGCGACGAATGCGGCGCGCCAGGGCGCGTCCGGCAGCGACGGACGCAGCAGGCCGCCGACAATGCCGCTGATGCCCGCCACCCGACCGTTGACCAGCGCGAACAGCGCGGCGGCACAGCCGATGATCGCGCCGCCGGCCAACGCCGACCAAGGAGTAAACACTGTCCAATCGATGTTCATCGCGCGTCTCCCGACGACCGCTTCACTGCAAGTGCACCGACAACTTTGCCCTGCGACGAGCCGCCGGTGGCGCGCGGCGGTTTGCCCGACAATTCTCGCACAGCTTTTTGGCACCTATCCCTTCGAGGCGAGGCGAGAACGTAGAATCAGCGATTTGCGCGAGGCAAGACATGCAGCCTTGGTTCAGGACATTGGGCATTGCTTCGTTTCCATTCGTTTGCGCGGCGGCGCCAGTGGCACTGGCACGGGCCCCGCACGCCGCCGGCGTGATTTTCGAGAACGTGCGCATCGTCGATGGCACTTCCGACCGGCTCTCCGCACCGACCAACGTGCTAGTGGTCGGCAACGTCATCAAGGCGATTTCAGCCGCGCCGATTGTCGCGCCACCCACTACCTCGATGACGCGGATCCAGGGCGGTGGACGCACGCTCATGCCCGGGCTGATCGACGCCCACACCCACATCATGTTCGCGACCCTTCCGCAGGCGGCGTTGCTCACCGCCGACATCGGCTTCGTCAACATCGCCGCCGGCAAGGCCGCGACCGAGACGCTATTGTGCGGGTTCACCAGCATCCGCGACATGGGCGGGCCGGTGTTCGGGTTGAAGCGCGGCATCGACACGGGGCTGGTCCCCGGTCCGCGCATCTGGCCGGCCGGCGCGATGATTTCGCAGACCGGCGGCCACGGTGACTTCCGCCTGCCGACCGACCTGCCCGCGCGACCGGGCGACTAGACGTACAGCGAACGCATCGGCGCCGCGGCCATTGCCGACGATGCCGACACCGTGCGCAAGCGGCCGCGCGAACAGCTCACGCTGGGCGCATCGCACATCAAGCTGATGGCCGGCGGCGGCGTCGCGTCGAACTACGACCCGCTCGACGTGACGCAGTACACCGTTGCCGAGCTTCGCGCCGCCGTGGAAGCGGCCGAGAACTGGGGTACCTACGTGACGGTTCACGCCTACACGCCGCGCGCGGTGCGGCAGGCGATCGAGGCGGGCGTTAAATGCATCGACCATGGCCAGCTTCTCGATGATCCCACCGCGAAGCTGATGGCGGAGAAGGGCGTCGGGTGGAGCCTGCAGCCTTTCCTCGACGATCGGCCGTCGACGTTTCCCGAAGGCTCGTCAAACCGGTTGAAGCAGCTCGAAATGTTCGGCGGCACCGACACCGCCTACGCCCTGGCGAAGAAGTACAA
>Ga0209048_10003098_pt1 | contig 16291 bp, 15 predicted proteins | sample FrelakmetCRP12CR_FD_187146 | JGI IMG/M metagenome (GOLD analysis project Ga0209048, IMG submission 187146) | Freshwater lake sediment microbial communities from the University of Notre Dame, USA, for methane emissions studies - CRP12 CR (SPAdes)... | ecosystem: Environmental > Aquatic >... | reverse complement strand
TTTTTCAGATGATGCGGTGGGCGCAATTATGGAAATAGCCCGGCGGGCGAACAGGTCGGCGAGCCGGTCCCAGGTGGCGGCAGTCGCAGGAACGATCTCCACTGGGAGGAACGACCGGCCGGTCCGGCGGCTGCCGGGGGGCCGGGTCAGCTCTGCCGGGCGGGTCAGCCCCCGCCGGGCAGTTCGGTCAGCAGATGCTGGCTCAGGTCGCCGACCAGGTCGACCAAGAACCGGCGCTCGGCGAACCGCCACACTCCGCCGTCCCGGGCGAAGCGGTCGTGGTAGCGGCCGGCGATGATCGGCTGCAGCGCCATCCCGGACACCTGCTGGAGCACCGTGTAGTACGACCTGCAGGTGGCCGTGTCGGCGTCCTCGTCGATCTCGACGATCAGGTTGGTGGTGACGTGTTTGGTGCGCGGGGTCCCGTCCGGGTAGCGGCGGGTGGTGGAGGTGAACATCCCCACCACGGCGTCGTGGCCGGTGAGCGAGCCGGGGCTGCCGGCCGCGCCGACCTCGGCACCGCCGAGCAGGTCGCCCAGCGCGTCGAAGTCTCCGAGGTCGATCAGTTCGGCGTAGCGGTAGACCAGGTTCTGGATCTGGACGGCGGCATCGGTCATGGGTGGCTCCCTGTGGCGATCGGCTGGCTCAGGTGGTGGGGGCCCGGCCCCCGGAATCACGAGAAGGTGACGTCGGCATCGTCCCAGTAGGCCTGGGCCGAGGTGAACCGGCACCCGTCGTCGGACCCGAAGACCTCGACGCCGTTGATCTCCATCGACCCCTCGCCGAGGGAGACGGTGATCCGGAAGTGGAAGGCCACGGTGGATGCGCAGGTGTGCACGTCGGACGCCTCGAATGTCCACCCGTCACTGGCGGCGATGCCGTTCTCGAAGAACGCGGTAATGGCAGCCCGCCCGATGTTGGGCGGCTGGGAAGCCGGGTCTGCCTGCACGGCGTCCTCGGTGAAGAGCGCGGCGATGGCACCGGGGTCACGGCCGTTGATGGTGGCGACGTAGTGGTCGAGCGCAGTGCGGAGCTCATCGGGGGTGGGCATGTCGCCTCCTGGAGAGTGGTGGGTGCCGGCGGTGGACGGTCGATCAGGTGGGCGCCCGGGCTCAGGCGCCCATGGCGTGGACGCCACCGTCCACGTGCAGGATCTCCCCGGTGGTCATCGGGAGGAGGTCCGACAGCAGGGCGAGGCAGGCCCGCGCCACCACGTCGGTGTCGAGTACGTCCCAGCCGAGGGGGGCCCGCTCGGCCCAGGTGTCCTCGAAACTGGCGAATCCGGGGATGGACTTGGCGGCCAGCGTCTTGACCGGACCGGCCGCCACCAGGTTGACCCGGACCCGGTCGGCGCCCAGGTCACGGGCCAGGTAGCGCGACAGGGACTCGAGGGCGGCCTTGGACACGCCCATCCAGTCGTACGCGGGCCAGGCCACCGTGGCGTCGAAGTCGAGACCGACCACCGAGGCACCGGGTCGACCGTCGGCGCCGGCGGCCACCAGCAGGGGCCGGAAGGCCTCGACCAGCGCCTTCAGCGAGTAGGCCGACACGTGGAGGGCGACCTGGACCTGCTCCCAGTCGGCCTGGAAGATGTCGCCCCCCAGGCACTCGGGGGGCGCGTAGCCGATGGCGTGGACCAGCCCGTCCAGGCGCTCCCACCTGCCCGCCAGCTCGGCGGCCGCCGCGGCCAGCTGGTCGGGCTCGGTCACGTCGATCTCGAGCACATCGGCCTCGACCGGGAGCTTGCGCGCCGTCCGCCTGGTAAGTGACAGGCCGCGGCCGGCCCCGCTCAGGACCACCTCGGCGCCTTCCTGCTGGGCGGCCCTGGCCACGGCGAACGCCAGTGAGGCATCCGTCAGCACGCCGGTGACGAGGATGTGCTTTCCGTCGAGGAGTCCCATGCGCCGACAGGGTACTGCCCGACCTGGCGCGGGACGTCGATCCGGGCCTGCCGTGTGCGGTACGGCGGGGGCGGTGTGCAAGGGTAGTGGCCATGCGAATCGGAATTCTCGGAGGGACTGGCCCGGCCGGAAGGGGCTTGGCCGTGCGCCTGGCCGCTGCAGGTGACCAGGTCGTCCTCGGCTCGCGGGACGCCGAGCGGGCATCCGGCCTGGCCGCCGGTCTGATCGACGCGTGGCCCGACCACACATTGGCCATCACCGGGGCGTCCAACGAGGAGTGCGCTGCCGCCGAGCTGGTGGTCATGGCCACGCCGTGGGACGGTGCGGTGGCCACGGTCAAGCCGCTGGCCGGCGCCCTGGCCGGGAAGGTCGTCGTGTCCATGGCCAACGCACTGGTCAAGGAGGGACGTGAGTTCCTCGCCCTGATGCCGCCGCGGGGCTCGGTGGCCGCCACCCTCCAGGCCGTGTTGCCGGAGAGCCTGGTGTCGGCGTCGTTCCACCACCTGCCGGCCTCGGAGATGGAGAAGCTGACCACGCCGATGGCGGCCGACGTCCTGGTCTGCTCCGACCATCCCGAGGCGTCCGAGGCGACCGTCGCACTGGTGGACCGGATCACCGGGCTCCGGGGCATCGACGCCGGGAGCCTGTCCCAGGCCGCCGCCATCGAAGCGTTCACCGCCGTCCTCATCACGGTGAACATCCGGCACAAGGTGCATGCAGCCGTGCAGCTGGCCGGCTTCACCGACGCGTGAGCCGAACGGTCGACCCGCGGTGATCCATCTCTACGACACGGCCCGCCGTGCGGTCGTGCCCTTCGAGCCCGGTGAGCTGGTCACGCTCTACTCGTGCGGGATCACCCCCTACGACTCGGCCCACCTCGGCCACGCCCAGGTGTACCTGACCTTCGACATCCTCCAGCGCCGGCTGCGCGACCTCGGCCACGACACCCGGTGCGTGCGCAACGTCACCGACGTCGACGACGACATCCTGCGCAAGGCCCGAGAGCTCGGGGTGCACTACCTGGACCTGGCGGCCGAGGAGATCGTCCGGTTCGATCGGGACATGGCCGCGCTCGGGCTGATTCCGGCGTGGTCCGAGCCCCGGGCCACCTCCGCCATCGCCGAGATCCTCACCCTGATCGGCTCGGTGCTCGACTCCGGCAACGCCTACCAGGCCGGGGGCGCCGTCTACTTCGACGTGACCACCTTCCCCCGCTTCGGGGAGCTGAGCCACTTCGACCACCAGACCATGCTGGCCATGGCCGGCGAACACGGCGGAAGGCCCGACGACCCGAACAAGCGGCACCCGCTGGACTTCGTCCTGTGGCAGCCGTCGCTCCCCGACGAGCCCTCGTGGGAGTCCCGGTGGGGACCCGGCCGGCCCGGGTGGCACATCGAGTGCTCGGCGCTGGTGCTGCGGGAGCTCGGGGAGACGATCGACGTCCACGGCGGCGGGCGCGACCTCGTCTTCCCCCACCACGAGTGCGAGACGGCGCAGTCCGAGGCGGCCACCGGAGCCACCTTCGTGCGCCACTGGCTCCACGTCGGCCTGGTCGGCCTGGACGGGACCAAGATGTCGAAGTCACTCGGCAACCTGGTGTTCGTGGGCGACCTGCTCCAGGAGTGGGAGCCGGCCGTGCTCCGGCTCGCACTCCTGTCCCACCACTATCGGCCCGACTGGCAGTGGGCCCACGGCGACCTGGTCGAGGCCGCGGCCCGGCTGGCCGCATGGCGGGCGGTCAGCGACACCGACGTTCCCGAGGACAACCTGGGTTCCGACGAGGACGGGCTGTGGCGGGTCCGCTCGTTCCTCGACGACGACCTCGACACGCCGAGCGCCCTGGCCGCCCTCGACGACGAGGCCTCGCTCGGCCGTTCCGTGGTCCAGGGGGCAGCACTGCTGGGCGTTACCCTGTAGTCCTGTCCCACCGTCCGGGACATGGTCCGGTGCGGCCCCGGCCCCCACGTCGCCAAGAAGTGCCACCGACCCGGGTGGCCGATCGACCAGCTGCGTCAATGAAAGGCATTCCCATGGCAGGCGTCACCGTCCGACTCCCCGACGGAAGCACCAAGGAGTTCGAGCCCGGCACCACGGCCCTCCAGTTCGCCCGGTCCATCGGCCCCCGCCTGGCCAAGGCCGCCGTGGCCGCCACCTTCGACGGTGCGCCGGTGGACCTGTCCCGCGCCCTGCCGGACGGCGCCGAGGTCACGGTGGTGACCCCCGCCACGCCGCTGGGTCGGGAGGTGCTGCGCCACTCGACGGCCCACGTGCTGGCCCAGGCCGTGCTGCGCCTCTGGCCGGGGGCCCACTTCGCCATCGGGCCGGTCATCGAGGACGGCTTCTACTACGACTTCGAACTGCCCGGCGGGTCCCACTTCACCGACGACGACCTGGACCGGATCGCCGCCGAGATGCGGGCCATCATGGCCGAGGACCAGCCCTTCGTCCGTCACGAGCACACCATCCACGAGGGCCTGGAGCTCTTCGGCGACCAGCCGTTCAAGCGCGAGATCATCGAGGCGGTCGGAGCAGGCCAGGACGAGGTCGACGCGGCGTCCGAGGGCGCCGGCGGGCACGGGGTGTCGACGTACTGGAACTCCCCGGCGTTCACCGACCTGTGCCGCGGGCCCCATGTGCCCTCGACCGGGAAGCTCGGGCACTTCGCCCTGATGCGGGTGGCCGGCGCGTACTGGCGCGGTGACGAGAAGCGCCAGCAGCTGCAGCGCATCTACGGGACGGCCTGGGAGACCGACGACGCCGTCGCCGGGCACCTCCACCGGCTGGAGGAGGCCGAGAAGCGGGACCACCGCAAGCTGGGGGTCGAGCTCGACCTGTTCAGCTTCCCCCACGAGCTGGGCGGCGGCCTCGCCGTGTGGCACCCGAAGGGTGGCATCGTCCGGAAGCTGATGGAGGACTACAGCAGGGAGCGCCACGCCTCGGGTGGCTACGAGTTCGTCTTCACGCCGCACCTGGCCAATGCCAACCTGTTCGAGACCTCTGGTCACCTGGGCTTCTACAAGGACGGTATGTACCCACCCATGGAGATGGACAACGGGACCTACTACCCGAAGCCCATGAACTGCCCGATGCACTGCCTGATCTACGCCAGCCGCCAGCGGAGCTACCGCGAGCTCCCGCTCCGGCTCTTCGAGCTCGGCACCGTCTACCGCTACGAGCGGGCGGGGACGCTCCACGGGATGATGCGGATCCGGGGCTTCACCCAGGACGACAGCCACATCTACTGCACCGAGGACCAGCTCCAGGACGAGATCATCTCGTTGCTCGGGTTCGTGATGAGCGTGCTGACCGCGTTCGGGTTCTCCGACTTCACGGCCAACCTGTCGACCAAGGACCCGGAGAAGTACGTCGGGAGCGACGAGATCTGGGACAAGGCGACCGAGGCGCTGGGGCTGGCGCTGGAGACCAGCGGCCTCACCTACCAGGTGAAGGAGGGTGACGCCGCCTTCTACGGCCCCAAGATCGACATCGACGTCAGGGACGCCATCGGGCGGACCTGGCAGCTCAGCACCATCCAGTGCGACTTCAACCACCCGGACCGGTTCGAGCTGGAGTACGTCGGGGCCGACAACAGCCGGCACCGCCCGATCATGCTGCATCGGGCGCTGTTCGGCTCCATCGAGCGGTTCTTCGCCATCCTGGTCGAGCACTACGCCGGGGCGCTCCCGACCTGGCTCTCGCCCGAGCAGGTGCGGGTGCTCGGTGTCCGCGACGATCATCAGGGCTATGCCGACCAGGTCGCCGCCGGCCTGCGCGCCGAGGGCGTGCGGGCGGAGGTCGATCCGGCGGACGAGCCGCTCGGGGCCCGGATCCGTCGGGCCAAGCTCCTCAAGATCCCCTACATCCTGGTCGTGGGTGACGACGATGTCGCCGCGGGAACCGTGGGGGTGAACCGGCGGGGGAGCGAGCGCCCCGAACGTGGGGTGGCGACCGGGGTGTTCACCGATGCGCTCCTCCGCGAGATCGCCGAGCGCATCGTCGGGGAGTCGGCCGAGCCGGCCGCCGCGCCATGAGCCGCCGGTCGTGACCCTCGACCGGCTGTGGGCCGGATGGCGCTCGGCCTACGTGGAGGGGGCGACCGACGACCCGGACGCGCCCGCCCCGTGGGGCGACGATTCCGATCACTGTGTCTTCTGCCGCATCGCCGTGAGCGGCGCGCCGGCGACGGGCAACGGAGTGCTGTGGGTGGGTCGGACCGTGCTGGTCGTGCTGAACGCCTATCCGTATTCGAGCGGGCACCTGATGGCCATCCCCAAGCGCCACGTCGGTTCGCTGGGCGAGCTGACCGAGGAGGAGGCTGCCGAGCTGTGGTCGGCGGCCCGGACGGGCGTGGCCGCGCTCGAGGCCGCCTACCGTCCCGAGGGGATCAACCTCGGCGCCAACCTCGGCGAGGCGGCCGGGGCGGGGATCCCCAAGCACCTCCATCTCCACGCCGTGCCCCGGTGGCGTGGCGACACCAACTTCATGACGGCGGTGGCCGACACCCGGGTACTGCCCGAGACGCTCGCCACCAGCTGGGAACGCCTGACGGACGCGTGGCCGGAGCCGGCCGGCGACGAATGGGTCAGCGGAACGGATGAGTCAGCGGAACGAACGAGGAGGACGACATGACGGTCAAGGAGCTCGGGCACCTGGTGCTCTACGTGCGGGACCTCGAGGAGTCGGCCGCCTTCTACGGCGAGGTCCTCGGCTGGGACGTCGCCTTCCCGGTGACCCTGGGGATCCCAGCGGCGGCGTTCACGTCGGGTCGGACCCACCACGAGCTGCTGCTCATCGAGGTCGGCGACGACGCCGCGGCCGTGCCGACGGGCCGGCGGCTCGGGCTCTACCACTTCGGCCTGAAGGTGGGCGACACCGACGACGAGCTGCGAGAGGTGCTGGCGCGTCTGCAAGAGGCGGGGGTCACCATCGTCGGCGCCAGCGACCACACCGTCACCCACAGCCTGTACATCCTGGACCCCGACGGCAACGAGATCGAGCTCTACATCGACGTCCCCGGTGTCGACTGGAAGTCGGACCCGAACCTCGTCATGTCCCCGGTCCGCCCGCTGTCACTCTGATTCCCGGCCGGACAACCCTTCTGACCTGGGAGTTCTTCGGCTCGTTGGAGGCCGCTTCCTGGAGTTAGCAGGTGGTACCCTGGTGGGGAGCATCTAGAGGAGCGAGCATGTTCGACGGACGTTGGCGCGACACAGTGGACCGGGGGACCGGTCCCATCGGTCGTAAACTGCAGGAGGTCGGGATCTCTGCCGACGTACTGACCGCCACCGGCCTCGTCTCGGCCGCGGCAACCGCGGTGGCGGTCGCCACCGGCCATCTCCACCTGGCCATCGTGCTCCTGGTGATCACCGGCATGCACGACCTGCTCGACGGGCCGGTGGCCAAGGCCTCGGGGACCTCGTCGGTGCGCGGTGCCTTCTTCGACTCGGTGACCGACCGAGTGGCCGACGCCCTCATCCTCGGTGGCATCGCGTGGTACCTCGTGTCAACCCACCCCGGCCACCTGGTGCTCCTCCCCTTCGCCATCCTGGCCGTCACCTCACTGGTCTCCTATCAGCGGGCCAAGGCCGAGTCGCTGGGCATCTCCGCCAAGGGCGGGCTGATGGAGCGCGCCGAGCGGATGATCCTGCTGGGCATAGCGTTCATCTCGGCGTCGTTCCTGGTCCCGGTGCTCTGGATCATGCTCGTGCTGACCGCGGCGACCGCGGTCGGGCGTTTCGCCAAGGTCTGGAGCCTCGCCGAGGCGCCCGCACCCGTGGCCAACCGGCGGGTCCGCCGGACCCGCACCGGCGTGCGCGCCACCAGTCGTGGCCGGGCCCGTTCCGCGGACCGCGCCTCGTCGACCTCGGCGTCCCGCTGGCGGGCCCGGCGTAGAGGTGAGCTCTCGAGTCGGTCCGGCAGGACCTGGAGGGCCCGTCAGGCGCGTACCGGAGTCCGCCAACGGACCGGCCGCCGCCATGGCTGAGCCACTGCGGCACGGCACCGGCGGGGGCTGAGGCCCGATGGACAAGGGGCAGGTCGTCTTCCGGACCTACACGACGCTCGGACGCTGCATCGCCGCGCTCCCCGAGCCGGTCGCTCTGGGTCTCGGCAACGTGGTCGGCGATGTCCTGTACCGGGTGCGCCACGACCACCGGGCGATGGTCACCGCCAACCTCCGACGGGTGCTCGGCGCCGACGAGGACGACACCGAGGTACTCGACCGGTGGGCCCGTCGGTCGTTCCGGTCCTATGCCCGGTACTGGGTCGAAGGGGCGAGGCTCCCGCTCATCGGGCCCGAGCAGGTGGCCCAGCGGGTGTTCGTGGACGGCCTCGACCACCTCCGCGAAGGCATGGCCGCCGGCAACGGGGTCATCCTGGCGCTGCCGCACGTCGGCAGTTGGGAATACGGCGGCGCCTTCCTCGCCACCCAGGACCTGCCGATGACCGCCGTCGCCGAGCGGATCGAGCCCCCCGCCCTGTTCGACTACTTCGTCGAACAGCGCGCCGCCATGGGGCTGACCATCGTGCCGTTGGACAAGCACTCGGGGAGCGCCCTCCTGTCCACCCTGCGCGACGGCGGGCTGATCGGGCTCCTGTGCGACCGCGACATCGAGGGAACCGGCATCGAGGTCGAGTTCTTCGGCGAGCGCACGACGATGCCGGCCGGCCCCGCCACGCTGGCACTGCGCACCGGCGCCGCCCTCTGCACCGGAGCGGTCTACAGCGGACCGGGGCGGGACCACTGGGCCGTGGTGGAAGCGCCGCTCGACACTACCCGCCGCGGCTCCCTCCGCAGCGAGGTCGCCCGACTGACGCAGGAGATCGCCACCCGGATGGAGAGCCTCATCCGCCGGGCCCCCGAGCAGTGGCACGTGTTCCAGCCGCTGTGGCTCGCCGACCGCCTCCCGGCCGAGGTGGAGGGCGAGGACGGCCCGGTCCCCGTCGAGGCCGTGGCATGAGCTGGGTCGACCGCACCCGTCGGGCCCGACGTCAGGGGCGGGCCAACGGCAACGGGACCGGGGCGTCGGCGACCGGTGCCGAGGCGCGGGGCGTCCCGTCGCGTCCGGTGCCCGAGCTCGACCTGGACGAGTTCACCCCGGACATCGACCGGGCCGACGGCAACCAGGCCAACGGCAACGGGACGAACGGGCGCGTGCCGACCGGAAACGGGGTCATGGCCAGTGGTGTCACCCGCGCCGTCGACAGCCACCCCAGCCAGCCCGGCCGTCCGGCCGGGGCCCTCCTCTACCGACTGGTCGAGCCGGGGGCCAACAGCGGCGAGAGCCACCCGAGGCCGCCCTTCGCCACCGTGCCGAGCCTGCGGACCACCGCGCTCCACGAGGCCGATGTGGTGGCAGTCGTTTCGGCCGAGGGCCGGTTCGTCTTCGTCAGCGCCTCCGCCGAGCGGCTCCTCGGGTACGACGTTCGCAACGCCGTCGGCCGGGACGCCTTCGAGCTCTTCGACGCCGACTGCGTCGGCGGGGTCCGCGCCCTCTTCGACGACCTCGTCGCCCGGCGGCGCCTGTCGGTCTGCCTCGAGCTGCGCACAGTGCGGGCCGACGGACGCGAGCTCGACCTCGAGCTGGTGGCCGCCGACCACCTGGACGATTCGGTGGGCGGGGTGGTCGTCACCCTGCGGGACGTCACGTCCCGCAAACAGCTCGAACTGCGGGCGAACGACGTGGACCGCCGCCAGAACGCACTGATCGAGTCCCTGGCCGACGGCCTGGTGATGGTGGACGTGGATGGGGGGATCGTCCGGGTCAACGAGTCGTTCGAAGTCATGTTCCATGCACCTCGGATCCGGATCCTGGATCGAGCCCTCGAGGACGTCCAGGCGGCTGCCGTCCGGCGCGGCCTCCAGGTCTTCGACGAGAACGGCGACGTGCTGGCCCCCGAAGACCACCCGGTGCTGGTCAGCCTGCGGCGCGGCCGCAGGGTCGACGGTGCCGTCATCGGTTACCGGTCCGGCGATGCCGCGGCCCGATGGATCCGGGTCAACGCCCAGCCCATCCATGGACCCGACGGTGGGGTCGTGGGGTCCGTGGGCACGTTCATCGACATCACCGAGGCCCGCAACGCCGCCTATGCCGTCCGCCAGGAGGAGGAGTTCCTGAGGGTCCTCCTCGACACCCTGGACGAGGGGATCGTGGCGTGCGACGCCCAGGGCCGGATGACCATCTTCAACCCGGCGGCGCGGCGGCTCCACGGCCTGGCCGACTCGGTCGAGCCGATCGGCCGGGTCCCGGCGAGCCGCATGCTCCGCCATCCCGACGGATCGCCGATCGATCCCGAGGAGAATCCGCTGCTCCTGGCCATGTCCGGTGAGCCGGTCCGGGACGTGGAGATCATCCTGGTCCCGAACGACGGCGACGAGCGCAAGGTCCGGGTCAACGGGCAGGCCCTGGTGGACGAGGACGGGTGGAAGCTCGGGGCGGTCGTGGCCATGCACGACGTCACCGAGCAGAAGCTCAACGAGGAGCGGCTCGCCGATCTGGCCCACCACGACCCGTTGACCGGTCTGGCCAACCGCACCCTGCTCGCCATCCGGATGAGCGAAGCGGTCGACGGCCTGAGCGGGGACTCCGCCGGAACGGCGGGCGGGCACCTGGGCGCCGAGGCACCCGACGGGGCCCGGGCCTATCCGGAGCACCCCGGGGTCGCGGTGTACCTGCTCGACCTCGACGATTTCAAGGAGATCAATGACGAGTTCGGCCACGACGTGGGTGACGACCTGCTGGTGGCAGTGGCCCGGCGCCTGTCGGCCCTCGTGCGCCCCTCGGACACCGTGGCCCGCCTCGGCGGAGACGAGTTCGTGGTGGTCTGTGAGATCGAGAGCGGCGAGGAGGAGATGCTGCGGATCTCCCAGCGGATCGCCGCCGCACTCGCCCGTCCCTACCGCATCGACGACCGGACCCTGTACGCCGAGGCCTCGGTCGGTGGGGTCTTCGTCGACGACCCCGACACGGACCCGTCCAAGCTGCTCAGCCTGGCCGACGACGCCATGTACGGCGTCAAGTGGAGCCGGCGCCGCGATCGCCGCTCCATGACGGACTGAACGGAACGTGGCACCAGAGGCAGCAGGACCCGGGGCGATGAGCGTCGCGCTCGTGTGCCCGTACAGCCTCTCCCGGCCCGGGGGCGTCCAGGGCCAGGTCCTGGGCCTGGCCCGCAGCCTCACCGGCCGTGGTCACCGGGTAGCGGTCTTCGCCCCGGTGGACCGGACCGCCGAGGTGCCCGACGGGGTCGAGCTGGTGTCCACGGGCCACTCGACGTCGTTGCGGGGCAACGGCTCGGTGGCGCCCGTGTCGGTCTCGCCCCGTGCGATCCGGCGCGCCCTCGCCGACCTGCGGGCCTGGGGGCCCGACGTCGTCCACGTCCACGAGCCCTTCGCCCCCGGGCTGACCTACGGGCTCCTCGCCGCCCGGGGCCTCCCGCCGATCGTCGGGACGTTCCACCGCAGCGGTGGGAGTGTGCTCTACACCCTGCTCCGGCCGGTCGCCCGCCCGCTCGCCGGGCGCCTGGCCGTCCGGTGCGCGGTGTCCGACGCTGCGGCGGCCACGGCCCAGGCGGCGCTCGGCGGCACGTACGACGTGCTCTACAACGGCATCGAGATCGACCGGTTCACCGGGGTGGACCCGTGGCCGACCACCGGGCCCACCTCCCTGTTCCTCGGACGCCACGAGGAGCGCAAGGGGCTGGCCATCCTGCTCGAGGCATGGCGGCTCCTGGTCGACGCCGGACCGCTCAGGGCGGGGTCCGACGGTCCGCCCGTGCTGTGGGTGGCCGGCGACGGACCCGAGACCGAGGCGCTGCGGCGCCGGTATCCCGAATCGGCATCGGTCCGATGGCTCGGCGTGCTGAGCGAGGAGGAAAAGTTGCGGCGCCTCGTCGGGGCCGACCTCCTGGCCGCTCCGGCGCTGGGTGGCGAGTCCTTCGGCATGGTCCTGCTCGAAGCGATGGCGGCCCGGACGGTGGTGGTGGCCAGCGACATCGACGGCTACCGCGACGCGGCCGGAGGACGGGCGGTCCTCGTGCCCCCCGGGGAGGCCCGGGCCCTGGCTGTCGCCCTGCGGGGAATCGTCGACGGTGTGCTCGCACCATCTGGCCACGAGGCCGGGGCAGGTGATGCCGGGGGACCCCTCGGCGGGCGCCACGGATGGCTCGAGGCAGGGGCCGCCCGTGCCGCCCAGTGGTCGATGGCGTCCCTCGCCGAGCGCTACGAGGAGCGGTACCGGGCACTGGTGGTCGGGAGCGGTGCCGGAGCCGCCGTACACTGCTCGGACGATGACTGACGCCTCGGATCGACCAGGACCTACCGGCCCGACGGGTGGCTCGACGGGCGGCGCGCCCAAGGGCCCGTCGTCCGGATCGGCCTCCGGCCGCCCCGGCGGCGGCTCCCGTAACCGACGCCGTCGGAGCGCTGACGGGGGAGGCGGCAACGGCGGCGGTTCCGGTGAGGCCACGGCGTCCTCGGGCTCGTCGTCGGGCGGGAACCGGAACCCGTCGGGGGGCAGTGGATCGGGAACGTCGCGCGGTGGAGGCAATGGCAACGGGGGGAATCGCAGCGGCCAGAACCGTTCGTCGTCCGGGGGCCGACGCCCGTCGGCCCAGGGCGGTGGACGCCAGGGTCAGGGTGGCCAGCGGGGGAGCGGTGGGTCCGGTCGCCGGGGCGCCGACCGTGTCGCCCCGGCCCCGGTGCCGGCCCCGGTCGTGCGGGTCGACCGGACCGCCGAGCTGGCCGAGGAAGCCGCGGCCACCGCCAACCGCCGCAAGGCACTGCTGCTGTGCCTCGTCCCGGGCGGGATCCTGGGCGTCGTCCTCGGGATCGTGCTCACCGCCGTCGGTCTCCCGCTGGTCGGTCTGGCAACGCTGGTCGTGGTGACCGGTGCGGTCGCGGCCTGGATGTGGAACACGGCGCCGCGCACCGTCCTGGCCGCACTGGGCGCCGTCCCGAGCAATGAGGACGACCGGCCGCGGCTCCACAACCTGGTGGACGGGCTGTGCGCCACCATGGGCCTCGACCGGCCGGCCATCGCCGTCGTGACCAGCGACGTGCCGAACGCCCTCGCTGTCGGTCGGGACCCCAAGTCGGCGACGCTGGTGGTCACCAGTGGCCTCGAGCGGGCGCTCGGACTGGTGGAGCTCGAGGGGGTCCTGGCCCACGAACTGGTCCACATCAAGCGTCAGGACACCGTCCTCTCGGCCGCCGCCGTCCTGGTCTCGGTGCCTTGGGCCATGATCCGCGGCACGGCGGTGGGAACGGCGACGGTCCACGACCTGGTGGGGCGTGGACGTGAGTTCTCGGCTGATCAGCGGGCGGCGTTGATCGTCCGCTACCCGGACGGCATCGGTTCGGCGCTCGAGGCGATGGTCGAGGAGCCGGTGCCCGGGGCGGTCTGGCCGCCTTCGTCCGGCACGGTTGCGGCGCTGACCCGGTGGCTGTGGGTGGACCCCATGGCCGGGTCGACCGCCGGCGAGTCGCCCGAGGGGAACCTCGACGACACCCGGGTGCGGGCCGCCGCCCTCGCCCTCGACTGACGCACCCGGTCGGCCCCCTCGGGTCAGGCCTCGGGGCAGGCGGCCGGTTCGTCCGTGGCCCCGCACCCGGCGGCTGCGTTCTGCTCACGGGCGTAGTCGCGCAGCCGGCGGAGCAGGATGGCCAGTTGGGCCTCCTCCTCGGGCGTGAACATCTCGTCGAGCACCCGGTCGATCTCGGCCACGTGCTCGGGGATGGCCTCCGCCATGAGCTCCTGGCCGGCCGGCGTGAGCTGGGCGAACGAGCCCCGGCGGTCCTCGGGGCAGGTCCGCCGGACCACCAGGCCCTGGTCCTGCAGCCGGTCGACGGCCCGGGTCAGGCCGCTCGGGGTGAGCGAGGCCTGGGCGGCGAGCTCGCTCATCCGCAGCTCGGACTCCTCGCTCCGGGCCAGACGGATCAAGATGTCGAAGGACTGGTTGGTGGCGGCGCCCGACGGCTCGAACTGCCGGTGGAACAGGCGGCGGAGTCCGGCGGCCGACTCGAAGAGCAGGCCCATGGTGGTCAGGCGCTCGTCTGCCGTCGTCGACGTGATGGGCATGTCCATCACGTCAGTGTACCGAATCATATGGGTAGTTGCGAGTACAAATAGATGTGGTATAGTTGTCTTTGCAAGTAAGTCGGGAACCCCCACCCGAACCACTCGTCCGAGTCCAAGGAGCAGACATGTCAGACACCACCGTATCCAGCAGGATCGTCAACGGAGCCGAGTACCCGGCCGTCGGCAGCTACGCCCTCGACGTGAGCCACTCCCGGCTCGGATTCGCCGTCCGCCACATGGCCGTGTCCAGGACCCGTGGCGAGTTCAAGGAGTTCGACGGCACCCTCCAGCTGGCCGAGGACCCGGCCGACTCCACCGTCTCCGTGACCATCCAGGCCGGCAGCGTGGACACCCACGACGACAACCGTGACAACCACCTGCGCACGAACGACTTCTTCGACGTGGAGAACCACCCGACCTGGACGTTCACCAGCACGGCCATCCGACCCATCAACACCACCGAGTGGAACGTGGACGGCGACCTGACGATCCGCGGCGTCACCAGGAGCGTGACCCTGGACGTCGTGCTCGAGGGTGTCGTGCAGGACCCCTACGGCTTCCACCGTGTGGGATTCAGCGCCAGGACGACCATCGATCGGGAGGACTTCGGCGTCTCCTTCAACGGGGTGATGGAGGCCGGAGGGCTGGTCGTGGGAAAGAAGGTCGAGATCCAGATCGAGGCCGAGGCCACCCTGCAGGCCTGACCACGTACGTCGATCCGACGCACCGAGGCCGCCTCCACCACGGGGCGGCCTCGGTCGCGCCGAGCATCACGTCGGCGTCATCAGGTCGTGTGGCCATGCCGGGTGCGCCATGAGGAAGCACGTCTCGGTGCCTCGGTGCCGGCAACCGGATCGGCCGGCCGACCGGGCACCGATCAGGGCGTGGAGTCGGTCGACACGGAGTCCTGGCCGGCAGGGTGTCGCCGGGGCCCCGGTGTCACGCCCTCGGCACCGGCTCCGGTGGGTCCCGGTCGTCGGGCCGGTCGTCGGGTCGGTCGAACCCGAGGTCGGGCTCCTGACCGAAGGGCGGCAACGGCGTGAACGTCCATCCCGGGTCCTCGTCGGTGGGGCCGGTCCGCTCCAGCGTCCAGCCCTCGTAGGTCTTCATCCGGTGGTGGTGCCGGCACAACAGGGCAAGATTGTCGAGTGCGGTGCGGCCGCCGTGCTCCAGCGGGTGGACGTGGTCGATCTCCAAGGAGTAGGCCACTCCGCAGCCCGGCACCACACAGTGCCGGTCCCGCAGGGCCAGGGCGGTGCGCAGGTGGGCGTTGATGGTCCGGCCCAGGTGGGCCACGGCCCGGATATCGCCGGCCTCGGTGAACACACAGGCCAGGAAGGCGTCGTCGACCAGGCTCGCCACCACGTCGACCGGGACCGGTCCGTGTCCGTCCAGCTCACTCAGCTCACCGGGCAGGGCACGGCCCCGACGCAATGCGGCGAGGTCGACCCGCACGATGACGGTGGCCGGGGGCGCAGCCCCGATCAGGTCCTCGGCACTGCCGAGGTCGCCCGGGTCGGCCATGGTGGTCGGATCGGAGGTGGTGGCGCCGGAGGTGGTGGCCCCCGAGGTCGGCGGTGCCGGCCTCTTCCCCGTCATCAGGAGGAAGAAGGCATCGGCCCGCAGGGCGGCCTCGGACTCGGGGGCGGGCGACGGGCCGGACGACCGGGAACGGGTGGACGTGCGATTGCCCGCCCCGACGGTTGCCGCCCGCCTGTCGTCGCGGAGGCGGTTGGCCGCGGGGACCAGCCGGGCCAGCAGCTTCGCCCCCCGCTCGGCACTGTCCCGGCCCGAGAAGCAGAATGCCCCGTCGGCGTCGGTCCACGAGGTGAAGTGCCGCTCGGCGTGGATCCGGGCCAGGGCCGCCGCCTGGTCCGCGGTGGCCGCCGTGGTCCGGACCTTCTGGCACCGCTCCTTGATCACGTGGAGGGGCTCGGTCTCCGACCCGACCAGGAGCTGGCCCTCGAGCAAGGGGTCGAGCGAGGCCGCCTGGGTGATCTCGGCGAGCTTCGGGCCTGACAGCCTGCCGCCACGCAGGGCGGCCTCGGTCCCGGGCAGGTCGACCAGGCGACGCCCGGCCTCGAGGGTGCGCTTGGCCTGTCCGGCCGAGCCCCCCTCCAGCACGGCCAGCAGGCCGGCCGGCGAGTGGTGGCCCTCCTCCTCCCACAGGCCCGACTCGGCGATCCGGGGAGCCAGCAGGGTCTTGCCCCCGGTCACCAGGCGCTCCAGGCGACAGAAGTCGCCATACAGCGAGGCCGCGTCGCGGCCCACCAGGAGTCCGGGGTCGAGGTCGGCCAGGAGCGAGGCCAGCCC
>Ga0209048_10003097_pt1 | contig 16292 bp, 12 predicted proteins | sample FrelakmetCRP12CR_FD_187146 | JGI IMG/M metagenome (GOLD analysis project Ga0209048, IMG submission 187146) | Freshwater lake sediment microbial communities from the University of Notre Dame, USA, for methane emissions studies - CRP12 CR (SPAdes)... | ecosystem: Environmental > Aquatic >... | reverse complement strand
CAGAGGCTTGACATCCTCATAGCTAATGACCGGGAAGGCGCGCCGGTAGTCTGCCAGGCTCTGGATATTCGCTGCGCCATGTTGCGCACCGTAATCCGTCTGGGCATAGTCCTTAAGCAGGTTGTGCAGCACTTCCTCTTGCGTTTTGGGTGGGTTCTCCAAAGCTTCATTCCAGGGATCCAATTGAGCCTGGACGATTTCAACGACTACCTGGGGATCGAGCTGCATCATAGGCTGGCCCTCGCTGCTTCGCAAGGCTGGTGGAATATCTTTCATTTCACCTGCATATTTCAGCTGGGAAAAGATAGGTATAAGTTTAACATACAATGGTGATTGGCCGGAAGAAAGTATCTTCGTGTATGTAATGGCAAATCCCGGCCAACCACTCGAGCAATTCGCCAGGGGAAGCATCCAGGATTGGGAAAGCGTTTTGGCGAATTGCCATCCTAACAATGATAAAATCATAAAATCCATTCCCTGTAGCTGTGGAGCGCCCAAATTGATCGAACCCACAATTGTTGAACTAACCGACCCGGATAGCGACCTGGTTGAGCAAGCACTGGCATTATATGAAGCCGCCTTCCCGGTTGAGGAACGCGCCCCGCTGGTTTATCTGTATGAAGATATGCGTTGGCGGGCGCAAGGCAACCGCCAGCCGGACCACGTGCGGCATTTTTTGGCGGCTGTCGAATCAGGTCGGTTAGTTGGTATTTGTATGTATAGTTATTACCGGGATTACCGGCTTGCCTTTTTAGGTTACCTGGCTACCCTACCCGAATTGCGCGGAAACGGCCTGGGGGCCTGGTTGTTGAAGCGTACAGTCGGCTTGCTCTCTGCCGATGCCGAATTGCTGGGCGGCCTGCCACCCTTGGGCATGTGCTGGGAAGTGGAGCGACCCCTCAATACAATCGATCCATTCGAAAGAAACCTGCGTGAGCGGCGCATTCAATTTTATCAACGCAATGGAGCGATCTTGCTGAAAGATATCCAGTTAACCGCTCCGCCTCTAGGTGAGGGCCTCCCGCCGGTTGCCTATCACCTGATGTTCTTGCCGGTAAATGCTGAGGAAGTGATCGTTGACCAGGCGCTTGAACTCGCCGCGATCCAGGCAGCCATCCTGGGCGCTTATGGGTTGGATCAGGAATCAGAATACTACCGGCAGGCTGTAGCTTCTATCCGGGAATCAGAAGGGTAATCTTAATGATTGATCCTTCTTTCCCTCTGATCGATCTGCACCGCCATCTGGAGGGCAGCCTGCGCCTGCAGACGATCCTCGACTTAGGCCGCCAGCATAACCTGACGCTGCCGGCCTGGGATGTGGAGGGTCTGCGACCTTATGTTCAAGTGACCGAACCTCGCCCGGGAGTTATGGCTTTTATCGCCAGGTTCGATTTGATAAAACAAGTGCTGGTGGATTACTCGGCTTGTCGCCGGGTGGCTTATGAATGCGTCGAGGATGCCCGGCGTGAAGGGCTGGCCTATTTAGAGTTGCGCTTCAGCCCCTGGTTTATGGCTGAAACCAATGCCCTGCATCCGCAGGGGGTGGTGGAGGCCGTTGTTGAAGGCGTTGTTGCAGCTTCCAGCCAGTCAGGCTTAAAGGTGAACCTGATTGGTGTGCTCAGCCGCACCTATGGCCCGGAGATTGCTAACCAGGAGCTGGCAGCGTTGCTGAGCTACCGGGACCAGCTGCTAGCCCTGGACCTGGCCGGAGATGAGGTCCTGTGGCCTGCCCGGCATTTTATCCCTCACTTCCAGCGCGCCAGACAGGCAGGCTGGCAGGTAACGGTACATGCTGGGGAGATGGACGGTCCCCAAAGCATCTGGAGCGCTATCCGTGAATTGGGCGCTGTCCGCATTGGTCATGCTGTCCGCGCGATGGAAGACCCGGCCCTGTTGGATTACATGATGGAACACGAGATTGGCATCGAAGCTAACCTGACCAGCAACATTCAGACCAGCACAGTGACCGATTATGCCAGCCATCCCTTGCGCACCTTTTTAAACCAGGGTCTGCTGGCGACTATCAACACAGACGACCCCGGCATCAGCGGCATCGACTTGCCGTACGAATATGAAGTAGCAGCGCCTGCTGCCGGCCTGAGCCTGGCGGAAGTTAGCCAGGCTCAACACAATTCCCTGGCTATCGCTTTTCTTTCCTCGCTGGAAAAAGATGCCTTGCACCATCAGACGCCTTGGGGGTGATTAACTCCTGTCACGGGTTGATTGGTCCAAAGTCATTTTACAAAATCAATCTATTGGACAACGAATGCCTTAAACCATTTGTCATTAGAAGCCTGAGCGTTTATAATATTTCTTGCGACGAACTGCCATCAGTTTCCTGCAGTTTTATTCTGATAGCTTATTAAGTAGGTAGACGGGGTTAATTATTTCTGGCTTTTTGCCCGTTATACAGCCTTCTGGTTGTATGTCAACAGACCAGGAACTGAATATTATATTAAATGTAGACAAAAGCTTGACAATACATGGATTTTGTGCTATATTAACATCATTCTATACGGATCAGTAATAGGAGGACCCGCATGAGCATCCAATCCACTCATTGGGAAAATCATCTTTTAGCAATGGCGTATGAAGCGCTGGAGAACCAAAGCCCACTCCAGCATAGCGATTTCTCTAATCAGGTTTTACTTAACCGGGCTTATGCCTACTGTGACCAATTAACCCGCGATCACAGCCGGACATTTTTTATGGCTTCTGGTCTGCTGCCTGATGATAAACGTCGCGCGATCCGCGCCCTGTATGCCTTCTGCCGTACCAGTGACGATTTGGTCGATTGCTCGCAAGGCGATGCGGCGCTCAATCTGGAAAATTGGCGGCGTCGGACGGTCTTTCCTCATTTTGACGAGCAAGATCCAGTAGTTATGGCCTGGAGCAATACTCGTCTCAATTTCCATATTCCCTGGCGTTATGTAGATCAATTGATTACTGGAGTTGCTGAAGATCTTCGACACTCATCTTATGAAACTTTCAACGAGTTGGCCACTTATTGTTACGGTGTAGCCTGCACGGTGGGGCTGATGTCGATGCACATCATTGGTTTTGCCGGTGAGCAGGCGTTGCCTTATGCCATCCGCCTGGGTGTTGCCTTGCAGTTGACCAATATCCTGCGGGACGTAGGCGAGGACTGGCGCGCCGGGCGCGTCTACCTTCCAAAAGAGGAGCTCGACATTTTTGGGTTAACCACGGCGGATCTGACGGCAGGGGTTGTGGATGACCGATGGCGCGCCTTGATGCGTTTCCAAATTGAGCGCAACCGTAAGTTGTACGCCGAGGCGATGCCCGGAGTCGCTTTGCTCGATCCCGAAGGGCGCTTCGCTATTGCAGCCGCGGCCGAGTTGTACCAGGCTATCCTGGAAGATATCGAAGCTCACGATTATGATGTTTTCCATCGCCGGGCGCATATCAGCGGCCTGGGAAAGCTGGTCCGCTTGCCTGCTATCTGGTGGCGTTCCAGAAATGGTTATTCACTGGTTCCTGGCTTTGAAACTTCAACGCCGGGATCTGACTGAAATTCTATTCCGGAGTCTGTATATGCCACTACCTCTAATTGCTTTTGCATTGGCTATCGCAGCTTTAGCGCTGGCTGTCCGAGCTCAAAAGAACCGCCAGGCTAAGAAGGCCAAAATCCCTGTCCCTTTAAATCCTCACGAACGAAATTAGTGAATTAGGATTTTTAAATGCAAAAAAAGATCATTCAGCAGGCGAACCCGGTTGGCTGTATTCGAATGAATGTTTTGAAAGGAACCTTATGAGCGAAGTTTTTGAGCTTGGTTTCGGGCGGACAAAGCATGAAATCGCCCTCGATCAGCTCCCTGTGCAAGGTGATCTCCCGGCCTGGCTGGATGGGACGCTGGTCCGCAATGGGCCGGGCACCTTCCAGGTCGGTGAAGAACGCTATCGACATTGGTTCGACGGCCTGGCGATGCTGCACAAGTTTTCGTTTCACGAAGGTAGAGTGTCCTATGCCAATAAATTTCTGGACTGCTCCGCTTACCGCCAGGCAGAGGAGACAGGCCGGATTTCTTACTCGGAGTTTGCCACCGATCCCAGCCGTTCCATTTTTGGGCGCGTCACCAGCTTATTTTTTCCCAAAATTTCTGACAGCGCCAAAGTCAGCGTTGCAAAGATCGCCGGCCGTTTTATGGCGTTAACTGAGGCTCCCATCCAGGTTGTATTCGACCCCCAAACCCTGGCTTCAGTGGGCGTCTTTAACTATGAAGACCGCCTGTTTGGTCAGACGACCACGGTTCACCCCCAGTTTGACCTGGAGCGTGGCGAAGTTTATAACCTGGTGACGCGTTACAATGCGATCAGCCACTACCGTATTTACAGGGTGCGGCATAGCGGCAGGCCAGAGCTGGTGGGCTCGCTCCCCGTGCGCCAACCGGCCTATCTTCACAGCTTTGGGATGACCCAGAATTATTTCATCCTGGCGGAGTTCCCTTTTGTGGTCAACCCGATCAACCTTTTATTATGGCTTAAGCCTTATATCCAGAATTTCCACTGGCGTCCAGAAAAAGGCACGCCATTCTGGATCATCAGCCGCAAGACCGGCCAGGTAGTGGGCCGTTTTGAGAGTGACCCATTTTTTGCCTTCCACCATGTCAATGCTTTCGAGAAAAGCGATGAGCTGTTCATCGATATTGTGGCTTACCCGGATGCGGGTATCCTGGACGCCTTCTACCTGGACCAGCTCAAAAACCCGGCCTCCGAGCTCCCCTTCGGGATATTGCGCCGCTATCGCATTCCTCTGAAAGGAAAATCGGCCACTTATCAGGTATTATCGGACCAGTGTATGGAGCTGCCGCGTTTCGACGACCAGGGTTATAACACGAATGAGAATTACCACTATGTATACGCCTCCAGCATCCGGCCAGAGCAACGCGCCGGGTTCTATAACCAGATTATCAAAGTGGATGTGCAAACCGGGCAATCCTGGGATTGGTGTGAGGAGAATTGTTACCCTGGCGAACCGGTATTTGTCGGCTCACCGGATAGAACCTCCGAAGATGAAGGCTTAATATTATCGGTGGTATTAGATGCCGGCCGCGCCATCTCGTTCTTGCTGGCTCTAGATGCTCATTCTTTCACGGAGCGCGCCCGCGCCGAGCTGCCTCATCCGGTGTTGTTTGGTTACCACGGTGCCTACTTTGAAGGGGTTTGAATGATGGATACGATTTATATTACAAGGAGAAATACATGAAACTTAGAATAGTTCTGAATTGGGTGGCCCTGCTGGTCACCATCGGCGTTAATGGCCTCGCCACCGGTCTGCCTCTCGGTGGGCGCACTACCGGCCAGATTTCCGACTCTTTCCCGGTGTTGTTCACGCCGGCTGGTTATGTTTTCGGCATCTGGGGAGTGATCTACCTGGCGCTGCTCGGCTTTGCCATTTTCCAATCTTTGCCTGCCCAGCGCAATAACCCGCGCCTGGAGCGGATCGGGTACTGGTTCGTAGCGAGTTGCGTATTCAACAGCGTATGGATTTTCTTATGGCAATATGAGATTTTCCCGCTCACCATCCTGGCCATGCTGGGTCTGCTGGTTTCTCTAATCATGATCTACCAGCGCCTTGGAATCGGCCTGCAGCGTGTTTCTATCCAGGAAACCTGGCTGGTCAATGTGCCGTTTGGTATTTATCTGGGGTGGATCTCTGTGGCAGCGATCGCGAACGCCGCAGTTTTGCTGTACTACCTGGGCTGGGGCGGTTGGATTATCTCGCCGGTTGCCTGGACAGTGATCGTCTTGCTGGTAGCAACCGGCCTGGGCATAACGTTGATCTTTACCCGGCATGAAGTGGCTTACCCGCTGGTGTTGGTGTGGGCTTTCGTGGGGATCTATACAAAGCAAGCTGCCACGCCGGTTGTGGCGATGATGGCTGGAATACTGGCGTTAATAATCCTGGTCTTGCTGGGGGTGAGCCTGTTGCGTAGCAGGCGAGCTTCGGTCCAGGCGGCGGTCGCGTAATTTATTAGCTCAGTGTCCCCGAGTGATGTGGTTGGCGAAAAGGTATATTTCAAAAACACATATGTAAGACTGCCAATCACTGGAGCAAACCGCCAATAGGTCCCCTCATTTACAATTACTCTCGGCGGTTTGCTCGAACGGCATCTGATCTACATAAACCTCGTCACTACAGAATGAAGTTAGTCGAGAGAAATTTCGATTTATTCTCTCTGACAATTTCAGTAATGATTGCTTTGTTAAGATCGTTTTCTTTTGATGCTACCAGCGTCCGTATACTGAATACACGGAGGGCGTCGGATACAGAGAGGGTACCTTCAGCCGAATCTTTTCTTCCGATAAATGGGAAGATATCAGGACCTCGTTGGCACTGGCAATTGATGTTCACACGGCAGACTTGGTTGACCAGTGGGTCGATAAGACTCGAAATCACATCGCCGTCCTTACCGAAAATACTGATCTGTTGCCCAAAGTTCGAATTGATAATGTAGCGCATCGGCTCTTCGATATCATCAAAAGGGACAATGGGGATCACTGGTCCAAACTGCTCCTCGTTGTAGACTCTCATTTGTTGATTCACAGGATAGAGTACGGCTGGGAAAAAGAAGGTTTCCTTAGAAACGCCGCCGTTTTCATTGACTACGCGTGCTCCATAGTTTTGGGCGTCTAGGATAAGATCGCTGAGGTATTTTGTCTTACCGGGTTCTGGGAGTGGCGTAATATTCACGTCAGTTTGCCAGGGCATACCGATGTTCAAATGATCGATTGCCGTAGAGAAGCGGGTCAGGAATTCTTCGCAAATTGAAGAATGCACGAATAATATTTTCAACGCGGTGCAGCGTTGCCCATTAAAAGACAGTGCCCCGAGGATACATTCACGGACCGTAAGGTCCAGGTCGGCGTCGTGAAGAATGATCGCCGGGTTTTTGGCTTCTAAACCTAGTACTGTGCGCAACCTGTGGGGTTTCGGGTGTTGTTTCTTCAACATATCCGCGACCCGGCTTGAACCGATGAAGGCGAGTGCATTAATCTTTTCGGAAGAGATTAGCGGAGTGATCACATCCTGCCCTTCACCATATACCGTATTGATGACTCCTGGTGGAAAGGCATCCCGGAAAGCTTCGATCAAGGGGCGATGTAGCAAAACCCCCAGCTTCGGTGGTTTGAATACCACCGTGTTCCCCATAATCAGGGCGGGAATAAGCGTAGTAAAGGTCTCATTGAGTGGATAATTGAATGGCCCCATGCAAAGAACCACGCCCAGCGGGGCGCGGCGGATTTGCCCGATGATGCCTTCCTGGATCACGAATCTTGAAGAAACACGATCCAGATCTTTCATCACCTCGATCGTATCCTGGATGTAGGTGACCGTCCGGTCAAATTCCTTCTCGGAATCCTGATAGGACTTTCCAATTTCCCACATCAGTAACTTTACCACCTCGGATTTCTTTTGACCCATCCGGTAGGCAAAATCTGACATACATTCTATCCGCTCTTGTACTGTCATGGTGGGCCAGACTCCCCGGCCATGGTCGTAGGCATTAACCGCAGCCGCTAAGGCGTCCAGCGACTCGGATTCTGTCAGCAACGGATAATGGCCGATGGATACCTGGGTGAGACCATCACCCATGTGGACGCAAACTGGGGAGAGCACCAGTTGCATAGGGCCATCCCACTGGCGCAATTCGCCGTTGATCAAATACTCTGTCTGGTTAATCTGTGCCTGGAGATCATAATCAGCGGGTATGGTGCCTTTTTCAGGAAAGATTTGCTGCAATTTCTCAAATTGTGCCATCTCGTCGAATGCTCCTCTAGAGAATCATAAGTCGGTGGGAACCAATCCATTCTTTGCAATTATCTGCTTGTACCATCGTGCGCTGTCCTTAATCACGCGCTTTTGGGTTTTATAATCTACCCAAACCAGTCCAAAACGTTGAGAAAAACCTAGGCCCCATTCAAAATTATCCAAAAATGACCAGACGAAATAGCCTGCCAATGGGACTCCAGCCTGGATGGCGCGCCGGGCGGCCTCGAAGTGGCTCGCCAGATAGCGAGTCCGGCGCCGGTCGTGCACCCGACCATCGATATCAGGGCCGTCTGAGTAGCTGCACCCGTTCTCGGTGATATAGATTTTTGCCGGCTGGTAATCGCAATATAGCCAGGTGAGGATGCGGAATAATCCTTCCGGATAAACTTCCCAACCCATATCGAACCAATCGGAATCGTTCCGCGGCGCCTGGAACACGGTCGCGGGCATATTTTGCTCTTCAGGGATGTCCTGGCTGCGGGCAAGGAAACGCGTGTAGTAATTTATGCCCAGGAAATCCGTGGGAGCAGAAATCGCCTCCAAATCCATTCCCTTGACAAAAGTCAGGCCGTCTTTGGGAAGATATCCGTGTGTAATCGCGTCGGCTACCATGTCTGACGGGTATCCGCGGCCATACAACGGGTCGAAGTACCAGCGCACCCACATACCGCTATTCTGCCGGAAGGCATTATAATCCGCTGGGCTGGGTGAGGCAGGGGTCGTCCAGTTTACATTGAGGCTCAGCCCTACCTGTGCTCCGGGGCTGTTTTGGCGGATCACCGGCACAGCCCAGCCATGGGACAATAAAAGATGGTGACTGACGACCAGCGTAGTCGCCGGATCTTTAAATCCTGGCGCCTGCTCACCGAATAAATTACCGACAATGGCTACCACAGAAGGCTCATTATGTGTGATCCAATGCTTCACCCGGTCTCCAAGCCGGCGTGTGACCACATCTACGTATTCGATGAAAGCCTGAGCAGTCGACCGGGCGGCCCACCCCCCCTCGTCTTGCAGCGCCTGCGGTAGGTCCCAGTGATACAGGGTCACAAACGGTGTGATCCCTGCGGCGAGCAACCCATCTACCAGCCGGCTGTAGAAATCTAACCCGGCCTGGTTAATTTTGCCTCGCCCAGCTGGTAAGATCCGTGGCCAGGCAATCGAAAACCGATAGGCCTGTAAGCCAATTCCCTGCATCAGGCCAATATCTTCTCCCCAGCGATGATAATGATCGCAGGCTACATCTCCGTTATCGCCGTTCTTGATTTTGCCTGGTGTATGTGAAAAACGATCCCAGATCGATTCGCCCTTGCCATCTTCATTCCAGGCGCCTTCAATTTGATACGAGGCGGTTGCCGCTCCCCACAAGAAATTTTCCGGAAAAGTGATGTCCTCTGTCATTGTAAATCTTTCTCCCATGCCAGGCGTGTTAGTTCGATGATTTTGTCCTTTTGCGAGACGTCCAGTCCGATTTCCGGTGAGTTTTCATTTCTGGTATCACGGTTTTCAACAATTAAAACAGTAGCGTCCTCGCTGAGCGTGTGAGTATGCCAGCAGCCTTGTTTGACATTATACAGCTTTCGCGGCTCCATATCCTGAGCATAGATGGATGCGATTTGATCATCGCCTTCAGCAATGAACAGGATGCACCGCCCTGCCAATAATACGAACACTTCATCGGTCTCTTTATGGCGTTGCATTTTCCCGATATTTTGCGGTAATAGCTCGTCAATATAGCGCAAGATAGCGATCCGCCAGGCGCCATATTCCACTACCGGCTGATAGCCCACTCCGGTGTATTCCTGGATTTCTAACAACTCTTCAAGCACAGGCATAAATCGCTCCTTCACTTTCAAAAGCACTTAATCATCCTCTAGCCGAGGATCTTGACTTGCCCCCGAAACCATGGAGCCGGTCAAGGCTAAATGCACTGCTAGATAACCAAGCCTCCTCCATTAACCAGTAAAACGAACCCCGCTCTACCTCGAGCGGAGTTCGCGATCGAAATGTCTCGAATGAAATCTACCCGCCGTTTTGAATTATTCGTTTGGTGTAACAGATACAACCAGGTGATGTACCATGCCATCCCGCTGTATGATATGCCTGCTATTGATAGCATCTAGAACATGACCTTCGACTTCCTGGGTGCCGCCATCGGTTAAATGTATTTTAATGCATTTCTCGTTTGAAATCTGGAGTATTACCGGAACCTGACAGAATGAGTAAGCAAGGGAACCCGCCTTCAAATCAATTTGTTGCTCCTGTCCATCAACATTCCAATAAGAAAACACCGAAGAATTAATAAGAAATTCATGCCTGTCAAGTAACATGAAATTAAATGCCAGACTACCGTTTTCGATGGACAACCCAAGTTCCCCCCGTCGTGTCAGGATTTCTTCTTTGACCAGGCCAGTCATGCCTGGCTGCTTTGCGCCCTGGTTTTGTGGCGTGTGTGAATATGGGTCAGTAGGGAAGGCTCCATAAACATCGGGAGTCTTATTGAAACCTTGCCCCTTACGAATGTCAACGTATTTTTCAATTAAAGCCTCGGTGGATAGTTCGCATCTCGTGCGCAGTATCGTTTCCTGCACCGCCAGTAAAAGCTTGGAAACCATGTGCCAGTAAACACTGCCCAGGCCCTCATAGGCAAAAAAGGTTCCGGAACGTCCTGTAAACTCATCGTGGTGAAAGTTACTTTCAAACAAAGCCTCGATCTTCGTCGCCTCTGCCTTCACCAACTCTAGATATTGGGGCTGGCGTTTCAGTGCATCGAGAGACCGGGTGACATCTTTCAAATTGCGGATATGGCCGCCGAAGTGATAGTTGCCATCTACATCTCTGGTCATCAGGGTCTTATCCTGGGCTTTTACCAATTCCGAAACAAGCGCCAGGTCACTTACCTGGGGCGGGGGCATACAGTTCTTTTCGAGAAAACTCGGCAATTCCCGATCTGGATAGAGGATGTAACTGTGCTGGTCGGGCCGGTAAAGTTGGCTATGTCTCATGCTTTCTAGAAGCGCTAAAGACTCTTCACCCGATAGCAGCCCAGATGAAAGAATGGCGACCTGACCTTCTAACATTTCATAAAGATGGCGGATGGAGGCAAGCTTGTTATCGAGGTGAAGTATGTTGTAAGCGTGATACAGGTTGTCACTGCGTTTATTGGCGCGTAATGAATGTTCAACATATTGCAACGCCAGATCGAGAAATGCAACCAGATCCGGAATCGGCAGTTGGGTAAATTCACCTGAGAAACCCTGGGAATAATAATGCCAGCGATAGTCGCTACCGGCCTGACCCAGCGCATCCATCATGGCGCGTCGTTGTTCCTCCCCGAAAGGAATTTTTAGTGCGCCCTGGAATCGGATCAGGATTTGGGATATCTGTGTGTAGAGTCCTCGAACTTCTGCGCTAATTTGTACCGTGTTGAGGGCACTCTGGGCCAAAAACTCCTTGAAAAAAACAAGGTAACGCCTCAAATAGCATAGCGTTACAACCGACAATCCTTTACCAACCAGGGCGTTGTTGGCATCATTCCACTCCGGGCGTTGGGTATTCATCCAGATGCCGCCTTCTGGAATAAAGTTCACCAATTTGGCGAGCACCAATGTAAGCAGTTTTTCTACGAGAGTGGCTTGGAGCACCCGTCCATTTCGCGTGTATACCAGTTTCCCGTCCGTCCCGCTTTCCTGCACCCGCAACTCGATTTCCCGTTCCATATCCCAATCGAAATCTATGGTATTGTAAGGATCCCGCTCCAAATCAGAATAAGGCTTAATCCGGTAGGGGACATTGGCATAACTGAACATCGGTCGTGCAAGAAATACTTGAAGCTTGCCAGGATGTATATTTGCACTGATTTCCATCAGTTTTTGGAGGTAAATGATTTGATGATCACTCCAGTAGCCGATATTCGCCCAGGGGTTGTTTGGGTCTGGAAGTTCCCAATCAATACCTTGGCGAGTAATTCGATAGGGGTTGTAACCATCCACTGTTGTAGCGTTCAGGAATGTACAAATCATACTTTCGACATATTCTGGGTAAGAATAGGCAAGTGCTTCCCAGTTCTGAAAGATATCGCGCCAGTTTCCTTCGTAATCCAACTGCTTAGAGCCATCATCTTTTTTGATATTGATCGCAAAACGATTCCAGGGGCGAGAGGGGTCACCATGCCGGCGACTAAAGTATAGCGGCAGGTAAGCGTAACTCAAGCGGATTAGGTCATCCGAACCGCTCGCCTCAGACCGGGCTTGGAGGTCAGAGATAGAAATTTCAAGGGGTAATTCGGAAAAGAAAGCTGCATTTTCAGCGAGAACCAAGCGATTTCGAACACGGATAAATTCGATGAAATCTTCTTTTTGGAGACGGTATTGGTCAGCGAAAATGCCACCGCGCATCCCATTAAACATCACATTAGCAAAATGGTTGGCGCAGCGAAGTTGATTATTGGAAACCTGCAAGCCATCTGCACTGGCGACTATCTTCTTCAAGTTTGAGTTATTGGAAGCCATGTCGCGCTCAAGGGCATTTGCCAGGTTTGACCGGTTCTCGTGTAGTCTTTTAGACAAATGGACAATCGCCGCGCTGTCCTGGCTAACATTTGCTACCAGGTGCCAGATGCGTTCCGTACCCGGAGCCAGGTTGAAGGTAGTGTGCACAAAATAAGCACCACGTTGCCCACGCACTTCGGTTTCCATTACTACGCCCATTCCAGTGCGAAAATGATCGAGCTGTGCCGACGAGAGCAAATAGTCAACCGGATCAAGTCCAAGCTGCATAACCGTTGTCGCCAGAAGGCTCTCACTGGGTTCGGCCAGGTCTGTTAGGATTGAATTAAGCGCAAAGATAGCGAGACCGGTTTCATTGTTCACTTCACTGCGTTTATAGGCATCTAAAAGAGAACTCATCGTGTTCACAGTCGCCATCGTAACATTGGCGGGTAGAATATTCTGAAGCCCATCAACAAGCTCAACCTGGCAGGCTGACTTTCCTGAGTTACAAAGCCAGGTTGTTTTAACAAAGCCAAAAGTATCACTGGTTCGCCAGGCATAACGGTATGCGAGCTCTAAGCTATGGTTTTTTTCTTCGAAAACAACTACAGTGCCAGCCACATTCTTGTAAATATTCCGTTCGACGTGGTAGATACTTTGTTGCCGGTCAGAAAACGGTTCCCATAAGCTTGTCCGTTGGGTACGGGTGACAAGTAAAATGGCCTTGTTTCCAGTATTTTCGCTATTTTCGGTCAGCTTATCCTCTGTGTAGTAGGGGAAGAGGGACTGTTCGGCGCTGACCCGACCGGCTGAAAGCCCTCCGGTAGATGAGATAAAGAGCCAATGATCGGAGCTGCTGACGATGCTCATAAAAAACGGTTCTATACCGTCAAAATTTTGAATTTTATAAAATATGTCGCCAAGCATTGCGACATACTCCCCCTTGACGACTTTCTCTGATCGCTGTTGGGTTGTGTCACCGATGAAAATAGGCTGGAGGGTCATAGTCCTTTATTATACACTCGCGGGTAATCGACAAGCGACTACGCCGGGAAGACTGTATCGAGACCGGCCATCCCCGGCAACTGGCCGTTTACCGCGGCCTGGCCCACCAGCTTTCGCTGGAAAACAACATTTCTCCCTTCCAACTGAGACGCAACCGGGTGATCATGCCCATCGCCGGGGTGTATAAGGGCACCCTCCTGGCACTGCGGTATGCCCGCTCGCATTCCGATGATGTTACTGCGTAAAATAAGAAGTGGATCATCGGGAGATAACCCTTCTGCTATGATCCAGGCATGAACCGTGATTCCCAGCCAGCGACAAAACAATCATGCATAAGTAATGTGGACGCAGCCTGCCAATCATCGCCTGACCATTTTCATGAGTTACCCCGACGGGGTCGGGAAAACGCGCACCACGCTTGCCGTTTCATCCTTCTGCTTGTGCAGATGTGAGGCTGCTACTGAAGCCCTTGAGATCTGGATTAAAAGCCATCCAGATTGTCACAAGTAAGACCAAAACACCCGGTAACGCAAACGCCAACGTCAGGTTCCATTTGCTGATAGCTCCGAAAATAGCCTGCGAGATGGGAGCCAGTCCGGTGCTGGATAACATCATTAAAGCCATTATCCTCCCTAACATCGCTTTCGGCGTGTGGATCTGTATCCAGGTAATCAGGATAATGGCAAAATAGCCATTTCCCACACCGAGGAGAAACAGCAATCCAAAATCGATCCACGTGGATGGAATGAAACCCAACAACCCGATCACGACGCCAAAGGCAGCGATCAACAGGATCACGATCCATCGCATCCTCGATGCATCCGGGCGGCGGAGAGATCCGGCGAGTAGATAGCCAATCATACTTCCTCCTGCAAAAGCAGACAGCAATAAGCCAAACGCGGCTGCCCCTTCTGGCAAGCGTTGGTTTGCCAGGACCGGGATGCCGACCATGATTGGGCCCATTAGGAAGAAATTAATCGCCGTCATTATCAGGAACATTAAGCGCAGTGGTTTATCCGTCCATAGATATTTGATCCCGCTTTGAATGGACGACCAAACGCTTTCTTTGCCAGGCGCAGCCTGGGATTGAGATGACCCACTTTGTTTTCCGGTCCGAATCAACTGTAAGGTAATGGCCGAGACGATAAAGGTAAACGCATCAAATGCGAATGCCAGGCTGACGCCAGCATACGAACTGGAAAATCGACCGATCAGGATGCCGGCGATGGTCGGGCCAACGAAACCGGCTAATTGGGTGATGCCCATCATGATGGAATTGCCAGCCTGCAGGTCTTGGTCTTCGAGCAGCATTGGAACAATACTGTTTTCGGCCGGGATCGCGAAACCGGCGACAATTCCAAATAACAGGCCGAATGAATAAACCATCCAAAGTTGTATAACACCTGCAAAAACAAGCAGTGCCATCACTGCGGTCAGCATGAACCGGATAATATTTGCAATGAGCATCACCAGGCGCGGGGATAAATGATCGGTAATTGCCCCGCCATAGAGCATAAACACCGCTCGTGGAATACCCTCCAGGGCCAGAACGGTCCCCAGCGCCAATGGGTCATTGGTCAGTTTCAGCACCAGCCAGGGTGTAGCGATGAGGGCGAACTGATCACCTATAAGGGAAACGAAAGCGCCGGCGAACAGCAGGCGGAAATTTCGTAAAGACATCACCCGCCTCATAGGGTAATTGGTTGTGTGTGGTTTATTCATGGTTAGCTCCTTTCCATTTTCTCTAAGAAACTCTATTGATAAAATTGACGCATGAATCCTTCATTATTTCGGAAACCGAAAAATGTTGTCGTACGATTCAGAGGTCTTAATCCTCTGACGGTTTAGATTAGAACCTTAACGGTCTGGTGAAAATGTTTAGATTACGGTTACATTCTTCAAGTTTGCACCGTAACCTTTCAAGACAGCGTAGGTTAACTTATCCATCGCAGCGCCGTCAAAAACAGCTTTTTTAACATTGTATTTAATCGAATTGAATTTAAAAGAAACATTCTGAAAAACGGCGTTTTTGAATGATGTCTCTTTTAACCCCACGTTTTCAAAGATCGTACCTATAAAGGTTTGATTGTCAAAACATACACCAGACAAATCCGAACCGTGAAAACTGGTATTTTCCAGGATGCTGCCGGTAAAACTTGCGTTTCTCAGCTCAGAGGAAAGGAATTTTGCTCCGGTCAGATTAGCGCCATCAAAGCGAACAGCATTCAACGCACAGTATTTAAAGGAGCTGTTGGTCAAATCCGAACCGCTGAAGTCTGTGCCGCGCAAGTCGCTAGAGTCAAACTTACCTTCATGGACGGCTATCCCTGTTAAATCGGCATCGCGGAGGTTGGTTGCGGAAATATCCCTTCTGGCCAGCTGGAGCAGCTCTTTTGTCTTGGCGGAGATACTTTCCATGATCTCGGAGATATCGCCAATGGAGCCGATGGTCATGCGATAAGCCGTTTCGTCATCGTAGCCCTGGTTTTTCAAATCACGGAACTTCTCCTCTAAATCATGCCGCAGCTCTTCTTTCAAATCCTCGACTGCATGTGTATCCTCATAGGGTGCAAACAATCCATCCAAATACCTGGTTAAATTCTCGTTCATGGTTATTACCGCCTTTCATCTACAATAATTGGTCTAGAATACCCTTGGCGTATTCCCAATTTTTCTTGTTTTCAAAATACATCTCTTTGCCGTTTTCGGTAATCCGATAGTACCTTCTTCTTCCGCCCTGGGTCTCATCACCCCAATAGGAAGTAATGCCGCCGTCACTCTCCAGCCGCTTCAGGCTCGAATACATTGTAGCCTCCTTGAGCTCGTATTCCCCATTGGAGTTGGCATGGATCAATTTCGATATTTCATATCCATATTTATCGCCGCCCATCAATAACTTCAAGATCATCGTATCCGTATGTCCTCTAAGTAAATCCGAAGAGATTTTATATTCGACCATCTGCGCCTCCGCAAAAACAGTATACATCATATTACTATGACTGTCA
>Ga0209048_10003096_pt1 | contig 16298 bp, 12 predicted proteins | sample FrelakmetCRP12CR_FD_187146 | JGI IMG/M metagenome (GOLD analysis project Ga0209048, IMG submission 187146) | Freshwater lake sediment microbial communities from the University of Notre Dame, USA, for methane emissions studies - CRP12 CR (SPAdes)... | ecosystem: Environmental > Aquatic >... | reverse complement strand
CGACGCGCAGGGCCGCTGGCTGCCGACGCGCGGTCCGCTCATCAAGTCGATGACCTTTGCCGAGCTGAAGGGGTTCGATGTCGGCCGGACTGATCCTTCCAGCGCATACGGGCGTCAGTTCCCCGCGCAACGCGCCCGGGATGGCAAGCGCGTGCCGGCGCTCGCGGCTGTCTTCGCGAGAATCAAGGAGCTCGGCGCCGACGACGTGCGCTTCGACATCGAGACCAAGGTATTCCCGACACGCCCGGAAGCAACGCTCGCACCCGAGGATTTCGTGCGCACGCTTCTGGCCGTCATACGCGACGCGGGAATGACAAGCCGCGTGATGATGCAGAGCTTTGACTGGCGCACGCTGCAGATTGTCCAAAGGCTCGAGCCAAGCATGGAGACGATGTACCTCACAGTTCGCAGCCGCAACTACGATACTCTGGAGGGCGGTACGTGGACCTCCGGGTTGCAGCTCGACAATTTCCCCAGCGTCGCGCACATGGTCAAGTCAGCCGGTGGAACGGTCTGGGCCCCGGCTTACCAAAACCTGACCGCGGACGCGGTGAAGAGCGCGCAGCAGCTCGGACTGAAGGTGATTCCCTGGACGGTCAACGAAGTCGCAGACGTGGACCGACTGATCGGCTGGGGTATCGATGGCATCATCAGCGACTATCCCGACCGCGTGCGCGAGGTGATGCAGAGGCGTGGCGTGCCACTCCCCGCCGCCATCTTCAAGCGTTGACGGCCGGGTTACCGAATTCGCTGTTCCCCGACACCAATCGGCTCGCGAGTCCAAAGCCGTCGCAACTTGCCGCCCTGTTAGACTAGCAGGTGTTGCGCCCATGCTGACACGGCATCATGTCGCCGTCGGCCGCCCCACTTCCCTGACTGCCCGATCGCTCCAGAGTGAGACACGCCTCCACCGCACCCCTGCCTGCCCCACCCGATCGCGCCGCGCGCGGCGACTGGCAAACCGTGCGCACGCTGCTGCCGTACCTGCTCGCGTACAAGGGGCGCGTGTTCCTGGCGCTCGCCTGCCTGCTCGCGGCCAAGCTCGCCAACGTCGGCGTGCCGCTGGTCCTCAAGCACATCGTCGACAGCCTCACGCTGCCGGCGCAGGGCCAGCTGCTGGTGCTGCCGCTGGCGCTGCTGGTGGCGTACGGCGCGCTGCGCCTGTCGACCACCGCGTTCACCGAGCTGCGCGAATTCCTTTTCGCCAAGGTGACGCAGCGCGCGGTGCGCACCATCGCACTGAAGACCTTCCGTCACCTGCACGCGCTGTCGCTGCGCTTCCACCTGGCGCGGCACACGGGCGGCCTGACGCGGGACGTCGAGCGCGGGACGCGGGGCATCTCGACGCTGATCGGCTACGCACTGTTTTCCATCCTGCCGACGCTGGTTGAGATCGCGCTGGTGTCGACGATCCTGGTCGTCCGCTACGACATCTGGTTCATCGGCATAACGCTCTGCGCGCTCGCGATCTATATCGTGTACACGGTGTCGATCACCGAATGGCGCACCGGCTTCCGGCGGCAGATGAACGAGCTCGACTCGAAGGCGAATACGCGCGCCATCGACAGCCTGCTCAATTACGAGACGGTCAAGTATTTCAACGCCGAGGAATTCGAGGCGCGGCGCTACGACGAAAGCCTGCAGCGCTGGGAGGGCGCGGCGGTCCGCAGTCAGACGTCGCTGTCGCTGCTCAACATCGGCCAGAGCGCGATCATCGCCGTCGCGGTGACGCTGATCATGTGGCGCGCGACCTTGGGAGTGGTCGACGGCACGATGACCATCGGCGACCTGGTGCTCGTCAACGCCTTCATGATCCAGCTCTACATCCCGCTCAACTTCCTCGGTGTCATCTACCGCGAAATCAAGCAGGCGGTCGCCGACATGGAGCGCATGTTCCGCCTCATCGACGAGAACGCCGAGGTGAAGGATGCGCCGGGCGCGCCGCCGCTCAAGGCGAGCGCGGGTGAGGTGCGTTTCGAGCACGTCGATTTCCACTACGAGCCCAACCGGCAGATCCTCTACGACGTGTCATTCGTGATACCTGCGGGGCGCACGGTTGCGGTCGTCGGCCCGAGCGGATCGGGCAAGTCGACGCTGGCGCGGCTGCTATATCGCTTCTACGACGTCGCCGGGGGGCGCATCACCATCGACGGACACGATCTGCGCGCGGTGCAGCAGGCCAGCGTGCGCGCGGCGATCGCCATCGTTCCGCAGGACACGGTGCTGTTCAACGATTCGATCGAATACAACATTGCCTACGGTCGGCCCGGCGCGACGCACGACGAAATCGTCGCCGCCGCGCGCCTCGCGCAAGTGCACGGTTTCGTGTCGGCGCTGCCCGAGGGCTACGCAACTCCCGTCGGCGAACGCGGGCTCAAACTCTCCGGCGGCGAGAAGCAGCGCGTGGCAATCGCGCGCGCCATCCTCAAGAATCCGCGCATCCTGATCTTCGACGAGGCGACCTCGGCGCTCGACTCCCGATCGGAAAAACTGATCCAGGCCGAGCTCGAGCAGATCTCCGCCGATCGCACCACGCTGACCATCGCGCACCGGCTGTCGACCATCGTGGACGCCGATCAGATTCTCGTGCTCGAGCACGGCCGCATCACCGAGCGCGGCACGCACGGCGAGTTGCTCGCCGCGGGCGGCGCCTACGCGCGCATGTGGGCCCTCCAGCAACAGGAGCGCCGCGAGATCGCGGTCGCTGCCGAGGGCGACGAGTCTGTCCTCCCTTCGCAGGTCAGCGCCTAGGGGTTCCTAAGCGTTTGTTTTTGCGCGGGTATTGGCACGGCCCTTGCGTCGTGTTATAAACCGGGGCACCGTTCCTAGATGACACTTGATGAAAACCACGTTAACTATTGTTTTTGCAGCAGTTACTTCCGTCGCAGGCGCCGCCTTTGCAGCCGCCGCGCCAGGAGCGACTGCCGCTGATGGTTCGCTCCCGCCGCTGGACGGCAGCAAGCTCAAGCTGTCGTCGGCGAACGCGCTGGTGCTCGACGCCAGTGCCGGCACGGCGATTTATGCCAAGGGCGCCGACGCGGTGACGCCGATCGCATCGGTCACCAAGCTGATGACGGCGATGGTCGTGCTCGACGCCGCGCAACCGCTGGACGAGACCATCAGCGTCGGCATCGACGACCTCGACATGCTCAAGGGCAGCCACTCCCGCCTGCGGCTCGGCACCGAGCTGCCGCGCCGCGAGATGCTGCGCCTCGCGCTGATGGCGTCCGAGAATCGCGCCGCGTCGAGCCTGTCGCGCCACTATCCCGGCGGCATCGCGGCATTCGTCCTGGCGATGAATCGCAAGGCGCAGGCGCTGGGCATGACGTACACCCATTTCAGCGATCCCACCGGATTGTCGAGCGCGAATGTCGCCACGGCGAACGACCTCGCGCGCATGGTGCAGGCCGCGGCCGAGTATCCGGTGATTCGCGAATTCACCACCACGCCCAGCCATTACGTCGAAGTGCAGCCCACTGGGCAGCTGCTCGGCTTCAACAATACCAACTCGCTGGTGAAGAACGGCACTTGGGACATCCAGGTGTCGAAGACCGGCTTCATCCGCGAAGCCGGCAAGTGCCTGGTGATGCTCGCGACCATCGCCAGCCGTCCGGTGGTGATCGTCCTGCTCGATTCCTACGGCAGGCTCACGCGCATCGGTGACGCCAACCGCGTCAAGCACTGGCTCGAGACCGGCGAGGCGTTGCCGGCGACGGTTGCGGCCAAGCCGGTCGCCAAGTCCAAGCGCGTCAAGTCCTCCTAGAAACTCGAACGCACGCATCCGGCCGGGCACCTCGCGCAAGCGCTGTGCAGGCCGCGCGGTGCGCTATCGGACCGCCTTGTTCCGCGTCAGCAGTTCGCGTGCGTGCGCGCGCGTCTTCGCGGTGATCTCGTGTCCGCCCAGCATGCGCGCGAGTTCCTCGACGCGCGCGGCGTCGCGCAGCGCCGCGAGCTCGCTGCTCACCGCATTGCCGCGGGCTTTCTTGGTGACGCGGTAATGCGCGTCCGCGCTCGCGGCGACCTGCGGCAGGTGCGTCACGCACAGCACCTGGCGCCGCGCGCCGAGCTGCCGCAACAGCCGCCCGACTGACGCCGCGACCGCACCGCCGATGCCCGCGTCGACCTCGTCGAAGATCAGCGTCGGCACCGTTCCGACTTCGGAGAGCACCACCTGGATGGCCAGGCCCAGCCGCGACAATTCTCCGCCGGAGGCGACGCGCGACAGCGGACCCAGCGCCTGCTTGGGGTGCGTCGCGGTGAGGAACTCGACGCCTTCGCGGCCGTGGCTCGCCGCCTCGGCCAGCGGCGGCAACGCGACCTCGACGCGACCTCCCGCCATCGCCAGCTCGGCCATGAGCGCGGTCACGCGATTGCCGAGTTCGGCGGCGGCGAATTCGCGCTTCGCCGACAGCGCTTCGGCCAGCGCGTAGAAATTCTTCCGCGCCAGCGTTTCGGCGCGCGCGAGCGCGGCGACGTCGCTCGCAGCGGCGAGGCTGGCGAGCGCGGCTTCGGTGTCGCGCGCGAGCGCCGGCAGGTCTTCCGGACGCGCGCGATACTTGCGCGCCACATCGTGGATGGCCGCGAGCCGCGCTTCGACGCGCGCCAGTTCGCGGGGATCGAGGTCGAGGCGCTCGCGGTAATGACGCAGCGCGCGGCCGGCTTCGTCGATGCGAATGCGCGCCTCGTCGACCAGCGCGACGATGTCGTCCAGCGACGGGTCGTGGACCGAGGCCTGCCGCAGCCGATGCGCCAGCGCGGTCAGGCGCGATGCCAGCGCGGCCTCGCCCTCGGTCAGCTCGGTTTCGCCGGCGCTCGCGGCTTCGAGCAGCGCCGCAGCGTGCGCGAGGCGCGACTGCGACCCCGACAGCTCGGTCCATTCGCTCGCGCTCACGCCCAGCGCCGACAGCTCGGCATGGCGCGCCGCGAGCGCATCGCGTTCGGCGTTCTGCGTCGCAGCCTCGCGCGTGGCCTGCTGCTGACGTTGCGCGGCGTCGTGCCACGTTCGCCAGGCGGCCGCGACTTCGCCGGACAACGACGCAAAGCCGCCGAAGGCGTCGAGCAGTTCACGCTGCGTTGCGGGCCGTCCCAGCGACTGGTGCGCGTGCTGGCCGTGGAGGTCGATAAGGCGCTCGCCGATCGCTTCGAGTTGCGCCAGTGTCGCCGGCGAGCCGTTGATCCAGGCGCGGCTGCGACCCTGCGCGTCGAGCACCCGGCGCAGCAGCAGCGAATCGGCATCGGCAAGCTCGTGTTCGATGAGCCACGCGCGCGCCTCGGGCGAGTCGCGCAGGTCGAATTCGGCGCCGATCTCTGCGCGGTCGGCGCCGGGGCGCAGCTGCCGCGCCTCGAAGCGGTCGCCGAGCAGCAGCGACAGCGCGTCGAGCAGTATCGACTTTCCCGCGCCGGTCTCGCCGGTGAGCACGCTGAAGCCTCCGCCGAACTCGGCTTCGAGCGTTTCGACGACGGCGAAGTTGCGGATGGTGAGCAGGCGCAGCATCGGGAACGGTGCGGAGGTTCGGGAGCGTCCCTACTCGCCGGCCGGGCGCAGGTTTTCCGGAGTCTCTCCCCAATGCAACTTGCGGCGGAGCATGGCGAAGTGATCGTGGTCCTTCGGGTGCAGGAGCCGTACCCGGTGCTCGGCACGGCGGATCATGACGCGATCGCCCTCGGACAGGGAAAAATGCGCCTGGCTGTCGCAATGCAGGCTCGCCTCCATGCCGCGCAGGAGCACGATCTCGATCGCCGCGGTGTCGCGCACGACGGTCGGACGATTGGTGAGCGAATGCGGCGCCACCGGCACCAGCAGGATCGCCGGTACATCGGGATGGACGATCGGTCCCAGCGCGGAGAGCGCGTACGCAGTCGAGCCCGTGGGCGTGGCGACGATCAGTCCGTCGGCGCGCATCGCGTAGACGAAGCGTCCGTCGATCGCCACCGCGCAATCGATCATGCCGCCCATCGCGCCGCGGTTGACGACGACGTCGTTGAGCGCTTCGGCGTGCTCGCTCGTCCCGACCGCGCGCGTCAGCGTCGCGGAGAGCAGAGTGCGCGTTTCCTCGACATAGGCACCATCGAGCATGGTGCCGAGCGTCGCCTCCATTTCGGACACTGGAATGTCGGTGAGAAATCCCAGCCGCCCCTGGTTGATGCCGATCAGCGGCACGTCGAAACGCGCGAGGCGTCGGGCGATCGCCAGCATGGTGCCGTCACCGCCCACGACGATCGCGAGCTGCGCGGTGCGCCCGAGCTCGCTGGTGGGCGCAGTCAGATAGCCGGGCAGCGGCGCGTACTTCGCGGTCTCGGCGTCGAGCAGCACGCGGTGGCCGCGGGCGACGAGGAAGTTGGCTAGCCAACCCAGCGGCCCGGCGATCCCCGGGGACGCATGGCGCCCGACCAGGGCGATGGTGGGGAAGGCCCTATTGGTCGCGCTCATGGCCGCGATTAAAGCATAAAATAGCCGCCATGCTTGACCCCCGCGCGCAACACCTGCTGAAGTCGCTGATCGAGCGCTACATCGCCGACGGCCAGCCGGTGGGTTCGCGCGTGCTGTCGCGGCAGTCCGGACTCGAGCTGTCGCCGGCGACGATCCGCAATGTCATGGCCGACCTGGAAGAGATGGGCTTCATCGCGAGCCCGCACACGTCGGCCGGCCGGGTACCGACGCCTAAGGGCTATCGCTTCTTCGTCGACAGCCTGCTGGTCGTCAAGCCGCTCGATCAGGTGGAAATCGACGAGCTGCACGACCAGCTCAACGCCGATCGCCCGCAGACGCTGGTCAACAGTGCGGCGCAGCTCCTTTCGCATCTGACGCAATTCGCCGGAATCGTCGCGACGCCGCGTCGCCGCGAGGCATCGTTCCGGCACATGGAGTTCCTGCGCTTGTCGGAGCGGCGAGTGCTGTTGATCATCGTCACGCCCGAAGGCGACGTGCAGAACCGCATCCTGCACACCGACCGTGCGTACACGCAGTCGCAGTTGATCGAAGCGTCGAATTTCTTCAACCGCCAGTACGCCGGGCAGCCCTTTCGCGCCATCCGCGCGTTGCTGGCCGACGAGCTCAAGCAATTGCGCGAGGATGTCGTCGGGTTGATGACCGCGGCGGTCGACGCGGGCAACGACGCGCTCACCGACAGCGGCGAGAGCCTGGTGGTTTCCGGCGAGCGCAACCTGCTGTCGGCGGGAGACCTCGCGTCGAACATCGACCGCATGCGGCGACTGTTCGAGACCTTCGAGCAGAAGACCTCGCTGCTGCACCTGCTCGACCTGAGCCAGACCGCCCACGGCGTGCACCTGTTCATCGGCGGCGAATCGGGCATCGCGTCGCTCGACGAATGCAGCGTGATCACTGCGCCGTACGAGGTCGACGGCCAGGTCATCGGTACGCTCGGCGTGATCGGGCCCACGCGAATGGCCTACGAACGCGTGATCCCGATCGTCGACGTCACCGCCAAGCTGCTGTCCAACGCGCTCACGCTGCAGGTCAACGAGCGATGAGCACGGCGCCGGCGAACGCCGCATACGCAGCGAAGCCCGACTGACCATGGACGGGGTGCCGGAGCCGGCGTACGCGCACGATCGCGTTCCTCGCCTGGGCGTGCTGCTCGTCAATCTCGGCACACCCGACGCGCCCACCACCGCCGCGGTGCGCCGCTACCTTGCGCAATTCCTGTCCGACTCGCGCGTGGTCGAGATCCCCGCCATCTTCTGGAAGCCGCTGCTGCATGGCGTGATCCTCAACGTCCGGCCGGCGCGCTCGGCGCAGCGCTACGCGACGGTGTGGACCAAGGACGGCTCGCCCTTGCTCGTGCACAGCATGCGCCAGAAGACGCTGCTGGTGGGTTACCTCGGGCAGCGGCTCAAGGAACTCGGGCTGCCATCCGACCATGCGCGCGTCGAACTCGGGATGCGCTATGGCGCGCCTTCGATCGAAAGCGCACTGGAAAGGCTCAAGGCCGACGGATGCGAGCGCATCCTGCTGCTGCCACTGTACCCGCAATATTCGGCGAGCACGACCGCGTCGGCGCTCGACGCCGTGTTCGCCACGCTGTCGCGCATGCGCCGCGTTCCGGCGCTGCGGGTCGTCGATGCGTACCACGATGATCGCGGCTACATCGACGCGCTGGCGCAAAGCATCAACGACTACTGGATGAAGAATGGCCGGCCGAACAAGCTGGTGCTGTCGTTTCACGGCGTGCCGCGCCGGAGCCTGGAGCAGGGCGATCCCTACCATTGCCAATGCCAGAAGACCGGCAGGTTGCTGGCGACCGAGCTGGGCTTGAAGAACGAGCAATACGTGATCACGTTCCAATCCCGTTTCGGGCGCGCCGCGTGGCTCACGCCATATACCGAGCCGACGCTCGTCGCGCTGGCCAAGGAGGGCGTGCGCCGGGTCGATGTGGCGTGCCCGGGTTTCGTCTGCGACTGCCTGGAAACGCTGGAAGAAATTGCGCAGGAAGGGCAGGTCGCGTTCCTGCGGGCGGGTGGCAACGAATTTCACTACATCCCGTGCTTGAACGAACGCCCGGCATGGATCGCGGCGCTTGCCGACCTCGCCGTGCGCAACCTGCAGGGTTGGCTCGAACCGCCGCCGGATGCCGCGGCACGCGAACAGACGCTGGCCCGCGCCAAAGCGCTGGGCGCGGCAGCCTAGCGGGGGGCGTTACCCGGCGGCTCTGGCCGCCGCCATGGCGGGCAGCCATGGCAACGCGCGCGGGATCGCCTGCGACGGGAACCTTCGGGGCGCGCGACGTTGGCGCGAATTCCCCTTGAAACCTGCGGAAATGGCCGCATTTCCGATTCAACTCCTGAAGGAACGGTTATGAGCAACATTCCCGATCAAAACAGTCAGGCTTCTCCACCCGAAATGGACCCGGCGGCAAGCGCTGCGGTCGAAGGCGTGGGCGACGCTGACCCGGTGTCGCAGTTGCGCAGGGTCGAGGCCGAAGCGATTGAACTCAAGGACGCCTGGCTGCGCGCCAAGGCGGAGACCGATAACGTCCGCAAACAGGGGCAGAACGACGTCGCCAAGGCGTACAAGTACGCGGTCGAGCGCTTTGCCCAGGAACTGCTGGCGGTCAAGGATGCGCTGGAGCTGACGCTGGCCACGCCTGCTGCCACCATCGAGACGCTGCGCGACGGCGTTGCGCTGACGCTCAAGAATCTCCAGGCGGCTTTCGACAAGGCGCAGATCAGCGACGTCAACCCTGTCGACGAGAAGTACGATCCGCACCGCCACCAGGCGATGACCATGAGCGAATCCGAGAAGCCGGCGGGCACCGTCATCCAGGTATTCCAGAAGGGGTACCTGCTCAATGACCGGTTGCTGCGGCCGGCGCTGGTGGCCGTCGCCAAAGCGCGCGCGGATGCGCCGTCGGGCGCAGCGGGTGCTTGAAGAGACTGCAAAAACTCCCCATATAAGCCTCAGTCAAATCAATTCAGGAAAAAAGGAATCACCATGGGCAAGATAATCGGCATCGATCTCGGCACGACCAACAGTTGCGTCGCCATCATGGAAGGCGGCCAGCCCAAGGTCATCGAGAACTCCGAAGGCGCGCGCACCACGCCGTCGGTCGTCGCCTACGCGGAAGACGGCGAGATCCTCGTCGGCGCTCCGGCGAAGCGGCAAGCGGTTACCAACGCCAAGAACACCATTTATGCGGTCAAGCGGCTGATCGGCCGTCGCTTCGAGGAAAAGGAAGTCCAGAAGGACATCGGCCTGATGCCCTACAAGATCGTCAAGGCTGACAACGGCGACGCGTGGGTCGAGGTGCGCAGCAAGAAGATCGCGCCGCAGCAGGTGTCCGCCGAGATACTGCGCAAGATGAAGAAGACCGCCGAGGACTATCTCGGCGAGGAAGTCACCGAGGCGGTCATTACCGTGCCGGCGTACTTCAACGATTCGCAGCGGCAGGCGACCAAGGACGCGGGCAAGATCGCGGGCCTCGAGGTCAAGCGCATCATCAACGAGCCGACCGCCGCGGCGCTCGCCTTCGGCCTCGACAAGAAAGAGGGCGACCGCAAGATCGCCGTCTACGATCTCGGCGGCGGCACCTTCGACATCTCGATCATCGAGATCGCCAGCGTCGAAGGCGAGCACCAGTTCGAGGTACTGTCGACCAACGGCGACACCTTCCTCGGCGGAGAGGATTTCGACCAACGCCTGATCGACTACATCGTCACCGAATACAAGAAGGAAGCCGGCGTCGATCTCAAGAACGACGTGCTCGCGCTGCAGCGGCTCAAGGATTCGGCCGAGAAGGCCAAGATCGAGCTGTCCTCGTCGCAGCAGACCGAGATCAACCTGCCGTACATCACGGCCGATCAATCGGGTCCGAAGCACCTGGCGATGAAGATCACGCGCGCGAAGTTCGAGTCGCTGGTCGAGGAGCTCATCGAGCGCACCATCGAGCCTTGCCGGACGGCGATCAAGGACGCGGGCGTCAAGCTCTCGGACATCTCCGACGTCATCCTGGTTGGCGGCCAGACCCGGATGCCCAAGGTGCAGGACAAGGTGAAGGAGTTCTTCGGCAAGGAGCCGCGCAAGGACGTCAATCCCGACGAAGCGGTCGCGGTCGGCGCGGCAATCCAGGGCGGCGTGCTCAAGGGCGACGTCAAGGATGTGCTGCTGCTCGACGTGACGCCGCTGTCGCTGGGCATCGAAACGCTGGGCTCGGTGATGACCAAGCTCATCCAGAAAAACACGACGATTCCCACCAAGGCGCAGCAGGTGTTCTCCACCGCGGACGACAACCAGTCGGCGGTGACCATCCACGTGCTGCAGGGTGAGCGCGACGTCGCGTCCGGCAACAAGAGCCTGGGCCAGTTCAACCTGGAAGGTATCCCTCCGGCGCGGCGGGGCATGCCGCAGATCGAGGTCACCTTCGACATCGACGCCAACGGCATCCTGCACGTGTCGGCGAAGGACAAGGCGACCGGCAAGGAAAACAAGATCACCATCAAGGCGAGCTCGGGCCTCAATGAGGAAGAGATCAACCGCATGGTCAAGGATGCCGAGGCGCATGCCGAAGAGGACAAGAAGCTGCTCGAAGTCGTGCAGGCGCGCAACAACCTCGATGCGATGACGCACAGTGTGAAGAAGTCGCTGGAAGAGTACGGTGACAAGGTCGGTGCCGAGGACAAGGGCAGGATCGAAGCCGCGCTGAAGGAGGCCGAAGAGCTGCTCAAGCAGAAGGACGCCGCCAAGGACGCGCTCGAAGCGAAGTCGCAGGCGCTGATGACCGCGTCGCAGAAACTGGGCGAGGCGATGTACGCCAAGTCGCAGGCCGAAGCGCAGGCGCCGGGAGCCGGTGCCGCGGGCGGCGAGGCGAAGGGTCAGAACGAAGAGAAGGTGGTCGACGCCGAGTTTACGGAAGTCAAAGACAAGAATTGATATTCCGTCGGCGGGCGGACTCGAGGTGAGGATTTGAATTGATGGCGTGATTTCCGCCGACGCAGTATCTGGCCGAGTTGAAGGGGGCGCCATTGGCGCCCCTTGACTCGGCCATTTGCACGTATGGCGCTGACTGAGCGCTGCTAGGGGCAAGATTGATGGCAAAGCGCGACTACTACAACACACTCGGTGTCAATCGCGACGCTTCCGAAGAGGACATCAAGAAGTCCTATCGGAAGCTGGCGATGAAGCATCATCCGGACCGCAATCCGGACGACAGGCTTTCCGAGGAGAAATTCAAGGAGGCCAAGGAAGCGTACGAGGTTCTCTCGGACGCGAAGAAGCGCGCCGCCTACGACCAGTTCGGCCACGCCGGGGTCGATGCCTCGGCGGGCTTTGGCGCGGGGGCACGCGGCTTCGGCGGGCAGGAGGGTTTTGGCGGCTTCGCCGACGCCTTCGGCGACATCTTCGGCGACATTTTCAACACCGGCGGCGGGCGCGGCCGCGGCAGCAGCGTCTATCGCGGCGCCGATTTGCGCTACAACCTCGAACTCTCGCTCGAAGAGGCGGCGCGCGGCACCGAAGCGAAGATCCGCATCCCCGCGCTCGAGGAATGCGCAACCTGCCACGGCAGCGGCGCGAAGCCGGGAACGCAGCCCAAGACCTGCTCAACTTGTCACGGCCAGGGGCAGGTGCGCGTCTCTCAGGGCTTCTTTTCCGTGCAGCAGACGTGCCCGCACTGTCGCGGGACGGGCAAGATCATTCCCGAACCCTGCGCAACGTGCAGCGGCGCGGGGCGCGTCAAGAAGCACAAGACGCTGTCGGTCAAGATTCCGCAGGGTGTCGATCAGGATGACCGCATCCGCCTGAGCGGTGAAGGCGAGGCCGGACTCAACGGCGGCCCGACCGGCGACCTGTACGTGGTGATCACGCTCAAGCCGCATCCGGTGTTCCAGCGCGAGAACAGCGACCTGCATTGCGAAATGCCGATTTCCTTTGCGACCGCGGCGCTGGGCGGCGAGATCGAGATCCCGACGCTCGACGGCCACGCCAACATCAAGATACCGGCCGAGACCCAGACCGGCCAGGTGTTCCGCCTGCGCAACAAGGGCATCAAGTCGGTGCGCAGCAGCGTGCACGGCGACCTGTTCTGCCACGTCGCCGTCGAGACGCCGGTCAAGCTGACCGCGAAGCAGCGCGAATTGCTGCGCGAGTTCGAGGCAATCAACGCCCAGGACCCGGCGCGGCACAATCCGAAGGCCAAGAGCTGGTTCGATCACGTCAGGGAATTCTTCGGATCGTGATTATTGTCGTTCCCGCTTGCGCGGGGACGACGGTCGACTGTCGTAACTGATTCTGGCAGGCCTGCCTAAGCTGCTTCACCTCGTGACTGCATCGCGTGCTGGTGGACGGAATGGCGATCGCTACGACGTGATCGTCATCGGCGCGGGCGCGGCCGGAATGATGTGCGCGGCTACCGCCGGCCAGCGCGGACGCCGCGTGCTGCTCATCGAGCACTACCCCAAGCTCGGCGAGAAGATCCGCATTTCCGGGGGCGGGCGCTGCAACTTCACCAACCTGCACGCGAGCCCGGCGAACTATCTTTCGCAAAATCCCGATTTCTGCCGCTCGGCGCTGGCGCGCTACACCCCGCGCGACTTCATCGACCTCGTCGAGCGCCATGGCATCGCGTGGCACGAAAAGAAGCTGGGCCAGCTGTTTTGCGACGACACCGCGCTCGACATCATCGCGATGCTCAAGGCTGAATGCGACCGCGGCGGCGTGCATTGGCGCATGCCATGCGCGGTCGCGTCGGTCGAGCGCGACGACGGCGCGTACACCGTCACGACGGAGCGTGGCCCCGCGCGTGCGCCATCGCTGGTCATCGCCACAGGCGGACTGACGGTTCCGAAGATCGGCGCGACCCCGTTCGGTTACCGGATCGCCGAGCAATTCGGCATTGTGGTCGTCGCTCCGCGTCCGGCGCTGGTGCCGCTTGCGCTGGAGCCGCGGGAACTGGCGCACTACGGTGACCTGTCGGGGGTCTCGGTCGACGCTGAGGTTCGCTGCAACGGCGGCAGATTTCGCGAAAACATCCTGTTCACGCATCGCGGTGTGTCGGGGCCGGCGATCCTGCAGATATCTTCGTACTGGAATGGCGGCGACACTATCCACATCGACCTGCTCCCGGGAATATCCGCGGCGGAGTGGCTGGCCGGCGAGCGCTCGAGCGCGCTTGGCCTGGACGCGCTGCTCGCGCAACGGTTACCCAAGCGCCTCGCACAGCAGTGGTGCGCCGCGCACGCTGCCTGCGTTCCACTGGCGCAGCTCGGCGACCGGCGCATCGCCGAGCTTGCCGGGCTGCTGCACGACTGGCCGCTGCAGCCCTCCGGGACGCTGGGCTATCACAAGGCGGAGGTGACGCTGGGCGGCGTCGACACGCGCGAGCTGTCGTCGAAGACGATGGAAGCCACGCGCGTACCCGGGCTCTACTTCATCGGCGAAGTCGTCGACGTCACCGGCCATCTGGGCGGATACAACTTCCAGTGGGCCTGGGCTTCCGGCTGGGCCGCAGCGCAGGCAGCGTAGTCGCGGCGAGCTTGTTACCGTGCCACGTTCAGCTTAGCATTCGCTCCTTCCCGCATCGACATTCCGGAGATCGCAATGCGCCTGACCGTCCTTGTTCTCGCTGCCGCGTCGGCGCTGTTCACACACGGCGCAATGGCGCAGGTGCGCATCGGGCTGCTGGTCTCGGCGACGGGTCCGACGTCGGCGATCGGCATACCGCAAAGAAATACGGCCGAGCTGCTGCCGAAGAAGATCGGTGACGTCGGCGTCGAGTACTTCCAGCTCGAGGACGGTGGCGATACGACGCGCGCGGTGCAGAACGCGAAAAAGCTGATCAGCGAGGACAACGTCGACGCCATCATCGGGCCATCGACGACTCCCAACGCCTTCGCCATCCTCGACGTCATCGCCGAAGCCAGGGTGCCGCTGATGGCGACCGTCGGGACCTCTGCGGTCGTGGAGCCGCTGGATGCGAAAAAGCGCTGGGTATTCAAGACGACGCAGAACGATGACCTGATCGCGGCCGCATTGATCAAGCACATGGCGAAGGCCGGCGTCAGGACCATCGGCTTCATCGGCTTCAATGATGCCTACGGGGAGAATTGGTACAGGGTGTTCGGTGGACTCGCCGAGAAAGCCGGCATCAGTATCGTTGCCAACGAGCGCTACGCGCGCACCGACCAGAGCGTCACCGGACAGGCGCTCAAGCTTATTGCCGCCAAGCCCGACGCGGTGTTGATCGCCGCGGTCGGCGGACCGGCGGTGCTGCCGCAGGCGACGCTCTACGACCAAGGCTACAAGGGACGCATCTACCAGACGCACGCGGTGGCGACGGAGGACTTCATCAAGCTTGGCAAGGAAAAAGTCGAAGGCACGATCCTCGCTGCGGGGTCGATGCTGGTCATCGACGACGTCGCCGCGAACGACCCGATCAAGCAGGTCGCCAGCGGATACATGAGCGCGTACGAAAAGCAGTTCGGCACGCGCCCCGCCACCTTCGGCGCGAACACCTACGACGCCGGCCTGCTGCTGCAGCGCGCGATCCCGGCGGCGCTCAAGGTCGCCAAGCCCGGAACCGAAGCCTTCCGCGTCGCGCTGCGCGACGCGCTCGAGCAGCAAAGGGACGTCGTCGGCTGCCAGGGCGTGTTCAACATCAGCGCCACCAACCATAACGGCATGGACGAGCGCGCGCGCGTGCTCGTCGTCGTCAAGGACGGCAAGTTCCGCTTGCTGCCGGAATAGCGCGTTGAACGCGCGCGCAACCGGCGGCGGCGCGCCGATCATCGGCATCCTGCTGGCGGCAGGCAGCGCAACGCGCTTCGGCGGCGCCAAACTCTCGGCAACGCTGCCCGAGGGTGCGAGCGTCGGTGTCGCCGCGCTGCGCAACCTGCTCGCGGCGGTCGACTCGGTGATCGCCGTGGTGCGGCCCGGCGACGAGTTGCTCGGCAATGCGTTGCTGGCGGCGGGCGCGCGCGTCACGACGTGCCCCAATGCGTCCGATGGCATGGGCGCAAGCCTGGCGTGGGGCGTGCGCGCCGCGCCGATCGCGGCAGGCTGGCTGATTGCGCTGGCCGATATGCCATGGATTCAGCCGGCGACGATCGAGGGCATTGCGGATGCGGTGCACCGTGGCGCCTCATTGGCCGCGCCGCAATATCAGGGCGTGCGCGGCCATCCCGTGGGCATCGCGGCGCGCTTCTACGCCGAACTCGCGGTATTGTCGGCCGACGAAGGCGCGCGGCACCTGGTGGCCGGGCATGCTGCAGCCCTCGAACTCATTGCCGTGAACGACCCTGGCGTCCTACGCGATATCGATACGCCGGCTGACCTGGTCCGGTGACTCATGCCCCGATCGGGTGGAACGAGGAAACGCATGGTCGAAGCAAATCACCGCGTGCGGCCACGAGCGGTACTTCAAGCGGCGTGCGAAAATTCACCCGAACCGGACTTTCGCGCCAAATTCACGCCGGCCCAAGTCGACCCGACGTGGACGGTCGCGGTGGTATTTCGCCGCTCGGTTGGCGGATCACCTCGTCCGCGCGCAGCACCGACTGCGGAAGGCGCGGTTGCGGCCAGAAGCGACACTGCGCCGCAGAAGAACTGGCGGAGGACAGGTCAGGCCTTGCGCCTGCGCCGCCGCCACAACGCAATGGCGCCTGCGCCGACGAGAAATGCCGTTCCCGGTTCGGGGACGCTTCCCGTCAGAGAGAATGCACCATTGAACGTCGGTGCCGGCGCACTGGTCGAGGGGCCCACAATGTCCGTACCGATGCGCAGCCAATCCGGGTCCAGGGCGGCGTTGCGGATCCAGCTCTGCAGGTCTGGCGCGAAGGCCGTTCCGGGG
>Ga0209048_10003095_pt1 | contig 16299 bp, 18 predicted proteins | sample FrelakmetCRP12CR_FD_187146 | JGI IMG/M metagenome (GOLD analysis project Ga0209048, IMG submission 187146) | Freshwater lake sediment microbial communities from the University of Notre Dame, USA, for methane emissions studies - CRP12 CR (SPAdes)... | ecosystem: Environmental > Aquatic >... | reverse complement strand
CTTCATGTCCAGCCACATCCTGGCTGAAGTCTCCCGTCTGGCAGACCGAATAGGAGTCATTCATGAGGGTCGTCTGCTCCAGGAGATGGACGTCGCTGATCTGGAAAGCAACCGTCACAGGCAGCTGCTGTTGCGGGTGAGGGAACCCGAGAACGCCCAACGGGTATTATCCGCTGCCGGTTATCCAGTTGTAATCCATACGGATGGGATCTTGGAACTCAACCAGCCTACTGCAATCGAACGTCCTGACGACATTGCCAGCCTGCTGGTCCGGGCCGGGACCCCGCCGACGCAGTTGCAGGTGGAGGAGGAAGAACTGGAATCTTATTTCCTCCGGCTGGTCGGATCGAACGGAGATAAAAAATGAAGACCCTCTCAAATATGATCTGGATCGAACTACGGAAAGTGCTCCGCTCACGAGTGCCTTTATTTACCGCCCTGGGATTCTTGATGATGCCTTTGATCGGGGCACTCCTGATCTTTATCTACAAGGACCCTCAGCTCGCCCGCCAACTTGGTTTGCTCGGCACCAAGGCCAACCTGGTGGTTGGCAGCGCCGACTGGCCGGGTTACCTGACATTGATGGTCGAGTTCACTGCCATGGGAGGCTTCTTCTTTTTCTGCCTGGCCATCAGCTGGACGTTTGGCCGGGAATTCACCGACGGCACCCTGAAAGACCTGCTGGCCGTGCCGGTGCCGCGTTTTGATATCCTCCTGGCAAAATTCATCGTCACCGCTCTCTGGTGTGCCGCGCTGATCGTGGAAACGTACGTCGTCGGCCTGGTGCTGGGTGCGCTCATCCAGCTCCCGGGAGGCTCACCCGCCGTCATCCTGCACGGTACCGGCCTCCTGGCGGTCACAGCCGTGATGTCGGTCACACTTGTCATGCCGTTTGGATTCTTTGCCAGCCTGGGACGAGGTTACCTGTTACCGATCGGGATCGCACTCCTAACTTTAATATTGGGGAATCTGTCCATCACTCTCGGCTGGGGGGAATTCTTCCCATGGTCGGTCCCGGCCTTGTATCTGACGGGAGCACCGCTTACCCTCTTCAGCTACAGTCTCGTTGCCCTGACGGGATTGGCCGGGATGGCCGCGACTTATGTGTGGTGGAAATATGCTGACCAGAATCAATAAAACAGAATGAAAGGGTTATTTAATTATCCGATTCTCTCGAATGTGCCGAGTGTAACTTTGCCCGCAGTACCATCCACTGTGATGATCTGCCCGGTGTGAATGCGGCGAGTGGCCGTACCGGTACCGAGCACGGCCGGGATTCCGTATTCGCGGGCCACAATAGAGCTGTGACTGAGAGGTCCGCCGATATCTGTGACGATGGCAGACGCCATGACAAAGAGAGGTGTCCAAGCGGGTGTAGTGATGGGCGCCACCAGCACATCACCGGGATGCATCTGGTCGAAATCCCCCGGCCCGAGCAGGACACACGCTGGTGCGGTCACTTTGCCTTGGCTGGAACCGAAGCCTTTGATCACATTCTGGTCATCGCTGGAGCCCCCGCTGGTGAGTTTCTCAATATCCAATCCCATGTATTTTGAACCAGGAGGAAGTATCATCGGTGGAACAACCCGCTGTTCAGCTTTCCAAACCGCCTGGCGAACGCAGACTGCTTCATGCATGGATGACAAGGACTGACCCTGGTCGAGCGCTTCCGCGGCATGATCGACCTCTTTCTCGTACAACCAAAACACATCATCCGGCTGCTTAACCGCGCCCGCCTGAACCAACCTGCCTCCAAGCTCACGTAACATTTGTCTGAGCAGCGGGTAGCCCAATCCCAAGTCTGACAGTCCATTTTCACGCAGAGGGGCATATCTCTGTGCGCTTTGAAGCTGCTTTCGGAAGAACCATAGTTTAGGACCATGCAACCTCTTCAGCATCACCTGGGTTGCATCATCCCGTCGCCCAGCGATTGCCTGGACGCGGGCGTAAGGATTGCCGGCCTTACCAAGCAAATAGATCCGGACGGTCTCCAGCAGTGGGGAAGGATCATCTGTTGCAACAGCTTTTGAGAAATCCAGATCGTAAGTGAAGTGTCCATACTTTGCCAGATGTTCTCGGAACCGTCGCTGCCATTCGTCCCATAACTCAGGATTCAAGTCGGTCGGCGCATGAGGCCTTGTCAGTTCAGCAGTCAACTGAGAAGATGGAGTTGCTTTCAGGTGTGCTGCCAGCCCATCGCAAGTGCGCACCCATTCTGCCAGATCATAGAGCGCCAGCTCGGCCTGGATAGGCATGGATTTGAAACCCATAACAAAGACCGGTGCATCCGGATCACCCTTTTTCTTGATCAGTCGGTTGTAGACCTGGGTGAACATTGTTTCGCTGCCTACCGCGGTCGCAATCGGCCCGGTTTGCAGCACCGTATACATTTGCACCGTCTCGCCAGTCAACTCGCGAATGCCTTGAAGCAGTTCAATCGCGGTGTAATCTCCCAGCGGTTTTGTCTTCCAAGCCTGGATAACCTCAACATAATGATTGTGTGCCTGTTGCCAGCGCGGTTCCGATTGTTTAAATATCCAGTTCATTTTAAAAATCATCCCCACGGACATTCGCACCGTGGCCCACCTGCCGAAATTAATATTCATGTAACCATAATCATTGATCGTGTCGAATATCCTAAGCTTCAACTTCTCTTCATTTACACCCCCCATCCAAGCAAACAGGCGGCGCGTGGCAGCGTCGATTATCGACCCGCCCAGTGTAGAAAACAAAGGGCTGAGTGGATCGGGAAGCTGCTCAAGGATACTAGCCCGCATATATTTTCCATGTGGCTCGGGCAGTTTCCAATCCCTCGGTGGTATGACCTGCGGTTCAGGGAGAACCGTGATTGGACGCGCCTGGAGGATGGCAAACCTTCCCTCAGCCAGCGCCCATTCAACGTCCATAGGCACCTTATAGAGCTCCTCGATCTGAACGCCATAACGCGTCAGTTCAGCCACCTGCCCGTCGCTCAAGACGGGAGAGTTTTTCTTAAAATCGGGAACGGTCTGTTCCTGGGTACCTTTGTCCGTCTGAATGGTCATGACCTGCTTCTCGGCTGTATCGCGGCGGAGCGTGCGTCCCGAGAATTTGTCAGCCGCAATCGTATCAGGAGTCACCGTCCCCGAGACAACCGCTTCCCCAAGCCCCCAACCTGCGGTGATGATGGTTTCATCGCGCATGCCGTTCAGCGGGTTAGCGGTGAACATGACTCCAGCCGCCTCGGCTGGGATTAACAACTGCACCACCACAGCCAAGGCAATATTTTCAAGGGCGATTTTCTGACGGAGGCGGTATGCGATTGCGCGCGCTGTCCAGAGGGAGGCCCAGCATTTCTGGACGGCATTCAGGACGGCCTCCTTACCACGGATGTTAAGATAAGTTTCCTGCTGGCCGGCAAAAGAGGCCTCTGGCAAGTCCTCGGCTGTCGCCGAGGAACGGACTGCCACGGCCGGGTCGGATCCCGGCAGGGAAGCGTAGGCTTGCAGAATAGCATCTGCCAACTCGGCTGGGATTTTTGCCCGGGCAAACGATTCGCTGATGACCCGTGAGGCAGCTTCAAGTGTGGATGGCTTCGCCTGGTCGACCGTTCCCAGCGCAGCCAGAATGTCTTTCTGCAGATCGTTTACGGCTATAAACCGCTGATAGGCCTCGGTGGTCACGTGGAAACCGCCTGGCACCGGCAGTCCCGCCTGGGAAAGTTTTGCGAGCGACATGCCTTTCCCGCCCACGACTTCTAGTGTGGCACCAATGTCAGAAAGGGAAAGAATGAATGGCGACATGATTGCCTCTTTGCCTATAGGTTTAACCTTGATTTCGATTGAACACGACCCGCCCTCAAGTGTAATTTATAGTGATTATCCCACCATCCTGGATGCGCCGCGCAGCGAATCCGGTGCCCATTCCGCCGGGATGTAGCCTTGCGCGCAAGGACGTTACCTTTTGCCACTGGAAAGAATGAGAATTAACACGAAAAAGTAATTATTTCAGAATTCGTGACATTGGACGGAGATACAGAAGATCCTGGACGCAAGGACAGTTGTCCCCCCAGCTTTGTTTAGTTATTTAGTTAATTGAAGTCTTCAAGAGCGACCATCTCAATGCCTGGATGAATCGATCCTTTTGAAATCGATGAAGCCTCGCTGAACGTCCAGGGATGTTAACTGCACACCTACCCGCTGACCCACGTCCAGGCCCTCGAATCCATCCACGAGTTTCCCTTCAATTGGCACCGTCAGCAATCGGACCCAGGTGCCTTTCTCGGAAGCGCCCGTGACGATCGCGTCGAACTGCTCTCCGATCCTGGATTCGAGCAGAAGCGCAGCCGCGGATTTACCAACCTGACGTTCGACTTTGTTGGCTGCGTCTTCTGCCTCGGTGCAATGAATCGCCAGAACATCCAACTCATCTTTATTATAGGGTACAGGTCTCCCATCCAGGGCAGCTTTCAACAAGCGCTGGGTGAGCAGGTCGGGATAACGGCGATTGGGAGCTGTAGAATGGGCATAGTCCTTGACCGCCAGACCAAAGTGACCCGGAACATCCTCTTCAGGAAGTTCTGCAATGTATTCGCCAGAGCCTAGAAGCTTGATCACAGCCAGAGAGAGGTCAGGGAATCGCAGTGGATCTGCGGCTTTTTCTTTGATGAGAAACTCTTCCAATGCTTTTGAATCCGGAAGTTCAGGTAGTATGAACTTGTGATCCGCGGCAATTTCGACAATCCGGTCCCAGCGTTTTGGTGTACGCACCACACGGCGGATCGAGGGAAAGTTGCTAGCTGAGAGATAGCGGGCAGTCACGCCATTCGCAGCGATCATGAAATCTTCAATGATCTCCTTGGCGCGGTTCTTTTCTTCTATTTCCAGAGCGCGGATTTGATCACCGTCGAAAACGGGTTTGGCTTCAATGGTATCCAGACTCAGCGCCCCGTGGGAATGGCGGAGATTCTTCATCGCCTGGGCTGTCCGATCCTGAAGGCGCAGATTCTCATCCAGCCCTTTTACTGCCGCGATAGCCTCCGGCACGCTGCCACTCCCATCCAACCAAGCCGCCACGCTGTTATAAGCAAGTTTTGCATGATTATGTACCCACGCTCTGTAGATTTTAGAATCTTCAAGCGATCCGTCTACCCCGACCACTGCTTCAACAACAACGGCAAGGCGATCCTCGTTAAAATTCAAGGATGTAATGCCGGTAGAAACCTTCTCCGGCAGCATCGGGAATATTTCAGCAGCAGTATAAACCGAGGTGGTGTTATTGCGCGCGTGTTGATCAATCGCTGATCCGGTTTTAATGGAAGAATCCACATCTGCTATTGCAATGATGATCTTTACTTTATCTGAGGGCATTGCCTCGGCGACAGTAAGCTGATCCAGGTCGCGCGAGTCATCGTTATCAATGGAAGCCCACAGAAGGTTGCGCGTGTCGCGAATCCCTAAGGGAACTTCAGGTGGCCTTCCATTTGTTACTGTAGGTATCTGAAGCTTTCCAAGTTCGGCGAGTGCTTCGCTAGTAAAATCAGGAAGCAAGCCTCGCTCGAGCATTACCCGGTGGGCTATGCTCTGCAAAAGGGCGCGGTGATTTTTAATATTTGAATCCATAAGTTATTCTACTTTAAGTTCCTTTAAAACGCCACCAAAATCCAGCGTCTAGATAAGGTTCCCCAACATCCTTCCTGTTTTTATTTACTGGGAGGCTGCCATTATCGAAACGGTCAAGCTGTAATGTCATGCCCTTCTTCCTGTTATCAAGCGCAATATGATCACGAATATCACTGCTCCGACAAACGCAATCAGGATGGATTCCCAATTGATGCCTGACATCGGGTTGCCAATACCAAAGAAATGGGAAGCAAGGAAACCTCCCAACAATCCACCTATCACACCAACGACGATGTCACCGATGCACCCATAACCGCCGCCTTTTACGATCAATCCGGCCAACCAGCCCGCGAGCAAGCCAACGATAATCCAGGAAAGTATTCCCATTCTGATCTCCATTTCTTTTTTTAAAGCTATTCTGTGGTGATTATGATAAGGATCTTTGTCTTTTGCATGATCGTATGAAAAAAAAAGAGACTTATCTTTCTCCGCTGGGAAGAATATCAACCAATGAACCGGGCCACCCGGTTCTAAGACCGGGTGGCAGATCGCTATTCGACTTTACATAATGAAGCCGTCATCAACTTTGACAGACTCAATTAAGTCGTCGAAGCGCGAGGGGTTTACATCACCCCAAGGAGGTGCAAGATGACGAGTATGACGGCGATAACGATCAGAACATGAATCCAGCTACCGGTTTCCGGGAAACTGGAGCTGATTCTCCGACCGAAAAAGCCTAGCAGCCACAGGATAAATAGAATTACGATAATGGTCCACAACATGAGATTTCTCCTTATAACGAAAGCCACCCGGTCAATTGACCGGGTGGCAATTTATCTAACGGCCCAGCAGGATGAAGATGCCAGCCGCAATGGCAAGGATCGCCATAATTAAGGACAGGCCCGAAAAGTCGAATTTGAGCAATGCAATCAGGCCAGTCAGGATGAGCCAGATGCTCAGCAGTAGCAAGCCAATATTTTTAGTGATTTTCATGGTTATACTCCTTTTTTAAGTGAATGAGTGGCGGCTGTCGGGTCCAATGACCTTTGTCAACCTTTACGAAGAAGTGGATTGCCTGATCTTAGGCAGATTCTTTTTATCCGTTTATGCGCTGATCGTATGGCGCACCCTGCTCGTCGGATCTATCCCAGAGGAAAACTGACCGGGTTATCGTCTGCGGCGGAATAAATTGACAATTGCAAGCAGGATGATGGCGCCCGCGAGGGTTACCAGCGCGGTTTGCCAGGTAATCGCCGAGTTAATCGTCCCAACATGCACCAGGGGGCTGATGAAGTAGCCAGCCAAGAATGCGCCAATGACAGCCACGATGATGTTGATCAGCAGGTTCGAGCGGTCATGCATGATCTCGGTCGCTACCCAGCCAATCACTGCGGCTACGATCAGGTAGATAATAATGTTTACCATGGTTCTCTCCTTTTTGAATGTTTCAGGTACACGGAATACCGTGTGTTTGGTAGCCGATACCCCTTCTCATGAGAGAAGGGCTGGGGCACAATTGAAAAAACTTTCACGAATACGCTGGGTTTCAAGGCAGCATTATGCGCCGGTTTCTCAAGCCCAGCATGTCAACCAGGCGGTATTATTTGGCGGGAACACTCGCGGCAACGGCACGCAAGCGATCGGCCACGCGCTCGGGGGTCTCACCCTTACTGATAAACGTATCGGCGCCGGCGGAGAGGGCAGCCTGATGGCGGGCATCCAGATGACTGATGAGGACAACGATAATTGCATTCAAACAGGCCAGGCGTAATTGGGCCAGAGACTGCACTCCCAAATCGACGGGGAGCAAGTCCCAGTCGACCAAAAGCATATCCGGGTTGGCAACCGGGACCTGGGCCATTGTGGTAGGCCAATCTTCGGCTTCTCCAACCATTTCCATGTTGAGGTCCAATAGCACCAGACGAAGGGCGGAGCGCTCTTCGCGTTGGGCATCGGCTAGAAATACACTGGTCATGGATTCATATTACAGCAAACACTCCCCGGCTGCATCCATCTGCCGGGGAGTGTTTGTCTCCGCCACTTGGGGGAGGCACGGTGGGGATCTCAGTGCACCAGCTGGTTGCGCAGTGCCAGGGTGACGGCTTCCGTGCGGCTGGCAACACCCAGTTTTGACAAGATATTACTGACGTGGGATTTGACAGTGGACGGACTGACGGTCAGCCGTGCAGCGATCTGGGTGTTATTCAGCCCCTCAACCATCAAGGTTAGAACTTCGCCTTCACGCTCCGTCAGGTTAAAACTGGGTGCGGGTGGTTGATTGGCTGTTTCGACAAGGACTTGGGCAGCTTCGGGGGAAAGTGTGGCGCGACCAGAGTGCGCTGCGCGGATGGCTTGCGCAAGTTCTTCAGCGGATATATCTTTGAGCAAATAGCCAATAGCTCCAGCTTCGAGAGCGCTCTTGATCAGTTTCCCCTCTTTGAAACTGGTCAACGCAATGACTTGTACTTTTGGAAACTTCTGGCGGATGAGGCGCGTTGTGGTTGCCCCGTCCATATCTGGCATGACCATATCCATGAGTATTACATCCGGCAAGGTCTTTGCACAGAGTTGGATGGCAGCTTCGCCGCTTTCGGCTTCACCAGCCAGAGTCAGATCATCAAAGACCATCAGGAATGTTGCCAGACCACGGCGTACCATGGTGTGGTCGTCAACCAGCATGACCCGAATGGGTTGGGAATGCGTTTCAGTCATGAACTCTCCTGCACTTCCCAGTGGATGGCCACTTCAGTCCCCTGACCCGGCTGGCTGGTAATCGCCAACACGGATCCCACCGCTTCAGCGCGCTCGTGCATCATGGTCAAGCCATAATGACCGGAGGTGGTTTTACCAGGATCAAAACCATGGCCATTATCGCGGATGTGGAGGTCAAGGCCTCCAGATACATATCGCAAGTCAATTTCCACCCGGCTAGCTTTGGCGTGTTTGGCAATATTGTTCAGCGCTTCCTGGCAAATGCGGTAAAGGGTTACCTGCGTTTCGGCGGGCAAGCCACCTTCGCCGTTCACTGTCACAACCACTGGGATGTTTGTCCGCCCGGTAAAAGCGTTACCAAGCAGGCGCAGAAGGTCGCCCAATTCGGTGTCGGTCAGAGTATTTGGACGCAGCTCGGCCAGGAGGGCACGCATCTCAGCCAGGGCGCCGCGCGTAAGACGGCGCAGGTCCTCCAGTGAATGGAGAGCTTCCTGCGGGTTGCGCTCCCATAGGCGCGGCAGGACTTCGGCGATTAGCCCGGCAGAAAAAAGCGACTGGTTGACAGCGTCATGCAGGTTTTGCGCCAAGTGCTGGCGTTCTTGCAGAGCGTCGAGCGCCCGGGTATGTTCGTACAGCTCCGCATTGACCATGGAGATCGCAACCTGATCAGCTAAAGAAAGGGCCAGGGCGGCATGGTGGGCTGTGAAATAGTTTCGCCGGGTATGTGCAACGCCCAAGCCTCCGAGCAACCGGTCTTTAACGGCCAGGGGCACCCACATCCACGCACGCACTCCTTCCAAAAGCACGGCCGCATCCCCGTTCAGGAGCAAGCGGAGAAACTTCGCGTCTGGATCAGCGCTGTATACATCGGCGATACGGATGGGCCGGTGACCGTTGAACAAGGCTGCCTGAGTTTCGGGACCCTCAAGGCGGACCTGGAAAAGCACACCTTGTTCCAACTGCTGTGGCCCGCGCTCCGTGCTGGAACCGGGACACCCTCGTAAAGCCAGGGTACTCATGGTCGAGTCAGTCAGCCCAAAAAGCACGGCGTGGGAGTATTCCATGATCCCCCGCAATTGTTTCAGGATCAGATCCGGCTGGAGTTCCAGCGTGGAGGCAAGGGAATGCGAAACCTCCAGCAGAGTGGATTGCTCGCGTGTGCGGGCTTCCACACGCTGGTGAAGTAACTGTTCTGCATGGATCCGTTTGCTGACATCACGAATAATACCCAGCAGGCATGGCCGGTTCAGATAAGTGAGTGCCGTCCCACGCCATTCGGCATTAAATGTGGAACCGTCCTGGCATACATCCAGCACACGTATATCGAAAACTCCGTCCGATTGAAAGGCACGGATTTGTTCACTGAATCCATGTTGGCTGTCGGGGTGTATGAATGCTGTCAGTTGCAGACCAATGAATTCTTCGCTTGAGTAGCCGTGTCTTATGCATGCCGCTGGATTCGCATCGACCACGCGGCTGGTTTCCAAATCGGTGATGATCAACCCATCGGAGGCGGTATCGAAGATGCTTCGATATGGACCTTCTCTAATTTCAGACGGTGAAGTATTCCGGCTTTTCTTCAAGAGAGTACCCATTTGCCTGATCCATCCCTCGAAGCCTCTGGCTTTCCAGGATGTTGATATCAATTATATTCAAATTCCTAAGGTAGACAACTATTGTTGCATGGAAGAAGGACCATAATTAAATACTACAGGCGCGTCCCGGGCAGGAAGTGCCTGTAGTTTTTAATGGCTTTTTAGAACTCGGGATAAGGACTCTCCCGAGCAGGGAGCCGGTAAGTGTAAAATCGTCTATCGGACGGGGGATCGCAGCAGTCCAGCTAGCCCTTGTGCTGCTTGCGTTTCTGCTGATCTTCCAGCTCCTGCTGCTCCTTTTGGCGCTGTTTTCGCTTCTCTTCCAATTGCCGCTCCAAAAGCTGCTGCTCCTGCTGGCGTTTTTTTTGTTCCTGTTCCTGCTGCTGGTCCAACCTTAGCTGCTGGTCCTGTTGGGGCTTTCGTTCCAGTGCCTGTTCCTGCTCCAGGTTTTTTTGCTCCTGTTGACGTTGTATTCGTTCCTGTTCCTGCTCATCCTGTTGTGTTTTTTGTCCTTCGCTCATGATGTTTTCCTTCTTGAAAACGGGTATTGTCCGAATTCTTATTGCAGGGGTTTTTTGAAATCATATTCATTATACACTGCGGGACAAGAAGTCTTCCCGATCATTTTTCGCTGTCTTTCCCCATAGGAGAAGAGCAGAAATAATTAGTATGCGGACTCCAGGTTGTCGCCCATTATTACTTCATCCTGAGGATATTTAATCCTTATATATAAAAACAATTTCTTGTGAGTAGTACAAACGACCTCTTCTGCAGAAGGCAGGAGAGATCGTTTGTTGAATGCCAATTTTAGGGCTTTATGAGGCTTCCGCCGTGGCTTAAAAAAGGTGGATTACTTAACTTTTTCGAGCGGTATACCGAGCGCGGCTGCGACACCTTTGCCGTAGGCTGGATCGGCTTTCAGGCAGTTCCCGATATGGCGGATCTTGACGAATTCAGGTGCATCGCCCATAGCGCGGGCGGTATTATCGAACAGCACCTGCTGTTGGGCCTTGTTCATCAAGCGGAAGAGCTTTCCTGGCTGGCTATAATAATCGGAATCATCCTCACGGAAGTTCCAATTATCCGCTGCGCCGGACAGAGCCAATGGGGGATCCTTGTATTCGGGCTGCTCCTGCCACTCGCCAAAACTGTTCGGTTCGTACCCGAGTGTGGAGCCATGATTGCCATCCACGCGCATCTGGCCATCCCGATGAGAGGCGTGCACCGGGCATTGTTTGGGGCTATTGACGGGGATCTGGTGAAGATTGACACCCAGCCGGTAGCGTTGGGCATCGCCATAAGCGAACAGGCGGCCCTGCAGCATCTTGTCAGGCGAAAGGCCGATCCCAGGCACGACGGCGGCGGGGTCGAAGGCCGCCTGCTCCACATCCTGGAAATAGTTTTCCGGATTGCGGTTCAGTTCAAGCACACCCACCTCGACTAAGGGGAAATCCTTCTGGGACCAGACTTTGGTCAGATCAAAAGGATTGTAGGGCATCTTGTTGGCCCGTTCCTCGGTCATCACCTGGATGAACATCGTCCAGCGCGGAAAATCGCCTTTAGCGATGCTCTCGAACAGGTCACGCTGGTGGCTTTCGCGGTCTTTGGCGACGATCGCTTCCGCTTCCTGGTCGGTCAGGTTCTTGATGCCCTGCTGGGTATGCAGGTGGAACTTGACCCAGACGCGTTCATTCCTGGCATTGATCATACTGAAGGTATGGCTGCCAAAACCGTGCATGTGGCGGTAGGAAGCCGGGATGCCGCGCTCGCTCATGGTGATGGTGATCTGGTGCAGCGCCTCGGGGAGAGAGGTCCAGAAATCCCAGTTATTGGTGGCAGAGCGCAGGTTGGTTTGCGGATCGCGTTTGACGGCGCGGTTGAGATCGGGAAATTTATGCGGGTCGCGCAGGAAGAACACGGGGGTATTGTTGCCAACCAAGTCCCAGTTGCCTTCTTCTGTGTAAAACTTCATGGCGAAGCCGCGGATGTCGCGTTCTGCGTCGGCTGCGCCGCGTTCCCCGGCAACAGTGGAGAAGCGAATAAATACTTCGGTCTCCTTGCCAATTGCCGAAAATATCTTGGCTTTGGTGTATTTGGTGATGTCATGAGTAACAGTGAATTTGCCGAAAGCCCCCGATCCCTTGGCATGCATACGTCGCTCCGGGATCACCTCCCGGTCAAAATGAGCCAGCTTTTCCAGATACCAGACATCCTGCAGCAACATAGGCCCGCGCGGGCCAGCGGTCATGGCATTTTGATTATCGGGTACGGGGGCGCCAGCAGCAGTGGTGAGTTTCTTTTTCTTGGCCATCAGAATCTCCTTATGTGAAATGTAAACAACAGGTAATGTATATCAGTTTGCACCTGGGTTGGGAAAGCGATCATTATTTTTTACTAGGCCACCTCCTTTTGATTACAATTATTATTTGAGAATTATTGTTCATAAATAAAAAAAGAGGGAACCCATTAACCTTTTTTTCTGCAATCGGGGCAAGTTCCATAGAAAGCAATTTGAGGTCGAACGATCTGATAGCCTGAAGTTTTCTCCAGTTTTTTAATCGAAGAGGGATCAAGTTCGAGATCTCCATCCACAATCTTATTGCATTGAATGCAGATCAAATGGGGATGGGGGTGAGGACGATTGCCATCATAGTGACTATCATCCCGCAGGTCGATCTCCAAAACCTGGTTCATTTCCTTAAGCAGAGCCAGGGTTTTATAAACAGTCGCCTGACTCATGGTCGGGAATCGGGTCCTGATTTTTGCATAGATCTGAGCCGCACTGGGATGCCCTTCGCTGGCAGCAATCAAACGCACCAACTCCACCCGCTGAGGAGTGAGCCGGAAAGCGTGTTCTCTCAGCGCAGTGATCAACTCATCAAATCGGACTCGTGAATCAGGCATAGGGATTGTTTTCGAAAGTATTTCTTTATAGATAATAATTATTCATGAGTATAATCGATGAAATTTGAAATAACAAGACAGGGGGGGTAGTAAATCAAAGTGGGAATAAAACAAATACGCCCTTACGAGGGCGCATTTTATGGACCATATGTTCCTGTGCCCCAAGGGGGTGTTTTATATACGGATAATACGAAGTCGAGAGGGTGTCAATGCAGGATTCTGAATGTGCGATGCACTTGATCGAGCAATTATTTCACAGCTATGCAGTCACTTGCCGCTTGTTTACCGCTCTGCTATACTGTCAGCGTGCGAAAGTTGATTTTACATCGTTTATCAATTATCGCAATATAATCACCTATATTAATCTGGGAGATTAGGCTGCAAGAGTGAAGCCTAAAAGCAATTAGGCTGGCAGTCTAACCGCGAGTTAGGCATCAATATGATGAAAATTAAATTACCCCAAAATTACTCGATTGAGTTAGAAGTAACAAAGTCAAGTTGCTTTGGCAGGATATACCATCCTGGCATTTGGAATTATGTGAATAAAATTGGATATTTTATTGCAAGTATCTGCGAAGAGAACCGAACGTTTGTTGAAAGTCTAAACATAGATTTGAGCCTAAGAAACGATTTGAAATTTGATTCCAGTAAAAATATATCTGTAGATGCAAGAAATCCGCAAGGCTTTGCCGGTTCAGATAAAAAACTGTTGAAAGAATTATCTCAATATCAGATTTCCGATTTACCAGCCTATTCAAGTAAATTGCCTAATTACATTGTAGACGCCATCAGGAAAAATTTTAATAGTACTCTTCCCGTAGGACTTAATTTATCGGAAATTACAGAAGGTCATTTTATTGAATACGGGTGCATATGGAAAGATGATGCCTAACAACACCGGCTCCACCTGACCGCCTTCGGCGTGGGTATGCGGCGGCCATTTGGTAGAAAAAGTGATTTTACGCAGTCTTGTCTCGCCAAAATCAGCGGAGGGTGAGCCCAACCGTTGAGCGCTAATATCAAAAATCCGCCAGAGATGGAGGATTTTTGGGTGCCCCCAAGGAGGTGTTGTATATACGGATAATACAAAGTCGAGAGGGGGGCTATTGAACCAGCTCACTTAACCTGCTATACTGCATGAAGTTTACGACTCAGGTCAATCGTCCAAAAGCAGATTTACGATCTGCTATACCCGAGTCAGGCAGCCTGAGGCACCGACTTCTCCAAGGAGGCGAAATGCGAAAGCTCGTTTACTCGACCTCCCTCTCACTCGATGGCTATATCGATTCTGCGGCCGGAGACCCCAGTTGGGTCGTGCCCGATGAGGAACTCCACAGGCATTTCAATGACGTTGAGCGAGAGATCGAAACCCTCCTGTACGGTCGCCGTATGTACGAAATCATGGCTGGCTATTGGCCAACGGCCGACCAGGACCCTTCGGCGCCTGGCGTCATAGTTGAGTACGCTCAGATCTGGAAGCTAGCCCCTAAAGTTGTCTTCTCATCGACTCTCGAAAGAGTCGACTGGAACTCGCGACTGATAAGAGGGGATGCGGTCGCCGAAGTCGCACGACTCAAAGCGCACCCCGGTGGGGGGTCCATAGGCGTCGGGGGCCTCCTCCTCGCCTCAGCCTTGGCATCCGCCAGTCTGATCGACTAATACCGCCTCTACTATGTCCCGATCTTCCTGGGTTCCGGAAAGGCAGCGTTCTCGCAGATTCAGAACAGCATCAGACTCAAACCGGTCGAGACCCACACATTCTCTTCCGGGACGGTACTCCTGAGATGCGCTCCCGTCACTCCGTAGTCTGGGTCTATAGGCTGCCTTACAACTCGCTGGAGCCGACCAGGCCAGCGCGGCATCGACCCCGGCGTTCGAGTGTATCATTGGGCTGACCAGGCAGCTCAACTCGATGCCGTTACCTACTCAACGGTCAGATTGGATGAATAAAAATCCGCCTTCACAGCGGATTTTTCGTGCCCCCCAAGGAGATACTTTTTATTAATGTCCTCCAAAATTTAGAGGGGTGCTCCTCCAGAATTATATATCAGGGCAGGGATTATTGGATTTTCCTCGGGTGAATTCATAAACCTGACTTTATTGATATGCCGTGGGAGCAGCCTTTCCACCGGTTTTTCGAGTGGTTTAGGGATAGAATACATCCCGTGGGTAATTAATTGGCATTCATGGATTGCTGCACCGAGTCGGAAGGATGTAATCCTATGACCAGATCCACTTCCTTCAATCCTCGTAAAAAAACCTGGCGAATCATCGGAGGGGTCTTGCTTGGGATTGTTGGCATCGGTATTGGCTACGTTGCCTTCCGCCTTTTTCCACCCGGTTATTATTTACCGCACGAGAAGCCCGTCCTGATCCTGCCCATACCGCCCGAATACGATTCCGAGGCCAACATCAACCCGATGGGTGAGAAGATCTATCATCCGGGCCCGGGCAATGGTCACTGCGGCATCGATTTCGGTTTCAAGGGGCTGACCGAGAAGGTGCCTTATATCGCATCGATGGATGGGCGGGTCAGCCAGATGCGGTTCTATCCCTTCAGAGATGCATGGATCGATGAAAACACCGTGGTGATCAGCTGGAACGTGGTTGACGTGATCATCGTCAACGGCATCTACCAGACCGTATACTCCGAGATGGACGCCGATAGCCTGCCTGCAACGATCAGGGTCGGTGCCAGGATCAAGCAGGGAGACCTCGTGGGCTACGGCAATATGACGGGCGGCGTTGTACCCGGGACCTTTTTCGAAATGATCCACTGGGAATTCGGTTCGGTCTCCCCGATAATCGACCGTTTCTGCCCTCTGACCTACTTCACCGAGGAGTCACGCCTGCGGATCGAGGCGATCTGGGCGCAGACAGATAATCCCGAGATGAAGGCGCAGTATCCACTGATCTGCAACGGCTGGTACGAGGGGAAAGCAGAAAAATAGAAAAACCGGGGATAAACAAAAGGGGTGTTTGACCAGATCGTCTTGTCCATTTAACCGTGCTCCCTGCTGAGTACGAGACAGATTTCCGAACACCGCAAATCGAAGTGCCCTCGCGTTCTTTGCACCCCCGCGGGGGAAACTAACCGAAGCAGCTTCAATCCCCCGTCGGCTGAAAGGCAGCATGAGCTGCCAAAGCGGACTCGAACCGCTGTTTGGGCCTCATTTCCCCCGCAGGGGGGTGAAAGAGTCCAAGAATCGAAACCCGCCAAACTAGGCAGGTTTTTGTGTGTCCCCAAGGGGATACTTTATATACGGATAATACTAAGTTGAGAGGGTGTACTAATCTCCCCCGAACAAAGCCTCACTTCCATTTTGTGAGGATCTCTTCCCTTTGGAACGTTGCCTTGGCCAGGAAGAACACGACCACATCGACGGCGACCAGAATGGCCGCCATGATCAACAGGTTGTTTGTCGTCAGGTCGAATACTCTTGTTTCTGAAAGAACATAGACCGCTGCGAAAGGCAAAAGGATCAGCG
>Ga0209048_10003094_pt1 | contig 16303 bp, 15 predicted proteins | sample FrelakmetCRP12CR_FD_187146 | JGI IMG/M metagenome (GOLD analysis project Ga0209048, IMG submission 187146) | Freshwater lake sediment microbial communities from the University of Notre Dame, USA, for methane emissions studies - CRP12 CR (SPAdes)... | ecosystem: Environmental > Aquatic >... | reverse complement strand
GCCCTCACACGAAATTTCCGACAGACCCGAATACATGGCTCGAATACAATCGGCGAAAGACTTATGCCGATGCTCATCGAAGCCTATTCCAAGCAAAAATTGGGTGGAGCGCCCAACGCCAAAATCCCGCGCGCCGAGGAACAGGAATTTACTCTTCCTTCCGGCGCGGGGAACTCGGTTTCCATCGACCTTCAGGTGCATGGATCTGGAACCGCGGCCAAGAGTCTCGCCGAAGGCAAGGCTGTTATCGGCATGGCCTCGCGGCCGCTCAATGCCGAAGAAATCAAGCTTATTGAAGACAAGCATTATATAGACGCGCGCGCCACCGGCCATGAACATATGCTCGCGCTCGACGGCCTCGCAGTCATCGTCAATCCGGGGAATCCTGTGCGCGAACTCACGCTGGAGCAGATCGCGTCGATCTTCTCGGGTCAAATCTCGCACTGGAAGGACGTCGGAGGACTCGATCAGCCGATCGTCGTTCTTCGGCGCGACGACAAATCGGGCACCTTCGACACCTTCAAGAACATAGTCCTCGCTCCGTCGAAGCGGGAAATCTCTCGCGATGCGCTTCGGTTCGAATCGAGCGAGGCCCTTTCGGAGCAAGTGCTGCTCGATCAGAGCGCCATCGGCTTCGTAGCGCTCCCATATGTCAATAAGAACGCGCCTCTCGCAATTTCGTCGAGCTGCGGAATAAGTCACTGGCCATCGAAATTCTCCGTCAAAATGGAAGAATATCCGCTCTCGCGACGTCTCTTTCTTTATTCGGTCGGTGATCTGGAAGACCCGATCGCGCGCGATTTCCTACAGTTCACGCTGTCCGACGATGCGCAGCCCATTATTCAAGAGGCTGATTTCGTCGAGCAAGGCCTCTCGTTCCAGGATGCGGCCGACCAGAGCAAATGGTTGGAGAGCCATACGGCGGATTCTCTCGCGAAATCCGCTCCGCCCGCGATCGTAGAAGAATTTCCGCGTCTCGCATCGGCGACGCGACGTTCGTCTGTCGCGCTACGCTTCCGCGAAGGCAGCGCCGACCTCGACAATAAGGCGTTACAGGACGTTGCGCGTCTCGCCCGCTATCTTCAAAGCAATGTGGGAGCCGAAAGGCGAGTGTATTTCGTCGGCTTCGCAGATTCGAACGGAACATGGAGCAGAAATCGCGAACTGGCCTTCCAGCGCGCGGCGCATGTCGCGAAAGAGGTCGAGAAACTGGGCGTGCGCCTTCCGAAAGATGCGCTGAGATCCTATTCCGTGCTGGCGCCCGCCGCCTGCATCGATACGCCCGCTGGAGCCGCGAAAAACCGCCGGGTGGAGATCTGGGTCGAGAAATAGTCGCGCTGCGTCCTGGCCGCAGAACGAAATGTGGCTTGGGCAAATTCGCTAGGCCAGCACGATCTTCGACGCCACGGTCGAATCCGCCTTCAACGTATAGATGATCGGCACGCCCGTTGCGAGTTCGAGACTCGGAACGGATTCAGGCGTCAGCTGATCGAGCACCATAGCCAGCGCGCGCAAGGAATTGCCGTGAGCGACAACCAGCACGCGCTCGCCGCGCATCACATGCGGGAGAATGCGTTGACAGTAATAGGGGAGCACACGCGCAACAGTGTCCTTCAGGCTTTCGCCTCCGGGCGGCGCCACGTCATAGGAGCGCCGCCAGAGGCGCACCTGCTCTTCACCCCATTGGTCGCGAGCCTCGTCCTTGTTGAGGCCCGAAAGATCGCCGTAATGTCGCTCGTTCAGCGCCCGGTCTCGGAACGTAGGCACGTTGGACTGCCCTAACTCCAGATAAATGAGCGAAAGCGTATGTTGCGCGCGAATAAGCGCGGATGTGAAACCGACGCTGAACAATATGTCGAGCTTCTTCAGCTCGCGACCGGCGCGACGCGCTTCCTCAATTCCAACCGGCGTGAGGTCTGGGTTTTTCCAGCCCGTGAAGAGGTTTTTCGAGTTCCATTCGCTTTGTCCATGACGAACAATAACTAATATGCGGTCCATTCGTGCAATGTCCCCGAAAATCGTGCGTCAGGAATTATCGATCGTTCAAGCCAAGCACATCGGCCATTGTGTACAACCCCGGCGACCGTCCGCGCGTCCAGAGCGCCGCGGCGATCGCGCCGCGCGCGAATACGCCGCGGTCTTCGGCGCGGTGAGACAGTTCGATCCGCTCACCTGCGCCCGCAAATATCACCGTGTGATCGCCGACTACAGTCCCGCCGCGCAAGGAGGCAAAGCCGATGTCGCCCGCTTTGCGCGGACCCGTTATGCCATCTCTCGCGCGGGCGCTGTGCTCCGCGAGCTCCACCCCGCGGCCGCGCGCCGCCGCTTCGCCCAGCAGCAGCGCCGTGCCGGACGGCGCGTCGACTTTCATCTTGTGATGCATCTCGACGATTTCGGCGTCCCATGCGGGACCGAGCGCCTTGGCGGCGCGCTCGACGAGAGCGGACAGGAGGTTGACGCCGAGGCTCATATTGCCGGAGCGGACCACGACCGTGTCGACCGCCGCGAACGCAATGGTGTCGAGGTCCGAGGAGGAGAGGCCCGTCGTGCCGATGACATGGGCCACATGCAGCTTCGAGGTGATCTTCGCCAGATCGACCGTATTGGAAGGGCTCGAGAAATCGATCAGAACGTCCGCTTCCGCGAGCGCGGCCTCGGCGTCGGCCGTCACAATGACGCCATTGGGCTTGCCGCCCCCGAGCACGCCGGAATCCTGCCCGATCGCGGGGGAATCCGATTTCTCCAGCGCGCCCGTCAGGCAGGTGCCAAGCGTATCTGGAATAGCGCTGACCAGCACCCGGCCCATGCGGCCGGCGGCGCCGACGACGACCAGCCGCACATCATTCATATTACAAGCCCTTGTAAACCAACACGGGTCTGGCGCGGCGGAGTCCTGCTACATGCGCGCGCCTCGGACGCCCCGTTTCTATACAGGCGCAGGGCCGCCAAGAGAAGGCCACGCGCCGCGTCACGGTTAAACCTTAAGGCATCCTCGCGGCCAATCTCCTATTTGGCCTTGGGGCGAAAGGCTTTGACCTTCGCCGGGTCGGTCTCAATATAAGCCGCGCCGAGAAGATCGAGGCAATAAGGGACCGCAGGCATGACGGCGTCGAGGCAAACTTCGATCGCGGCGGGCTTTCCCGGCAGGTTGATCACGAGGCATTTGCCGCGATGCGCTGCGGTCTGACGCGACAATATGGCCGTCGGCGTCTGTTGCAGCGAAACTTTCCGCATCAGCTCGCCGAAGCCAGGAAGCTCGCGCCGACAGGCGGCGAGCGTGGCCTCCGGAGTGAGATCGCGCGGACTGGGACCTGTGCCTCCAGTGGTCACGACGAGGTCGCAGCCGACAGTGTCCGCAAGATCGATAAGCGTGTCGCGCACGCTTTCAAAACCGTCGGGAATGATTCGCCGTTCGATGCGGAACGGCGTTGTCAGAACGTTTTGAAGATAGCTCTCAATCGCCGGCCCGCTTTCGTCTGCATAGACGCCAGCGCTGGCTCGATCCGACGCCGTGACCACGCCGATGATCGCGAGACCTATTTCCGCGCCGTTTGTCATTGGACGCTTTTAGATCGCCTGAAAGCGAAGACCAAGCAGAGAGACCGGCGTTTGAGTCCGCTGGCCGCGCCAAAGGCGCGCCCAGTGGCGCTTCGCGGACATAATCCGCTTACGAAAGATTTTTCGCTCAGCTTATTTAGAATTCTCGGGGCAGCCGCACTTGGCGTCGCACTCTTTCTTCTCGGCCTTGACCTCTTCCTGGTTCGCGCCGTAATTCATCTTTCGGCTGATGTAAGTGTCGTCGCACTTCTGGGCGCAAAGCGCCTGCTTGTCCTCGTTGCGAACGTCGCAGGTTACCTTGGTCACAAGGCTTTGAATCCGTGTGCCGCGAAGTCCGTCAACCGCAAATGACGGGCTCGCCATTCCGGCGAGCAAAGCAGCGGCGATCACGATGGAGCGGGTCTTCATTTATCGTTTCCTCACTTGCTCTCGGGTCAAAGGCCCGATTTTATTGGGAGCGCGCTCCCGGCCCAACTATAGGCCATGTTTCCGGCGCCCCTGTCAACGCGAGCGCGTGGCAAGGGCGGAAGCGCCTCAAAACTATGCATGCTCAAACTTAAGCTCTCACGTAGATTTCTGCGCCTTTTTCGATGAACTCGGCGCTCTTCTCCGCGAGGCCCTTTTCTCGCTCGGCAATCGCAGCCGCTTCTTCCCGCAGGTCGCGGGTAATCTGCATGGAGCAGAATTTTGGTCCGCACATCGAACAGAAATGCGCGACCTTATGCGCCTCCTTTGGTAGCGTCTCGTCATGATATTTCCGCGCGGTGTCCGGATCCAGGCCAATATCGAACTGATCGTTCCAGCGAAAATCGAAACGCGCGCTGCTCATCGCGTCGTCGCGTTCACGCGCGGCCGGATGTCCCTTGGCGAGATCGGCGGCGTGTGCGGCGATGCGATAGGTGATGACGCCGGTCTTCACATCGTCGCGGTCCGGCAGACCAAGATGCTCTTTCGGAGTGACGTAACACAGCATCGCCGTGCCAAACCAGCCAATCATCGCCGCGCCAATGCCCGAGGTGATGTGGTCGTAGCCCGGCGCAATGTCGGTCACCAGCGGCCCAAGCGTATAGAAAGGCGCTTCCCCGCAGGCCGCGAGCTGCTTGTCCATATTCGCCTTGATCTTGTGCATCGGGACATGACCGGGGCCTTCGATCATCACCTGACAGCCCTTTTCCCAGGCGATCTTCGTAAGTTCTCCCAGCGTCTCGAGCTCGGCGAATTGCGCGGCGTCATTGGCGTCGGCGTTGGAGCCCGGTCGCAAACCGTCGCCGAGCGAGAAGGAAACGTCGTTTCGGCGCATGATTTCGCAGATTTCGTCGAAACGCTCGTAGAGGAAGCTCTCTTTATGTTTCGAGAGGCACCAGCGCGCCATGATGGAGCCGCCGCGCGAGACGATGCCGGTCACGCGCTTTGCAGTGAGCGGCACATAGGCGAGACGCACGCCAGCATGAATGGTGAAGTAATCGACGCCCTGCTCCGCCTGTTCAATCAGCGTGTCCTTGAACACTTCCCAATCGAGTTTCAATGCGTCGCCGCCGACCTTTTCGAGCGCCTGATAGATCGGAACCGTGCCGATGGGCACGGGCGCATTGCGGATGATCCAGTCGCGAATGTTATGAATGTTGCGGCCGGTTGAAAGATCCATGACCGTGTCGGCGCCCCAGCGGATCGCCCACACCATTTTCTCCACTTCCTCCGCCACAGACGATGTGACGGCGGAGTTTCCGATGTTGGCGTTGACCTTCACCAGAAAATTGCGGCCAATGATCACCGGCTCCAGCTCTGGATGATTGACATTGGCGGGAATGATCGCGCGGCCTCTCGCGACTTCGTCGCGAACGAATTCCGGCGTCACGAATTCGGGGATCGCGGCGCCAAAGCTTTCGCCGTCGGCGATGCGTTCCTTTGCAAGATCGAAGGCGCGCTCGCAGCAAAGATTCTCGCGATGCGCAACAAAAATCATCTCTTCGGTGATGACGCCGGCGCGCGCGAATTCGAGCTGGGTGACGGGCCCCGCGCCCGACGCGCGATAAAGCGCCCGCTGCGCCGGACAAGGCGGCGCGAGATGTTCGCCTGTGACGCCGCCATTATCTTCGGGCTTGGCCTCGCGTCCTTTGAACGTCTCGAGGCCGCTGCGCGTCGCAAGCCACGGCCGCGCAAAAGGCAGGCCAGCGGATAAATCCGGGACGAACTCGCCGCAGCTATAGGGGCCGGAGGAATCGTAGGCCCGAAGCGAAGACTCATTCGCCCCTTCGCTGAGCGGAATTTCGCGAACGGGGACGCGAATGTGCTCGTGTCCTTTGGGCGAAGAGCAAACTTTGCGCGATCCGCCGATCGGACCCGTCGTGACGCTGATGGGCGCTGGCCTGCTACGATCATGCACGTTCATTGTCGGCTCCATTTGGATCCATCATGATCGCCGGTAAAGTAAAGGCAATTTTCGCAGCTCCGACGCATGATCGGAGTTCGCTCTTCTGGCCTTCCCTACGCCGGCATGACCCGGATCAGGTTCGATGGGTCGCTTCTCAGCCGCTCCCAAGGAGAGCGGCGCCCCTCGCCATGTGGGACGATGTTAGTCTTCCAGGCCGCATCTCGCAAGAGTCCGAGCCCGGCGATCCGGACGCGATGTCAACGCCTCCACGCAACCCGAAGGAGAGTCTGTTCGGCGCCGGACAAATGGCTATGGGGCTTTTGCGGGGAATTGTGATCCTGCTTGCGGTTCTCAGCGTATATGTCACCGCGTTTGGCCTTGGCGTCCCGGAGCGCGGGCGCGCGGTTTGGCCTTCGCGTCGCTCGTGGTGGGAATCCTGACGCTGGCGCTCAGCACGTCCATTTCGAGAGGCGTATCAATTTTCGCTCCAGAGCATTTTTCCTATTGGATCATTGCGGGGGCGGCATGCTCGAGGGTCGCCGCGGCGCTCTACGTCCCCTTCGTCTCTTCGCTGCTTCAGATCGAAACGCCCGACAGCTGGCGGCTGGCTTTCGCTGTAACGCTTGCGCTCATATCCGGCGGATGGTTCCGCGTTTTTCGACGGCTGCTGGATTTCCGGTAAATCGATCAAGCGCTCCCTTGGAGCGATTTTGATCAAGATCACGGTTTTGACTGCAATAGAGAGCCACTTCATTGCAAGGCTGGCGCTTGGTTAATAGTAGCTTCAATTGAACGTCGAGAAATTCAAACTTATTCGTCAAGCACGCGCATGCTGTTGCAAATACGTTACACAAAAAGAAAAACTGTGCGGACGACTGCGTGAAGTTTGAGCCCTCTGTTATTTTGATCAGACGAGTCGAAAATGCGGTTACGCGTTTGATGCGTTTGCCGTGGGGGGCGAACGTAAATTAGCAATTTCGAAACCAAGGCGCACCCATATGGACAAGCAATTTCGACGCGCTCTCCTGATCGGTTTTTCCGCGCTCGCGGCGTCGATCGGAGCCGAGGCCGCCAAAGCCGCCGACGGATATTTCCTTATAGGCTATGGGCCGCGCCAGAAAGCTCTCGCCGGCGCGGAAATCGCCGATTCCAAGGACGCGATGGCGCTTTCGGTCAATCCCGCCGGCATCGTCGGCCTTGAACGAGAGTTCCAAGTCGGCATCACCGGTCTATTCCCGGAACGCGGCTACTCGACCACCGGAGTGCCGCTAGTGGTCGCGCCTGGCGACGTGCGCAGCGGACGTCCGGTGTTCCCCGTTCCAAACAGCGCCTATGTCGAGCAGATCGACGGGGACTCGGCCTGGGGCCTGACTTCATACGGCAACGGCGGCTTCAACACCGCTTACGACCTTGGACATTTCAAGCCCGCGATCTTGGCGGGTCCACTCCTGATTAAGCCCAGCTACGGCGGCGTTTTCGGGGGCGGATACGCTGGAGTGGACTTGAAACAGGCCTTCTTCAGCGTCGGCTATGCGAGACGTTTCGGCTCGGTCTCGATTGGCATTGCGCCGACCTTTGCGGCTCAGATGCTGAATGTTCAGGGCCTGAAAATTCTGTCCGTCTACTCCAGCGATCCGTACCGTTTTACGGATATGGGATATAGCTGGTCCTTCGGCGGCGGCATTCACGCGGGTCTCGAGTGGCGCGCCACCAATGAATTACGGTTCGGTGTCTCCGGCTCTACGCCGATGTGGATGACGCCCTTCAGCGAATATTCGGGACTGCTCGCCGAGCACGGCTCCTTCAACATTCCGGCCTTCGTCTCCGCGGGAGCCGCATATGACTTTCTGCCCAATCTGACGCTTATGGTCGATTGGAAACACATCTTCTATTCGGGCGTGCAGGCGATCGGCAATCCCAGCTTTCCCGTTTACACCTTCGCATTTGGTTTACCGAACGGGCCGGCATTCGACTGGCGCGATACTGATTCCGTCGCTTTCGGCGCTGAATGGCGCGCTATGGACAACCTCACGCTTCGCACGGGTTATCATTATTCGACCAATCCGGTGCGCTCGCGCGCCGTCACTTTCGCCGTACTCGCGCCCGCGATCAGCAAGCATCATGTGAGCAGCGGCTTCAACTATCAGCTGACAAAGAACACCTCGATCGACTTTGCGATGGTTTACGCTTTCAAAAATTCGATCTCTAGTCCCGAAAACAATCCTTATGTCGGCTTCAGCACCTTCCCGGTCTTTCCTGTCAATATTGCGCCGCGATACAATCCGAACGGCAATGTCACCGCATGGCTGCGCGGCTTGGAGATTTCGCTGGGCTTGACCTATAAGTTCGATCCGGGCACGACGAACTGGCTTCCGACGCATCTCTGACACGACCGTCAAATCTCTCGAAACAAGCCTGTCCGGCGGCTATAGAGCGCTTCGAGCCGAATATTTGCATAAGATGAGCTTGGAGCGCTCGGAAACTGCGCAGCGAAACGTGCGAATCCGCGCTCCTTTGCTTTGCAGTTGCGCTATTCCTTTTTCAACCGCTTCCACAAACCGACGACGTGCGGTTTAGCCCATTCGTAAAAGGCGCTACCCAATTTCAGCGCAAACCGTCCGGTTGTTTTCGCCAACTCCATCAATCGGTCGAACCAAGGTAGTAACGAGCTGTCCTGCGGGATCTTGCCCCGCAACCAGACAATCCATTCGCTGACGATCTGAGAGACCGCGCGCCAGAGCGCGCCCCACGGATCTTCGACGGGGGCATGTTCTGTCGAATTGCGAGGGCGGGCTAACTCGGCGGCGATCTCGGCCCTCTTGCGACGCTCTTCGTCGAGGTCGCGCGAAAGCTCTTTGGTGCGTGCGGCTTCGCGCTCGGCGCGATGCTCGCTGTCCTCGGCCCTCTTGGCGTTCTGCTGCGCGTTCAGCAGGGCGTCGTCGATTTCCCGAGTTGACTCGTCCAGTTGAAGCGCCATTGCCTCATACTGGGAAAGCACTTTGTCGCGCTGCTCGGTCACGTCGCGCAGGAGCGCGAGGATTTCTTCGCGCTTCAGCTTTTTGTAATCAACGTCGGACGTGGCCTTCGCAACGGGAACGTCGGTCAATTTCACCTCCTTGCGACACTCTTCCGCCAATACAAGAACCGGCAAGTGTGAAGGACCAAGAGTCTTTTTCGCCACGCCGGCGAAGCCGGACTTCTGGCAGGTCGAGTATGTAAACCACTAAGAACGGATATCAGACGCTTTGTCGCGAATCCATTTGGAAATGGACGCAAGAGCCTGAAAGACCCATGAGAAAATCCGACTCGTATGTTAGTTCAAGAGCGGGCATTGGGCTAGCGCGAGCGGCTTCCGCCCTTTTTTTTTGCGGGGCTGACGGCTCGCTCACTCTTTGACGATCCGAGGCGGCGCGCGGCGAGACTGCGTTTCAAGCAGCGTCTTCACCTTCGCGGCGAGACTCAGATAGACTGCGGCCTGCGGACTGGACGGATCGGCGCCGACCACCGGGCGCCCGGCGTCCGACGTTTCGCGAATAGCGGCGTCGAGCGGTATCTCGCCCAAAAAGGGCACGCCCATTTTCTCCGCATCCTTACGCGCCCCGCCATGCGAAAAAATATCGGTGCGCTCCCCGCAATGCGGGCAGAGAAAATAGCTCATATTCTCGACAATGCCGAGAATTGGCGCCTCCACCTTTTGAAACATTGAAACCGCGCGCCGCGCATCGATCAAGGCAAGATCCTGCGGTGTCGAGACGATCACGGCGCCGGCCAGCGGAACCTGCTGAGCCATGGTGAGTTGCGCATCGCCTGTTCCCGGCGGCATATCCACGACGAGCGCATCGAGCTCGCCCCACGCGACCTCGCCCAGCATTTGCGTCAACGCCTGCGACACCATCGGTCCGCGCCAAACCATCGGCACGTTTTCGTCGACGAGAAACCCGATGGACATGACCTTAACGCCATAGGCCTCATGCGGGACCATCTTGCCTTCAGCGACGCCCGGCTTGCCATGCAAATCGAAAAGGCGTGGCACCGAGGGCCCGTAAACGTCAGCGTCCAGCAGGCCGACGCGCCAGCCCTGCGCCGCGAGGCCGAGCGCAAGATTGGCCGAAGTCGTCGACTTGCCGACGCCGCCCTTGCCGGAGGCTACAGCGACGATGAAACGAATTTTCTCAATCGCCGCAATTCCGCGCGGTCGCGGCGCGTAAGAATGCGCTCCCGCCGGCCTCGCTTGCGCAGGCGCGCGCTCCGCGGTGAGAGTCACTATGGCTTGCTCCACTCCAGCGACCGATTTCACGGCGCGTTCGGCTGCAAGGCGGACGTCTTCCCAAGCCTTTACCTGCGCCGGATCTCCGGCAATTGAAACAAAGGCTTTGGCGCCCGCCATATTGACGCCGCTGACAGCGCCAGACGCCACCAGCGATCGGCCGCTGGGGTCCGCGACGCCCTCCAACGCCTTCAGTATTTCAGCTTCATTCGCCACGGCGGATCCCTCGCTGGACTTAAAACAGTTCTAGGCAAGGCATATGCCGCTATTTCGCGGCTTCGTCCATCTGCGACTGACGACACTCGCACCGGTTCTTCTGCACCGGCGGACAGGGAACGTCCCCATAGGAGCAAAAGACGCAACAGTCTCCCGGCTTCGGCGTGAGGCGCGCGCCGCAACCAGAGCAGTCGAAGACGATGCGGCAGGAATCCTCCGCCATTGTCACCGTTTCGACGCGACCGCAATGCGGACAGGTGAGAGTGGACTGAAGTTGCAGAACGCTGGTCACGCGAACATCGCTGCGGGATGCTCGATGATCTGCTTGAATTCGCCGAGCAGCCTGGCGCCGAGCGCGCCATCGACCGCGCGGTGATCGACAGAGAGCGTAACGCTCATGATGGTCGCCGCTGCAGGCACCCCGTCTTTCTCGATCACGCGCTGCTCTCCCTGCCCCACCGCAAGAATCGTCGTTTGCGGGGGATTGATCACGGCGGAAAAACTCTTCACGCCGAACATGCCGAGATTGGAGACGGCGCTCGCGCCGCCTTCATATTCCATTGGTTTCAGGCGCCGCGCTCTGGCGCGCGCAGCGAGCTCTCTGATCTCCGCGGAGATTTCGCGAATGGATTTGCTGTCCGCGCTGCGAATGATCGGCGTGATCAAACCGCCCGGAATGGACACCGCCACGCCGACGTCAGACCCCTTATGGCGCAGCAAGGCGTCGCGCGTGTAGGAGACATTGGCGTCCGGAACGCGCTTCAGCGCAAGCGCCAACGCCTTGACGATGAAATCATTTACGGAGATTTTCCATGCCGGAGCGCCGTCTGCGCCTTTGGACGCGGCGGAATTAAAATCCTCTCGCAACCGCAAAAGCGCGTCGATGTCGCAATCGACATTCAGATAGAAATGCGGAATCGTCTGTACGGCTTCCGTCATTCGCCGCGCAATCGCCTTGCGCATGGAGTCGAGTGGAACGTCCTCAAACGATCCCGGCGCGAAATATTTCCGCGTGACGCTATCAGAAATAGCGGGCGACGCGAATCCGCGCGCCGACTCTGCGCGTGGTGCGCTGCCCGCGAGCGCCGCCTTCACGTCGCGTTCGACGATGCGGCCATGCGGCCCCGATCCCGACAGCGCAGAAAGATCGATCGCCGCCTCTTTTGCAAGACGACGTGCGAGAGGCGATGCGAAGATGCGCGGCCCGGCGGTTTCGCGGATCGTCTTCGCCGAAGATGCGGCCATAGCTGCTACCTGTACAAAACCGCTTTCGCCGCCGCGACGATCTCGTCGACAGAGGGAAGCGCGAGTTTTTCCAAATTTGCGGCGTAGGGCATCGGCACGTCCTTGCCGGTGACGCGCAACACTGGCGCATCTAAATAATCGAATGCTTCTTCCTGCACCTTGGCGGCGATTTCGGAACCGACTCCGGATTGCGGCCAGCCTTCCTCAATCGAAACGCAACGTCCGGTTTTCTTCACCGAGGCGATAATTGCCGGCACGTCCATTGGACGCAGAGTGCGCAGATCGATCACTTCCGCCTCGATCGACTCTTTCGCCAAGACTTCGGCTGCGGCGAGCGCATGATCCACGCCGATGGAAAAGGAAACGAGGGTGACGTCGTCGCCCTCGCGCGCGATGCGCGCCTTTCCGATGGGAATGACGAAATTCTCGAGGCTCGGCACCTCATAGGATTTGCCGTAAAGAATTTCATTCTCAAGAAAGATCACCGGATTGTTGTCGCGGATCGCCGCCTTCAGCAGCCCCTTGGCGTCGGATGCGTTGGACGGCGCGATGACTTTGAGGCCGGGAATCTGGGAATACCACGCGGCATAGTCCTGGCTATGTTGCGCGGCGACGCGCGAAGCCGCGCCATTCGGTCCGCGAAACACAATCGGACAATTGATCTGGCCGCCGGACATATAAAGCGTTTTCGCCGCGGAATTGACGATATGGTCGATCGCCTGCATGGCGAAGTTGAACGTCATGAATTCGACGATCGGTCGTAGCCCCGCGAAAGCGGCGCCGACTCCAAGCCCTGCGAATCCATATTCGGTGATCGGGGCGTCCACGACGCGGCGCTCGCCGAACTCCTGCAACAGTCCCTGCGTGACTTTATAAGCGCCCTGATATTCGGCGACTTCCTCGCCGAGAATGAACACATTGGGATTGCGGCGCATTTCTTCCGCCATGGCGTCGCGCAACGCTTCGCGCATCGTCATGGAAATCATCAGCGTGCCGGCAGGGACCTCCGGCTCCGCGCTCACCTGCGGCGGAGGAGCGATGCTCGTTTCTTTCGGCTGCGGAGTCGCAGCCGCGACGTCGGCCTGTCTTTGCGCCTTGCCCTCTTCCCCGAGCGGCTCTTGTGTGGGCGCGGCAGGCGGAGGCCGTTCGCCCGACGGCGGCGCGGCTGGAACCTCTTCGCCTTCGTCGGCGATGACGGCGATGGGTGTGTTGACCGCGACGTTTTCCGCGCCGCCCGGAACAAGGATGCGAGCAAGCACGCCTTCGTCGACCGCCTCGACCTCCATGGTCGCCTTGTCGGTCTCGATCTCCGCGAGAACGTCGCCGGCTTTGATGTGATCGCCCTCGGCTTTCAGCCATTTTGCGAGCTTGCCCTGCTCCATGGTCGGCGAAAGTGCGGGCATTAGGACGTTGACGGTCATAGGTCCATCCACAATGCGAAAATATTTTCGGAATTTTTGCTCACGCCAGCACGTCTGTCCACAATTCGGATGGCTCCGGCTCGCGGTCATTGGTCGCATAATCCGCCGCTTCTGCGATCATTTTGCGAACTTCGGCGTCGATGCTTTTCAGCTCCTGCTCGCTGGTCTTGCCGTCCGCGAGAAGCCGCACGCGCACTTGTTCGATCGGATCGTGCTCCTCGCGCATCCTCTGCACTTCTTCCTTGGAACGATATTTCGCGGGATCTGACATGGAGTGGCCGCGATAGCGATAGGTCTGCATTTCCAAAAGATAGGGTCCGTTACCTTTGCGGCACCAATCGATGGCGATGTCGGCGGCGGCCTTCACGGCGCGCACGTCCATCCCGTCGACCTGCAGGCCGGGAATATTGAAGGCCACTCCGCGCTTGGAGAAGTCGACCTGCGCCGAAGAGCGCGTCACTGAGGTTCCCATCGCATATCGATTGTTCTCGACGATGAAGACGACCGGAAGCCGCCACAGCTCCGCCATGTTGAATGTTTCGTACACCTGACCCTGGTTCGCGGCGCCGTCGCCAAAGAAGGTCAGCGAAACGCTATCGTTTTCGCGATAACAATTGGCGAAAGCGATCCCCGCTCCGATCGGCGCCGGTGCGCCGACGATTCCATGACCGCCGAAGAAGTTTTTCTCCCGCGAGAACATATGCATGGAGCCGCCTTTGCCTTTGGAGTAGCCGCTCCGCCTTCCGCAGAGTTCGGCCATAACGCCTTTGGGCTCCATTCCGCAGGCGAGCATGTGACCATGGTCGCGATAGCTCGTCACAAATTGGTCGGTCGGGCGCGCGGCCATCCGAACGCCGACAACAACGGCTTCCTGGCCAATATAAAGGTGACAGAAGCCTCCGATGAGGCCCATGCCGTACATCTGGCCCGCCTTCTCCTCGAAGCGGCGGATGAGCAACATGTCGCGATAGGCGGCGAGTTCTTGTTCGCGGGTAAAGTCGGCCGCCTTGAGAATAATGTCGCTTTGGAGGTCGGTTGGCCCCGCCATGGTCGCTCGTCCTCTTCGTTCCCGCCTCCGAAGATAGCTTAAGACGCACGCGAAAACGAGGATTCTTCGCCGCCTCGCCGCTTAAGATCGAGTTGCGGTTAGCGAACGTCGAGCTGGGCCTGCAATTCTTCTGCGAATTGACCGATACGCTTGGCGTTTGAACCAAAATCGTGCCGTCCGTAGCGGGAGGCGGACCTTACATCGATGCGGGTTTGGCCGGCGAGAGGCCGCAGCCTCACGGTAATGTCGTCGTCGAAGCCCATAACCAGCGTATGCGCGAGAAAATCGATATGCCCGTCACCCGAGCGTCCGCCGGGAGGATGTTGCTCGATAACTCGCCACCCGCGCGCCGCCGCGGTCTTCAGCACGAGCGCATAAGCCTCGTCAGGATCGAGATCGACGACAATGGGTTCGACGTCCGGATAAGCCGTGCGTTGAACGAGTCGAGCGGACTCCGGCGCGCTAGAAGGCGTAAAGCCGCCGCGCGCCTCGTTCGCCGCTTTCGAAAGCGCGAAGCGCGGGGGATCGGCAGGGTCGGTCGACACGTCCGCGAGCACTGGCAAACGAATCGCCTCAAAGGCGAGATAGGCGGGATAACCGAGCGTCAAAGCGGCGATGGCGAAGCCCCCCAGGGCTTCGGTCAGCCCTCGGCGTCCGCTACGCCAAATTATCGCGCAAGCCGCGAAAAACAGCAGCATTGAGGCGAGCGCGACCGCCATTCCCCCTCCAAGAATCGCCAAAGCGGAGGGCGGATCGACAAGATGCAGTCTCGCCAGACCGATGGCCATCAGCGCGACAGTCGCGGCGAATATGGCGAGACGGCGACACCACACTGCGGCGGAGGACATCGGTTCTTGAGGGAGATGAAAACGCATATTCAAGCAGTTGCTGTGCGTGGCGCTTCAGGACGAGGCGCCGTCGGGCGATCTTACCATCGAAGGCGCTGCGCGGGCGAGAGGGCGTGATCTTTCCGTCAAAACGCCGCTTCTTAACGCGTCGTTTACCGGCCTGGGACACACTCGCCTCAAATACGGCGGAATGCCACCTAAACTCCCCTCAGTAACGAGTGCGCCCATGTCAGAGGTCCAAACCACGTCATTCTCCGAACCGCCGGCCTCCGGTCATCCCCATGATCTGTTGGCGCTGCTGTATCGCGAGATCGGAATCTCTGCGGTCGCGGCGGCTCTTGAGGCGATCTCCAAGCCCGAAACGCCGGCCGGAGCTCCGGTGGAGCTGACTGTTCCCGCCGTTCTGCGCAGCGACGACCTCGCCGCCTGAATAAGCCCGAGCCGTTCGACGATTCGGCTGCGCCACAAAACATTTGCGCGCGCGTCCGAATCCGACGGGCGCTGCCGCCTTTGTCGCAGGCGCCGAAATGACACACAATCCGCATGCTGGCCTACCGCGGCGGCGGATTAAGAAGTGCGGTCTCATCCGCTCCCTGCTGACTTGAAAGCCGCGCCCAGGCAAATAATTGCGACCTCAGGACTGAGAGCGCCTTCCGGTCCGATAGCGACCATGCGGCGCGGAGGGAGATATTCATGCGCGCGAAAATTATTTTCCCGATCGCTTTCGGCCTTTTGGTTCTACCGGCGGCGGCCGATCCCACCGTCATAGGCGAGAAGAACGGAAAAGACATCGTCACCGTTCGCGTTCGTGCGAACGAGCAGACCCAGTCGAAACAGGCCGTGCCGATGTTTACGGGAATTTCCGGCAACACGGCGGGCGCAAAGGGACTCACTCTGTTGAAAGTCGTCATTCCGCGGGGCGGGTCGGCGCAGCCGCATGGCCGCGTCGAGACGCGTTATGGAAACAATCTGGAGAAGAGCGTCGTGAATGTTGCCGGGGACTTTCTGTTCATTCCGCCGGACGTGCCGCACCAGCCCTTCAATCTCAGCAGCACGGAACCCGCCATCGCGATCGTCGCACGCAACGATACAAATGAGCAGGAGCACGTCATTTTGTATCCGAAGCAGAAGTAAGCCGCACGCACGGTCCGACTTAGCGGCCTGCGCGCGCGGTAATCCGGAAGCGCGCCGTCGCGCGCCTCCGCAATTTGATCAGTCGTCGCTTCCTATTCGATGATGCTTGCGACGACGCCGGCTCCGACGGTGCGTCCGCCTTCGCGAATGGCGAAGCGCAGCTTCTCCTCCATGGCGATCGGCACAATGAGATCG
>Ga0209048_10003093_pt1 | contig 16303 bp, 16 predicted proteins | sample FrelakmetCRP12CR_FD_187146 | JGI IMG/M metagenome (GOLD analysis project Ga0209048, IMG submission 187146) | Freshwater lake sediment microbial communities from the University of Notre Dame, USA, for methane emissions studies - CRP12 CR (SPAdes)... | ecosystem: Environmental > Aquatic >... | reverse complement strand
TGCTTTCTCCGGCTTCGGCAAATCCTGACGGCAGGCACCAGAGTCCTTTGGAGGGCGCTCTGCCGCGTTTAACTAAAAGTATCTGTCGTGAAGATTCAACGATCGTGGAAACCACCGGTAGAGGATTTTCATAAAAATAAGAATTACAACAGGGGCAGAAATCCCTCATGACGCCATCTTCACTTTTTTTTGTAATTTCTCCTCCACAGTAAAGGCAATGCTTGCGGTGTTTTTTCATTATATTTCCTTAAGAGTTATTGGTTGAGAGCAAATAAAAATTTTGTCATCCTTGCACATAGTGACTAAATTTTTCTTCATTGCCAAATCCTGCAACTCCAGCATAAGCTGATTAATGGTTTTTTTATTATGGGCACCGGTTCCCATCAGGAAAAAAGATTTTTTAAACTGGAAGTAATCTATAAAAGAGCCAATTTCCTGAGGCTGAAAAACCAGTGTGTTTTTAAAATCAATTGCCAAAATCCTGCCGAAAAACGGATGGAGAAGCTTCTCGCCGTTTTCGGCGGAAAATTGTTCAAAAATGAGTTCTATTGGCAGGAATTGTTTGTCCTCTAATGAATTATTCTGCTTCAAGATTTTTTTGACAATGCCGACCATCTCCCGCATATCAGCCTGGGAATGGGTAATGGTGATAAAAAATCCGTCTTTTTTCAGGACGCGGGCTATTTCCGGAATCATATCGGCAAAAAAATACAAAGCGTAACTGCAGATAACTAGATCAAATGAACCGGCCGGATATTTTTTTATCTTATCAATACCGGAAGAGGAAAAATAACCTGCATATCCGGCGCGCCGGCAGGCTTCCAGAAAAAAAGGTTTATATTCGGGGATAATATCAATGCCGGTGATTTTTGCTTCCGTGTGCAGTTTGTCTTTCAGAGCTTCGGTAAAAGCGCCGAAAGCGCAGCCTAATTCCAAAACATTTCGGCAATTCGAAAGATCAGCTTGGTTCAGGGCTGTTTTTCTGATGTCTTCTTTATTGGTGGAAAAGCGGCGGATTAATTGCGCGATAGCCAGATGTTTTTGCACATCGCGGAACACTTTACGAATCTTTTTTTTGTCCAGAACTTCCATCATAGAAGTCACCAAATTATACGGAATAAAAGATTATGTTTTTTGTGTACGCTGTTTGTATAATGATATCAAGAAATAAATCTCAGGCCAATCGTTTTTTACCATAAGCGAGTTCAATCAATCCCTGCCTGTCTAAAATATGAATGCGACGGGATGATGTCTTGATTAGTTTATTCTTATCCATCCGCTTCAGAATTCGGGACAAAGTTTCGGGGATCGTTCCGAGAAGGCTTGCCAATTGATTCTTGGAGATATCCAATTCCAGAATATCGGCTTTCGCGTTGCGATTGCTCAGATAAAGAATATAGGCGGCCAGCCTTCCTGGCACAGCTTTTAGGGAAAGATCTTCCACTAATGAGGCCAGTTTCCGGAGGCGACGCGAAAGAAATGCCAGCATATTTAAAGCAAGCAATGGATTTTTGCTGATTAAATCGACAAATGACTGTCGTGGGAATAAAAATACCTTCGTTTCCACAAGTGCTTGAGCTGACGCTGGATAATTTTCTCCCGCAAAAATGGCCGCTTCGCCAAATGGTTCATCACTCTCCATGATGTGGAGAATTTGCTCTTTGCCTTCGACGGATAGTTTGAAAATTTTTACCTTGCCGGATAGAATAATATAGAAGCCGATTCCCTCATTGCCTTCGGAAAAAATAATCTGCCCCCGCTTAAAGGTCTTTTTCTTCGCTATATCAAAGAGATTTTTATGCTGCTCAGCGGGCAATCCTTTGAATAAAGGAATGGCTGCAATTTTATTTATCAGTTCCATAGTTAAAAAATATCATTTATGATTGACTTAAGTCAAGGCAAAGCTCTGGAAAATTGTTAATATCCGATAGAAATTAAAATTAAAATCACTTCATAACAGAAAAGGAGAAACAAGGATTATGGAAAACGAAGTAATGTTTTGTTACCAATGCGAACAGACGGCAAAAGGCGAAGGGTGCAATAAAATGGGAGTCTGTGGAAAAGATCCCGATGTTGCCGCTTTGCAGGATGTACTTGTTTACGCGTTGAAGGGCCTGTCCCTTGCTGCGGTTGAAGGCCGCAAGGCCGGTATTATTGATAAAGAGGTGAATGTATTTACCGTAAAAGCGTTATTTTCGACTCTGACCAATGTTAATTTTGATCCCAAACGCATTATTGATCTGATTAAGAAATGTGTTGATTTGCACGAAAGTCTTAAAAGTAAAATCAAAAAAGCCGCGGGAGGACTGAAGGAAAAAGATGGTGCGATTACATTTCAGCCGGAATCGTCTTTGGATGAATTGCTCAAACAGGCCAAAAGCGTTGGGCTGAAGGCGGATAAGTCTGAAAACCCCGATATTTTATCTCTGAAACACATAGTTCTTTTCGGCGTAAAGGGAATAGCCGCCTATGCCGATCACGCCCAGATTCTGGGGCAGGAAGACGAAAAGGTTTATGCTTTCATCCATGAAGCTCTGGCCGCAACCTTAAAAAATGATTTATCAACCAATGACTGGATAAGTCTGGTTTTAGAATGCGGCGAAATAAATTTACGCACGATGGAACTCCTCGATGCCGGAAATACCACAGCATTCGGTCATCCGGTTCCAACCAAGGTTCCTCTGGGAGTTAAAAAAGGAAAGGCTATTTTAGTATCCGGACATGACCTCAAAGACTTGTATGGACTTTTGAAACAGACCGAAGGAAAGGGCATTAATGTCTATACGCATGGCGAAATGCTTCCAGCGCACGGTTATCCTGAATTGAAAAAATATAATCATTTTTATGGCCATTACGGGACAGCCTGGCAGAATCAGGCTAAGGAATTTGCAGAATTTCCCGGCGCTATATTAATGACCACCAATTGTATTCAACGTCCTCGTGATTCTTATCAGGCCAACATTTACACCTGCGGTTTGGTTGGCTGGCCAGGGATCAATCACATAGATGATGGCAATTTCGAACGCTTAATTAAAAAAGCACAAGAGTTACCTGGATTTGCGGCTGATACAGACGGACGTTCGGTAATGGTCGGATTTGCCAGGAATGCTGTGTTGGGTGTGGCCGATAAAGTGATTGAGGCGGTTAAAGGCAAGGCTATCCGTCATTTTTTTCTCGTTGCCGGTTGCGATGGCGCCAAACCAGGCAGGAATTACTATACCGAGTTTGTGGAAAAAACACCGAAAGACACGATTGTAATGACTCTGGCCTGCGGAAAGTTTCGCTTCTTTGATAAAGAATTGGGTAATATTGGAGGAATTCCCCGCCTGTTGGATATCGGGCAGTGTAATGACGCGTATTCGGCAATCCAGATTGCTGTGGCTTTATCCAAGGCTTTCAACGTTGGAGTCAATGATTTGCCGCTATCGATGATTCTTTCCTGGTATGAACAAAAGGCTGTTGCCATCCTGCTGACGTTGCTTCACTTGGGGATCAAAGACATCCGCCTGGGACCAAGCCTGCCGGCTTTCATAACGTCCAATGTTCTGGATGTTCTGGTGAAGAATTTCGCGATCAAAGCAATCACAACACCTGATGAGGATTTGAAGACAATTTTAGGTTAGCATTAAAACAATATCAAAAAGCTTAACAAAACACACCCCACTAAAAACGCGGGGTGTGTTGTTCAAATTTCAGCATTCATTCTTTTCAAGATCCATGATTTTGGCAACTCTTCTTGAATGCCTATCTCCTGCAAATTTTGTATCCATAAATTTTTCGATCATTTTACTAACCGGTATGGAATATTTTACCCTGCCACCAAAAGCGATAAAATTAGCGTCATTGTGCGCTTTAGCCATTTCGGCGGTGAAGAGGTCGTAAACCAAAGCGCAACGGATACCTTTAATTTTATTCGCGGTTATGGACATCCCGATTCCTGTGCCGCAAAGCAGAATACCGAAATCATACCCGCCTTTTTTAAATTCTTCACAGGCAGTCACAGCGATATCGGGGTAATCCACGGGATCATCGCTGGTTACTCCCATATCTTTTATCTCGCGATTTTTTGTTTTTAAGAAGGCCATGATTTCGCTTTTTAAAGCCACGGCGCCATGATCGGAGGCAATAATAATTTTTTTCATTGGTAATTCTCCCGGAGAAATTATTGTGAAACGCCAATTCCTAAAGCGAAGCGTATTGGAATTGGTAAGTTGAACAATCCCGCAAAGCGGAGGGTACGAAATACTCCGCAGTTTGCTGCGAAATGTTTCCAAAGCTTGTTTTGGGGTTTCATACCCGTGATTCTTGATTCCTCAACTATCTTTTTTACGATATTGTGAAATAAGTCAATAAAAAAACTTTGCTTCACGGGCATATTTGCGTTAAAAAGTACTATGCGGGAATTATTGACAAAGTATTTCAATCATCTTTTAATTGAACGCGGCGTGGCTCAAAACACCTTAGAATCTTATGGCCATGATTTGCGCCGGTTTATTTTCTTTGTGGAGGAGAGTAAAAAAATAACGGATATAAAGGAAGTCACACCAGAAGTGATTGTTGAATATTTGACGCGGATTAAAAACGAAGGATTAGCGGCGAATTCCATGAACCGGTCGCTTGCCGCGTTGAGAGGATTTTATAAATATCTGCTTCGCGAAAAAATAATTATTCAAAATCCGCTGGCCAATATTGAACTGGCGAAAGTATGGATGAAACTGCCTGATACGATAAGCAAGGAGGAAATGAAGGTTATATTAGAACAGCCGGGAACTCAGACGGTTGCTGCTATCCGCAATACTGCCATGCTGGAGCTTTTATACGCTACGGGAATCCGAGTTTCGGAATTGATTAATCTGACGATGAACAGCGTCAACTGGCAGGTCGGCTTTTTGATTGTCATGGGGAAAGGCAGCAAAGAAAGGATTGTTCCGATCGGCAAAATAGCTTACGATTGCACCAGACATTATGTTGATGAGGCCAGACCTCAATTAATGCAGAAAAAAAGTACCGATATATTGTTTTTAAACCGCTTTGGAGGAAAATTTACCAGACAAGGTTTCTGGAAAATAGTTGTCGCTTACGCCAAGAAAGCCGGATTGCAAAAGAAGGTTTATCCGCACACTTTTCGCCATTCTTTTGCATCGCATCTGTTGGAAGGCGGCGCCGATTTGCGTACCGTACAGGTAATGCTGGGGCATTCTGATATTTCGACAACGCAGATTTACACACATATAACGCGGAAGAGGTTAAAAGAGGTTCACCAGAAATATCATCCACGGAGCTGATAACCGGCAAATTGTCCGTAACTTGGAAGAGTAAATATTTTTCAATTAATGAGGCGTTAATGATTAATCGGCGCATAAATAACGAAGGACAGAAAAAGAAAATATTGTTTCCAATAATGATGATATTGAGTGCGCTTATTTTGATTTTTATCTTCTTATTTTTTTTCTATCCCCGATTTTTCCATTCTTTCGTCCTCCAAGCCTCAAGAGTAAAAAATACTTTTTCCTATTACATTTTACAGGATAAACCTCACTTTTACTATTTGAAAATGGAAAAAAACGGCAATGATATCAGAGTTGGTACAAACGAAGTTTTGGAAGTAACTTACCGTGACGAATTTGTGGTTAAGTCGATAGTCAGCGATGATCTTAGTGGAAAATACACAACGATAAAGGTTGAGGGTTTGAGCAAGGGTAATAACGATTTGGGCGTTTTACTGCGGGGTATTGATCTCGTCAATAAAATAATAAAAAGCGGCGTTATAATCAATGATGCTGAGAACGTATCCGATTACAAGATATTAATAAATTTTCGCGATGAAACGATTGCCGCTGTTGGGCTTAAAGTCGTAATTACCCCTCAGGACTGGTTCCGGTTCGCTAAAAATTCATCTAACGTTAAAGAACAAATCGAATATTTGAAAAAAGCGATAGTTATGAATAAAAACGATATCAGCGTGCGCAAAATTTTGGCTGGTATTTACTCGCGGCAGGGCAGGTTGGATGATGCTATCAGCCAATATAAAAATGTAGTGGAGCTTAAACCCGATGATGCCGTAGCGCTGGGAGAATTGACTAAATGCTATATCAAAAAAAAGGAATTTGATAGCGCTATTAAAATATCGAAAGAGATGATCAAATCCAATCCGAAAGAAGCTCAGGCTTACGTCACTCTCGGTTTTTCTTTCGCGGAAAAAGGATTATGGAGTCAGGCGATACAAAATTATCGCGAGGCTGTGCGGCTTGAACCTGATAATTATCCTGTAAGATTCAAGCTGGGAGAAGCTTACAGGAAGAACAATATGATAAATTCAGCCATTGACGAATACAAATATATTGCTGAACATTCGAAAGAGGCGGAGATGGCTTTACTTTCTTTGGGTGATACATATTTAGAATTTAAAAAATACGCCGCCGCCGTTAACTGTTATAAGGAAGTTATAAAAAAGCAGCCGCGACTAGTTGCCGCTTACGCCAATCTCGCTTCTGCCTATGCCGGACTGAACAAATGGCCAGAAGAGCTGGGTAATTTGAAAAAGGCGGTTTCGTTAAGTCCTAATGAGCCGACAATCCGCTTCAATCTGGGTGCGGCTTATGAAAGACAAAAAATGGACACCGAAGCGACTAAAGAATACGAGAATGTATTGAAAGTTAATCCTGAAGATGTCGATACTCTAGAGCGTCTCGCTGATCTGGCGCTTAAAAATAAAAAATTTAGTCAAGCCGTAAAATATTACGAAAAATTAGCGACAAAGTCTTCTAAGAATTCTTCGATTTTTGCCAATTTAGGTTTTGCCTATGGCGAACTGAAAGAATATGCCGCATCCGCTGAAAATTACGAAAAAGCGATTAAATATAGTGCGAAAAATTCCAACTTACATTATAATTTGGCCTATACATATGATAAACTGGGAAAAGAAAAAAAAGCTATTGCCGAGTATGAAAAAATATCTCCTCTGACCAAGAAAGTGCTCAGTATTCTCGCGCATTTCTATCTGAAAGAAAAGAATTGTGCGACGGCGATTAAGTATTACAAGAAAATAGTTGAGCTGGAACCCCAAAAAGCTGGGTCTTACGAGAGTTTGGGATATGCTTATGCCGCCTGTAATGATGGGGATAAGGCAATTAAAAATTACCGGATTGCGTTAAGATACGACCGTGAGGATGATGATCTTTACGCTAATTTGGGAGAAGCTTATGAGAAAAAAGGACTCTATCCTGAGGCGCTGAAAGCATACACAAAGGCATATGAGCTTAATCCGGAATCGGCAAAGGCCGCCCAAAAAATACCACAACTTAAAATTCAACTTTTGCAGAAAAAAGCGCAGAAAAAAACAAGGAGTGACGAAGAATGAAGCAAATTAAGATAGATGATTTTGTTATTGGAGATAATAAAAAATTTATTCTGATTGCCGGTCCGTGTGTTCTGGAAAATGAAAAAACGGCAATGGACACGGCACGATATTTGAAAAAACTCACGGCAAAATTGAAAATCCCTTTTATCTTTAAGGCTTCTTATGACAAAGCCAACAGAACTTCAATTAAATCCTATCGCGGTCCCGGAGCGAAAAAAGGATTGACAATATTGGAAAAAATTAAAGAAGAATTGAATATACCGGTGCTCTCTGATGTGCATCGTTTCGAGGAAATTGATGTCGCCGCGCAAATACTGGATGTAATGCAGGTACCCGCTTTCCTTTGCCGTCAGACTGATTTTATTACTGAGATCGCAAAAAAAGCGCGCGTAATCAATATAAAGAAGGGACAGTTTTTAGCGCCCTGGGATGTGGCCAATATAATAGAAAAGGTAAAAGATGTCGGTAACGAAAACATTATGATTACCGAAAGAGGAGCTACGTTTGGTTACAACAATCTTGTCTTTGATGTTCGTTCTTTGCCCATTATCAGGGATATGGGATATCCTGTAATTTTTGACGCCACACACGCGGTGCAGTTGCCCGGAGGCCAAGGAACGGCATCAGGCGGCGAGAGGGATATGGTAAAGTATTTGGCACGGGCGGCGGTAGCCGCGGGCGTGGATGGCATATTCTTGGAAGTGCACCGCGACCCTCAAAAAGCGCTATGCGATGGCGCCAATTCTCTTTACTTGGATTCGCTGGAAGAACTGCTGACAATATTGAAACGAATTGACAATTTAGTAAAAGCGCCAGCTCGGTAAATTCCGGGGTAATCCATGAAAATTGGAAGAAATATATTCGAAATCAGAATTCATAAAGGATAATTACGATGGTGAAAAGAAATATTAAAGAAAAACTCAAAGGAATAAAATTATTGATTTTGGATGTAGATGGCGTCATGACCGATGGGCGCATCATTATGGATAATGAAGGGAAGGAGATAAAAAATTTTGATGTCCGCGATGGACACGGAATAAAGATACTTCAGCGTTATGGAATTAAAGTCGCTATTCTCACAGGGCGAAAATCGAAAGTAGTTGAGTATCGGGCAAAGGATCTGGAGATTAATGATGTTTATCAGGGCGCGTTTAATAAAAAAGAAGTTTTGGGGAGAATTTTAGAAAAACACAAATTATCGGCCAGTGCGGTGGCTTTTTTGGGTGATGATATCGTAGATATACCTGTTTTAAAAGGCGTGGGCTTTTCCGCTACGGTTGCTGACGCTATTGATGTGGTAAAAAAATCAGTTGATTATGTTACTGGCCATAAAGGCGGTCAAGGCGCAATAAGAGAGATTTGTGAAATGATTTTACAAGCTCAGGGTAAATGGCCGGAAATCGCCGCCAAGTATGAATTTACGGAATATATTTAATACCAAATCGAAATAGTATAAAAGAGTGCACTGATTAGCCATATTTCTAATTTCGTCTGATCATCCTTAATATCTTTACACACAACATTCTGAGTGCTATAATAAACTAAATGATACAGTAGTACTGTGCAAGAACAGAACATATCGAATTTGAGTAGAAAGTGAAATTAAGTAAAAAAATATTAATTACATCGTTAATAGCAGGCCTTTTTATGGCCGCGGTGATTACTGCTGTGGTCACAGTCAAGTTTAATGGGAAACCCCACGGGAATTTATTAAAAGCATTGCCGGATGTTGATCTGCAAATTAAAGGTTTCACCTATACGGAAGTTGGTGAAGCCAATGCCAAATGGGAAGTAAAAGCTGATACCGCTACATATAACAAAAAACAAAACCTTGCTGTATTTGATCGGGTTCAAATAAAATTAACAACGTCTGACGGTAAAGTTTTTGTAATGAGCTCTGATAAAGGCCGGATGTTTACAGATAAAAAGAATATTGAAATAAAAGATAATGTGGTCATCATTTCTGATACTGGCGATAAATTTTCCACGGATCATTTAAATTATAACGATGCCGAAAAAAAATTTTATACCGACGCGCCGGTAACCATGGAAAATAAACGTATGAAAATAACGGGAGTGGGGTTGACGCTCTTCATTAATAAAGGAGAATTAAATCTTTCCTCCATGGTTAAAGCAAAAATAAATTAATCGGGAAATGAAATGATTGATAGAAAAGTATATTTGTTTATATTATTTATTATTTTGTTAACAGCGTCCTGCGTAAGTGCTAAGGATAATGTCATCGGTAAGCAATCTGATGAACCCATGGAAATTACTTCCAACCGGATGGAGGCTTTTAACGAAAATAAGTTGGTTGTGTTTTCCGGTAATGCGATGGCCAAACAAGGCAACAAGGTCCTGAAAGCAGACCAGCTATTTTTGTATTATAAAAAAGAACCTGATAAAAAAGATAAAACCGGGACAATAGCAACCGAAAGGACTGGCGATCTGGAGAAAGTTGAAGCAAAAGGAAAAGTTTCTTTAATTCAGGGAGAACGAGTCGCCACCGGAGATGAAGCAATATATTATCGGGATAGCGCTAAGATTATTATGACCGGTAATGCTGTCTTGAGCGAAGGCAAAAACTCAATCAAAGGAGATAGAGTTATAGTTTTTCTCAATGAAAACAGGGGCGTCGTGGAAAGTAATACAAAAAAACAGGTTAAAGCGATAATTTATCCCCAGGAAAAGAAAAAAGCAGGAATCAATTAGCTTATGTTTGGCGTTGTATAATTATGAACAATTTATCGGCAAAAGGATTAATCAAAATATACAATAAAAGAAAAGTCGTCAATCAGATTGACTTGTCTATTTCGCCGGGCGAAGTAGTAGGTTTGCTTGGCCCCAACGGCGCCGGCAAGACAACCACTTTTTATATGATTGTCGGACTGGTTAAGCCGGATGCCGGGGAAATTTTTCTCAATGGTGAAAATATTACCGGATTTCCCATGTATTTGAGGGCGCGCAAAGGTTTAAATTATCTGCCGCAGGAGCCGTCTATTTTCCGTAAGCTTACTGTGGAAGAAAATATTATGGCTATTTTGGAAACTCTTGATTTGCAGGAGGAAGAAAGAATTGAAAGACTTCGGGAACTTCTCCGTGAACTTGATCTTACCGCATTGGCTAAAAATTATGCTTATTCTCTTTCCGGAGGTGAAAGAAGAAGAGTGGAGATTACACGGGCATTAGTTACGTCTCCCCAATATATTCTTTTAGATGAGCCTTTTGCCGGCATCGACCCGCTTGCCGTTGCCGATATCCAGAAAATAATCGAAAAATTAAGAGCCAAGGGAATCGGCATTATTATTTCCGACCACAATGTACGGGAGACTCTTTCCTGTTGTAACCGGGCTTACATAGTCAATGAAGGGGCGATACTTGTTGAAGGTGAGCCGGAAAAAATTGCTCATAGCGAACTGGCGCGAAAATTCTATTTTGGCGAAACATTTAATTTATAAAAAATCGCAATCTATGATCGTTTATTATTATGGCATTTGAGTTAAAACAAAATTTAAAACTCTCCCAGCAGTTAATCATGACACCTCAGCTGCAGCAGGCAATAAAATTGTTGCAGTTATCTCGGCTGGAACTTGTCGAAACAATTAATCAGGAGATGCAGGAAAATCCTCTTCTTGAAGAGGTTTCCCCGGACGAAGGAAATGATGAAGACGTTCATGCGGAAATCGAAGAAGATATCCGGCCTGTTGAACGTGAAGATGTAAAAGAGATCGAACGTGCAGTAGAACTAATCGGTGAAGGAGATAACCGTGAAGAGTTTGATTGGACTAATTATCTGGAAGATTATGGCCCGGTAGGTGTAACTTATGGTGGCCCAGACGCGGAAGAGCATTCATGGGATAATATTCTTACCGAAAGTCAATCGCTGACAAAATATTTAATGTGGCAGATGAATCTTTCATCTTTTACGGAAGATGAAACACGCGTCGGCACTCAAATCGTCGGCAATCTTGACCAAAATGGTTATTTATGTGCGACTGTGCCGGAAATTGTTCAACTGGAAAATGTCAGTGAAGAATTTGTTGAAACAGTTTTGAAAAGGATTCAAGACTTTGACCCGCCGGGAATTGCTGCCCGTAATCTTCAGGAATGTCTATTAATTCAAGCGAGAATGTTGGGCATAAAAAACAAAATTATTGAAGTTATCATCAAGGATTATCTTAAAGACTTGGAGCTGAAAAATTATGTTCATATTGCCCATAAATTAAAAGTTCCTCTGCGCGAAGTGGAGATAGCAGTATTATTAATAAGTAGAATGAATCCAAAACCGGGCAGCATGTATTCCGAAGATAAGATTCAACCGATAATTCCCGATGTATACATTGTCAAAGCGGGGGATGAATATAAAATAATTCTTAATGATGATGGTTTGCCGCGTCTACGCATTAGTAATTTTTATCGTGAAATTATGGCGGGACTTACCGATCATGGCCATGGCAAGGAAGAAAGCGGGAAAAAATACATCAAAGATAAAGTGCAATCCGCTACATGGTTGATTAAAAGCATCCAACAGCGGCAGAATACAATTTATAAAGTCACGGAAAGCATTTTTAAATTCCAAAGAGATTTCTTTGACCGTGGTATTGATTTCCTCAAACCGTTAGTACTGCGCGATATTGCCAGTGACATAGAAATGCACGAATCAACAATCAGCCGAGTGGTTAACAATAAATATGTGCATTCACCCCAGGGAATTTTTGAAATGAAGTACTTCTTCGGCAGTTCCATTAAAAGAACATCTGAGGGAACCATTGCATCGAAAAGTGTTAAAGAAGAAATTAAGCAAATAGTCAGCGGAGAAAAGCCTAAAAAACCTTATAGTGATTGCGAGATTGTTGATCTGCTGGAAGCAAAAGGAATCAATATCGCCAGGCGCACTGTAGCTAAGTATAGAGAAATGATGGGTATTCTACCTTCTTCGAAGAGAAAGAAATATTTTTAGTTATTTCATGTGAGCGGCGTTTCTAAAGATAGAAGATTTAAAATATTAATTGACTTTTGTTTTTTACATCAATATATGACTGGCCTTTGTTGCCGGTTCAGTGATAAATTTCAAAAGTCAATTGAGTGCCGAACTGGTTAATTTAATTATGGAGGAACTATTATGAAGATTTCGGTAACATTTAGAAATGGTGAAGGTGAAAACTGGCAAAAAGTTTACGCGGAAGAAAGAATTCAGAAGCTGAAAAAATATTTAGATACACCTGCCGAAGCTCATATTATCGTTTCGATGGAAAAATTCAGGAATTTTGCAGAAATCAATTTAAGCTCTAACGGTTGGAATATTAATGCAAAAGAAGAAGCCAAAGATATGCATCTTGCAATCGACAGCTGTATAGAAAAGATCGAAAAACAACTTAAAAAACAAAGAGAAAAAATAAGAGAACATAAACCCAGAAGTATTCGCCGCAGCAAGGAAAAATCAGATGAAAGAGAAGAAGCGGAAGAATCAAACATAAGCAAAATTGCGGAAACGCGTAAAGTCATATTAAAGCCCATGTCTTTTGATGAAGCGATAATGGAAATAGAAGGAACAAAAGATCGCTTTATTATATATCGTGATTCTTCATCTGAAAATGTAAGTTTGATCTATCGTCGCGATGATGGAAATTATGCACTGATCGAGACAAACAGTTGACCGGGTGGTTTATAAACTGAGCCTGTGCCATAAAATCACGATTAAGGTGTGGTAAATGCAACTGGATCGAATTTTTAAAGTGGAATTTATTAATGCCGATTTATCGGCTAAAACTAAAACTGAAGCGTTAACGGAGTTAGTTAATGCCATAATTCTGGGCGGCCTTAAACTTAATTCTTCTTCGATTATTGAAATTTTACAACAGAGAGAAAGTCTTGGTTCCACGGGCATAGGCGACGGAGTCGCCATCCCTCATGGGAAAATACCTGAGCTTGATGATCTTATTGTCGCTTTTGGCCGCAGCATGGAAGGTGTTGCTTACGATTCCCTGGATGGAAAGCCCGTACATCTTTTTTTTCTGCTTTTAGCGCCGGAAAATTCATCCGGGCAGCATCTAAAAGTTTTGGCCCAGATTTCCAAAATGTTGAAAGTAGCTAATTTCCGTAAAAAGCTTTTGAAAGCAAAATCCAAAAGTGATTTGTATAAAATAATTATTGATAGAGAAAATACCTGAATCCTTGGTTAAGAAAGGATTGTAGTTAAATGAAAAATCTGCGAGTCGTAATTATTACCGGGCTTTCCGGCTCCGGTAAAAGTACAGCCCTGCGGGCATTGGAAGATATTGGTTTTTTCTGTGTGGATAACCTGCCTGTCATTTTACTGCCGAAATTTCTTTCTATAACTACGGCTTCATCACCCAAAATAAAGAAAGTAGCCATGGTCATGGATTTGCGGGAAAGAAGTTTTCTCGATAAGTACCAGAGAATATTTACAGGACTTAAAGAAAAAGGTTACAAAATTGAGATTCTGTTCCTTGAATCCAGTGACGATTCTCTATTGCATCGCTTTAGCGAGACCAGACGTATTCATCCTCTTTCCGAAAGAGGAATGATTATGGAAGGCATCCTGATGGAAAGAGAAAAATTATCATCCTTAAAAAAAATGGCGAACAAGATTATCGATACAACGTCCATTAATGTTCATCAACTAAAAGATACAGTGCAAAGACATTTTTTGCCGTCTTCCAGACACAAAAAAATGGTTATTAATGTAACTTCTTTCGGCTATCGTTATGGATTACCCGCTGATGCCGATCTTGTTTTTGACGTAAGGTTTTTACCTAATCCCTATTTTGTTGAAAATTTAAGAAATCATGACGGTCATTATGCTGGTGTGCAAAACTACGTTTTGCAAAACAAGGAAAGTAAAGAATTTTTAGAGAAAATAATGAATTTAATGAATTTACTTATTCCCCTCTATGAAAAAGAAGGTAAGGTGCGCTTAAATGTTGCCATGGGCTGTACGGGCGGCAGACATCGTTCCGTAGTTATGGCTAATAAATTGGGTTCTTATTTTTCTTCGATGAAGTATATGGTTAATTTAAACCATCGCGACATCAACAAAAATTAACAGGTTTATTAATCTTAATTTATATTATCTTTGATCCAGTGCGGATCCCACCATTCCTGCGGGTTGACAAATTGTCCGCCGACAATAATACTAAAGTGTAAATGATCTCCTCCAGCGAGGCCTGATGTGCCGGAATTACCTATTTTTTCACCCTTCTTTACATTTTTACCGACAGTGGTAGTAATGGCGGATAAATGTCCATATAAGCTGAATAATCCAAGGCCATGATCAATAATAATGGCGTTTCCATAAATGCCTAAAGCGCCGGTGAAGACAACAATGCCGTTGTTAGCTGCTTCAATAGTCGACTGAGTTGTTGAAGCCAGGTCGACGCCGGTGTGAAGAGATTCACCAACTACTTTGCGGTCAAACAAGTAATCTCTCTTGTCAGCAAAAAGAGCCATAGGAGCAGCATTGCTCATACGCAGAAAAGTGCCTTCCCAAAGTGCTTTAGGTGCGGACTTTTTGCAAATGTTTTGGATAGTCAGAAAATTTTCATTACGCATTTGAGAATTGATATAGGTAAATACTTCCAGAGGAGTTTTCCCTCGCAGAGACGGAACCATTGCTTGAAATTCCGGCATCTTCTGCTGCAGAAAACTTTCGCTTAGATTCATTTTGTCTGCGCGAAATTTCTTTGCCTTAATCGTGCAGGGGAATGCGATTCTTGTTTCATTCCCCGCATCATCGCGCGCAAAGATTATTATTCTCGTTTTTGTTTTGGACGCATCAATCGGTACGGCAAAATAGGTTACGGAAGTTGCTATGTTATTTTGCAGTATAGTGTGACCGGGAGTAAAATAATCATTAACGTACACTCCTGTATAAGCTATTTTTTTGGATGATTGGTAAGCGGCAAAGCCTGTACCGCCCTGATTTATGTAATTGACAGTTTTTAGTAGATTAATCTGTGGCGGGATCGTGTCAATTTTCACCGATTGGAATAGAACGGTTTGATTTTTGAAAAGAGAATAATCTGTCGCTGTAATTTTGATAATGGCCGGACCGTCGTGGAGTTTCATATCTGCTGTGTTTATAATCAGGGATAAAATTTCCTGTTTTTTCCCACGGGAAGGGATTTTTTTATCAGCCAGAAATTGACCTTTATGATCCTGAATTATTTCCGCGGTTAAATGAGAAATACCGCTTTTAGAATCAGAAAAAGTAATTCCAATGGCTTGTTGTTTCCCTACAGCCGTAATTTCCTGATCGAATTTAATTACAGGTTTTTCTAATTCCAGATAACTGCCCAAAAAAAGCCAGCAAAGAGAAGCGATAACTAAAATTGCTAAAGAAATTTCTATATATAAACGGAACTTTTTCATAATAATCCCCTAAAAGTGTGAGATGGTACGACTGCGCGGCTTATAATAACTTTAAAAATGTTTTGCAAGATAAATCTGTTGAAATATTATTGTTGAAACTCCAATTCTAATGAGACTCGCTGACTATAGGAAGCGTTAGTCGAATTATCCCACGTGCGAAGCTAAGTGGGACATTAGTGAGACCCAAGCTTCAGAAACATAGTACACTGAAGCTTGCAGGGCGAATTATCACGCGAAACGGAGGGTTTAATACACCGCCGCTTGCTGGGGAATCTGTTTCCAAAGCTTGTTTTGGGGTTCAGACCCGTGTTTAGTTCAATCCTATATTTTCTATTGAAATATTTTGAAGATAAAACAGATAATTATGCCTTGATATTGTTAAGAAGCACTGTTATATTTTAGCATCAAGTCGTATACGGCTGTATACACTGAAACTGGTAAAATAAAAAATTACTTGAGAGATTGGGAATATGCTTGCAAACAAGAAAATTGTTCTCGGTGTTACCGGAGGGATTGCCGCCTACAAAGCGGCGGAATAAATTCGCGCGCTCA
>Ga0209048_10003092_pt1 | contig 16311 bp, 27 predicted proteins | sample FrelakmetCRP12CR_FD_187146 | JGI IMG/M metagenome (GOLD analysis project Ga0209048, IMG submission 187146) | Freshwater lake sediment microbial communities from the University of Notre Dame, USA, for methane emissions studies - CRP12 CR (SPAdes)... | ecosystem: Environmental > Aquatic >... | reverse complement strand
GAGCTTCTTTTAGATGTGTTATTTCCTCTTCCTTGAATTCAGGGGGCATTCCCACATGTACTTTAAGTTCCTTGAGTGCATCTTTTCCTTTGGATTTTTTGTAGGGGATCATTCCCCTGACTGTCCTCCTGAAAATATCATCTGGTCTGCGAGGATATTTGGGTCCCATTCTACGGGGATTGGAAATACTAGCCCGGTCTATGCGTTGTTTATACTTCTGATAGGCCCAATCCTTGCTACCGGATATTATGATTTTCTCTGCATTTAAAACTGTTACCCGTTCACCGGCCAGGAGTTTCTTGCTCACGTTACTGGCCAGTCTTCCCAGGATGAGTCCTTCTCCGTCTATGATCATTTTAACACCTTCAGTCCTCATTCGATTATTCTTACTCCGCTTCCCTGGGGGTTTTTCTCCAGTAGAATGGTGATGTCCAAGCATTCTCCACCTGCATCGATTATTTTCTCTGCTGCCTGCTTGGAAAAGTCTAATGCAGCCACCTGGACCTTATGGTCTAGGGCTCCGCTTCCCAGCACCTTACCCGGCACTAGTATGGTCTCATCAGGAGCGCTGTGCCGGTTAATTCTGGAGATGTTGACTTCAGCCCTGCTGCGGGTTGATTTTTCCAGTTTACGTGCCAGATCCTTCCAGAGGAGTGTTTCTTCTTGGTAAGCCTTTTCCTTAAGGATCTGTATGAGTTGGTTAATTTGTGGATTAGTTTTCATCCCTTAACTTCCTCCTTCTTCGCAGAAGGTTATGATTTTGTCTGCTTTATCTCTCAGAATATCACAAGCCCGGGTTAATACCTCTGTTGGGGGCATGGAACCATCGGTTTCAATTTGAAAGATGAACTTATCTTCCTGTATATCCATGGTAATGGCTCCGCTGTCACAGTCGTTCATGCAGGTTCTGCACAGGGAGCAGTTTTCAATATCCACCACTTTTATCTGGTTTTTTTTCTCATCATACTCCAGGACTGATCGTGGGCATTCTTCCACACACTTATTGCAGACTTCGCATTTCTCAGGGTCAATGGTGATCTGGGGGTAGTACTTAAAGGCGCAGTTGGTGGTGGGTTGATATTTAGCATGCTCGGCTCCTATGCCTAGCTGGGCTATGGCCACCAATTCTAGTTCTTCTCCTTCTTTAAGTTTTACTAGGGGTATGGTGTCCATTACTGGTTTAGCATTGGGGTCCTCTGATTTCAGGTCCCCTGAGTAGAGTGTTTTAGGCCCTTTGCCCTTCAATACTAGGGATACACTGCAGCGTGGGCAGTGATCTTCACAGTCACATTCTTGGGAGAGCACCAGTTCTTCGAGGTTAGTGGTTAGGGGTACCAAGCCCAGGCGATGGGCCAGGACTTCATCGAACATGCGGGCGTCGTTTTTGTAGAACTCCACGGTTTCAATGGCCAGTGTGGGCACTTCTACCATGCAGATCCGGCGCAGGGCGTTTACCATGGTAACATCCACTCCTTCCACGGTGAATACGAGCTGGTTTTCATCCCTGTTTTTGATTTTTATATTCATTGTAGACACTTCACGTGTTTTAAACCCTTCTGCCTCTTTTACCACCGGGTCTTCCTGTTCCGTCGTGGGGTGTGGGGGTTACATCTTCGATCTTGCCTATTCTGATTCCTGCACGGGCCAGAGCACGGATTGTGGCTTGGGCTCCGGGTCCGGGTGAGCGTGGTCCGTTTCCTCCGGGGGCTCGTACTCTTATGTGTAATCCTATGATTCCCTTTTCCTTGACATCATCTGCTGCCCTGCTTGCGGCTTCCATAGCTGCAAAGGGTGATGATTCCTGCCTGTCAGCTCGGACGACTTTACCTCCAGACCATTGGCTTATGGTTTCGGCTCCGGTGAGGTCGGTGATGGTGATGATAGTGTTGTTGAAGGATGAGTAGATGTTGGCCACTCCCCATTTTTCTTTAGATTTTTCTGCCATGTTTTATACACCTTTATTTTTATTTATTCTCCTTTATCAGTGGATGCTTCCTTTTCCTGGGTTGGTTGAGGTTTCAGTTTCTCAACTGCTGACCCGGGATAGTATCCTATGAGTTCTTCTTCTCCCCTCTTTACCATGTAGCTGGGAGAGTTAATTTTCTTATTAGACATGGCAATGTGGCCGTGTACTACAAATATCCTGGCTTGCTTGGCGGTGTGGGCCAGGCCTCTTCGGTGGACCATGGTCTGCAGTCTGCGGCGCATCACATCTTCCACGGTGAGGTCCAGAACATCTTCCAGCTTGGCTTTTTCATCTAGCATGCCAAGTTTGATTATGTGTGCCAGGAGTTGTTGTCTTTCATTTTGAGTTTGTTCGCTGGACAGGCCCAGAAGTTCCCTGGCATCTCTTCGATATCTTTTAACTAATGTTTCGGCCTTCCAAACCTCTTTCTTGGTTTTAAGCCCGTATTTTTGGAGGATTTTGTTCTCCTGCTTTATGCGGTCGGCATTCCAGGGGTGAGAAGGGGTGTCATACTTCTTCCTAGCTTTTCTTGGATGTCCCATGTTATCATCTCCCTAATACTACTTCTGTATTACCCTTCTTCTCCTTCTAACTCCTACGGAACTTCCTTTACGGAATGTGGATTTGGTTCTCTGACCCCTAACTGGAAGTCCGACTTCGTGTCTTCGGCCCTTGTAGCTTCGAGTCTTTTTCATGCGGTTCAGATCATCCCGGAGACGCATGGCCAAGTCTGATTCAATCAGGTGGGTGGTTTCTCCGGTTTCATAATCATTCCTGCGGTTTAGCATCCAGTCGGGTAGATTACATTTTTGTGGGTTTTTAACAACTTCTTCCAGTCTTTCTATCTCTGCATCAGGTAAAGTTCCGATCTTCTGGTTCTGATCAAAACTCATGGTAGTGCATAATGCTCCTGATAATGCCTTGCCAACTCCTCTTATACCGGTGATGGCATTTACTATGGTCTTGTTCCCGTCTACGTCCTTACGGGCGATCCGGACCATGTGCTTGAATTCTTCTTCCATTTTTATATCCTCCAAATATTAATTTTCTATGCAATTTTTTAGAGTTCACGCGGATCATCAGTTTAACCCTTTAGGGGGTTAATCCTGAAACTTTATATATTTGAACTCATCTTGGTTCTATTGATTTACTGTATCATCAAATTATGAATTCAATGACTTTAACAAATTTTTTGAAACCTTTCTAAGGGTTTTTTTAAGCGCCGGGACTGGGATTTGAACCCAGGCGGAGCAAAGCTCCACAAGATTTCCAGTCTTGCGCCTTACCAGGCTAGACTATCCCGGCATTTGCGATAATTTATTTTTAAACTAACTTTTTGCTGACCGTGAAGTTAAATGTATGATTTTTTGAATATTTATGGATTTGAATGAACTGAGTTTCGAGTATTTGTCAGCTTGGAAGTCTGTATAAGGAGAAGAGGCTTCACTTCCACATCATGGGATATGTTCCAGGTTCCATAAAAACCTTTTTTATATCCACCATGATCCCCTTCTCTGCCCGTTCCATTTGCCCAGCGGTGGCACAAGCCTTACCGGCTGCTATCAGCTCACCTTTAAGGGTCATAACTGCCACTGTCTCCTCCTTGTGGATATCAGCCTTCAGGGATAGTATACCTCCTGCAGCCAGATCCGCACCATGGCAGAGTGCATCTACTGCAGAGTCCCTCACTACCACCTGGGACAGGTGACTGGTAGCCCTTTCCATGGGAAGCACACACTCCCGGAGGGGTGATTCATCATCATCTTCTTGCCAGTAATGATAGGCATCGTTCAGGTCTTGGAGGGTTTTAAGGGTTTTGTCTTCCTCGAAATCTCCTACACTGGTTCTGCGCAGTTCTGCCATGTGGGCACCGCAGCCCAGGGCTTCTCCCACATCATGACAGAATTTGCGGATGTAGGTACCTGCCTCGCAGCCTATTCTGAAGAGCACGTCCTGGCCATCTAACTCCAAGATGTTGATGTAGTAGATGTTCCTCACTCTCAGCTCTCTTTTCACTGCTGAACGCATGGGAGGTGTTTGATATATTTTCCCTGTAAACTCCTGCAGGATGTTCCTCACTTGGGACTCCCCCACATTTAGGTGGAGGCGCATGAGACACACGTATTCTTTGGGGGCTTTTAGGAGGAGTTGAATGGCCCTGGTGGCAAAGTCGATGCCCACAGGCAACACACCGGTTACTCGTGGATCCAGTGTGCCTCCGTGTCCAGTTTTCTGGGCATGGAGTATGTTCTTCACCCAAGAATCAACTTCATGGGAAGTTGGACCGGAAGGTTTATCCAGATTGATTATGCCATGGGATAGGTGTTCCTCTATTGTACGTTCATCCGGCGGACACCCATAGAGGGGATCAGTTTCCCCCAGTGCTTTTTGGAGGATTTCTACCATTTCAAGAACCTTCATTGACCATTCAGTAGTTTATGAGGGAGATTAGTAATTTAGAGTGTTAAGGTTTTGATTGTTGGGATTTATGCCAGTGCTGCTTCCAGTTCTTTTTGGATCTCGGCTGGGTCTTCACTTTTAATCTCAATTACCTGTTCGACTGGTTCCAAGTGTTTAATGTTGCACCTGCGGTTTTTGATGTTGCTTCCTATTACTTCTACAAATTTATCATCTATGATCTCTACTATTACACATTTTTCACCGGCTTCTCTGCCGGCGATTTTTACGCATATTCTTCCAACTTCTATTGCTGGCATTTAATCACCTCAGCTACTTTTAATATGATTTCAGCGACTTTATCAGCCTGAAAGGCGTGAGTATTAATTATCAGATGGTATATTTCCAGGTCATGGATGTTTATGTTATGTATCTCCAGGTAACGTTGTGTTTCACTGAGTTCCCGTGTGAGAATTTCCTGTCTGGCCATTTGGATGGTTTTATCCTCTCTCTGGCTGATGCGCTGGGCGCGGACATCCATGGGGGCTGTGCACCATACTTTTAAATCTGCATTGATAAAGTAGGCAGATAAGCGGCCTTCCACTATTAGATCTTCACTTTTTTGGGCTATTTGGGCCTGTCTCTGGTCTATTTCCAGATCGATTTCAGTGTTACCTTCGGCGAATTTGCTGAATTCCAGTAAATCCATGCCCTTTTCTTCAGCCATCTGCCGAAATATATCTCCAGCAGAGACTAATGGGAAACCTATGTTATTTGATAGGATACTGGCGGTTGTGCTGGTTCCACTACCAGCTAATCCACCGAGGGTGATGATCATTCAGACCTTGCCTCATGTTTGAAGACTCTACGGGTGCATTCAGCACAGAGATTTCCGCCGTATGGCCTGTTAGGTCTTCGTTTAGACTTGGCAAGTTTTCTTATTTGGTAAGGTCTTCCCCGGGGGACTCCGTGGAGAAGTTGGCCGCATTCAGCACAGTGATGCTTGGCTGGTTTCTTCTTCTTGTAGTGAAGTACTGTTTTACCTCCGGGTGTTCTACGGAAGGTTCTTTTGTATGTTCTTGATCTATATCTTAACTCTGGCATGTTATAATCTCCTTTTTTTGACGTTTGAATCCGTGATAGTATGAATTAAAGTTACGGGGAATTACTTTTATATTCCTCCGCCCTTGAGACCCAGGAACTTCCTGAACAAAATGGACATGGCGAATGAGACTAGAATGTACCATCCCAACCATTCTATAGCCATAACTGGAACTCCAGCTGTTTGATGATAAAATGTGTGGAATAATGGTACTAGAAGCACGTAGTATACAAATTGGGGTAACTGAACGTACATGTTATGACCGTTCAACAGGGGGTTCTGGGCCATCCAGTAGAAGACGAGGATGATAGGTATGAAGGTGACGATCATGGGTTTGAATGAATTGAACATCATCTCCTTCTGTAGACTCATAAATTCTGACTGTCTTTTCTGTACTTGAGCCATTTCCTTGGGGTCGTTAGATTTCTGGGCTTTCATTAGGTTCTGTTGGTACACTTTCATTTCCTTTTGTATAAACTGTAATCGGTCCTGATCTACCAGGAGCTTGTTGGCTAGGGTTATGAAAAAGGCCACTATGGTGGCGATTATAAACACCCCCATCATTAATCCAAACATAGGGTTAGAACTATGAAAGATGGTAAGTAGGGGGTTGAGTATTGGACTCAATATTTGATTTATAAATTCAAATGCCATTTTTTCTTTCCTCTTAACTTAGGGTTTCTATCATTTCACTGACCGACTCATCGAGGCGATCATCATGATTTTGAATAATTTTGACAGTAGCTCCGGTGAGTACAGCATATGCCATCGCGGTAGCCTGGTTTATTTCCTGATGAACTTCAATGTCCTGGAGTTTTTCCATGTCTCGGGTGCGGCTGGTGTCGCTGATGCGGCGCATTAGTATCTCATCACCATCGGCCTCTACAAGCACGAACATGTCGGGCTGTAGTTCTTCCAGTACCCATTGTGGTAATCCTGGCATGAAACCTAGGGGTGTTTTGATGGTGCAGTGGGTGTCCACAATGGTGTTGGATTTCTCAGCCCTTATTCTTATGGTCTGAGCTGCCTTTTTCTGCACTTCCTTCTGTAATTCGGGGGCGAGTTTACGCATGGAGTCCCGGTCTTCAACCAGCTCCATGTCTTTGGCTATCTCCAACATCACATCTCCATAGTTAACATGAACATATTCTGTGTCTTTAAGGGCGTGTTTGAGCACGGTGGTGCTTCCTGATCCTGGTATTCCTGCAACTACCACTACTTTCATTTTGAATCACCTAAGAAATTTCTAAGCATTGGATGCATGTCCATGAGTTGCTCCTGGGCTATTTCTTCATAGAGTTGGTATAGGATACCCACAGTCAGGAGCACACCTGTTCCTCCGCCTAGAGCTGAGGTGAGGTCAGCTCCGAAGGCTAAAAACCCCACGAAGGCACCTCCCATCACGGTGATGGCTGGAATGTATCTTTTAAGTATTCTTTCGAAATGGGCACGGCTACTCCTATGTCCTGGTATCTGCATTCCCATGCCCTGAAGTTGCTTGGCAACCTGTTTGGGTCCGATCCCACTGAGTTCAACCCATAAAACGGCGAATAATACACATGAAGCTATGAACACCAATCCATAGAATGCCACCTGCAGAGGTTGGGTTAAAAGGCTGTCCAATCCTCGGGGTGGAGTTAGAAGATATGCCAATCCACTGATGGCCTTTCCATTGGATACTTGTCCAAGTATGGGTATTCCTATTTTCTGGAACATGGCAGCGAAAAGCTGCACGTTCAGGAGTAAAGCACTGGTTAATATAACCGGCATGTTACTGGCATAGACAAATTTTAATGGATATTTCCCTCGAGCTCCCTTAACCCCACCAAAGGATAGGGGTATCTCCACCCGCATACTCTGGGCGTAGACCACAACCAAAAACACTACAATAGTCGCGAATACTGGTATTAAGAGATCGAAATTGGGTTGACTGGTGGTTAGTGAATACAGGAAACCGGGTATTGCCCCTGCAGGCACTCCTGGTGAGGTTGGTGATGATAGGAAGTTGAAAGAACCTACAATAATCGCTTGGCATACTCCTGCGGCGATGAATAAGCCCACACCACTTCCAAATCCCCACTTAGAGACCACCTCATCCAAGAAGATGATTAGTATACCCCCGATGGTGATCTGTAGGATTAATATCCCTGCAAAGTTACCCGCAACTGGTTGCAGGGCTCCGGTTAAGACCAGTATAGATGCCTCAAAGAGGGTGAATATCATGGCTAGGAGTTTTTGCGTTCCTTGAAAGAAAGCCTTATCCTCGTGTTGAGACAAGTCCAGATTCAGGATCTTACCCCCAACTAGTAGTTGGAGTATGATAGATGCTGATACTATAGGTCCGATACCCAGAGTAATTAAGGATCCGAATTCACCTGCCAGCACAGCTCTTAACTGTGCGAATTGATCCACCGCAGTTGGACTAAGACCAAATAAAGGTATTATGCCTAACATAAAGTACAATATTAAAATTACACCAGTCCATTTTAGTTTTTCCCTAAATGGAACCCGGTAGGTTGGTGATCTTACCTGTGGTAAGATCGAAAAAATGGGCGTTATTATTTCCTTCAACAAACGAACTTCACTCCTTACTTAGAGATTAACTCTTTAGAGAGTTATTGCTTCTCCTCCGGCTTTTCCAATCTTTTCTACTGCCCTCTCGGAGAAGAATGGTGCCTTAATAAGAAGGGCTTGGGTGACTTTTCCTTTACCTAAGACTTTGTTGTAGCCCAGTTCGGTAACATCGATGGTGATCTTTTTACCTTTTTTCTGGGCCAGTCCATTCTTAACCAGCTCTTCTGCTTTGTCATCCAGGTAGTTCAGGTTTACTGGGTTAATCTTGACTATGGTTGTTGGTGGTCTTTTGAAGCCGTACTTTCCATATCGTTTAGGATCGTACTTAACTACCCAACTCCACATGTGCTTATGGCCCCCTGCTTTTCCTCTTCCACCGCGGTGACCGGCTCCTCTTCTTTTCTTGGAACAGCCACCCCCCACGGTACGGGAGCCGCGCATTTTATTTATTTTGCGGGTTTTTCTTATCATTAGATTCACCTTGAGTGATTTTCTTAGATTAATTTGTTATATGGTAAATTTTTTGGTTTGGGGATTATAATTTGATCCAATGTAGGATTGAACTTTAAAGTCGAGTTTTATTACTTTTGATCTAACCTTTTTATAAGTTTGTATTGAGTATTAGATCATCTTCTTTATGAGTGCTTTTATTTCCTCTCCACGATAACCCAGGGTTCCCCCTTCCTTGAAACCTTTTTTGATGTCTTCGTATCCCTTGCGGGGTGGGTGAAGGCGGAAGATGGGCTTCATTCCGGCATCTTCAAGTTGTGCTTTTTCCTGGATAATTGCTTGGGATAGTTCCAGAGCTGAAGAGTATTCTCCATTTTCCTTTAGTTCTTCAGCGGTGACTTTTTTGTTTCCGGGTAGTCTTCCCCTTTTTTCGATTAGTTGGGTGAGGGTTTCCTGGTCGATTTCTCCCCAGGTTATGTAGTCTTTGCCCTTCACTAACATGCCTTGATAACTAGGATTATCTGGGAGGAGTACAGCGTGGTTTATGCGGGTGAGACGGAGCATTTTTAGGGTGTCTTCTACTTTACCTTTGATTCCTGTCCTGCCTCTTACTCTTATGGCTGCTATCATGCTAATCACTCTACACATACTCCAAGGTTTTTAAGATCCTTGGTAGGGGCTTTGACCATGGTTAACTGTTTCAGGGCGTCAAAAATCGCATTAGCGAAGTTGATGGTGGTTTGGGTTTGTCCCTTGGTATTGGACCATACATCATCAATACCAGCCATTCCCAAGATGGTTTTTCCTACATCACCTATGACTAGTCCCACTCCTCCAGGAGCAGGTATGAGAGTTACCCGGACGCTGCCACTTTTGCCTTCCACCTTGAAGGGTACGGTATGTTCCCGTCCGCAAACACATCCCCAGTCTCCGCATCCTCTACGAACTTTAATGACATTAAATTTGGCGTTATCCACTGCTTTGCGTATGGCTGGACCTACTTCTTTGGCTTTACCTTGGCCCAGTCCCACATAGCCGTTCTGGTTTCCCACGGTTACGATGACCCGGAAATTGACTTTTCGGCCTGATTTGTGCATTCTCTGCACTAGATTGACGTCCATTACTTCTTCTTTGAGATCGGGGAGTAATTTCTCGACGATCTCCAGTTCCATGATGGGTAGTCCTTTGTCGAATATCTCATCGATATTGGTGATCTGGCCCTCCTTTACCATGCGTCCAAGGTTGGTTTTGGGCTCCCATTCTTGATTACTATCGTAATTATTCATGATTTTATACCTCTGTTTCTATCTTGTCTTTGATGTTTTGAAAATGATCAGGAATTTCCAGTGGAGAGAGGCCTTTCTGGATGTATTTGGAAAATTTTTTCTGCATTTCTTTCTTTTCCAGGGACTGGGCGTACTTTACAATATGTTCTCCCTTGATTCTGGTCTCATCTGGAAGTATTACTTCATTGTGGGGTATGTTAAGACCTGCGTCTAGGGCTCCTTTTAGCACTGCATAAACTCTTGAGCCTTTGGTGGAGGACTGCAATCCCACATCCAGCACTGCGTCTTTAATGCCCTCTTTCTGAGCCTTTTTACCACACAAGTATCCGGTTAGGTAGGCGGCGGAGGTGTTCTTTCCGCTTCCCAACCATCCTAATCCCTTGAGTTCCTGAGAGTGTGCTGATATCAGTGTATTATCCCCCTGGAGTTTCACATCTATTATCTGAGCTATGGTATGATTACTTGTAACTCTTACCACAAATCTGTGTTTATCGAGTTCTATGAGCTTTAACCTTGCCCCATAGTCTGTTTTACCTTCTTTTCTACGTTTGAATGGTGTTTTGTATCTTGAACCTTGTGCCAATTTAATTCCCCCCATTTATCTCAAAAGGTCATGGTCTCGGGCGTAGGTTTTCATATAGGATTTACTACGGAATGCACCGCCCTTAGCCATTTTGTAAAGTTTACGGTAAGTAGTGCGGTTGATCTCACGCTCATCCCTCATACCTTTGAGGTCCTTACGGAGCGCTCTGATGGTGTTCATCCAAGCTTTTTTCTTGGGGTTTCTGGCCCCTTTAGCTCCTTTTATACTTCCTCGACCTTTTCTTCTTCCTTTCTTTTTCTGTTCCGCTATCTTTTTTGATCGATAGCTGCTGATACCCTTTTTGGGTCGGGCTTGTATGTATCCGTCCTGGATGAGACTATTAACTCCTTCTCGGGTGATTGCCCGGGAAACTTGTTCCAGGTTATCGGGGTCTATCCAAACCCGGTTAACTCCTACTTTAAGTAAATCTGCAGCTAGTCTCTTCTGAGTAGTAAGATTCATAAAGAAACCTCCACTTCAACCTTTTTTTGTAAGGTTGAACAAAAGTTTTATTCCACATAGTGATCCTAAATCGATTTTTTTTTCCAGGATCTGGGGGGATTTTAATTTCCTTTACATCCCACCTTTTTCTTGTCTTTCCAATGATTTTTTTATTCTGCCATCACCAATCAAATAATTTTATTGATAAAGATGATCGCCCCATAAATTCCTATGATAACTGTTCCTAAACAAACAAAATACTTCTTGCTGGTGAGGATCAGTTTAGGATTTTTATTCCCATCTCTTGGGCCTTCTGGATTATGATTTCCTTTTTTCTTTGCCCGATGGTAGAACTGATTCTGCCTGCTTGTGTTTTGGGGTCCAGACTTTCCAATTCTATCAGGTTATGTACTAGAACATCCTGATATCCTGAGGGGTGTAGTCCTCTGTTTTTTCGGGGGGATCGATAGCCAATGGTAGGCACGGCAGGTTTCCTAGCTTCGTGTCTGCGTGTTTTGCTGGTTTTTCCTCTAGCTTTTCTCCATTTCTCCCCTAGCTTTTTGTAGCGGTGCCATTCCTGTCTTCTGAATTTTGGTTTTTTCATGGGGAGTTCACTCCTTACCTACTAGGTAAATTCCATCTTGGAATACTCGGGGGTCTCTTCCTCTGATCTTGGTCGCTTGTTCGATGTTGGCCATGGTTTGACCTACCTCTTCCTTGTGGATGCCAGTAACGATTACTTCATCACCCTGGATCTTCACTTTAGCGTCGCCAACGATTTTGGCTGTGCGAGGGTAGCGTTCTCCCAGGAAGTTTTCAATGGTTATCTTACTCTGGGTTGCTTTCACGGTCATGGGAAAGTGGGCGTAAACTATCTTCATCCGGTATGTGAACCCTTCGGTTAACCCCAGGACCATGTTGTTAATATGGGACCTTATGGTTCCCAACATGGCCTTGTCCTTCTTTTTGGGGAATCGAGTTTCTAAGATTACTTTATCATCTTCTAATCGGATGTTAACATTGCCTTGCTTGAACTTACGTTTTAGTTCTCCCTTGGGTCCCTTCACAGTGACTTCTTTGTTTATGGTGATCTCCAAGTCTTCGGGGATGGGGATTTCCTCCCTTAAAACTACTGCTAAAGCCATTTTTATCACCTAATAAACGTATACAAGTAGTCTACCGCCAATACCCTTCTCTTTGGCTTCTTGGTGGGTCATTATTCCTTCAGAGGTAGTAAGGATTATGATCCCGAAGTTTTTTGATGGTAGATATCTTTTTTCAAATTTTTCGAATTCGTCGGTTTTCACGGCGTGTCTAGGCTTTATCACACCGCTATTGTTTATATTTCCCTCTAGTTCCACTGTGAATTGTCCGGCTTTACCATCGTCTATATATTCAAATTCACCAATGTAACCTTCTTTCTGCATCGTCCTCAAGACCTGCCCAATCATTTTGGATGCGGGAGAAATGGAACATTTGTTATTTCCCTGTATCTCATTATTTCGCATGTTAGTGAGGGCATTGGCCAAAGGATCCATAAGTGTCATCTCTTCACCTCTAATTAAACTTCTTAAATCCGATTTTTGGGGCAAGTTCCCGGAAACATTGTCTACAGAGCATTAATCCGTATCTCCTTACAAGAGCAGAGTGGTCTCCGCATCTTCTACATTTCCTGGATGCCTTTCCATATTTTCTGGGCAAAATTATCACCTATAATTGATCTTAAGATTTTATCTCAATCTGAAATTTTTCTTGGATATATTCCCTGGTCTCCTGGGAGGTGACCTGATGTTTGTGGGGAATGTGTTTCCGCTGGATCTTTCGTCTTTTTATCCTGTAACCAGGTTTTTCGAAGGTTATGTTAACATTCATCCCAAATATCCCAATTTCAGGGTCGTATCGCATTCCTGGAATGTCTATGTGTTCTTCTATTCCAAAGGAAAGGTTGCCCTGCCTGTCAAACTGACTAGTTTTTATATTTTTGTCTAGACCAGAAAGTATGAGTTTAACCGATTCATGGGCCTTCTCACCCCTTAAAGTCACCTTACATGCTATGGGCTGGCGTTTTCTGATTCCAAACTCAGGGTTGGTGACCTTTGAAAAGGTGCGTACAGGTTTCTGGTTGGTAATTGTTTCCAGAAGTTTTTCAGCTCTGGCAAGTCTTTCACCAGACTCACCAACTCCTATGTTAACTGTGGCCTTGGCTATGCGCACTTGCTCCATAGGGTTCATCTAGTGACCTCCTGGAAGTGAAATCAATGGTTTGTCTTTTCCCAGTACGAAAAAATATTCCTTTATAGTCTGGAATGTGTTTCCATCATCGGTTTCAATGATTACTGTATTGAGCATGGAGCTACGGGTAATGTTAATATCTTTAACTTTTCCTTTCTCTCCAATGTGTTTACCTCCAGTCACTAAACCAATTGCACCGTTTTCGAATACGATGTGGTCATTGATTTCCTGTTCAGGTACTTGCAGTACCACCACATCTCCAGGCTTGTAATCTCCTTCAGCCAAGTGGTTGCGGCCATCATGGAGGTTTAGCTGGATTTTACCACCTTTGATTGTGGTCTTGTCCTCGATACGGCATAGTTTGAATTCGGTGTTCTCCTTTTCTATGGGGTGTAGAATTAGTCTTCCCCGCTCATCTGGGAGCACACGATAAGTTTTCCCGGATTTGGGTAGCTGGACCACGTCCATGAATCCCACTGGAAACTTATAGTCCTTTCGGATGCGTCCGTCCACCAGAACTTCACCATTGTTGATGATGATCTTGGCCTCACGGGCGTTGTCTGCTACTTGGAGAATGTCTCGAACTATGATTAGGAGTGGTAATGATCCTTTGATTGAATGAGGACCGGGACTGGGTTTAACCGTCCACGTGAATTCTTTAGGGTGGATGGGCCAGTGTTCCGGTGATTTGTATCGTTTTAAATGTTTTCTTGATCCCATTTTGGCCATTTTATCCCTTCCTTTCTATTATCTGATTGCGTTCATCATCTTCCCGATCCAGTTCCACTATCATGAGGTTGGAGGGGTGTATTGGATGGTAAGCTTGATTTCCGTCTGGTTTCTGCACGCTAACTCCTTCAATCATGATTCGGTAGTGTTTGAGGTCTACCTTTTCCACTTTGCCTTCGTGGTCTTTGAAGTCACCTCGGAGTACCTTTATTGAGTCTCCGGTTTTCACTGGCAGTGAGCGGCGTTTGTATTCTTCCCTTAGTTCAGGGCTGAGTGTCACCGCCATTAACTTATGACGAACATGTAATGGTGCCTGGTAACGGAATTTTCTCTGTTTTCTTGGTTGTTTGGACATTTAATCACCTTAAACGATTATACTGGCAGCGCTTCCCACTGAGGGCCATCTATCCGCGGCTTCCTTAGCCACCGGTCCCCTAATTTCGGAGCCTTTAAGCAATCCATCTGTGCTGACTATAACTGCTGCGTTGTCCTCGAATTTGACTCTTAATCCATCTGCCCTGCGGAATTCTTTTTTTTGTCTGACTACTACTGCTGTGGTGACTTCCCGGCGCATGTCTATGGTACCTTTCTTAACCGAGATCACCACCATATCTCCCACACCAGCAATATCCAGTCTTCGACGAACACCTTTGTATCCCTTAACCGATATTATTTCTACTTCGCGGGCTCCGGTGTTGTCGATGCATTGGAGGCGAGCGCCGACGGGTAGGGATTTGCTAATTTTAGATGTGATGGCCTTCATTTTTTTTAACTCCCTTTTACTTCCACCACTACGAAGTGCTTGGTCTTAGAGAGGGGTCGGCACTCCGCTATCTTAACTGCATCGCCCACTTTCAGTTGAATGCAATCTGGTTTGTGAGCGTTTATCTTAGACTTTCTCTTCTCGTATCTTTCGTATTTTCTTATGAACTTGTAGAAACTTCTTTCCACGGTTATGGTCCGCTCTGCTTTATCACTAGTGACAATACCTTCCAGAATTTGGCCCCGCACTGGCAGGGTCCCGTGGAAGGGGCAGTTAGGATCATCGCATTTTTCTTTGGGTTCGGTAACTTCAATACCAACAACCATGATATCACCAATATTTCCTAAATCTCTTTTTTATCCTATCTTCAGGGCGATAAACTATTATCTTGCCATTAATTTCAACTATACTGCCATTGGGCAGTTCAAAATGGAAGGTGGCACTTCCCTTGGGAATGATTTTTTCATTCCCTGCACCATCTTCAAGGTTAATGGTTTTTTTTGTTTCGTCAACCACTCTTCCCTCTATTCCTATTAACTCCCTATTCGAGCTTTGGACAACTTTGACTCGCAACCCCACAAGCTCGTGTCTTATGATGTTTTGAGGAGTGATCATGATATTCCTTTGATGCATTAGAGACGCTTGGAGGAATGATGAATGGATTTCCATGTTGAACATAGTAATATATGTTGAGCCAGGTTTGATCTGAATGCTAATGAAGGCTATTCAATCGAGAATAGTCCTTGGTATGTCACTCCAGAATCTGGACCAGTTCTAAAATTTGGTCAAGATAAAAGGTGATTTTAGCTATCTTGCATCTACCGGATTTGTATGGTGTCCGAAGAAAAACCCATATTAGCCAGAACTTCTTTGACCCTTCTTTTATGGTCGCCTTGTAGTTCTATTTGGCCTTTTTTTGCTGTTCCTCCACATGCACATTTGTTTTTCAGTTCCTTGGTGAGTTCTTTTATGTCTATATCGTGCTCGTCTATTCCTTCAACGATGGTCATAAGTTTCCCGAATCTTCTCCTCACCGTGTACACCTTAACTATTTGTATCTCCCGAGCTATTTCCTCGCAGACGCAGAGTTCTTCTGGAAGACCACAAACCTCGCAGACTTTCATCGATTTTTATTCTCCTTCTCTTTTTCGTTCATAATAGTTAGAACACGTGCAATGGTTCTTTTGAGTTCCTTTATCTTCCCTGGGTTCTCATATACCCCAGCAGCAGCACTTTTTGATATGTCGCTGGAGTGTTCCGCACGGAGTTCGTCCAGCTTTCTCTGGATTTCCTCTATTTCCATTTCACGTATCTCTTTGCTCCTTAATATTACCATCTTTCTACATCCTTTTATAATTTATGACAATTACGGAAGAGATTTAATCCTATTTGGATTTCTCCGATTTTTTCTTAACTTCAGAAGCTTTATCTGTTTTTGCTGATTTATCTTCAACAATTTTCTTAGCTTTAGAAGTTTTGGTTTTCACTTCGTCAGTTTTCTCCTCAGCTACTTCCTTAACTTCAGCGGCTTTCTCTTTTACCTCAGCGACCTTCTTGGAAGTTTGTTTCTTAGCCTTAGAAGCTTTTTCTTTTACCTCAGAAACTTCTTCTTCAACAGCTTCCTTAACCTCAACAGCCTTAGACTTCACTTCGTCAGTTTTCTCCTCAGCTACTTCCTTAACTTCAGCGGCTTTCTCTTTTACCTCAGCGACCTTCTTGGAAGTTTGTTTCTTAGCCTTAGGAGCCTTTTTTTTCAGTTCAGAAGCTTTTTTCTTAGCCTTAGAAGCT
>Ga0209048_10003091_pt1 | contig 16311 bp, 13 predicted proteins | sample FrelakmetCRP12CR_FD_187146 | JGI IMG/M metagenome (GOLD analysis project Ga0209048, IMG submission 187146) | Freshwater lake sediment microbial communities from the University of Notre Dame, USA, for methane emissions studies - CRP12 CR (SPAdes)... | ecosystem: Environmental > Aquatic >... | reverse complement strand
GGCGCACGACCAGCTGCAACTGACGCGCCTGAAGCGCCGCAAGCTGCTGCTGAAGGACCAGATCGCCTGGCTGGAGCGGCAGATCGACCCCGACGTCTCCGCGTGAATCGCAGGATCGGGTATCGACGCCGGACAGGCTGCGACGACCGAGACCGGACACCGTGCACTTCCCGCGCCGGGGTCCTTGGCCGGCGACCCGTTCAGGCAGGCGGCGCGGACCCGCCCCCGGCCCTCGCCGTCATCCCGGTATCCGCCCGTACCTGTCGTCGAAGCGGACGATGTCGTCCTCGCCGAGGTAGCCGCCGCACTGGACTTCGATCATCACCAGCGGCTCCTTCCCGGGGTTCTCCAGCCGATGCTTCGTCTCGACCGGGATGTAGGTGGACCCGTTGGCCTCGACGACGAACGTCTCGTCACCGCGCGTGACCTTGGCGGTTCCGGCGACGACCACCCAGTGCTCGCTGCGGCGGTGATGGAGCTGCAGCGAGAGCGCGGCGCCCGCCTTCACCTCGATCCGCTTGATCTTGAAGCCGGGGCCTTCCTGCAGCACCGTGTACGCGCCCCAGGGCCGCGCGACGGTCTTGTGCAGCCGGTACGTTTCGTGGCCGCGCGCCTTCAGCTCGCCGACGACGTCCTTGACGCGCTGCAGGTGGTCGCGGTGCGCGACGAGCAGGGCGTCGGGCGTGTCCACGATGACGAGGCTCTCGACGCCGACCGTCGCGACGACGCGATCGCCGCCGTGGACGTACGTGTCGCGCGTGGCGATGGTGACGCGTTCGCCCTGTCCGCGGTTGCCCTGCGCGTCGGGCGCGACGAGCTCCGCCATGGCCTGCCACGAGCCGACGTCGCTCCAGTCGAACGCGCCGCGCACGACCGCCACCTCGCAGGCAGCGGCGGCCTTCTCCATCACCGCATAGTCGAGCGAGATGTCCGGCACGGCGGCGAACAGGTCCGCATCGATCTCCAGCATCGGATCGTCGCCCCTGCCGGCAAGCGCCTGCGCGACGGGCCGCACGGCTTCGAGGACCGTCGGTGCGTGCCGTGCAAACGCGGCGAGGATCGCGGCGGGCGTGAAGCAGAACATGCCGGAGTTCCAGACGTAGTTGCCGGCGGCGAGGTACTCGCGGGCGGTGGGAAGCGCCGGCTTCTCGACGAAGCGGCGCACGGCGAACGCCGGCGGCGCGCTTCCGGCGAGCGCATCGCCGCACTCGATGTAGCCGAAGCCGGTCTCGGGGTGCGTCGGGCTGATGCCGAACGTCACCAGCGAGCCGTCCTGCGCCAGGCGCGCGCCGCGCGCGACCGCCGCCGCGAACGCCGCCTGATCGCGGATCAGGTGGTCGGCGGGAAGCACCAGCAACACGCGGTCGTCGCCGCGCATGGCGACGCAGAGCGCCGCGAGCGCCACCGCCGGCGCGGTGTTGCGTCCGAACGGCTCCAGCAGGAACGAGCTCCGTGCCGGCTGCCGGTCGCCCAGCCCCGCGTAGGCGTCCCGCGTGTGGAAGTAGTACTCGCGGTTCGTGACCGTCACGAGCTCGGCGACCCCGGGCAGCGACAGCGCGCGCGTGGCCGTCTTGGTGAGCAGCGTTTCGCCGTCGGGCAGAGGCATCGAGGGCTTCGGCGCGGTCTCGCGCGAAAGCGGCCACAGCCGCGTGCCGGCGCCGCCCGAAAGAATCACGGGGACGATGCGGGCGATTCTTTCGGTGGCGGGCATGGGGGGTGGGCGGCGCACGGCCCGAAGGTCTTGAAACCGGCGAAGTTTACCCCATATCATTTCTCCCCCTCCGTTGCCGGGACGTCTGGGGCAACGGGTGGTATGATGTAATTTCTTGAGCGCAATGCGCGTCGCGGATTCTATCGCGGCGCACCGCGGCGATTACCGGGGGTGAACTGGTTTCGACGGGGGTTGCAACGCAGCTCGGGGCATGCCGAGGCGCAGGTCCTCGTAAATCCGCTGCAATCGCAAACTTAACTGCGAACGACGAAACGTACGCTCTGGCGGCTTAATCCCGCCGGACCTCGCACCCGGCAGCGCTCGGCCGGGGTGATGCAGCTGTCACAGCGAGGACATCTAGAGCGATCGCGCCCGCCCGGGTCACTTGGGCGAAGCGTCAAAGCTAGGTGACTGGTCCTGCCGTCGTCTGTCAGTCAACGGCGTCGGGGCGAGAGCACAATGACTCGACTAAGCATGTAGTCCTGACTGCCGAGTGCTTCCGGACGCGAGTTCGATTCTCGCCACCTCCACCATCAGCAGGAACGACGGCCCCCGCGCGGGGCCGTTTTTCTTTCCAGCAGGGCGCGGCTTCAGGTGACGCGAAAATTGCCGAACTGCCACGGGTCCTCGCGTTCGACGTCTTCGGGGAACAGCCACTCCCGTCCGGCGAGCGGCGTCCAGTCGCTGTAGGCGCCCACGACCTCGCCGAGGTAGGGACGGCAATGGCGCAGGATTTCCTCGTAGGGCAGGTCGTCGGGCTCGACCACGTCACGCGCCGGATTGGCGATGGCCCACAGCACACCGGCCGTTATGGGGGCCGCCACTTGCAGACTGGTGGCACTGTTGCAGGGGCACAGCGCGCGCGCCTGCGCGATCGACAGCTGCGACCCGTACCAGTAGGCGCCGCGCGCATGGCCCATCAGCAGCACACCGAGTTCGTCCATCCCGGAGACGATCTCGTCCTTCAGCACGCGCTGCCGGTCCTGGATTCGCCAGTTGCGCGCGGCCAGCTCCAGCAGCGACAGCACCGCGTCGTCGCAGGGGTGATAGGCGTAATGCACGGTCGGCCGGTAGCTCGGCGCGGCCGAGTCGCCCAGCGTCAGGAAGTCGGCGATCGAGATCGATTCGCCGTGCGTGATGAGAAACCCGTGCATCGGCCCGGTGCGCGGTGTCCAGCTGCGCACGCGCGTGCTGGCGCCGGGGCGGTTCAGGAAGATCGCAGCGCGCGAGCCCGCGTCGTGCCGCATCGCATCGGCGGGCAGCATGCGCTCGTGGCTCCCCCAACCGAGTTCGGCGGGCTGGCAGCTCTCGTCGACCAATGCGGGCACCGACCAGGTGTTGACGAATTCGCCGGGCGCCTTGCGCCGCGTGCCGACCTGGGTATCGCGTTCGGCGACGTGGATGACGCGAACGCCGAGGCGCTGCGCGAGCCGCGCCCAGTCGGCGCGCACGCGCGGCGATCCGGCGGCCACGCCCGTGTCGCGCGCCAGGTCGAGCAGTGCCTGCTTCAGGAGGTGCGAGACCAGCCCGGGGTTGGCGCCGTGGTTCACGAGGGCGGTCGGGCCGTCGCGCCCGGGTCGACGCAGGGCGAGCGCAGCCTCGCGCTGGGCGTAGTTGGTGCGCTGTGCGGGCGGCGTCGAGGCCTCGAAATAGTCGCCGGCCCAGGGCTCGATGCAGGTGTCGAGGTAGAGGACGCCGCGGGCCTGGCAGAACTCGATTAGCGCCGTGCTGCACACGTCCACCGCCAGGTTCAGCAGGAAGTCGCCCGCGCGCAGCAGCGGCTCGAGACACGAGCGATAGTTGCCGGCATCGATTCGCTGGGGCAGGCAGGCCACGCCTTGCGCGTCGGCCATGGCGATGGCCGCCGCGTCGGGCTCGATGACCAGCACCTGCGCCGGCTGCATGTCGATGTGGCGCAGCAGCAGCGGCAGCGTTGCCTGGCCGATGCAGCCGAAGCCGACCATGACCAGCCGGCCACCGAACGCACCCTCCTTGCGCCAGACATCCATCGTCCGTGATCCCCCTTGGCCCGGCAGCGGCGCGCACCACTCCCCGGGTGCACCCTGATTGCGTCGAAATGCGTGCAGCCTAGCGGCACCGTCGGGCCACCGGCTTGACGAACGTCAACACCATTGTGCACCCATCGGCGCATCGGCAACACGGGCAGGGCGGGGTTTCGGGATTCGCGCCCGACCAAATCCCCGCTCGCACGCGCACAATGGGCGAATGGCGGGGCGCAGTTGCGGCATCGACGGCCTGCGGCGTCGAGCCACGCCCCGTCACCGTGCTGGACGATGCCCGTACACAACGCCGACATTGCCCGGATCTTCGAGGAAATGGCCGAGCTCCTCGAGATCAGCGACGCGAATCCGTTCCGCGTCCGGGCCTATCGCAATGCGGCGCGCCTCGTCGGGGATCTGCAGCTCGACATCGCCGCCACGCTGGTGAAGGGCGGGACGCTGCCGAAGCTGCCCGGCATCGGCGCCGACCTCGATGCCCGGATCCATGAGATTGCGGCCACGGGCCGCTGCGCGGCGCTCGAGCGGTTGCGCCGGACGCTGCCACCCGGGATCACCGAGCTGCTGCGCGTACCCGGCATCGGACCGAAGCGGGTGAAGGTGCTCTACCACGAGATCGACGTGCAGACGCTGCCGCAGCTGTACAAGGCGGCGCGGGAGGGCCGGCTGCGGGCGTTGCCCGGCTTCGGCGAGAAGACGGAGGCCAACATCCTGCAGGCGGCCGAGGCGCATCTGGGACAGGCGCGGCGGTTCAAGCTCGCTGTCGCGGCGCAATACGCGGATACCCTCGTCGATTACCTGCGGAAGGTGAACGGGGTACGCGAATGCGTCGCCGCCGGCAGCTTCCGGCGCATGCGCGAAACCGTCGGCGACCTGGATATCCTGGTGACCGCCGCGGCGAACAGCCCGGTGACGACGCGCTTCGCCGAATACCCGGAAGTCCGGGAAGTCCTGGCAAGCGGCCCCACGCGGTCGAGCGTCGTGCTCGAATCGGGCCTGCAGGTCGACCTGCGCGTCGTCCCGCCGGAAAGCTACGGTGCCGCGCTGCATTACTTCACGGGTTCGAAGGCGCACAACATCGCGGTGCGGCGAATCGCGCAGGAGCGGGGATTGAAGCTCAACGAGTACGGTGTCTTCCGCGGCGACCGTTGTATCGCGGGCGACACCGAGGCGTCGGTATTTGCGGCGGTCGGGCTGCCGTGGATTCCCCCGGAACTGCGCGAGGATCGCGGCGAGATCGAGGCTGCGCGCGGCGGGAGGTTGCCGCGGCTGGTCGAGCTGTCCGATGTCCGCGGCGATCTGCATGCGCATACCAAGTGGACCGACGGCCACCAGACCGTGCGCGAGATGGGCGCGGCGGCGGCGGCGCGCGGGCTCACGTATCTCGCGATCACCGATCACTCGCGCCGGCTGACGGTAGCACGGGGCCTCGATCCGCAGAGACTGCGGAAGCAGTGCGACGAGATCGCGCGCGAGGCGCCCGCGCTCGCGGGGATCACGCTGTTGACGGGAATCGAGGTCGACATCCTGGAGGACGGATCGCTGGATCTGCCCGATGCGGTGCTTGCCGGGCTCGACGTCGTGATCGCGGCGATCCACAGCCGGTTCGACCTGTCGCGCGAGCGGCAGACGGAACGCATCCTGCGCGCCCTCGAGCATCCCTGCGTCGCGCTGCTCGCGCACCCGCTCGGCCGGCTGATCGACCGGCGCGGTCCCTACGACGTCGACATGCTGAAGGTCATTCGCAAGGCGAAGGCCTGCGGCGTCCATCTCGAGCTCAATGCGCATCCGGAGCGGCTCGATCTCACCGACACGCATTGCCGCGTGGCGAAGGACGAGGGCGTGCTCGTCAGCGTCAACTCGGATGCGCACAGCATTCTGGAGTTCGACAATCTCAAGTTCGGCATCGGGCAGGCCCGCCGCGGCTGGCTCGAGAAAGGCGACGTGCTCAACACGCGCGGAGTCGCCGACGTGAAGCGGCTCTTTGCACGAAGGCGCGCCGGAAGTACCGTCACCACGGGGATGCGCTGATGCCAGCGAAGGCCGGCGGCAAGGGTCCGTTGTTCTGGCCTGCCGTGGCGTGGGGCGCGCTCGCCATTCTGCTCGGCACTCCACGTTCCCCTTTCGCACAGGAGGGCAAGACGATGACACTGACGATCTCCTCGACCGCCTTTGCTTCGAACGGAGCGATTCCCGCGCTGTACACCTGCGAGGGCAAGGACATCTCGCCGCCATTGGTCTGGCGCGGCGCGCCGCCCGGCACGAAGAGCCTTGCGCTCGTCGTCGACGATCCGGATGCGCCCGACCCCGCTGCGCCGAAGATGACGTGGGTGCATTGGGTGCTCTATGACATTCCGGCCTCGGCGGGCGGCCTCGCCGAAGCGGTCACGCGCGCGGGGCTGCCCGCAGGTACGCGCGAAGGTGTCAACGACTTCGGGCGCACCGCCTACGGCGGGCCGTGCCCGCCGATCGGCCGGCACCGCTATTTCTTCAAGCTGTACGCGCTCGACACGCTCCTGCCCGATCCCGGGCCGCCGGACAAGACAGCGCTGGAGACGGCGATGCGCAGGCACGTTCTCGCGCAGGCCACGCTGGTCGGGACGTATCAGAAGGCGCGCTGAGAGTTCGGCAGGAACGCAGTTTCGGACATTCCCCGCATCGAATCGCGCAAAAAAATACCGCGTCGGCATCCCGTCGTCTTGTCAGATGCCGAGCGCGGCGACGCGCTAGAGGAGAAACGTTGCGTCGAAAGCATCCTTTTACTCCACGCCGATGCAGCCCGTTTTGATGCAAGTCATGGTCGCGTCGACGCCAAGGAAAGCCCCGCCCCATTGCCCTTTGAAAAGGACCGATAATGAGACCCCGACGCGCGCCGAGGCCGAGCGCTGCACATGCGCGGCGTCAACCTCGCTCGGTGCAGAGGGGGCGAGTACAGTAGCGGCAGCGCAACCACGGAGGCGAGATGCGCTTTGTCATGACGGTCATATTGATGCTTGTCGCCGCTCCTGCCTGCGCGGAGTGGGTGAGGCTGGGTGAGTCCGATGCGGCCGTCGCGTATCTCGACACCGCGACGCTCGTAGTGGACGGCAACCTTCGCAGGGTCTGGCGGCTCACAGACCTGAAGGCGCGAGACCCCGACGGAGAACACTCCCGGACCTTTTTGAGCGAGTACGACTGCAGGGAATGGCGGGTGCGGACGCTTGCCATAAGCATCCATTCGGGGCCGATGGCGACGGAGAAAGTCATCGCCAAGCACGATACGCCCGACGACTGGAGAGACGTGACCCCCGGCACGGCGGGCGCCGAGATTCTCATGCTCGTCTGCCGCCCGTAAGCGGCGCGCACAGGGCAGCCCGGCGTCCCTTCGCGAGCGTCCGCCGCTGCGTTCTTGCCGCAACGCCGTTCGCCTACCCCCTGCTGTGGTCAGCGCGCCGTCGTGTTCCCGGCGGGCTTGCCCTGCAGCGAGCGCATCGCGTCCTGCGTGCGCGCCCGGATGACGCCGACGCGTCCCTCGTGCGCGATCGGGTCCTCGGGCAGCACGAGCCACGACATCAGGTCCCGGATCGAAACGAGTCCCTGCACCTGTCCGCCATCCTCGACGACAAGGTGCCGGTGCCGGTGCACGACCATCAGGCGCAACGCCTCTTCGACGGTCGCGGACGCGGCGACGTGCCGCACTTCGCGGCTCATGACGGACGTCACCGGCGTGGTCTTGGGATCGCGTCCCTCGTTCAGGACGCGGCGCATCAGGTCGCGCTCGGTGAGAATCCCCTCGACCGGGCCTCCCGCGTTCCGGATCACGACGGCGCCGATTCCCTTCGCGCTCATCAAGGCCACGGCCTCGGCCACTTTCGCCGACGCGGAAACGGCGAAGAGTTCCTGAATGTCCTTGATCTTGATGACGCTGCCGACCGTTTGCGTGATCATGGTTCCTCCGGAGAAATTCCATCGGGCGGGCAGATGCGGCCACTCCCGGCGCCACCGGCGGGCCCCGACGTTCCGATCGCGGAACGACGCCGGATGGAAGCGGACTTTCTACCCTTTTCGCCGCGCCGAATTGACACAGGTCAAACTGTGTCGGGCCGGGGTGCAGGGCGCCTGCCGCATGGCTGCCGTGCGCCGCGCGCAAGCCGTTCCACGACGGCCCGGGACATCATTGCTTGGTCGTCTCTCCCGCCAGCATCCGTGCGAGCTCGCCGCTCGCGATCAACTTTTCGAGGTCGCGCGCGCCACCGACCAGCACGCCCTTGACGAACACCATGGGAAAGGTCGGCCATCCCGTCCACATTTTCAGCGCATTGCGCCGCCGCCATCCGCCCAGGTAGCTGCCGTATTCGAGGTACCTGAACGGGACGCGTGCCGCCGTCAATGCCTTGCATGCCTTCTTCGGCCACGGGTTCTGCGCCATGCCGACCACGACGACGTCGTTCGCGGCCACTGTCGTCCGCACCAGGTCGACGAGGTCGGCGTGGTGCTTCGCGACGCTGTCCCGGATCGCGGGATGGATGTGGCCCTCGTCGAGAATGCTGCGGCTCATGATTCGGCCCTCCTTATGCGGTCGCTCGCGCCCGCGTCGTCCAGGCGTGGCATTGTACGCGGCTCACGCGGCCCATCCGCACATGCGCATGACGCGTTGCGACAGGCGGGCCGCCGAGCCGGGCGAGCGCGCTTCGTGCCGGCGGCATGCGGCCGGCTGTCAATCCGCGGCCGGTGAGCCTACGATGGCAATGTTTTCGTGGAGGGACCATGCGATTTGCAATGCTGGCCTTCGCCGGTCTGGCGATCGCCGCCGGCGCCGGGCACGCGCAGGACGCGCAAGTCCTGCTGCAGAAGTACGACTGCACCCTTTGTCATGCCAGCGACGAGACGAAGACCGGCCCGGCTTTCGTCGACGTGGCGGCCAAGTACCGCGGCAACCCGAACGCTGCAACGATCCTCGCCGCGGTCGTGCGGAAGGGGGTGCATGGGAGCGGGCCGTGGCCGATGCCGCCGCTGCCGCAGGTGCCGCCGGACGACGCGAAGAGGATGGTCGATTACATCCTGGCGTTGGGGAAGTGAGGCCGCCTCCCGCTGCCGCGACGCCCGGGCCGTTCGCAGCGCGGCATGTTCTGCCGGTAGGGTGTCGGCCGGATTCCGGCACGCGGGCCCGGGCAATCGTAAATTCGCCGTGACGCTGCATCATCGCCACGGGCCGGCAGGCCGCCAAACGGTGCTGTCCGCGCGGTGCCGGGTGCCCCTTCCTGTCATGGCGATGCACCTATAGTTTTATAAAATCAATAAGTTACTCTCGCGGGTCACCCTTTCGGCCCGGCATTGCGTGAGCGCGTCCGCGTGAAGCGATCCCGTAATCCTGCGCAGGTGCGACGTTGGCATGAAGGATGCAGGGTCTTTGTCACTCATATGTCGATGACCACGCAGGCGAACGCTCGGCCGCCGTCCCGATGAATCCTGTCAAATACACCGGTGCACCCGCGCGTCCGGAAGCCACCCCATGACCGAACCCACTGCCGACGTGGTCACGATCCCGGTCAGGAGCCTGCGGTTCCTGGTCGTCGAGGACGACGTCGATCAGCGCTTCCTGCTCGTCCGGACCCTCAACCGGATGGGCATGGCCGACGTCGTCGAGGCGCCGTCGGGCCGCGCCGCGCTCGAGCTGCTGGGCCACGACGGCAACGGATTCAACATCGTCATCACCGACCTCCGGATGCCCGACATCGACGGCATGGAGCTCGTGCGGCGCATCGGCCAGCGCCAGATCCCCGTCGGCATGATCCTGCTGACGGGACTCGCTGCCGATGTCCTGCACTCGGCGGCAACGATGACGCAGGCCTATGGCGTGAAGATGATCGGCGCCCTGGAGAAGCCCGCCACGCGGGAGAAGCTGTTTTCCCTGCTGACGCGGTACTGGAACCCGCAGGCTGCGGCGGCTGTCAACGCGCCCGTCGATTTCCGGCCGACGGCGGGCGAAGTCCTCGGCGGCTTCGCCGGCGCGCAATTCGAGCCCTTCTTCCAGGCGATCGTCGATCTCGCGACGGGCGATGTGATCGGGGCCGAGGCGCTGGCGCGGTGGCAGCATCCGGTCCACGGGATTCTCGGCCCCGACATGTTCCTTCCGCCGCTCACGCGTGCCGGCTTCCTCGACGAACTGTCGTGGATCATGCTCGCGTGCTCGGCGATGGAAGCGCGCCGCTGGCTCGACGCCGGCCTGAACATGACCGTGTCCGTGAACGTCTCGGCGACGTCGCTCGTCGATCCCGGCTATTCCGATTCGGTGAACGAGATCGTGTCCTCGCACGGCATCAAGCCCTCGAACATGATCCTCGAGCTCACCGAGACCGAGGCGATCGGGAACGCCGCCGCGGCGCTCGAGAATGTCACGCGCCTGCGGATGCAGGGATTCGGCCTCGCGGTCGACGACTACGGCGTCGGCTATTCGTCGATGCACGAGTTGTCGCGGATGCCGTTCACCGAAATCAAGATCGACCGGTCGTTCGTGACTGCCGCGGCCAAGGACGAACGGCCCCGGCTGATCATCGAGCAGACGGTTGCGATGGCCCGCCAGCTGGGGCTCAAGACCGTCGCCGAGGGCGTGGAAACCCGCGCCGAGCGCGACCTGCTGCAGTCGCTCGGCTGCGACAGGATCCAGGGCTATTTCGTCGCGAAGCCGATGGACGGCCGCGCGTTCCTGACCTGGGCGCACCAGCGGCGCGCCGCCTCCGAGGCGCAGGCGCGCGCCCACCGGCCCGAGAAGAAGATCTTCGGCACCTGACCGTTCGGGCTAGGCGTCCGCCGGCGCCGCGATGCCCAGCCGTTCGAGGACCGCACGCCACGACCTGGGATCGCGCGCCCGCCCGGGCGGGGCTTCGGCATCGTAATCGATCGTGCACTTGCGCTCGTCGGCGTCGAGCGGCTCGCGCGTGCGCAGCTGATGGTCGAGCACGGCCAGATCCGCCTCCGAGGCATCCGTTCCGAGCTTCGCGCGCTCCGCGACGCGCGCGCGCAGCGTCGCGTCGCCGGCGGCGAAGTTCACGATCGCAAAGGGTAATGCGAGCTCCGCGGCGCGGGCGCGGAAGAGATCGCGCTGCGCGCGCCGGAGGAACGTGCCGTCGACGATGGCGACGCGCCCCGCCGCGGCGACGGCCTCCGCGAGCGTGAGCGCCCGACGGTAGGTGCGCTCGGTCGCGTCCGGCGTGTACAGCCCGGTGCCGAGCTGCGAACCGCTGCGCTCCGCCGCCGCCATGCCGTGGAGCCGCTTGCGCTCGACGTCGGTGCGGATCCGGATCGCGCCGGTCATCTCCAGCAGCGCCTGCGTCAACGTCGTCTTGCCGGAGCCGGAGAGTCCGTGCGTGACCAGGATCGCAGGGCGCGGCGGTTGCGCGTAGTGGCGCGCGAGGTCGACGTAGCCGCGGTACTCGGCGACGAGCGCCTCCTTCTCGTCGCCCGCCGCGAGCTGGCCCGCGCGCAGGCATGCGACCTTCGCGCGCACCAGCGCCCGGTACGCGAGGTAGAACCGGAACACGGACAGCCCGGCGTAGTCGCCGGTGATCTCGAGGTAGGCGTTCTGGAACCGGTGCGCGAGGTCGGGCCGGCCCCGGTCCGCGAGGTCCATCACGGTGAACGCGACTTCGCTCATCACGTCGATCCACCGCAGCTCGTCGTTGAACTCGATGCAGTCGAAGATCGTGAAGCGGCCGTCGATCACGGCGATGTTGCCGAGATGGAGGTCGCCGTGGCACTCGCGGACGAAACCGGCTTCCCGGCGCTGCCGGAAGGCGGGCAGGCGTGCGGCATGCTCGCGATGGGTCCATGCGCGCAGCGCCTCGAGCGCGGCGCGGTCCTGCGGATCGTCGAGCAGCGGCTCGATCTGCGCGAAATTCTGCAGCGCGACGCGCAGCGCCGTTTCCGGCGTGCCGAACGGCGCGCCCGCGGCGGCCTTGTCCACGTCATCGTGGAATTGCGCGACCTGCGCGGCCAGCGTGTCGAGGTGGGCGAGCGTGAGCGCGCCGCGCGCGAGCATCGCGCTCGCGAGCGCATCCTGCGGGAATTCGCGCATCCGGACCGCGTACTCGAGCGCCGGACCGTCGCCGCCGACCCGCGGACGATCGACGCTGCCCGTGATCGCCACGACGTCGAGATAGATCGCCGGAGCGAGCCGGCGATTGAGGCGCACTTCCTGTTCGCAGAAGAATTTCCGCCGGGCGAGCGAGCTGAAATCGAGGAACCCCAGGTCGACGGTCTTCTTGATCTTGTACGCGAACGCGCCGGTGAGCAGCACGTGCGAGATGTGGGTCTCGAGGTGCCGCACGCGCTCGCACCCGGGCTCGAACAGCGCGGGATCGGCGAGCGCCGCGACGAGCCGCGCCTGATCGTATGCGCGTCCGTCTGCCGACGGCGCTATCGGCGGTTCCATCCGCGCACTCTACCGCGTTCGGTCTTCGAACCGTGGATCCGGATGCCGGCACTTGCGCGTGCGCGGCCCGGCGCGCCGCAGCCGCGGCGTCTTCGCACGGTTTGCGCATTGCCTTCCGCCGTTCGTTGATCGGGGTCAACACGCCGCGGCGCGCGTCCGCTACGATGATTTCCGAGCTCCTTCGCCGGCAGCGAGAGGAGCGGGTTCCGACACCGCAATCATGCAAGCCCATGCGTACCTCGCTTGCGCGCCGCAGGGCGCGGGCGTGAGCGTCGCGCTGTTCTACGCCGCGTGCGGCCACGACATCTGCGGCTGGTTCGCCCACGAGCACGTCCATCGCTGCGCCGCCGCGTTCTTCGCGGTGGAGGATTACTACACGGCGGCGGGCACGCATTTCTGCCGCAGCGTCGACGACGACGTCCACGGACCCTGGATCGAGCAGTCGGCGCCGGTGACGACCGAGATTCGCTGCCCCATCGGCGAGGACGACTGCCTCGAGCTCTCCCGCCTTTCGTCCGCGTACATCCGCGAGTGGCTCTTCTTCGCCGACGAGCCGCGCGACCACGACGAGGCCGCGCTGTACCGGAGCCTCGGCTTGCCGGTGCGCCCCGTGAACGTGCGCGCCGCGCAGTTCGACCGCTTCGACCGGAACCGGCCCGTCTGGGTGCACGCGTCGCCCGGCATCGACCTCAACGTCGTCCTGTTCCTCAAGAAACGGCTGCCGGCGAGCCATCGCGAGGCGCGGGTCCTCGCCTGAGGAGCCCGCCAATTCCGCGTAGCGGGACGGCGCCACGCGCAGCCGCCCGTGTCCTGCGCCGTTTCGGGTTCCTTGCCGCACGTCAACAAGTGGCGCGCGCTCATCGCCCACAATCGGGCGCGAGGCCTGCACTCGAAGCAGGGGAGGAGACGGCAATGCGAACGCTCGTCGTGGTTTCCCATCCGACGCTCGGGACGTCGAAGGCGAACGCGGTTCTGGTCGACGCCATCCGCGATCTGCCGGACGTCGAGATCCGCCATCTCGAGGCGCTCTATCCGGACGGCCGCATCGATGTCGCCGCCGAGCAAGCGGCGGCGTTGCGCGCCGAGCGGATCGTCTTCCAGTTCCCGTTCTACTGGTACTCGACGCCGCCGATGCTGAAGCGCTGGCAGGACGACGTGCTGGCGTTCGGCTGGGCGTACGGTCCGGGCGGCACGATGCTCAAAGGCAAGACGTTGCAGCTCGTGCTGACGACCGGGGGTCCGGAATCGGTCTACCGCGAGGGGGGCTATAACCTTTTTTCCGTCAGGGACTTGGTGCGCCCGCTCGAGGTCACCGCGCACCTGTGCGGGATGACGCTCGCCGAGCCTCTCGTCCTCTACGGCGTGCCGAACATTCCCGGCCTCGTCGTGCCGCACGACCCGACGGCGGCGATCGCCCAATTTGGTGCGAGATACCGCGGCCTCGTCGCGAATTAGGCGTTGCAAGAATGCGACATCGCGGCGGCGTGCGCGAGTCGCCGGCCTGTAACGGCTGGCGTAACAACCTCGGGGCGATCTACCCTCTGTTTGCGCTATGGCGGGCAGCCACCCTTTGGGTGTCGCATCCGCCCGCCGCCGCGGCGATTTGCCGCACCGGGGATCCGTTGCAATTGCGCCGGAGTTCCGCAAGAATCCGGTGAGTTCCGCGTGCACTTTGACATGGGTCAAACGCGCCGCTGGACGGCCAAGATTGAATGCACGTGGGAAGGAAGTTTGAGACATGCGGGATGCACGTCCGCACCCGGAACGACGCGGCCCTGGGCCGCGAGGCCGGCGCCGGAAACGGGATTCCCCCGCGGCGGGCGCCAAACGGTAACAAGAAAGGGGACACCATGCGCTTCAAGTCCATCCTCGCCGCAGGCGGCTTTCTCATGGCCTTCGCGGCGGTCCTGGCAACGCCCGTGCTGGCGCAGCAGAAGCCGGCGACGCAGCCCGCCGATGTCGTGCCCGTGTGTGCGAACTGCCACGAGAGCCAGAACAGCACGGTCATGCTGACCGCGCACGGCGCCCGGAACGATGCCAACGGCAGCATGTGCCAATCGTGCCACGGCGACGCGACCCAGCACCTGAAGGACCCGATGGCGGCGAAGCCGGCCAACCCGTTCAAGAAGGGCGTGGCGGCGGCGCAGAAGAGCGCGGTGTGCCAGACCTGCCACGCCGGCAACCGCCACCTGGTGTTCTGGGAGTCGGGCAAGCATGCGCAGAACGAGGTGTCGTGCAACACCTGCCACAACATCCACGCCAAGCCCTCCAAGAACGTTCCGGTGGCGCCGTTCACGACGTCGTTCCGACCCAATGAAGTCGACCTCTGCGGCACCTGCCACCAGCAGATCCGCTCGCAGACGCTGAAGCCCTCGCACCACCCGCTGATCGAGAACAAGATCAAGTGCTCCGACTGCCACAACCCGCACGGCGCGCTCACCCCGATGATGCTGCGCGCCGAAACGGTGAACCAGCAGTGCTACTCCTGCCACGCCGACAAGCGCGGTCCGTACATATTCGCGCACCCGGCGGTCGAGGAGAACTGCATCACCTGCCACAACCCGCACGGCTCGCAATACGCCAGGCTGCTGAACCAGAAGATGCCGAACCTCTGCCAGGAATGCCACGACGCGGCGCGTCACCCGGGCACGATCTACGGGGCCGGGGGCGAGTTCACGTGCACGCCCGAAGCCATTGCCGATCCGATCAACTATCCGGCGTGCAAGGGGAGGCAACCCGGCGCGTTCAACGCCAGCGTCAACACGCGCATGATCGCCCGCGCCTGCACGAACTGCCACAACAACATCCACGGCTCGAATGCGCCGGGACGTCGTGGCGCTTACTTCTTCCGGTAGGGCGAGGAGACCAACATGAGCAAGAGACAACTTTCGATCCTGATCGCGTCGCTCTTCGCCGCGGCACCGGCGTTCGCGCAGTCCACCGACCCGTTCCTCTCCAAGGGGCAGGTCGAGGCCGGCGGCATCTGGGCCAAGACGAACAGCACCATCGACGCCTCGAAGTTCAACGAATACCAGGACATGAGCAACGGGATGCTGTCGAACATCGGCGTCACCGGCCGCAACACGTCGTCCTGGGTCGACGCCTACGGCGAGAACTTCGGCCGCGACGACATGTACATCAACCTCCGCGGCGGCATGTACGACGTGTTCAAGGCCCAGGCCTATGTGAACTGGATCCCGCACAACTTCCTGTTCAACGGCGTCACGCCGTACGCCGGAAGCGGGTCGGCGAGCCTGGTGGCGACCTTCCCGAAGCCGGACGTCGGGACGTGGAACAACGTCGACCTCGGGTACGAGCGCAAGAACGCCGGCGGCTATTTCGAGTGGCAGAAGCAGTCGCCGTGGTACTTCCGCGCCGACGGCAACCAGGTCCAGTTCAACGGGACCAAGCCGGGTGCGTGGGCCAACGGCACGAGCCCGGGCCAGGGCTTCGTCGACACCGCCATTCCGGTGCAGTGGACGACGAACAATGCGGCGTTCGAAGCCGGCTACACGACGACGACGATGACGTTCACGGCGAGCTATCTCGCCAGCAACTTCAACAACGACAACCAGTCGATGAAGTGGACCAACCCGTTCTTCACGAACGGCACCGACACCAGCTATCTGGCGCCGAACAACGACTACCAGCGGGTCGCCCTGAACGGCGTGATCCGCGCGCTGCCGTGGAGCTCGACGCTGGCCGCGCGCTACACGTGGGACAAGACGAAGGACAGCGTCGCCGTCGCCTCGACCGCGCTGAGCGGCATCACTGCCGGCGTGCCGGTGTTCACCAACCTCCAGCCGGACCAGCCGACATTCAACGGCAACCAGCAGCGCCAGACCTTCACGCTGGGCTGGGCCGCGACGCCGGTCAAGAACCTCGACACGAAGGTGTATTACAACTGGCAGAAGATGAAGAACGACAGCACCGAGGTGACGTTCTGCCCGAGCAATGCGGCGGGCTGCGACACCACGTTCGACAACGCGGAACGGCTGTGGCACTACGAGAAGAACAACCTCGGCATCGACGCGTACTGGCGCGTGAACCCGGCCAACCGGCTGGGCGCGGGCTACGACTGGTTCAACATCAAGCAGAACCGCACCGACTTCGACAACAACACGACGAACACGTTCTGGGTCGAGTGGAAGAACACCTCGTTCGACACGCTG